>Ga0209233_1000147_pt1 | contig 186517 bp, 183 predicted proteins | sample AraplaCL_Cvi_mCL_FD_184269 | JGI IMG/M metagenome (GOLD analysis project Ga0209233, IMG submission 184269) | Arabidopsis root microbial communities from the University of North Carolina, USA - plate scrape CL_Cvi_mCL (SPAdes) (version 2) | ecosystem: Host-associated > Plants > Roots >...
CAACATCAGCGCCCGCTCCATGGTCCGCACCGCCCTGAAGAAGGTCGTCAAGGCCATCGAGGCCAAGGACAAGGCCGGCGCCATCGCCGCGTTCACCATCGCCCAGCCGGTGATGGATCGTTACGCTGCCCGCGGCCTGATCCACAAGAACAAGGCTGCCCGCCACAAGAGCCGCCTCAACGCGAAGATCCGCGAACTGGCGTAAGCCGGGGCGCGATACGTGTTGCACAAAAAAGCCGGCGCCAGCCGGCTTTTTTGTGGGTGTTCTTCGCAAGAGAACCCCCTGCGCGCGACTACAGCACTGTCACCTCACTTCACTGCCGCGGACGAAATTCCAGTGGCATCGGTTCTGTCCGTGCCGCTGCTGGCGGCTTGGTTCCGCAGGCGCCGCAAGTGCTGCAACCGTCGCTGCAATTACCGGTCGCCTGCTTCGGCTGCAGGCGCTGCCCGAAAGCGCGCACCCATGAGGCATGGCCGGAGCGGCTGAAATAAATCGAGGCTGCCGCCAGCCAGCGGTTGGTAAGCGTGGGTGCCAATTTGCGGAACACGATCAGCACACTGGCCAGCACGATCAGGCCGATCACCACGTATTGCACCAGCAGGTTCGTGCTCATGTCAGCATCCTCGTCACCTGGTAGACGATGAACGACGCAGCGTAAGCCATGGCGAACATGTAGCCGAACGAGATCGCCACGTTGCGCCAGGAGTTGGTCTCGCGACGGATCACCGCCAGCGTCGACATGCACTGTGGCGCATACGCGAACCACACCAGCAGCGACAGTGCGCTGGCCAGCGAGATCTGACCGGCCAGCGCATGACTCAGTCCACCACTCGCCTCGCCGCCGACCAGATAGACGGTCGCCAGCGCCGCCACCGCGGTCTCGCGCGCGGCGAAGGCCGGAATCAGCGCCAGGCTGATCTGCCAGTTGAAGCCGATCGGCGCAAAGATGTATTGCAGGCCGCGCCCGAGGTAGCCGGCGAAGCTGTAGTTGATCGCCGGTCCGGTCGCGCCTGCCGGCGGCGACGGAAACGTGGAGATGAACCACATCAGTACGGTCAGCCCCAGGATCACCCCGGTCAGGCGCTTCAGGAAGATCGCGCCGCGCTCGTACAGGCCGATCGCCACGTCGCGCAGCTTCGGCATCCGGTACGACGGCAGCTCCATCAACAACGCATGCTCGCTCTTGTCGCGGCGGATGTGCTTCATCACCCAGCCCACCGCCATCGCGCCGAGAATGCCCGCCAGGTACAGCGAGAACAGCACGATGCCCTGCAGGTTGAACACGCCGAACACGTAACGGATCGGTATGAAGGCGCCGATCAGCAGCGCATACACCGGCAGCCGCGCCGAACACGTCATCAGCGGCGCGATCAGGATCGTCGCCAGACGGTCGCGCGGATCCTGGATGCTGCGCGTGCCCATGATGCCGGGGATCGCGCAGGCAAAACTGGACAGCAGCGGGATGAACGAGCGCCCGGTCAACCCTACCGACAGCATCAGGCGATCGAGCAGGAACGCCGCGCGCGGCAGGTAGCCGGACTCCTCCAGCGTGAGGATGAACAGGAACAGCACCAGGATGACCGGCAGGAAGCCAAGCACAGTACCAATGCCGCCAAACAGGCCGTTGGTGACCAGACTCTGCAGCGGGCCGGCCGGCATCAGCGCGGCAACGTGCTCGCCCAGCCAGCCGAAACCGCCGCCGATCAGGTCGCTCATCGGCTTGCCCGCGGCATACACCGCCTGGAACACCAGGAACATCACCACGGCGAGAATCAGCAGCCCGAATACCGGGTGCAGCGCCCAGCGATCGAGCGCATCGTCGAGCGCTGCGGTGGTGCGCGGCATGGTCACTGTCGCGGTCAGGATTTCGCGCACCTGTGCATGCAGGTCGGCACGGCTGGCCGCATCGTCCGGCTGTGCCGGCGCCGCGGTGGGCACCTCGCCGTCAACCCGTTCGATCAGCGCCTTCGCGCCGCCGCGCCTTACCGCAATGGTCTCCACCACCGGCAGGCCGAGGCGACGCTGCAGCTCCGGCACGTCGATGACGATGCCGCGCTGACGCGCGGTGTCCATCATGTTCAGCGCCAGCACCACCGGCCGGCCAAGACGTTTCACCTCCAGCACGAAGCGCAGGTGCAGGCGCAGGTTGGTGGCGTCGGCCACGCAGATGATCAGGTCCGGCGCCGCCTCGCCCGGGTAGTTGCCGGCGCAGACGTCGCGGGTGATCTGTTCGTCCGGACTGTTCGCCTCGAAGCTGTAGGTACCCGGCAGATCGAGAATCTGCAGCACGCGGCCGGACGGCGCGGTGAAGCGGCCCTCCTTGCGCTCGACGGTGACGCCGGCGTAGTTCGCCACCTTCTGCCGGCCGCCGGTGAGCTGGTTGAACAGCGCGGTCTTGCCGCAGTTCGGGTTGCCGACCAGGGCGATGCGCAGGGTCGAGGCACTCATGCCGCCGCCTCGCTGCGCACGCTGACCCGGGCCGCCTCGGCACGACGCAGGGCAAAACGGGTGTAGCCGATCTGGATCAGCACCGGATCGCCGCCCATCGGTCCGATCGCCACCACCCGCACCGGTTCGCCCTCGACGAAGCCCAGGTCACGCAGACGCTGCGCAATCGGATCCGCCGCATGCGCATCGTGCACGCGGTCGACCACGGCGGGAGCACCTTTGGGCAATTCGGACAGACGCACAGGCGGCCTCTCAAATAAGAATTGTTCGCATTGTAGTCCTTTGTCCGTTCCGCTGCATCACGCCGGGTTACGGCGATGGGCAGCGTTTATCATGGGGTTATTTGCAGGGCCGACCGATGACCGATTCCATCCTGAGCGAGCGCCGTGGTGCGGTGGCATGGCTCACCCTGAACCGCCCACAGATCCACAACGCATTCGACGACACGTTGATTGCCGCGCTCACCGACGCGCTGGCGCAGGCCAACGCCGACCCGGCGGTGCGCGCGGTGGTGTTGAGCGGCAACGGCAGCTGCTTCTCCGCCGGCGCCGACCTCAACTGGATGCGCGGCATGGCCGGAGCCAGCGAGCAGGAAAACCGCGAGGATTCGTTGCGGCTGGCGCGGCTTATGCGCAACCTGCAGTTTCTGTCCAAGCCGACCATCGCGCGGGTCAACGGCGCCGCCTACGGTGGCGGCGTGGGCCTGGTCGCCTGCTGCGATATCGCGGTCGGCGTCGACAGCGCCAAGTTCGCGCTGTCGGAAGTGAAGCTGGGCCTGGTGCCGGCGGTGATCTCGCCGTACGTGATCGCGGCGATCGGACTGCGCGAGGCGCGCCGGCTGTTCATCACAGGTGAGGTGTTCGATGCCGCTGTCGCCGCACGCATCGGATTGCTGCACGCAGTGGTGTCCGCCAGCGAGCTGGATGAAGCCATCGAGCGACAGATCTATCTGCTGGCCAAGGCCGGCCCGCAGGCGCAGCGCGAGGCGAAGCAGCTGGCCTTGCGTATCGGCGGTGTCGATCCGGCGCAAGCCGAACGCATCGACGCGGCCAATGCCGAACTGATCGCCCGCCTGCGCGTCTCGACGGAAGGCCAGCACGGCCTCGGCGCCTTCCTCGACAAGCGCGCGCCGGCATGGGTCGGCAACGTGGTGCAATGAATGCTTCAAGAAGCTCACCTGTGGACTGGCCGCCCTGCGCGAGATACGCATGAACCATCCCATCGTCGACATGGCCGAATTACCGGGATGGCGAGTGCTCCGATAGCCGCTGCAATCCACTCCACACGGTGCTGCCATGCTGCGCCGCGCATCGGCGGCAACAGCGCAATCTGCTAGTTTTACTGGCTTTGCATCGACACGAACGGTTCCAGGGATACTGCATGTTCGAACGCGTACTGATAGCCAACCGCGGCGAGATCGCCTGCCGCGTGATCCGCACCTGCCGCCGGCTCGGTATCCACACCATCGCGGTGTACTCCGAGGCCGATCGCGATGCGCAGCACGTACGACTGGCCGACGAGGCGTGGCCGATCGGCGGACCGCGCCCAGCCGACTCGTACCTGCGCGGCGACGTCATTCTCGACGTGGCGAAGAAGACCGGCGCGCAGGCGATCCATCCTGGTTACGGTTTCCTGTCCGAGAACACCGGCTTCGCCCGCGCCTGCATGAAGGCCGGCATCGCGTTCATCGGGCCGCGCCCGGAAAGCATCGACGCGATGGGCTCCAAGGCTGCCGCCAAGGCATTGATGGAGCAGCACGCCGTGCCGCTGGTGCCGGGCTATCACGGCGAAAACCAGGACAGCGCCTTCCTTGCCGTACAGGCAGCGAAAACCGGCTTCCCGTTGATGATCAAGGCCGCGGCTGGTGGCGGCGGCAAGGGCATGCGCATCGTGCGCAACGCAGGCGAGTTCGCCGATGCACTTGCCTCGGCGCAACGCGAGTCGGCCAGCTCGTTCGGCGACACGCGCGTGATTCTCGAACGCTACGTCGAGCATCCGCGGCATATCGAATTCCAGGTGTTCGGCGATACCTACGGCAACGTGATCCACCTCAACGAGCGCGAGTGCTCGGCGCAGCGCCGCTATCAGAAGGTGCTGGAGGAAACCCCCTCGCCGTTCCTCGACGAGGCTCGCCGCAAAGCGATGGGCGAAGCGGCCGTAGCCGCGGCGAAAGCGGTCAACTACGTTGGTGCCGGCACGGTGGAATTCATCGTGGCGCAGAGTGGCGAATTCTTCTTCATGGAGATGAACACGCGCCTGCAGGTCGAGCATCCGGTCACCGAGCTGACCCTGGGGCTCGATCTGGTCGAATGGCAGCTGCGCGTCGCCGCTGGCCAGCCAATGCCGTTGCACCAGGACCAGGTCCACGCGCATGGCCATGCGATCGAGGTGCGCCTGTATGCAGAAGATCCCGACCAGAATTTTCTGCCCGGCTCCGGCAAGCTGCAGACCTTGCGTCTGCCCGCACCGTCGCCACATGTACGCCTCGATGGCGGCGTGATCGAAGGCGACACGGTGACGATCTTCTACGACCCGATGATCGCCAAGCTGATCGTGTTCGATGCCACACGCGAGCAGGCCTTGCAGCGGCTTCGTGAGGCGTTGGCAGCATGCGAAATCGTCGGGCCGAAATCGAATATCGGCTTTCTCGAACGACTCGTCCGCCATCCAGCGGTGGTCGAAGGCCGCATCGACACCGGCTATCTGGATCGCCACCTGGAAGAATTCCTGGTCGGCGAAGTGGTGCCGACGGATCAGGTGCTGTTCGCCGCGGCTGCCGCTGCCCTGCTCCATGACGAGCTGAGCATCAACACCACCGCGGCCGACCCGTATTCGCCGTGGGCGCGCGCCGACGCCTGGCGCATCGGCCATGCAGGCAAGCGGATCATCGCGCTGACCTTGCGCGAACAGCGTTACGACATCGAGGCACACGGCCATGCCGGCAGCTATCAGCTGCGCCATGGCGAGGCGACTTGCGAGGTGCGCGGCGCGCGCCTGCTCGACGACAACCTGAGCGCCCGCTTCGACGGTGAATCACAGCGCGTGCCGCTGCGCACCGATGCCGCCCACGTGCTGCTACATGACGCCCACGGGCAACGCTACAGCTTCGCCCGCGCCGCCGCGTTCGCCTGGGAATCGAAGGACGCCACCGGCGGCAACCAGATCATCGCGCCGATGCCCGGCCGCATCGTGCTGGTCAAGGCCAAGGCGGACGACGTCGTCGAGCAAGGCCAGGAGCTGCTGGTGATGGAGGCGATGAAGATGGAGCTGGCGTTGAAAGCACCGCGCGCTGGCACCATCGAAAGCATCCATGCCACGCAGGGCGAATTCGTCGAGGCCGATGCCGTGCTGGTACGTTTCGCCGACTGATCGGAGCACAAGATGACCACATCCAACCACGTCCGCATCGTCGAAGTCGGCGCCCGCGATGGCCTGCAGAACGAGAAGACGCTGCTGCCGGCTGATGTGAAGATCGCGCTGATCGACCGGCTGTCCTCGACCGGCCTGCAGACCATCGAAGCGACCAGCTTCGTCAGTCCCAAGTGGGTGCCGCAACTGGCCGATGCCGCCGAAGTCTTCGCAGGCATCCGCAAAGTGCCTGGTGTGAGCTACCCGGTGCTGGTGCCGAACCTGCAGGGTTATCAGCGTGCGCGCGAAGTCGGCGCCACCGAGATCGCGGTGTTCACCGCCGCCTCGGAAGCCTTCAGCCGCAAGAACACGAATGCCTCGATCGACGAATCGATCGAGCGCTTCATCCCGGTGATCGAACAGGCGCAGGCCGACGAGGTCAAGGTGCGCGGCTACGTCTCCACCGTGCTCGGCTGCCCGTATCAGGGCGAAGTGCCGGTCAGCGATGTGGTGCGCGTCGCCAGGCGCCTGTACGAACTGGGCTGCTACGAGATCTCGCTGGGCGACACCATCGGCGTCGGCACGCCGGCGAAGGCACGCGCGATGCTGCGTGCGGTCGCGCAGGAAGTGCCGATCAGCGCGCTGGCGGTGCATTTCCACGACACCTATGGCCAGGCGCTGGCAAATATCCTCGCCTGCCTGGAAGAAGGCGCGCGCGTGGTCGACAGCTCGGTCTCCGGCACCGGCGGCTGCCCGTACGCGAAGGGTGCCACCGGCAACGTCGCCAGCGAGGACGTGGTCTACATGCTGCACGGCATGGGCATGAGCACCGGCGTCGACCTCGACCTGCTGGTCGCCACCGGTGCGTGGCTCGCCGGGCAGCTGCACAAGGACACCGCCAGCCGGGTCACCCGCGCGCGCACCGCCGCAGCCTGAACGTCTCGCGAAAACCCGCACGCGGTCGCTATCATCGGGTTTCGACTGATGGGGTGAAGCGATGCGCGCGAACCTGACGACATGGTGGTATGCAGCAGCGCTGCTGCTCGTGCTGTATGCCCTGCCCACGCTGGCTGCCACGCCGAAAGGCGACTGGTTGCTGCTGCCCGATCGCGTGTGGACCGGCGATGGCGACGTCGCGCATCGCGGCTGGGCGGTGCTGGTTCACGACGGCATGATCGCGGCGGCCGGTCCCGTTGCCTCGGTACACGCACCCGCCGGCACGCAGCACGTCGAGCTGCCCGGCGCCACGCTCACGCCCGGCCTGATCGACCTGCACTCGCACCTGTTCCTGCATCCGTACAACGAGACGTTGTGGAACGACCAGGTACTGACCGAGCCGCAGGACTACCGCACGCTGGAAGCCGCCGCGCACGCGAAGTCCACCCTGCTGGCCGGCTTCACCACCTTGCGCGACCTGGGTACCGAAGGCGCCGGTTATGCCGACGTGTCGGTGAAGCGCGCGATCACGGAAGGACTGATTCCGGGCCCACGGCTATTCGTGGCGACCCGTGCGATCGTCGCCACCGCCAGCTATGGTCCGGGCCCGCGCGGCTTCCGCCCGGATCTCGACCTGCCCGGTGGCGCGCAGGAAGTCAGCGGCGTCGATGCCGCGATGGCGGCGGTACGTGAGCAGGCCGCGCGCGGCGCCGACTGGATCAAGATCTATGGCGACTATCGCGTCGGCCCCGACGGCACGACCGCACCCACCTTCACGCCCGCGGAACTGAAGGCGCTGGTCGATACCGCGCATCAGATCGGTCGCCCCGTGGCCGTGCATGCGGCCAGCGACGCCGGTGTGCGCATGGCCGTCGAAGCCGGAGTGGACAGCGTGGAGCACGGCTACGGCGCCAGCGAGGCGACTTTCAAGCTGCTCAAGCAACACGGCACCGCCTACGAGCCGACGCTTACCGCGGTCGAGTCCACCGCCGAATATTTCGAGCATTACGTGCCGGGCAAGAGCAAGCCGACGGCACGTATGCGCGAAGCCGAACGCGCGTTTCGCACCGCATTGAAACTGGGCGTGACGATCGGCAACGGCAGCGACGTCGGTGTGTTCGCGCATGGCGAGAACTGGCGCGAGCCCGCCGCGATGGTCGCCGATGGCATGACGCCTGCGCAGGCGCTCCATGCAGCCACCGACGTGGCGGCGAAGATCCTGCGCCAGTCGCAGCATTTCGGCCGCATCGCACCAGGCATGGATGCCGACCTTGCCGCTTTCACCGGCGATCCCAGTGCGCAGATCGACGACCTCGCCCATCCCGTCTTCGTGATGAAGGACGGCATCTCCTACCACAGCCCCGCAGCCACGCCATGAACGACACGTTCCATATCCGCCCGATCGAGCCACGCGACAACGTGGCGATGGCCGCGATCATCCGCAGCGTGATGCCCGAGTTCGGTGCCGACGGCCCCGGCTTCGCGATCCACGATGTCGAAGTCGACACCATGTACGAAGCCTACGCACAGCCACGATCCAGCTACTTCGTGGTCGAGCGCGACGGCATGGTGGTCGGCGGCGGCGGCGTCGCACCGCTGGAGAACGCCGAGCCGGACGTGTGCGAACTGCGCAAGATGTACTTCCTGCCGCAGGCACGCGGCATCGGTGCCGGCAGCGCGATGATGCAGCACTGTCTCGACGCAGCGCGCACGCTCGGCTTCGCCCGCTGCTATCTGGAAACGCTGACCGGCATGGATGCGGCACAGGCGCTGTACAAGCGCAGCGGCTTCACTCCGCTGTGCGCGCCGATGGGCGGCACCGGCCATTTCAGCTGCGACCGTTTCTTCATCCGCGACCTGTGAGCACGCCATGAGCAGTCACGACCCGCGCATCGACGCCTATATCGCCAAGTCGGCCGAGTTCGCCAAGCCGATCCTCGAACACCTCCGCGCGGTGGTGCATGCCGCCTGTCCCGAGGTTGAGGAAAGCCTGAAATGGAGCATGCCGTTCTTCAGCTACAACGGTGCGCCGATGTGCATGATGGCCGCCTTCAAGCAGCATTGCGGCTTCGGCTTCTGGCTGTCCAGGCAAGTCGTGGGCGATGCGGCCGAAGACGGCATGGGCCAGTTCGGCAAGCTCACTACGCTGAAGGATCTGCCGACCAAAAAGGAACTCGTTGCGCACATCAGGAAAGCGATGGCATTGAACGAAGCCGGCCTGAAGCTGGCGCGCCCGAAAGCCGCCGCGAAGTCCCCGCCGACCTTGCCGGAGGATCTCGCCGCCCTGCTCGCACAGAAGAAGCATGCGGCCGCGCGCAAGACCTATGCAGGCTTCAGCCCCGGCGCGCAGCGCGAATACGTCGACTGGATCGGCGAGGCGAAGACCGACGCCACCCGCCAGAAGCGCATCGCCACCACGCTGGAATGGCTGGCCGAAGGCAAACCGCGCAACTGGAAATACCTGGCGTGCTGAAACCCATGATCCGCATCGCCCGCGACGAAGACGCCGCCGCCATCCACGCGATCTACGCACCCTCGATCACCGACGGGGTAGCCACATTCGAAACCGAACTGCCCGGTGTGACGGCGATGCGCGAGCGCATTCACAGCCGTCTGCGGCATTACCCCTGGCTGGTGTGGGAAGAAGGTGGGGAGGTGCTGGCGTATGCCTATGCCGGGCGTTTCCGCGAACGCGCCGCCTACGACTGGATTGCCGAAACCTCGATCTATGTTCGCAGCGACGCACACCGTCGCGGCATCGCACGCCGGCTCTACGGTGTGCTGCTGGACACGATGCGATTGCAGGGTATCAACCAGGCCGTCGGTGTGATCACACTACCCGGCACCATCAGCGTGGCCATGCACGAAGCGATGGGGTTCAGCGCCGCTGGCGTGTGGCGCCAATGCGGCTACAAGCTCGGGCAATGGTGGGACGTCGGCGTATGGCAGAAGGAACTGCAACCTGCGACATCTCCACCGCAATCGGTCACACCTTTCCCGGCCATGTTCGAGTCAACTGCGCTGCGGCGCTTGCTGGCCGCTCCATCGGACTGACCCCTGAAAGGACAGGCCCGCCATGGGCGGGCCTGTCGTCAACACTCACCGTTCAGGCGAGCTCGCGCATTCACGCATCAATGATTCGCAAGGATGCTCGCGATGATGCCGGTGGTGATGGCGACCAGCAGGAAGTCGCCGTTGTCGCTGCGCACATAACGATAACCGCGCGGCGGCTGGCGCAAGTGCTGGCTGCGCCAGTCGGTCACCACATAAGAGCCGCCACGATATTCGGACGGCACATGCCCCCCCCGCTTGTACCAGCCTTCGTGACGACCACGGTCGTACATGCCGCTATAGCTTCGGTTGTGGCCGTGATTACCCCGACTGTGATCATGATTACCCTGGTCCTGATGCTGACCCTGATTGCCCCGATCCCTACCCTGGTCCTGATGCTGGTCGCGATAATCCTGAACTGACGGCTGCGCCATCGCGGAGGCAGCGGAAAACATCAACACTGCGCCACAAACCACCCACATACTCCGCTGCTTGTTCATGACTCTTCACCTCTTGGAATGACGAGAACCGGGGAGCGGTTCTTGCCGTGACACGTTCGGAGAATTCCGAGGGGTTGGCGATCCCGAAGGATCGCCAACCCTGCCAGCACTATCAGCGCCGGGAACCCCTGCCCACGTGAATATTTCCGTGAAGCGACTTCACATCCGGGCTTCGATATCAGTGCGAAAGCAGGATGTCGGCGATGACGCCGGTGGCGATCGCCACCAGCAGGAACTGGCCGTCGTCGCCACGCACATAGCGATAGCCATATGGCGGCTGACGCAGGTGATAGGTCTGCCAGTCATCGACCACGTAGCGACGCTCTCGGTATTCGACCGGAATATACCCGCCACGCCTGTACCAGCCCTCATGCCGGCCGCGGTCATGCCTCACGTAATAGCCGCGGTTGTCGTCTCGGTCGTAGCGAACCTGGCGATCCCTGTCATGGTCACGGTCGCCGTGGTCGTTCCAGTCGCGCTCATGGCCACGGTCGCCGCGGTCATGTTTGTCCCTGTCGTCGTGCTTGCCATGGTTGCCGTTGTCGTGATCGCCGTGCCAGCTCTGGTCATCCTGCTGGCCGCGATCATCATGCTGCGGTGCCGGGCTGGCTGCCGCCGCGGTCGCGGCAAAGAGCAGGCCGCCAGCAAGCAGAATCAGGTACCTTTTCATGACGCGTCTCCTCGGAAAATTTGGCAAAGTGGGGAACGCTGGCCGTGCTGCCAATCAACATGGCTCCCGTTGCTGAAGCCTAGCAAGCCTTCCTGAACGGCGCCGGTCAAATGATCCGCCAGGCTGAACGCCACCCTGCCCTTGCAGATCAGCAACCCGGATCACGGTGGATGGGCAGCTCCGCTACTATGTGCGTTTTTCGGCATCCGGATATCCCATGCAGCTCAATCAGGTCAAGGCGATCATCACCGGCGGCGCCTCCGGTCTCGGCCACGCGGTGGCGCATCATTTCATCGCGCATGGCGGCAAGGTCGCGTTGTTCGATGTCAATGACGAGAAGGGTCACACCGCCGCGAAGGATCTCGGTGACGCGGCGCGCTTCTTCCGCACCGACGTCACCTCTGAAGACGGCGTCGCCACCAACGTGGCTGCCGCACACCATGCGATGGGCGGCCTCAACGTGCTGATCAACTGCGCCGGCATCCTCGGCGCCGGCCGCGTGCTGGGCAAGGAAGGCCCGATGCCGTTGGCGAACTTCGCCAGCACGGTGATGGTGAACCTGGTCGGCAGCTTCAACGTGGCCAAGGCCGCCGCCGCGCTGATGCAAAACAACGAACCGGGCGAGGATGGCGAACGCGGCGTGATCATCAACACCGCCAGCGTCGCCGCCTACGAGGGCCAGATCGGCCAGGCTGCGTACTCCGCGTCCAAGGGCGGCGTGGTCGGCATGACCTTGCCGATGGCGCGCGAGCTGGCACGTTTCGGTATCCGCGTGGCGACGATCGCGCCGGGCATCTTCTGGACGCCGATGGTCGATGGCATGTCGGAAGCCGTGCAGCAGTCGCTGTCCGCCTCGATCCCGTTCCCGGCACGCCTCGGCCAGCCGAGCGAATACGCCAGCACGGTCGCCTTCATCCTCGGCAACCGCTATATCAACGGCGAAACCATCCGCCTCGATGGCGCGGTGCGGTTGCAACCGAAGTAATCTTCCCGTTTCCCACCTCACTCCATACGAATCCCTCGCATGAAAGCTTCCGACGTCAAGAAAGGCAATGTGGTCGAGCACGACGGCACCGTCTACCAGGTCCGTGACATCGAACGCAGCTCGCCGAGCGCTCGTGGCGGCAACGTCACGTTCCGTTTCACCCTGTATTCGATTCCTGGTGGACGCAAGTTCGACCTCAGCCTGCGTGCCGACGACGAACTGCGCGAGATGGATCTGGTCCGTCGCGCAGCGAATTTCTCGTACATGGACGACGGCACGTTCGTGTTCATGGACGCCGAGGATTACACCCAGTACCTGCTCTCGCCCGAGCTGGTCGGCGACAACGCCGGCTACATCGTCGAAGGCATCGAGGGCTACTACGTGCAGCTGATCGACGATGCACCGGTGGGTCTGCAGGTACCGAGCAGCGTGATCCTGACCGTGGTCGACACCGCGCCCGAAATGAAAGGTTCCAGCGCCACCAAACGCAACAAGCCGGCCAAGCTCAACACCGGTATCGAAGTGCAGGTGCCCGAGTACATCAGCAACGACGAGAAGGTGTGGGTGAACACGCTCACCGGCGAGTTTGCCGGTCGCGCGTGAGGCGCTTGCGACAGTCGGGTGGGCTGTCGCCCCGAACGGCAGCGACCATGGACGGCTGCTTGCCTTCGCCCTCAGCGGGACTTTCGTAAGGCAGGACCGCAGTCGAAGGATCGCCCTTCGACTGCGCTGCGCTACGCTCGGGGCGAACGGAAGTTGCGCTCTGCACTGAATTCCCAGTGCGACCAGGAACCTTCATGTCCTCCAGCGACTATTCGCTACGCGCCCATGCGATCGAAAGTCTGACCGTCATCAAGCGGCCCGACGTGCCGTTGCGGGTGGTTCTGCGCAATACCGCAGCGGTGGTGCTGCCGCTGGGCATCGGCCTGGCCATGGGCTATCCGCAGATCGGACTTGGCGTGGCGGCTGGCGCGCTTGACACGATGTTCTCCGATCAACCCGGGCCGTATCGCCAGCGCCTGCGCCAGCTGCTGCTGGCGTCACTGGCCGCCGGCCTCGCCGCGCTGGTGGGCTTCCTGATCGGCGGCCACTTGCTGCCGATCCTGATCGCCACCGCCGCCTGCGGTTTCTTCGGCGGCCTGCTGGTGGTGTTCGGCGTCGATACCGCGCGGGTCGGCATGACCAGCATGATCCTGCTGGTGATCACCGCATCGACGCCGACCTCGTTGCACGGGGCGCTCGGCGGTGCCGCGCTGATCTTCAGCGGCGGCCTGCTGCTTACCGTGTTCTCGCTGGCGGCGTGGCCGCTGCAGCGCTACTGGCCCGAGCGCCAAGCGCTGGCGAACGTGTACACCGGCCTTGCCGTGCTGGCCAGGCAACAGGCGCATGACGACACCGATGTGCCGGCGCTGACCGAGGCGATGACCACGCTGCAGCAGACCCTGCTGGGCCGTCACCGCGCCCACGGCCGCGCGATGGAGGCGTTCGGCGTGCTGCTGGAGCTGGCCGAACGGATCCGGCTGGAGCTCACCGCGATGTCCGAGCTGCATGCGGATCCAACCACCCATGCCGTGTTCCGCGACGCCGCCGCGCGCGTGCTGGCGGCGATTGCCGACGCGCTGGAGCAAGGCGAGTCGCCGGAGCAGGCGAGCCGCGCGCTGCAGACCTTGCGCGCCAGCGAACAGGCGCTGTTCGACAACAACAGCCCTGCCGGTGGCCTGGCCGCGCACATCCATGCCCTTGCCGGCCAGCTGGCCGCGGCGGTGCGCAATGCCGACTGGGCCGGCAGTCGCGGCGAACTGCGTGCCAGCGCCGCGGAAACCCGCTTGCCCAAGGCACTGCGCAGCGGCTCCAGCTGGGCCACCTTGCGCGCCAACCTCACGCCGCGCTCGGTGGCGTTCCGTCACGCCGTGCGCATGGCAGTCTGCCTCAGCGCCGCGTTGTGGATCTCCCGTCTGCTGCAGCTGCCGCACGGCTACTGGCTGCCGATGACGGCGGCGATCGTGCTGCGGCCGGACTTCGCCGCCACCTTCAACTTCGGCCTGCTGCGCGTGCTCGGCACCGTGCTCGGGCTGGTGCTCACCACCGTGCTGCTGCACATCACGCCGAACGAACCATGGGCGCATCTGGCGCTGATGACCGTGTTGTGCATGGCGTTCCGTTACCTCGCGACCGCGCACTACGGCATCGCAGTAGCGGCGCTGACCGGCACCGTGGTGATCCTGCTTTCGTTCGAGGGCGTCAATTCCGGCGCGGCGGTGTCGGATCGGGTGATCAACACCGCGCTCGGCTGCGGCATGGCTCTGCTCGCCTACGTGGCATGGCCGACCTGGGAACGTGGTCGCGCACGCGCCGCGCTGGCGGTGATGCTGGATGCCTACGCCAGCTACCTGCGCGCCATGGCGCAACCCGGGCAAGCTGGCGCCCAGCGCGATACCCGCACCGCAGCCCGCACCGCGCGCACCAATGCGCAGGCTTCGATCGACCGCATGCGCACCGAACCGGCTACCCCGCCGGAGTTGCTGGCGCTGGCTCGTGCCCTGTTTGCCAACGGCAACCGCCTGGCGCGCACGGCCATGACACTGGAAGCCTTGCTCGACGACCTCGCCACGCTGCCTGCGCAGGCCGAGATCAACCGTTTCATCGAGCATGCCGCGGATGCCCTGCAGACGATCGCCGCAGCCCTGCGCGAACAGCGCGCCATGGGCCCGCTGCCCGACCTGCGCGACATGCAGCGCACCCTGGTCAGCATGACGCAGCGCGCTGAAGACCATGCCCCCGCCGAGTTGCTGGCGCGGATCAGCGATCGGCTGGTCGACAACATCAACACGCTGGCCCATGTGACGAACCGCAGCCGACAGGAGCTTGCAGGCACCATGGATCAGCCCGCGGCGTAAATCGACGCGGCCCGTGTGCAAGCGCAACGCGACGCCAGTGCGCGGAGGTTTTACACTGCGCGGATGCTCAAGATCGATACCCACGCGCACATCCTGCCCCGTGACTGGCCGAATCTGGCGGCCAAGTATGGCGACGACCGCTTTCCGGTGATGACGCATACCGACGGGCGTCACCGCATCTACAAGGACAGCAAGTTTTTCCGCGAAGTATGGGATTCGGCGTTCGATCCGCAGACGCGCATCGACGACTACGCCCGTTTCGGGGTCGACGTCCAGGTGATCTCGACTGTACCGGTGCTGTTCTCGTACTGGGCACCAGGCCATCAGGCGCTGGAGCTGCACCGCCATCTGAACAACCACATGGCCGGCATCTGCCGCGACTATCCGCGCCACTATGCCGGCATCGGTACGGTGCCGCTGCAGGCACCCGATCTGGCGATCCGCGAACTGGAACGCTGCATCGACGAACTGGGGCTGCAAGGCGTGCAGATCGGTTCGCACTGCGGCGACTGGAACCTGGATGCACCGGAGCTGTTCCCGTTCTTCGAGGCCGCCGCCGATCTCGGCGCGGCGGTGCTGGTGCATCCGTGGGACATGATGGGCGCGGACAGCATGCCGAAGTACTGGATGCCGTGGCTGGTCGGCATGCCGGCCGAGCAGACCCGCGCGGCGTGCTGCCTCGCCTTCGGTGGCGTGCTGGAGCGCTTGCCGAAACTGCGCGTGATGCTGGCGCACGGCGGCGGCAGTTTCCCCTCGACGATCGGCCGCATCGAGCACGGCTTCAAGATGCGCCCGGACCTGGTTGCCACCGACAATCCGCGCAACCCGCGCGAATACCTCAAGCGCTTCTACTTCGACTCCTGCGTGCACGACGACAAGGCGCTGCGCTATCTGCTCGATGTGACGGGCGTCGAGCAGGTGATGCTCGGCACCGACTATCCTTTCCCGCTGGGCGAACAGGAACCCGGCAGCGGCATCGAGGCACTGGGCCTGAACGACATCGAGCGCGCCCGGCTGTTTCACGGCACCGCACTGGAATGGCTGGGCCTGCCCCGCCATCGCTTCGTCCCCGACGTCATCTCCAAGGAATCAGCATGAGCTTTCTGCGCAACATCGCCACGATTGCAGTCGCCCTGACCGCCAGCCTGCTGCTGGCCGGCCGCGTCCATGCCACCGAGGTCAGCATGGCCGACGGCAGCGTCCACTTCAGCACGCCGGACAGCTGGCTCGGCATCATGGAAACCCAGGGCGACCCGGAAGCGAAGGTGTTCCAGGTGCCCGACCCGTCGCCTACCGGCAAGAACAGCCTCGCTCGCGTCACCGTGACGGTGAAACTGGTGAACGACGTCAACAGCTTCAATCAATACCGCAGCGAGGCCACCGCGAAGGCGATGGCACTGCCCGGCTACAAGGCGGGCGCCGTGCCGCCTGGGCCGAACAGCAACATCTACACCGCGCAGGAAAACGCTACCGAATTCAGCTACACCGAACACTACTGGTTCAAGAACGGTCATGCGATCCAGCTGCGCTGCGTGCGCCCCAGCCAGAGCCAGGCCGGCGCCACGTGGAAGGCCGACTTCGACAAGGGCTGTGAGGCGATCGCGGCGCAATTGAAATAAGCCACGCTTCCACTCCGAAGAGATCGCCCGATGCCTCCACGCTTTGAAGCCAACCTCGATTGGGCACGCGCCCAGGACGCTTCCGATCCGCTGCGCGCGTTCCGCGACGAGTTCCTGATCCCGCCGCACGAGGGCCGAGACAGCGTGTACTTCTGCGGCAACTCGCTGGGCCTGCAGCCGCGCGCCGTGCGCGAGGCGGTCAACGCGGAACTGGACTACTGGGGCGAACTTGGCGTGGAAGGCCACTTCAAGGGCCGGCTGCCGTGGATGGATTACCACGAGTTCGTGCGCGACGATCTCGCCGCCGTGGTCGGTTCACTACCCACCGAAGTGGTGGCGATGAATACCCTCGGCGTGAACCTGCACCTGATGATGGTGAGCTTCTACTGCCCCACGCCCGAGCGCCACGCGATCCTGATCGAAGCAGGCGCGTTCCCCACCGACCGCTACGCGGTGGAATCGCAGATCCGCTTCCACGGCTTCAGTCCCGCGCTTTCGCTGATCGAGCTGCAGAGCGACGAGCCGAACGGCACGATCTCGATGGCGGCGATCGAACGCGCGCTGGCCGAGCACGGTTCACGCATCGCGCTGGTGATGCTGCCCGGCGTGCAGTACCGCACAGGCCAGGCGCTCGACCTGAAGGCCATCACCGAACTCGCGCACCGGCATGGCTGCACGGTGGGCTTCGATCTCGCCCACGCCGTCGGCAACCTGCCGCTGCAACTGCACGACAGCGGCGCGGATTTCGCGATCTGGTGCAGCTACAAATACCTCAACAGCGGCCCCGGTGCCGTTGGCGGTGCGTTCGTGCATGAGCGTCACGCACAGGCCCATCTGCCGCGTTTCGCCGGCTGGTGGGGCCACGACAAGACCACCCGCTTCCAGATGGGCCCGCAGTTCGTGCCCACCGCCGGCGCGGATGGCTGGCAATTGTCCAACCCGCCGATCCTTGCGCTGGCGCCGCTGCGCGTGTCGCTGCAGATATTCCGTCGCGCCGGCATGGATCGCCTGCGCGAGAAGTCGCTGCAGCTCACCGGCTACCTGGAATGGCTGGTGCAGACGCAGCTGGTCGACGTGTTGCAAGTGGTCACGCCCACCGACCCGCAACACCGCGGTGCCCAACTGTCGATCCGTGTGATCGAAGGCCGCGAACGCGGCCGTGCACTGTTCGAGTACCTGATGGAACACGGCATCATCGGCGACTGGCGCGAACCCGACGTGATCCGCATCTCGCCGGTACCGCTGTACAACCGCTTTGCGGATTGTCTGGCGTTTGCAGAGGCAGTGCGGAAATGGAGCCACGGCTGACTGGCTCCGCATCCCAATTGGTTATGTTCGCTTTCGACGCCGAAAGCAGATATTCAAAGCTTTACACCCGGCTCTGCAGATGCCGCACCTGTCCGTCTCCCCGCACCACGAAGCGCTCCACCGTGAGCGCCTCGGCGCCCATCGGCCCATAGGCATGCAGGCGCGTGGTGGAGATGCCGATCTCGGCGCCCAGGCCCAGCTCTCCACCGTCACTGAAGCGGGAAGAGGCGTTGACCATCACCACGGCGGAGCGGATCGCCTGCACAAAACGTTGCGCGGCGGCTTGGTCGGCGGTGGCAATGACTTCGGTGTGATCGGAGCCGTAGCGGTGGATGTGCGTGATGGCTTCGTCGATGTCGTCGACCACGCGCACAGCGAGAATCAGGTCCAGGAATTCGGTGGCGTAGTCATCATCGGTCGCCGCGTGCATGTCGGGTACAAGCGCGCGGCTGCGTTCGTCGCCGCGCCATTCGACGCCACGTTTGCGCAAGGCCTGCATCGCCTGCGGCAGGAACGTGTCGACGATGTCCCGATGCACCAGCAGTGTTTCCAGCGCATTGCACACGCCGGGACGCGAGGTCTTGCCGTCGATCAGCAGATTCAGCGCCAACGCGAGGTCGGCAGCACGATCCACGTACAGGTGACAGACGCCCTTGTAGTGCTTGATCACCGGCACGCGCGCGTGTTCGGCGACGAAGCGGATCAGGCCTTCGCCGCCACGCGGAATGGCCAGATCGACGATGTCGCTCAACTGCAGCAGCTCGATCATCGCCTCGCGGCGCAGGTCCTCGATCAGGGTCAGCGCGGCGGCCGGCATGCCGTGTGCTTGCAGTGCTGACTTCAGCGCGGCGGCAATCGCCGTGTTGGAATGGATTGCTTCCGAACCGCCGCGCAGGATCACGCCGTTGCCGGCCATCAGGCACAGCGCCGCGGCATCCGCGGTGACGTTGGGGCGCGCCTCGTAGATCATCGCGATGACGCCGAGCGGAATCCGTACGCGCTCGATCGACAAGCCGTTCGGTCGTGTCTCGCGACGCGTCACCACGCCGACCGGGTCGGGCAGTTCGGCCACTTCGCGCAACGCGTTGGCGATGCCGATTACACGCGGCTCGTCCAGCCGCAGGCGATCGAGCATCGCGCCCTGCACGCCTTTCGCCGCGGCCTCCTGCATGTCGCGCGCGTTTGCACCCAGCACCGCAGCGGCCTGGGCTTCTAGTGCTGCTGCCATGTCGTGCAGCAGCGCGCGCTTGGTGGTGCTGTCAAGCGCGGCGACGACCTGCGCGGCGTCACGGCAGGCCAGCGCCTGTTCGCGGATCGTGCTCATGCGGTGATCTCCTTGCCGGGCATGACGTGCTCCCCCACGGTGACGAGATCGTCGCGATGCACCACTTCGGCGCCATAGCTGTAGCCGAGCACGCCGTCGATCTCGCGACTGTGCCGCCCGGCCAGCCGGCGCACTTCGGCAGCGCCGTACTGGCAGAGACCGCGCGCGACGGGTCGCTCGCCGGTATCGACAATCTCGACCAGGTCGCCGCGGTGAAATTCGCCGTCCACACCGAGCACGCCACCCGGCAGCAGCGAGACACGACCACCTGCCAGGGCATGTGCAGCACCTGCGTCGATGCGGATGCGTCCCGGCACGACCGGCGCGTGCCGCAGCCAGTACTTGCGTGCCTGCATGCGGCTGCTTGCAGCGGCGAACAACGTGCCATGCAGGCAATCCTGCTGCAGCGCCTGCATGGTCACCACGTCACGACCACTGAATAACGCAGTGGGAATACCTGCTGCAGCGGCTTTCGCAGCCGCCTCCAGCTTGGTGTGCATGCCACCGGTACCGCTCGCACTGCCGCTGCCGCCAGCCATCGCGATGATCTCGGGCGTCAATGCGGCAACGTGGCCGATCGGGATCGCCGCCACGTCGCGTCGCGGATCGGCGCTGTACAACGCATCGACATCCGAGGCGATCAGCAGCAGGTCGGCGTCGACCAGCGCGGCGACGATCGCGGCGAGATTGTCGTTGTCGCCGAGCTTCAGCTCGTCCACGGCGACGGTGTCGTTCTCGTTCACTACGGGCAATACGTCGAGAGCCAGCAACTCGCGCAGCGTGGCGCGGGCGTTGAGGTAGCGCCGGCGATTGCGCAGGTCGTCATGGGTGAGCAGCACTTGCGCCACCGGTCGCGCCGACAGCGATTGCCACAGCGCAATCATCGGTGCCTGACCCAGCGCGGCCAGTGCCTGACGTGCGGCGAGACCGCTGCCGTCCGCCGCATGCTGACGCAGCAGCGCACGGCCCGCCGCCACCGCACCGGAGGACACCAGAATGACCTGGCGACCATTGGCATGACTGGCCGTGATGAACGCAGCCAGTGCTTCGGCGTAACGCGGCGTAAGACCGCCGCCATCAGCGGCGAGCAGGTTGCTGCCGACCTTCAGCACGGCACGGCGCCAGCGCGGCAACACCTGTTCGGGCAATTCGGCGTGCATGCTTATGCCACTTCCCCTTCAGCCAGACAACAGTTGATCCAATCGTTCGCGCAACTCGTCCAGCCGCAGATCGTTGCCGGCACCAGGCGACACGCGCGCGACGAGGCTGCTCTCCGGCGTACGTCCGTGCCCGGCCGAAGCGGCAGTTTCCGCCGCCGCACGATAGGCATCGCGGAACGGCACACCAGCCGCAGCCTGTTCGATCGCCACGTCGGTGGCATACATCGCCGGCTCGATCGCGGCACGCATCGACGCTTCATTCCACTGCAGTCGCGCCAGCAGATCCGGCACCAGTTCCAGCGCACCGAGGCCGTGACGGCAGCCATGGAACAAGGAGCCCTTGGAAAACTGCAGGTCGCGCTGGTAACCGGACGGCAACGACAGCAATTGCTCGATCTCGGTGCGCGCGGCGGCGACGCTGGCGTAGCTTGCACGCAACAGTTCCACCACGTCGGGATTGCGCTTGTTCGGCATGATCGAGCTGCCGGTGGTGTATTCGGCGGGCAGCTTCACGAAGTTGAATTCGGCGGTGGTGAACAGCGACAGATCCCATGCCAGCCGTCGCAGGTCGAGCAGTGCGCTGCTGATCGCCTCCAGCACCGCCATCTCGAACTTGCCGCGCGAGAGCTGCGCGTAGATCGGCGAGACCTGCATGCGCGCGAAGCCCAGTGCCTGCGTGGTGTGTTCGCGGTCCAGCTTGAGGTTGACGCCGTAGCCGGCGGCGGTGCCGAGCGGGTTCGCGTCGATCCACGTCGACGTCTGCTGCGCGCGCAGTGCGTTGTCGATGAAGCCTTCGGCGAAACCTGCAAACCACATCGCGGTGGACGACACCACAGCGCGTTGCAGATGCGTGTAGCCAGGCAACGGCAACGCAGGCTGCGCCGCACGATCGAGGCAGACCTGCGCGATCGCGCGGCAATGCACTTGCAGCGTGGCCAGTTGATCCTTCAGCCACAGCCGGGTGGCGACCAGAATCTGGTCGTTGCGGCTGCGCCCGGTGTGCACACGGCGACCGGCATCGCCGAGCCGCTCGGTGAGCCGCGCCTCGATCGCCGAGTGGCCGTCTTCGTAGCGCTCATCGAGCACAAAGCTGCCTGCGCTGAAATCCGTCGCCAGCACATCCAGTTCGCGCTTCAAGGCCGTCGCTTCGTCGGCACTGACCACGCCGATATTCGCCAGCCCTTCCACGTGCGCCTTGCTGGCGGTGATGTCGTGCAGGAAGAACTCGCGATCCAGCAGCACGTCGTCGCCGGCGAGGAACTTCATGATCTTCGCATCGATCTGCACGCCGGATTTTTGCCAGAGTGGCTGGGTCATGGTGCGTCCTCGGCTTGGCCAAGCGGGATGGCAGTGTATTCGTCCACACCGATCGCGCGGTTGATGTTCTGCATGGCCTGGGTGGCGGCGCCCTTCAGCAGGTTGTCCAGCGTCGCCACGATCACCACGCGCTTGCCATCGGCCGACAGGGCAAAGCCGCCGATCTCGGCATGATGGCGATGGGCGATGCGGCTGACCCACGGCGCCTCGTCGGTCACGCTGACCAGCTTCTCGTTCTCGTAGGCATGGTGGAAACGCGCCACAACTTCCTCGCGCTTCAGTGGCCGGCTGAGATACAGATTGGTGGTGACCGTGAGCCCGCGAAAATGCGGTGCCACATGCGGCATGAACTCCACCGGCACGCCGAGCCGGAACGACGCTTCCTTCTCGTGCATGTGCCCGGTGAGTGCGTACGGCATCAGGTTGTCGCGTAGCTTGTCCGGATCGTTCTTGTCTGAAGGTGTGGTGCCGGCACCGGAGTACCCCGAGACACCGAAGCACACCGGTGGTGCCGCCAGAAGATCTTTCAGCGGTGCGATCGACAGCTGCATCGCGGTGGCATAGCAGCCGGGATTGCTGATGCGCTTCTCGCCACGCCACTTGTCGCGGGTCAGCTCGGGCAGGCCGTAATACCAGGTCGGATCGAAACGGTAGTCGGCGGAAAGGTCGATGATCAGCGGATCGGCGCCAGCTGCATCGAACGCGGCCACACAGGCCGCCGCCTTGCCGTTGGGCAGCGCCAGGATCACCACGTCGGCGCCGAACTTCGGCAGATCCTCATGCGCCGGCGCACTGTAGCGCAGCTGACCGCGGTACTCGGGCACATGCGCGTCGACGCGCTGGCCGTCCAGCTCGCGTGAGGAGACAAAGGCCAGCTCCAGCGCCGGATGTGCCGCGATCAAGCGGATCAGCTCCGCGCCGGTGTGCCCGCGCGCGCCGACGATGCCGATGGTTTTCTTGTCGTATGTCACCAGGTCACTCCTGCGATGCTTTTGCCCCTCCCCCTGCTTGCAGGGGGAGGTTGGGAGGGGGTGAAGCTCTAAGCTTCAAGGCAAAGAGCACCCCACCCCAGCCCTCCCCTGCATGCAGGGGGAGGGAGTAGTTGCGTCAATCCACCAGCGTCGGTTGCCGTGTGGCGCAATGCGTCACGCAGCGGGCGATGGTGTCGAAGTCGTGGATGCCGTACCAGAACACCTTCCAGTGCGGCTGCTTGAAGCAACCATCCGACTCGGCATAGTAGAAAGGATTGACCGGGTTGCCGTGACGCGAACGCCAGAACAGCTGCGGATTCTCCTCGCGCATTACCTGCCATACCGCACGCCCCAGACCCTCGCCCTGTGCGTCGTCGAGCACGGCAAACTTGTCCAGATACGGCAGGCCGTCTTCTTCAGTGAGGATCATCGCGGTGCGATAGTTCTCGCTCACGTAGATGCGCAGTGGCCGCGTGCGTTCGAAATAGTCCGGCACCAGCGTACGGCCGAAACTCGACTCGATCAGCGTGCGCATCCGCTCGAGGTCGATACCTTTCCACGAGCCGAACGTCAGCACCTTCTCGCCACGCCGCACCAGCGTGCCCGAACCCTTGTGGGTGAACAGTTCCTTGGCCAGTTCCGCCGGCCGGGTGATCGACACCGACGAGGTCAGCGGCAGATCGGCCAGCAGGTCGGCGATCTGCTCCAGCTTCAGGCGCATGCCGCCGTTGATCCACGGCTGTGCCATCAGATGCTCGTACTCGGTGGACAGGTTGATCGAGTCGATCAGCTTGCCCTGCTCGTCTAGCAACCCGCCGGTGCCGGTGAGGAACACGATCTTGTACGGCTGCAGCACGCGCACCAGCTCGTTGGCGGCGAAGTCGGCGTTGATGTTGAGGATCTGTCCCTCGTCGGTCTCGCCGAGGCTGGCGATCACCGGGATTGAGTTGGCACGCAGGCTGGCTTCGATCGGCGCCAGGTTGATGCTGTCGACCTTGCCGACCAGACCATAGGTATCGCGGTCGAGATAGCTGGCCATGAACACACCCGTCGCCACCGAGGTGGCACGCGTGTCCATCGATTGCAATGCCTCGACCAGCTTCAGGTTCTGCTGCTGGAACACGCGCCGCACGATACCGAGCGCCTTGGGCGAAGTGACGCGCAGGCCGCCCACGGTGCGTTTCTCGATGCCTGCTGCCGCCAATTCCTCGTCCAGCTGTGGGCCGGCGCCGTGCAGCACGATCGGGGTAAGCCCGACCTGCTGCAGGAAGGTCAGCGACGAGGCGAGATCGGCCAGCTCGTCGCGCAGCACGGCACCGCCTACCTTCACCACCGCGAAACGCTTGGCGTCGACTTCGGAAAAGCGCTTGAGGTACTGCTGAATTTCCTTTGCGCTGCCCATGCTCGAGAGCAGGCGCACGATGGTCTTGCGGGTGTGCTTATGCGTTTCCACTGTCAACGATCCGGTAGATGGTGTCTGCGTACTGCTGCAATTGGTCGAGCGCGACCCACTCGTCGGCGCTGTGCGCCTGGGCGATGTCGCCGGGGCCGTAGACGAAGGCGGTATAGCCGGCGGCAGAGAACAGCGCGGCCTCGGTCCAGAAGTCCACCGCGTTGCCCACCGGAATGCCCAGCTCGTCGGCCAGATCGCGCGCGACCAGCCGGTTTGCCTCGGCATTGGCGGTATCGCCGGCTGGCAGCGAGGCGCCGCGGAACGTTTCGGAAAATTCCATCGGCCGCGGCTCGACCAAGGAGCGGAAACGCGTCAACAGTTGATCCGGGTCCATCGTCGGCAGCGGGCGGAAACCGAAACGTACTTCCGCCGTCGGCGCGATCATGTTCGCCTTGATGCCACCCTCGATGCGGCCGATGTTGAAGCGCAGCCCGGTCAGTCCGCCGAAGCGCTCATGCGATTGCGCGGCCACAAAATCCAGCGCCGCATCACCCCAGCGCACCGTCTGATGCAGGGCGCTGTCGCTGGGCTTCTGCTCGCCCGAGGCGTGGCCGGCGTGACCGGCGAAACGCATCAGCACCGACTGGATGCCACGATGCGCCAGCACCGCTTCGGCCCGGGTCGGCTCGGCAACGATCACCGCCTCGTAGTCATGCGGCGTGTCGAGAAATCCGGCGATGCAGCGCGGATCGTTCGCCTCCTCGTCGGTGGACAGCAGCAACGCCAGCGGACCGTCGGTGGCATTCGCCACCGCCAGCAAGGCCGCCGCGGCACCCTTGATGTCGCAGGCGCCGAGGCCGATCGCCCGATCCGCAGTGACCCGCAACTCGTGCGGGTTCGCGCTCCAGTGCGGCGAATCCGGCACCGTGTCCATGTGCACGTTGAACAGATATTTCGGCTTGCCGCGCACCGCATGCAGGGTCACCGCACCAGCGCCGTAATCGGTCACCGTCACCGCGAAACCGGGCAATTGCGCGCGCAGGTAGTCGAAGATGCCGTCGGTGCCGATCACCCGCGGCGGGTTGCGCGTGTCGAAACCGACCAGCGCCTTCAGATGCTCCAGCGTGGCATCGAGCAAGCTGCTCATCCGCGGTTGACCTCGGCCCACAGCGTGCTGCTCATGCCAAACAGCTTGATGAAGCCCTCGGCCTCCTCCACGCCCCAGTCGGCCGACTGCGCGTAGGTGGCGCCCTTGGCATTGAGGATGTGCCTGGACTCGACCGCGACGGCGTTGACGATGCCGCCGCTGGTTTCCAGCGTCACTTCACCGTTGACGGTGGCCTGACTGGAGGCCAGGAAGGCTTCCAGGTCGGTCTTCAGCGGATCATGGAAGAAACCCTCGTAGACCAGCTCCACCCACTTGCGCGCCACCTCGGGCTTGAAGCGGTTCTGCTGCTTGGACAGCACGGCCTCTTCCAGCGCGCGATGCGCGGCGAGCAGCACGGTCAGACCGGGTGCCTCGAAGATGATGCGGCCCTTCAGGCCGATCGTGGTGTCGCCGGTATAGATACCGCGACCGACGCCGTACTGGGCGAACAAGCCATTCAATTTGGCCAGCATCGTGTGCCCGGCGATCTTTTCGCCATCCAGTGTCACCGCCTCGCCCTTGGCGAAGCCGATCTTCACACGCAGCGGTTTGGACGGCCATTCGGCGCGCGGCTTGCACCAGCCTGCCGCGCCCTCGCCCGGCGCCTGCCAGCGATCGATCTCGCCGCCGGACATGGTCAGGCCAAGCAGGTTCTCGTTGATCGTATAGGCTTGTTGCTTGGCACGCACGCCGAAGCCACGCTGTTCCAGATAAGCCTGCTCGTAGGCGCGCGTCTGGGTGTGCTCCTTCTGGATCTCGCGGATCGGCGCCACGATTTCATAGTCGCCCAGCGCCTTCACGGTCAGGTCGAAACGCACCTGATCGTTGCCCATGCCGGTGCAGCCGTGTGCGATCGCCTTGGTACCCAGCTCAGTCGCGCGCTTGATCGCCGCATCGACAATCAGATAGCGATCGGAGACCAGCAGCGGATACTGGCCCTGATAGCCTTCGCCTGCCTGCACGAACGGTTTGACGAAGCCCTCCCAGATCGCCGGACCACCATCGACGGTGACGTGCGAGGCAACGCCCAGCTCGGCCGCGCGCTGCTCGATGAAGGCGCGCTCCTCCGCATCGACACCGCCGGTGTCGGCAAACACGGTATGCACGGCCCAGCCGTGCTCCTTGAGGTAAGGCACGCAGAAGCTGGTGTCGAGGCCACCGGAAAACGCGAGAACGATGTCTTTGCTCATGGCTTGCAGATCCTGGAGTGAAACGGTCAGACGGATTCAACGATGATGCGCGGTTCGCAGCGCACCGGAAAATTCACGGAATTGGCGATGAAGCAGGCATGGTGGGCGTCATCGTGCGCGGCTTCTGCCATGGCCGGATCGCTGGCGGCGCTGATGGTCACCGTGGGATGCAGCACGACTTCGACGAAACGACCGCCATTGCCTTCGGTCGCCATCGTGCCCTCGGCCGCGTCGGCATAAGCCGTCACCACCACGCCCGCCACCGTGGCCATGTGCAGATACGACAGCATGTGGCAGGTGGACAGCGCGGTTACCAGCATGTCCTCGGGGTTGTGCCTGGCGGCATCGCCACGGAACGTGGGATCGGAAGAACCGGCCAGGGTCGGCTTGCCGGCAATGCGGATCGCGTGGTCGCGACTGTAATTGCGATAGCCGTCCGTGCCGCTGCCGAGATTGCCGGTCCACTCCACGTCGACGCGATAGTGATGCTGATGTGTCACGGGTTCGACTCCTCTTGTCGCGCCATCCATTCGGCAAGCTCCGCATCACCATCGCCATCACGCTGGTGCAGACCGGCAATCACGCCGGCACGATTGCGCGCAGGATGATTCTGGCTCAGCTTGAACTTGCCTTCGATGCGCTCGATCGCGATCTCCAGACCGACGATCGCACGCAGGGATTTTTCGATGTGGTCTTCCGGCGCATCCGTGACTTTCCACGGCTGCGGCTGGCTGGCCTCATGCTGATCGGTCAGTGTTTCCAGCAGGCGACGCAGCCAGACCGCGTCGTCGATCACCCGCAGGCGGCCGTGCACGTGCACTACCGCATAGTTCCACGTCGGCACTTCGCGCCCGGTCTCATGCTTGCTCGGATACCAGTTCGGGCTGATGTAGCCGTCCGGACCCTGGAAGATCAGCAGCACTTCGGCGCCATCCAGCCGCACCAGCTCGTTGCCGCGGGCGACGTGGCCGTGCAGCACTTCGCCGACCAGCTCGAACGGCAGGTGATTGGCCGTCAAACCACCGGCCGCGTGGGTCACCAGCGTGGCGAACGGATACGCGCGGATCAGCCCGTGCAGGGCCTCGACGCGGGTCTCCGCAAAATGCTTCGGCGTATACATGCCCTGCTCAACCCTGCCCGATCAGCGAGGCCATCACCGCCTTCTGAACATGCAGACGATTCTCGGCTTCGTCGATCGCGATGCATGCAGGCGAATCCATCACCGCGTCGGTGGCCTTGATGTTCCGGCGCAGCGGCAGGCAGTGGCTGAACAGGCCATGGTGGGTCAGCGCCATCTTCGCCTCGTCAACGATGAAGTGCTTGTTCGCCTCGCGGATCGGCTTCTCCTGCTCCCAGCGACCGAAGAACGGCAGGGCGCCCCAGCTCTTGGCGTAGACCACATCGGCGCCGGCGTAGGCCTCCTCGATGTCGTGGCTGACCTTGAGCGAGCCGCCGTTCTCCCGCGCGTTCTGCTCGCCGAACGCCATGTAGCGCTCGTCCAGCACGTAGTCCGGCGTCGGGCACAGCAGGGTCACGTCCATGCCCATCTTCGTCGCGATCAACAGCGCCGAGTTCGCCACCGCGGTGTTCAGCGGTTTCGGATGGTAGGTCCAGGTCAGCACGTATTTCTTGTTCTGCAGATTGCCCAGGTGCTCCTTCATCGCCAGCGCATGCGCCAGCTCCTGGCAGGGATGGGTGATCGTCTCCATGTTGATCACCGGCACCGTGGCGTATTGCGCGAACGCCTTGATAACAGTGTCCTGACGGTCCACCGCCCAGTCCTGGAATTTCGGGAATGCGCGCACCGCGATCAGGTCGACGTAGCGCGACAGGACACGCGCCACTTCGGCGATGTGCTCTTCGGTATCGCCATCCATCACGCTACCCACCTCGAACTCGATCGGCCACGCGTCCTTGCCTGGGGACAGCACGATGGCGTGCGCGCCCAGATGGAACGCACCCAGTTCGAAACTGGTGCGCGTGCGCATCGACGGGTTGAAGAACAGCAGCGCGATGGATTTGCCGGCCAGTTGCTGGCCGCGCGGCGAGCGCTTGAAGGCGGCAGCCTGCTCCAGCAGCGCGTCGATCTCGGCGCGGCTGTAATCCTGGGTAGTGATGAAGTGGCGAATGGTCATCGATCTTTTCCCTGCGGCTCCCGCCGCGTGAAGTCAAAATCCAGAATCAAAAACCCGGCACAGGGCCGGCAGCCTTTGATCAAAACAAAAAAACCCGGCTCAAGGCCGGGTTTTATCGTCGATACACATGAAACGCGCGCGACAGCCTACCCGGCCGAATGTCGATACAGCGGTCGGCGCGCACGCGACGTCATGCCAGCAGCCGCGCGGGCGCTGGTGAGTACGGTAGCGGTATAGACGGCTGCGGACATGCAGATTCCAAGTGACGAGTGCGCATGATGGCGACATTTTCGCTGCCGTGCAACAAAAAAATGGGCCGCAGAAACGACATCGCCGCCCTGAGGCGGCGATGTCTACAAAGGCCAGGATCGATCAGTCGGCCGGATCGACCTGCACGCGTACGCGCAGACGCTCGCCCGGATCGTAGTTCAGCCGCGAGGTGTAAACCTCGCCGCGATAGCGGTATTCCACGTCGTAGCCGATGATCCGGCGCTGCTCGCTCATCGAGCTGACCTGGCGGCACTGGGTCTGGGTACCCTGGTAGTCGGCGCCGTGATCCGAGACCCGGTTGCCGACCGCGCCACCGGCCACCGCACCGACGACCGTGGCCGCCTTGCGCCCATCGCCCTTGCCGACGGTATTGCCGAGCACGCCACCGATCACAGCGCCGAGCACCGTGCCGACCGCGCTGTTGCCGCCCTCATGGCGCACCACCGGCTGGTCGTAGCATTCCTGCCGCGGCACTTCGGTCCGGGTGATGCCCTGCACCGGGTCCGCCCGCAATACATCGGCCCAACCGTAGTGGGCGTTGTCGTCATTGTTCGGAGCGCGCGCGTCCTGTGCGCAGGCGCCGGAAGCCATCAAGGCAAGTACCAGCGCGGAAAGCCATAAGCGGGTCATTGCGACCTCCTAGCGAGAAACATCAAGCGCCTGCGCGCGTACTGGCATGTATTGCAACAAAATCACGCTGAATACACGCTTAGAATCGGCCTGGCGCCATTGCGCCGCTTACACCTTGTTAAGATGCCGGGCTGGCCGCGCCCTGCCCGTGTGCAGCCCCACGCTGCGGATTTCAACGATGCCCATTTCGCTCTACAACAGTCTGACCCGTCGCACCGAGCCATTCACCCCGCTCGATCCCGAGCGCGTGACGATGTATCTGTGCGGCCCCACCGTCTACAACTACGTGCACATCGGCAATGCGCGTGGCCCGGTGGTGTTCGATGTGCTGGCCAGACTGCTGCGCCGGCATTACCCGCAACTGGTATATGCCCGCAACATCACCGACGTCGACGACAAGATCAACGCTGCTGCGCTGGAACAAGGTGTCGAGATTGGCACGATCACCGGCAAGTTCGCCCAAGCCTACCGCGAGGACATGGCCGGCCTGGGTATCGCACCACCTGACATCGAGCCGCACGCCACCGCCCATATCGGGCCGATCATCGCGATGATCGAGAACCTGATCGCCGGCGGCCATGCCTACGCCGCGGAAGGACATGTGCTGTTCGACGTTGGCTCCTATCCGGACTATGGCGCGTTGTCCGGCCGTGATACCGAGGAGCTGATTGCCGGCGCCCGCGTCGAGGTGGCTCCCTACAAGAAGCACCCCGCCGACTTCGTGCTGTGGAAGCCCTCGACGCCTGAACTGCCGGGCTGGGACAGCCCGTGGGGTATCGGCCGCCCGGGCTGGCACATCGAATGCTCGGCGATGAGCGCTGCGCACCTCGGTGACACCATCGACATCCATGCCGGCGGCATAGACCTGCTGTTTCCGCACCACGAGAACGAGATCGCCCAATCCACCTGCGCGCACGGCGGCAAGGTGTTCGCACGCTGGTGGATGCACAACGGCATGCTGACCTTCGACGGCCGCAAGATGTCCAAGTCGCTGGGCAATGTGTTGCTGCTGCACGAACTGCTGAAACTGCAGCCGGCCGAGGCGTTGCGGTTGCGCCTGCTGAGCGGCCATTACCGGCAGCCGCTGGACTGGTCCGAGGGTGCCATCGCGCAAGCCGTGAGCACGCTGGACGGCTGGTATCGCGTGCTGCGCGATCTGGCCGATGTCGAACTGCCCGTCGGCGACTTGCCTGTACCCGAGCGGGTCGAGGCGGCCTTGTGCGACGACCTCAACACGCCGCAGGCGCTGGCCGAACTGTCCGTGCTGGCCGACGCCGCGCGCCAGTCCGGCAGCGCCGAAGCGAAAGCCGCGCTGCTCGGTGGCGGCGCCCTGCTCGGCCTGCTGCAGCAGGATGCGGAAGCATGGTTCAAGCGCGACAGTGGACAAGCCATCGATGCCGCACATGTCGATGCGCTGCTGGAAGAACGCCGTGCCGCACGCGCCGCGCGCGACTTCAAGCGCGCCGATGCGATCCGCGACGAACTGGCTGCGATGAACATCGCGATCGAGGATGGCGCACAGGGCACGCGCTGGAGTGTGCAGAAGAGCTGAGTGTGGGCCGCCCTTGTTCGTGAATTCAGCTCGTCCGCGCGATAATGCGCACATGAACAGCATCGCCACCATCAGTGCCGCGCAGGCACAGCAGGATATCGCCGAGGAATTCGCGTTCTTCGGTGACTGGACCGAGCGCTACCAGTACCTGATCGATCTCGGCAAGCAACTGCCGCCGTTTCCCGAGGCAGACAAGACCGAGCAGTACCGCGTGCACGGTTGCCAGTCGATGGTGTGGCTGGTGCCCAGCGGCGATGCATCGAACATGCACTTCGAGGCGATCAGCGACTCGGCGATCGTCTCCGGCCTGATCGCACTGGTGCTGCGGGTTTACTCCGATCGCTCCGCAAAGGAGATCGTCGCCACCGAGCCGCAGTTCATCGCCACGATCGGGCTGGCCAAGCATCTGTCGCCCACGCGCTCCAACGGGCTGGCCGCGATGCTGGCAAAACTGAAAGGCTACGCGGCGCAGGCACTGGCCTGAGCCGGAACTGGTTTCCCGCCGATCCGGAAAGCAAAGCCCCGCACAAGGCGGGGCTTTGGCATTCACAACGTGACCTTGAAGCTCAGTCGCCCATCTGCTTCTGCAGATGCTCGCGACGCTCCTGCGCATCCAGCGACAGCGTGGCGATCGGTCGCGCATCGAGACGATCGATGCCGATTTCCTCGTCGGTCTCCTCGCAAAAGCCGTAGCTGCCTTCCTCGATCCGGCGCAGCGCCTTGTCGATCTTGGAGATCAGCTTGCGGTAACGGTCGCGGGTACGCAGCTCCAGCGAGTTCTCGGTTTCGCGGGTGGCACGCTCGGCTTCGTCACCAACGTCACGCACTTCCTCGCGCAGGTTGTCCATGGTCTGGCGCGATTCTTCCACCAACTGATCGCGCCAGTCGCGCAGCTTGTTGCGGAAGTAGGCCAGGTGCTGCGGGTTCATGTACTCCTCGTTGCTGGAAGGGTGGTAACCCTTGGGCAACGCGATCGTACTGGTGGCTGGTAGCGCGTATCGCCCGTCTTCACGGGTGATGCCGTTTTCGAGTTTTTTTGTAGCAAGTTTATTCATTGAGGACGACGAGTTTTTCTGATTCTTGTGAGAGGAGGCATGACGCGCGGTAGCCGGAGCTGCTCGCGGTGTCACCATGGCGGTTGCACTCGCCACCTTGCCCTTGAAGAGCGTGCTGGCGGGTGACGGGGATACGCTTTTGACGACGGGAGCCGGGGCTGGGGCGGCCTTGGCTGCCGGTTTGGCAACTGGCTTGGTTGCAACATGTAATGGCTTGGCCGGTTTGCTGGCCGGTTTCGCGACAGGCTTCGTCGCAGACTTGACCGGTGCAGCGGCTTTCCTGGCTACTGGCTTGGTGACAGGCTTCGCGGCCGATTTCTTGACAATGCCGCCCTTGACCTTGGTGTTCTTGACGGCAGCCTTCTTCGGCACCGGTTTTTTAGCAACAACCTTCTTGACGGCGATCTTCTTGACGGCAACTTTCTTTGGCGCGGCTTTCTTCGCTACAACTTTCTTGGCCGGGCTGGCCTTTTTCGGTTGTGGCTTCGCGACGGCCTTTTTGACCACCGGCTTGGCGGCTGGCTTCCTGGCTGCGACCTTTTTGACCACGACCTTCTTTGCTGCTGCCTTGCTGACTGGCTTGCTCACGGTTTTCTTTGCAGGTGTCTTGGCGCTCTTCACGGTCCGCCCCTTTGTGGCAGCTGCTTTCGACTTGCCGGCCTTGGTAGCCGGGGTCTTCCCTTTCTGCGCCTTGGCGGCGGTCGAATTACGTGTCGTTTTCGCCATATCCCTTCACCGTTTTTGGCCGTGGCGGCCGGGTGTTATAGCCCATGTGTTCTACACCAGCAAGCTTGCATCTGGAATACTTGTACCACTACATGCCGCAAGCCGTCCCGGCAACGTGAATGTCTTGACCCGATTGATACTGTGGTTGCTGCATTTGTACAAGCGCTGGCTCAGCCCGTTGCTTGGTCCGCGCTGCCGCTTCCACCCCAGTTGCTCTGATTATGCACGGATTGCGGTCACACGCTTCGGCCCATGGCACGGCGGTCTGCTGGCAGGCTGGCGGCTACTGCGCTGCCAACCATTGTGCACCGGCGGGGAAGACCCGGTGCCTGAGCACTTCCATTACCCCCGCTGTCGTTGCCAGGTAACCGGATCGCCAAAGGCGAACGAAAGCTCTTCGGCAAACAGCACGCCAAAGCATCGCGACTGAAGTTGCTCCGCAGGAGTGTCGGTTTCTCGCAAGCACCCGCCCCCTCTTCAACCTTCTCCCGAAGGGAAGAAGGAGTGGCGGATCACGGCGTCGAGCCGTAGCCGCCTTCCACGCCCTTGCTGGCGTATGCCACGGCGTCATGCGGGTGCAGGCTTTCCTGGTGTTCGACGCGGATGTGGAAGTCACTGAGCGCGGCGTCGGCATCGAGCGCTTTCTGGATACGTCGGGCAGCATCTTCGCAGAACATCAGGTTGCCGCCGTTGGCCAGCGCGAAGGCCTGCTCGTCTTCGCGCTTCACCGCGGTCTGTACCGGCGTACCAAGCGCATGCTCGACACGGTCGACCAGATCGATCAGGTGGAAGCCGGCCCCAGCCATGGGACGGATGCGCAGGCGCGCCACGCTGCGCTGGGCGTGCGGGGTGGCGACGATGCCGTGCTCGCTGCCAAGCCACGCCAGCACCGCCGCATGATCAACCGGTTTGGCGGCATCGAAGTCGCTGGCGAACTGGTCCTGGATCAGCTGGCGCGACAACGCGGCCGAGGCCGGACAGGTGGAGGAATAGACCACTTCGGTGCCGAACTCGAGCAGGAACTCGTCGCCGGTGAGGCTGGCTTCGATGCACACCGGATAGGCACGCCAGCCGCTGTTGGCACTGCGCAGTGCCGGGCGACGCACCAGCTGCTCAAAATGGATGCTGAGGCAGGCGCGGTCGGACAGGTCCTTGTGCGAATCGAGGAAGCCGCGCAGCAGCGCATGCAGCGAATCGGCGTTGAGCACCTGAGTGCTCAACGCCTGCTCGACCTGCAGATACAGGCGCGACATGTGGATGCCCCGCTTGTCCGGCCGGTTCAGATTGACGAAGGCACCGACCCGCGCGCTGGACCGCTGTACCTCACCGTCGCCCGCGTCGAACAGCACCGGCACCTGGATGTCGGCCATGCCGACCCAGTCCAGCGCACCGACAAGATGCGGCTGCGCGTGCACGGCAACGTCGGGAAGAAGGCGGGCGGTATTTTCCTGATTCGGCATCGTGTGGGATCCTGACATCGGCGAATGGATCGCCGCGAAGCACATCAATCTTGGGGCAGGCGCAGCGGTGCGCAATAGTGGTGTGACGGAAACACTGCGTCTCAGGCCGACTCGGCCAGCTGCCGGCGCCACGCGCGAGCAGCCTGCCACGCATGCAACGTGGTAGCCAGTCCGCTGCGCGGCTGTCCCTTCTGCAGCGCGGCCAGTGCATCGCCAGTGAGTGCCGCGCGCCGTGCCAATTGGTTGCCATGGCGCGATTCCAGCGCGCGAAACACGCTGAGTGGCCCAGCCAGCGAGGCCGACTCGCGCCAGCTGGCCAGCAGATCGTCCAATTGCGCCTTCACCGCCTGCTGACGCGCTTCACCGGGTACACGCAGTTTCGCGCGACTCAAGCCATGCCGCGCCAGTCGGGCCATCGGCAACGGCAGACAATCGCGCTCGGCGTCCTGCTCCAGTCGCAGCAGTGCGTATAGAAGATGATTGAGCGTGGCGACCCGCGCCGCCCGCGCAGGCGACGCCTCGCTGCCGTACCACCAGGCGGTTTCCAGCGCCGCCAGCGCGCCGTGCAGTGGCATCGCGGCATCGCGCTGGGTGGGGAAATCCGCGGCGGTGCCCTGCTCCAGCTGAGCCATCGCAGCCAGCACCGGGGCCAACCAGAGATCGCTGGCGATGGCATGCGCGCGCTCGTCGTCGAACAGCACCTGAGTCAGTGGATGACGCCCGCCGCTGGCCGCCGCACCAGCCAGTTCCTCGGCCCACCAGTTGAGCTTGGCCGCCGCCACCTGCGGCTCGCGGATGCCATAGGCGGCGCCGAGCAACTCCTGCTCCAGCGCCGCCAGCGCGACATGACCGGGATAACGCCGGCCATCGACGAACACCAGCGCGATGCGCTGCTGCGGCTGCACCGCCAGCCACTTGTCGATAAATCCCTGCAGCACGGCATTTTGTTCGACCAGCTCGCTCATGCGACGACCGGCTGCAACTGCAGCAGCGCGGCCAGTTCGGCCGGATGAGCCAGCACCTTGTCGGCACCCCAGGAATGCGGGTCGCCACCGTCGAGATAACCCCAACTCACCGCCACCGTGTACAGGCCGGCGGCAGCGCCAGCCTGGATGTCGCGACGATCATCGCCGACGAACAGGCAATGCGCCGGCTTCACGCCAGCACGTTCGCAGGCCAGCAGCACCGGCGCCGGATCGGGTTTCTTCACCGGCAGCGTATCGCCCGACACCACCGCGCTGGCGCGACCGGCCCAGCCGATGCGGCTGACCAGTTCCTCGGTGAGGAACGCCGCCTTGTTGGTGACGATCCCCCAACGCAGGCCGTGTGCCTCGATTCGCAGCAACAAATCATCGACGCCATCGAATGCCTGCGTCTGCTGCGCCATCACGTTCTGGTACAGCTGCAGATAACGCGGTGTCAGCGCCTCCAGCGCAGCTTCGCCGCGCTCGGCAAACGCACAGCGCAACACGGCGCGTGCACCGCGCGAAACCACTTCACGCACCGGCGGATACGACGGCGGCGCAACACCCTCTTCCACGCACTGCGCGACCAGCGCGGCATATAGATCGGGAGCGCTGTCGAGCAAGGTGCCGTCCAGATCGAACAGCACGCCCCGGATGTTTTCGGGTAGCGACTTCATGCAGGCTTGCGTGCGCTGATTACGTAATTGACTGCGGTGATCCGACTCAGCCACGCCTTGCGATTGAGCGGGTTGTAACCCAGCCCGGAAACATCCTCCAGTTCCAGCCCGGCATGGCGCAGCAGACGGCTCAGCTCGGATGGCCTCAGGAACTGCGCGTAGTGATGGGTACCGCGCGGCAGCATCCGCATCACGTACTCCGCGCCCACGATAGCCGCGCCGAACGCGGCCGGCGTGCGGTTGAGCGTGGACATGAACAGCCGCCCGCCTGGTTTCAGCATCGCGGCCAGATCATTCACCAGTGCCGCCGGGTCGGGCACGTGCTCGATCAGCTCCATGCAGCACACCGCATCGAAGCTGTCCGGCTCGGTCGCCGCCAGTTCGGCCGAGGCCTGCACGCGGTAGTCGACGCCGAGGCCCGATTCATGCAGGTGCAGCTTCGCGACGTCGATCACCCTGTCACCCAGGTCGATGCCGGTGACCTTCGCGCCGGCACGCGCCAGTGCCTCGCTGAGCAAGCCGCCACCGCAACCGACATCGGCCACCTTCGCCCCGCGCAGGTCGACGCGGGCGGCGATATAGGCGGCGCGCACCGGGTTGAGGTCGTGCAGCGGGCGCGACTCGCCGTCGGGGTCCCACCAGCGCGCCGCCAGGCTGTCGAAGCGGGCAATCTCGTCGGGGTTGACGTTGGCGGCGGTCATGTTCGAGTCCACGGTGAGTACATGAGTTTATTGAAAAGTGCGGCCATGGATGGCCACTTCTTGATCTTTGCGTTCATGGAGGAACGCAAAAGTTAATGCGCCTGCCATTCATGCACCGTGATATCCCAGCCGCCGCTGACGTGGGCCGGGTCGTTTTGCACGAGCGCGGTCGCCTCGGCCAGGTCGGCTGCCAGCAGCTGGTAGGCACCACCGGACTTGTCCGTGAAGCCGCCGGACAGTTCCACTCGCCCCTCTTCACGCAGGCCGTCCAGGAACGCCAGGTGCAGCGGCACCACGGCCGGGTCGAGATGCGGCAGGCGAATCAGCACGACCAGGTAACGGTTCATCGAAGACTCCTGCTAGACCGAGGCGATGCGCTCGCGCCAGGCGCGTGTGCGCTCCAGGATCGCGGCAGTGTCCATGCCGACCAGCTCGCGCCCGGCCAGCTTGCGCTTGCCGGCGATCCACACGTCGCTGACCTGGTGGCGGCCGGTGGCGTAGACCAGCTGCGAGATGACGTGGAACATCGGCTGGGTCTCCAGCTCGCTCAAACGCACGGCAGCGAAGTCGGCCTGCTTGCCGACCTCGATCGAGCCTATCTTCGCTTCCAGTCCGATCGCCTTCGCGCCGTTGAGCGTGGCGGCACGCAGTGCGAACGCTGCATCGAACGCCGCCGCATCACCGGCCACGGCTTTGGCCAGCAGTGCGGCGGTGCGCATCTCGCCGAACATGTCCAGATCGTTGTTCGATGCACAGCCGTCGGTGCCGAGCGCCACGTTGACGCCAGCCAGACGCAGCTTCTCCGCCGGGCAGAAGCCGGAGGCGAGCTTCAGGTTGGATTCCGGGCAATGCACCACGGACACGCCAGCGGAAGCGCACGCGGCGATCTCGCCATCGGTCAGCTGGGTCATGTGCACTGCGATCAGACGGTCGTTGACCAGGCCCAGCTTCTGCAGGCGCTGGAACGGACGCAGGCCGCTCTTGGCCTTTTCGTCCTCGACTTCGTGCTCGGTCTCGTGTGTGTGCAGATGCACCGGGATGTCGAGCTGGTCGGACAACACGCGGATGCGTTCGAAGCTGTCGTCCGACACCGTGTACGGCGCGTGCGGCGCGAACGCGGTACTGACCAGATTGTCGCCAAAAAAGCTGTCGTGCACTTCGCCGGCACGCTCGAAGTATTCGTCCTGGCTCTTCGCCCACGCGGTCGGGAACTCGATCACCGGCAGGCCAACCACCGCGCGAAAACCCATGCGCCGATAGGTCGCACCGATCACGTCGGGGAAGAAGTAGTTCTCGTTGGCGCAGGTGGTGCCGCCACGCAGCATCTCGGCCACCGCCAGTTCGACGCCATCGCGCACGAACTCCGGTCCCATCACCTTCGCCTCGGCTGGCCAGATGTGCTGTTGCAGCCAAACCATCAGCGGCAGGTCGTCGGCCAAGCCGCGCAACAACGTCATCGGATTGTGCGTGTGGCTGTTGATCAGGCCGGGGATCAGCGCGTGTTCGGTCAGCTCGACGCGTTCGCGCGGCACGTAGGCAGCACGGGCATCGGCAATCGGCAGCAGTGCGACGATGCAATCGCCGTCCACGACCACGGCATGGTTCTCGAACACCACGCCATGCGGCTCCACCGGCACGACCCAGCGCGCTTCAATCAACAGGTCGACGGGCTGCGGTGTGATATGACTCATCGTGACTCGCTTCAAAAGTGGATACGACAAAGGGCGGCACCTTGCGGCAACCGCCCCTCCTGATCATCTTGCTGCTGGAAGCGGAATGGCGCGCCAGCCCGTCACTTCACGCGGCTGTCGTACTCGCCGGTGCGGGTGTCGACCTTGATGATTTCATCCTGATTGACGAACAGCGGCACGCGCACCACGGCACCGGTCTCCAGCGTGGCCGGCTTGCCACCGCCACCGGAGGTATCACCACGCACACCGGGATCGGTCTCGATGATCTTCAGCTCGACGAACTTCGGCGGCTGCACGGCGACAATGCCGCCGTTGAACAGCGTGACCACGCATTCTTCCTCGCCCTTGAGCCACTTCCAGGCATCACCCATCGCGGCCAGCGTAGCGGGCGCCGTCTCGAACGTCTCCATGTTCATGAAGTGCCATACCCGATCCTTGCCGATGCCATCGATAAACGAAAGCTGCATGTCGGTATCGCTGGCATCCGCCTCTTCGAAGGAGTCGCTGGACTTCAACGTCTGTTCGGTGGTGCGGCCGTCCTTCAGGTTGCGGATGCGGATACGGGTGAACGCCTGGCCCTTGCCCGGCTTGACGAACTCCGCTTCGGTAATGATCCAGGGATCACCGTTGTGAAGGATCTTCTTGCCCGTTTTGACGTCATTGAGGCCAAGGGTCGCCATGCGCTGTCTGCTCCGAAGTCGATTTCGCCCAATGGGCGGCTAAAATGGGTGTTTGTCACGGGCTTCAGCGCCCGCTTCAAGGCCCGACATGATAACCGCAAGCCCCCATCCCCGCCTATCGTCGCCCGCTTCCGGCTGGCGCGAGCTGTGGCGGGATGCCATTACCGACGCCGGCGAGCTGCTGCAGGCCGTGGGCCTGGGCGATCGCGCCGATCTGCTGCCGACCGATGACGCCGGCTTCGCCTTGCGGGTTCCGCGTGGATTCGTCGCGCGGATGCGCCGCAACGACCCGAGCGACCCGCTGCTGCTGCAGGTGCTTCCGCAACGGGCCGAGCACGACCAGGTCGAAGGTTTCACGATGGATGCCGTGGGCGACATGGCGTCCAGGGCTGGTCACGGCATCCTGCACAAATACGGCGGCCGCGCGCTGCTGATCGCCAGCGGCAGCTGTGCAGTGAACTGCCGCTATTGCTTCCGTCGGCACTTTCCCTATGGCGAGGAGATCGCGGCGGCGTCGCAATGGCGCGATGCCCTTGCCCATGTGAAGGCCGACCCGTCAATCCGCGAACTGATCCTGTCCGGTGGTGATCCACTGGCACTGGCCACGCACAAGCTCGAGGAGCTGACCCTCGGTCTGGCCGAACTGCCGCACGTGATCCGCCTGCGCATCCACACCCGCCTGCCGGTGGTGCTGCCCGAACGGATCGACGATGCCTTCGTCACCTGGCTGGCCGCGCTGCCACTGCAGAAGGTGGTCGTGCTGCATGCCAATCATGCCAACGAGCTGGACGCCAGCGTCGATGTGGCCTGCACCCGCCTGCGCGATGCCGGCGCCACGCTGTTGAACCAGTCGGTACTGCTGCGCAGTGTCAATGACAACGCCGATGCACTGACCGACTTGTCCGAACGCCTGTTCGCCGCCGGCGTACTGCCGTACTACCTGCATCAGCTCGATCGCGTGCAGGGCGCTGCGCACTTCGAGGTCAACGACACCCGAGCGCTGGCGTTGATGGAGGCACTGCGCGCGCGACTGCCGGGCTATCTGGTGCCCCGGCTGGTGCGCGAAGTGGGCGGCGACGCCTCCAAGCGACCCGTGTGAATCGGGCGACAGTCACCGTTATGCGGTTTTTTGCTGGCGGCTGGTGGCGGAATCCGTTACAAACATCAGTAGCAGACGATCATGCAGACCGGCTCGCGCAGCCCGCGGCGATCAACGGACAGCTCAACGCCCCATGAAAAAAGACTACGTCATCAAGATCCTCTTCATCGAGAGCTCGCTCGAGGAGGCCGAACAGATCATCAGCCTGCTGCGCAACACCGGCATCGCCGTGCGGCCAGCCCGCGCCACTAACATTGAACAGCTGCAGGCGGCGGTGAATGAGCTGGAGCCGGATGTGGTGATGTTCGACCCGGCGGTCACCACCATCACCCTGGCTGAAGCGGTGAAGGTGCTCGACGCCTACGGTCGCGATTATTCGCTGCTGGGCCTGGTCAACACTTTCGATAACCAGGTCATTGCCGACATGTTCGTGCATGGCGCCCGCGGTGTCGCTTCACGCAACCAGCCGAAACAGCTGATCGCTGTGCTGCAGCGCGAATTCGAGTCGTTGCAGACGCGCCGCCAGGTGCGCCGACTGGAAACCTCGCTACGTGAATCGGAGCGTCGCTGCGATGCGCTGCTCGACTCGTCCACCGACGCGATCGCCTACGTGCATGAGGGCATGCACGTGCGGGCCAATCACGCCTATCTGGAAACCTTCGGCTACGACAGTTTCGACGACCTGCTCGGGCTGCCCGTGCTGGACATGATCGACGCGTCCAACGCGGACGAATTCAAATCCCTGCTGCGCGGCCACGCGCGCCAGGAAAAGCTGCCATCGCAGCTCGCCCTGCGTGCACGACGCGCCGACGGCAGCCATTTCGATGCCACGGTGGAGTTCGCGCAGGCCACGTTCGAGGGCGAACCTTGCCTGCAGATCGTGTTCCGCCGGCAACTGGTCGACCCGGCGGTACTGGCACAGCTGCAGCGCGATCCGGTCACCGGGCTTTTCAACCGCGCGCACATGCTGGGCTGCGTCGACGACGCCGTCACCGCCGCCGCCAAGGGCAAGAAGGGTCAGTCATTGCTGCTGATCGAACCCGACAACTGGGCCTCGCTGGTGGGTGGCATCGGCTTGGGCAAAGCCGATGAATTGCTGGCCGGCTTCGCCGATCGCATCCGCATGCTGCTGAGCGCCGACGATGTCGCCGGCATGCTCGCCGAACATACCCTGGGCGTGGTGCTCGACTCCCGCTCGGATGAGGCGATCCGGGAATGGATCGCCAAGCTGCAGCACAGCGTCAGCAACGAGATCTTCGATGCCGGCGCCCGCTCGATCACGGTCACCGCCAGCATCGGCGGCAGCTTGCTGGGCGAGAAGAACGCCAATACCGAATTGCTGCTCAACCAGGCCAGCCTGGCCTTGCGCACTGCGCAAAGCCTCGGCGGCAGCCAGGTGGAACTGCACGATCCGGCCGCGCGTGAAAAGGCCGACGAAGAGCGCGATCGCTACTGGCTGGAACTGTTGCAGCAGGCGCTCACGAAGAATGGCCTGGTGCTCTATCACCAGCAGACCATCAGCCTGCAGGATGCCGAAGGCGATTACTCGGAAATCCTGCTGCGCATGAATGGCCCGCAGGGCGAAGTGTTGCCCGGCTTCTTCATGCCGATCGCCGAAAAGCACAACCTCACCGGCGCAATCGATCGCTGGGTGCTCGACAAAGCCATCAACGCCCTGCAGGCGCGCGAAGGACAGGGGCAACAGACCACCTTCTTCATCAAGCTCACGGCAGCCTCGCTGCAGGACGACACGTTGCTGCCATGGCTGGGCGAGCGGCTTGGACAGGCCGCGCTGAAGCGCGGTCATCTGGTGCTGGAAATGACCGAGAGCAAGGTGATGACGCTGCTGCGCCCGGCGCAGGAGTTCGTCAAGGGCTGGAAGAAACTGGGCGGCCGTTTCGCACTGGAACAATTCGGCTCGGGCCTGAATTCATTCCAGTTGCTCAATCATGTCGATGCGGATTACCTGAAGATCGACCGCAGCTACATGGCCGAGCTGCCGCAACATCCGGAAAGTCAGAAGAAGGTCGCCGAAATCTGCCAGCAGGCGCGCGAACTGAAGCGCCAGACCATCGCCGAATGGGTCGAGGACGCCACCAGCACGTCACTGCTGTTCGCCTGCGGCGTCGACTTCGTGCAGGGCAATTTCCTGCAACAGCCGATGCGGCTCGAATAAATAGCGGAAACCTGCCGACCTCGGGCTCCGACAGACAGCAAAAAAACCCGCGGATCGCTCCGCGGGTTTTTTCATGCAGCAACAACCGCGGAGCGGATTACTCGGCGGCGGCGGCAGCAGCGGCCGCCTTGGCGCTGATCTTGGCAGCTGAGACCGCTGCGATGTCTTCCTTGATGCGGGCAGCCTTGCCTTCCAGACCACGCAGGTAATACAGCTTGGCGCCACGTACCTTGCCCTTGCGCTTTACGGTCAACGAGTCGATGGCCGGACTATGCGCCTGGAACACGCGCTCCACGCCGGTGCCGTGCGAAATCTTGCGCACCGTGAAGGCCGAATGCAGGCCGCGGCTGCGCTTGGCGATGACGATACCTTCGAACGCCTGCACGCGCTCGCGGTTGCCTTCCTTCACCTTCACGTTGACCACCACGGTGTCGCCGGGGCTGAATTCCGGCAGCTGGCGGGTGATCTGCTCGGATTCGAACTGTTCAATGATCTTGTTCATGGCGCACCTGTCGGTTCACTTTAGCGATATCAATGCTGCGGTCGTCATTCGGCCGCATCGTCTTGCCGCAACCGCTCCTGTTGAGCATGTTCACGGCGGAATTCATCCAGCAAGGTCCGGGATTTCGCATCCAGCCCACGCTGTGACAACAAGTCCGGGCGGCGCAACCAGGTTCGTCCCAGCGATTGCTTCAGGCGCCAGCGGGCGATCGCCGCATGGTCACCGGACAGCAACACCTCCGGTACATCACCCAGCGCATCGTGCACCGGTTTTCCATAATGCGGACAATCCAGCAGGCCATCCGAGAATGAATCCTGCTCGGCCGACTGCGCGTCGTTCAACGCACCGTCCTGCAAGCGTCCCACCGCGTCGATGATCACCGCGGCGGCCAGCTCACCGCCGGACAGCACATAATCGCCGATGGAAAGCTCCTCGTCGACCTCGTGCGCCAGCAGACGCTCGTCCACACCTTCGTAACGTCCACAAAGCAGTGCGATGCGTGGCAGCTTTGCCAGCGCTTCCACCCTGCCCTGCGTCAGCCGCGCTCCCTGCGGACTGAGATAAATCAGATGCACCGGTTCCGGTGCAGCGTCACGCATGGCCGCCAGGGTCGTGCGCAACGGTTCAATCATCATCACCATGCCGGGACCGCCGCCATACGAGCCGCTGTCCACGCTACGGTGTTTGTCGGTGGCGAAGTCGCGCGGGTTCCAGGCTTCCACCTGCAGCAACTCGCGTTGCTGCGCGCGTCCCACGACACCAATGGCAGCACACTGACGCATGAAGTCGGGAAACAGGCTGACGACATCGATGCGCATGCTCCTTGTCCTTATGTCCCGCAACCCGGCGACGTCAGAATTCAGGATCCCAGTCCACCACCATGCGCCCTGCGGACAAGTCCACCGAACGCACATACGAACCCTGGATGAAAGGAATCAGCCGCTCGCGCTCGCCGTCCCTCACTACCACGACGTCGTTGGCACCGGTGGCGAACAGGTGACTGACCCGCCCCAGCTTCACGTCTTCCGTGGTGACAACCTCAAGTCCTTCGAGATCGACCCAGTAATACTCATCTTTCGCGGGAGGCGGCAACTGCTCACGGGTGACATAGATGTCATTTCCGATCAACGCAGCCGCCTGTTCACGGTCGTCCACTCCGGGCAACTGGGCCACCATGCCCTTGCCCTGCGCACGACCCTTCACTCCCGAGATCTGCGTCTCCACACCCGGCGCTGCAGTGAGCAGCCAAGGCTGGTAGTCGAAGATCCGCATGCGCGGCTCAGCCCAGGATTCGATCTTGAGCCAGCCCTGCACACCGTACAGCCCGACGATGCGCCCGATCAGGACGCGCCGACTGGCTGCAGCAGCACTCATAAGTACCGTACTCAGGCAGCCTGCTGCTTGCCGGCTTCCTTGACCAGCGCGGCGACCTTGTCGGTCAGCTGGGCGCCCTTGCCAATCCATTCCTTGACGCGCTCGACGTTCAGCTCAAGGCGCTTGTCCTTGCCCGACGCGACCGGGTTGTAATAACCGACGTTCTCGATGTTGCGGCCGTCGCGCTTGCTGCGCTGATCGGTCACGACGACGTGGTAGAACGGACGGCCCTTGGCGCCACCGCGCGAAAGACGAATCTTGACCATGGTAAAACTCCAGAATTGCCGAATGAGCGGCAGGCACACGAGAGACGTGCGCGGTAAACGGGGCATTTTAGCGGTTTTTCGCGAAAAGGGAAGACTTTGAGCGCGCGGATCGGCGCAATCGCGCCCTGCATCAACGCATGGGGGGCATGCCACCCATGCCGCCCATGCCCTTCATGGCACCACGCATCTGTCGCATCAGGCCCTTGCTGCCGCCCTTGGACAGCTTGGACATCATCTTTTCCATCTGCATGTACTGCTTGAGCAGGCGATTCACATCGGCCGGCTGGGTACCGGAACCGCGCGCCACGCGGGCACGGCGCGAGCCGTTCAGCAGATCCGGATGGCGGCGTTCCTTCTTGGTCATCGAGCTGATGATCGCGACCATCCGTTTCATCTCGCCGTCGTTGACCTTGGACTTGACGCTGTCCGGCAGGCTGCCCACACCCGGCAGCTTGTCCATCAGGCCGGCCAGACCACCCATGTTGCTCATCTGTTCGAGCTGGTCCTTCATGTCGTTCAGGTCGAAGCGCTTGCCCTTCATCACCTTCTGGGCGAGCTTCTGCGCTTTTTCCTGGTCGACCTTGCGCTCGACTTCCTCGACCAGCGACAGCACGTCGCCCATGCCGAGGATGCGCTGGGCCAGACGATCCGGATGGAACGGCTCCAGCGCGTCGGTCTTCTCGCCGGCGCCGAGGAACTTGATCGGTTTTCCCGTGACATAACGCACCGACAATGCCGCACCGCCGCGGGCATCGCCATCGGTCTTGGTCAGGATCACGCCAGTCAGCGGCAGCGCCTCGTTGAACGCCTTGGCCGTATTGGCGGCGTCCTGACCGGTCATCGAGTCGACCACGAACAGGGTTTCGATCGGCGTGATCGCGGCATGCAGCGCCTTGATCTCGGCCATCATCGCCTCGTCCACGTGCAGGCGGCCGGCGGTATCGACGATCAAAACATCGACCACTTCACGACGCGCCGCCGCGACCGCGGCCTTCGCGATCGCCACCGGATCCTGACCCGCCTCGGACGGGAAGAACTTCACCCCAACCTGCTCGGCCAGCGTGCGCAGTTGTTCGATCGCGGCCGGACGATAGACGTCGCAACTGACCACCATCACCTTTTTCTTCTTGCGCTCGGTCAGCAGGCGCGCCAGCTTGGCCACCGTGGTGGTTTTGCCGGCACCCTGCAGGCCGGCCATCAGCACCACGGCCGGTGGCTGCTGGGCCAGATTCAATTCGGTGTTGGCGACGCCCATCACCGTGGTCAGCTCGTCACTGACCACCTTGATCAGCGCCTGGCCCGGCGACAGGCTCTTCAGCACATCCTGGCCGACCGCACGCACCTTGATGCGCTGGATCAGCGCCTGCACCACCGGCAAGGCAACGTCCGCTTCCAGCAGCGCAATACGCACCTCACGCAACGATTCGCGAATGTTCTCCTCGGTCAGCCGGCCGCGGCCGCGCAGGCGATTGACGGTGGTGGACAGACGTTGGCTGAGCGACTCGAACATGACGGAACCGGCAAACAGGAAAGTTGCCGATTATAGCGGACGGAGCGCCTCGCTCCGCATGCACGGCCGCCGGGGCCTGTGCGACACTTCATCGCTATGGTCATCCACGTCTTCGCCCTGCTCGCCATCGTGCTTTATCTCGCCGCCGCCGCAGGGCTGGCACGGCCGCTGCTGAGCGGCGGCCAACCGCTGAACCGGCTGGCGCTGGGTCTGGCCGGCGGCGGCGTACTCATCCACGCCGGGATCCTGCTCGGCATGCATCGCGGCGCGCTGGACCTGCACTTCTTCGCCGCGCTGTCGCTGGTGGCGTTCGTGGTATCAGCGCTGACCTTGCTGGTGAATCTCTCGCGTCCGGTCGCCGCCCTCGGCGTGATCGTGTTTCCGTTGACGGCCCTGTTGATTGCGGTGGACAGTTTCCTGGCGCCGCCCACGCTGCCGCTGGTTATGGATTGGCAGATCAAGCTGCACGTCACGGTGGCGCTGATCGCGTTCAGCGTGCTGTCGATCGCGACCGTGCTGGCGATCCTGCTGGCGCTGCAGGAGCGCGCCTTGCGCCATCGCCAATTCGGTCCATGGCTGCGCGCACTACCGCCGTTGACGCTGACCGAAACCCTGCTGTTCCGCCTGATCGGCGCGGGCTTCGTGCTGTTGACGCTGACCTTGCTGACCGGTGCACTGTTCGTCGACAACCTGTTCGGCCAGCACCTGGCGCACAAGACAATCCTGTCGATCGTGGCGTGGCTGGTGTTTGGCGTTCTGCTTTATGGCCGCTGGCGGCACGGCTGGCGTGGCCAACGTGCGGTCAATCTCACGCTGATCGGGATGGTCGCCCTGATGCTGGCCTTTTTCGGCTCGAAGTTCGTGCTGGAACTGATCCTGCATCGCCCGGTGGGTTGAGCGCCCCTCGAAGCACTCAACGACAGGCGTCGATCGCCTCGGCGAGCCGCTCCACACCGATCACCTCCATCTCGCCGACCCTGCCCTTCTTCGGCGCATTCGCCTTCGGCACGATCGCGCGTTGGAAGCCGTGATGCGCCGCTTCCTTCAGACGCTCCTCGCCATTCGGCACCGGGCGGATCTCGCCGGACAGGCCAACCTCGCCGAATGCGACGGTGTGTTCCGGCAACGGCCGGTCGCGCAGGGACGACAGCACCGCCAGCAGTACCGGCAGATCGACCGCCGTCTCCTGCACGCGGATGCCGCCGACCACGTTGACGAACACGTCCTGGTCGTACGCCGCCACGCCGCCATGCCGGTGCAGCACGGCCAGCAACATGGCCAACCGGTTCTGTTCCAGCCCCAGGGTGACGCGTCGCGGATTGCCCAGCGAGGACTGATCCACCAGCGCCTGCACTTCGACCAGCAGCGGGCGTGTGCCTTCGCGCGTCACCATCACCGCGCTGCCCGAGGTCGGCCCGCTGTGCGAGGACAGGAAGATCGCCGACGGATTCGGCACTTCGCGCAGCCCCTTGTCGGACATCGCGAACACGCCCAGTTCGTTCACCGCGCCGAAGCGGTTCTTGAACGCACGCAGGATGCGGAAACGGCTGCCGGACTCACCCTCGAAATACAGCACCGCATCGACCATGTGCTCGAGCACGCGCGGACCGGCGATGCCACCTTCCTTGGTGACATGGCCGACCAGGAAGACCGAGGTACCGGTTTCTTTCGCGAAACGGGTGAGCTTGGCGGCGGATTCGCGCACCTGGCTCACCGAACCGGGCGCCGCGGTGAGCAGTTCGGTCCAGATCGTCTGGATCGAATCGATCACCAGCACACGCGGCCGCGATGCCGTCGCCTGGTCCAGAATGCGTTCGATGCAGGTTTCGGCCAGCGCCTGCAACGGCTCCAGCGGCAGGCCCAGCCGCTGTGCGCGCGATGCCACCTGCGACAGCGATTCCTCACCGGTGACATACACGCTGGGCAGATGCGCGCCCAGCGTGCCAAGCATCTGCAGCAGCAGGGTGGACTTGCCGATGCCGGGATCACCGCCGATCAGCACCACCGAGCCCTGCACCAGTCCACCGCCGAGTACGCGATCCAGCTCGCCGATACCGGTCAGCGTGCGCGCCTCGGTAGTCAATGCCACTTCGGTGAGCGGCGTGATGCGTGCCACGCCGGCGGCGTTGCCGGCATAGCTGGAACGCTGCGCGCCGACCGACGACACGGCCGCCGATGCCGGCGTCAGCACGATCGCGCTGAGCGTATTCCACACCCCGCACTCGACGCACTGACCCTGCCATTTGTTGTGCTCGGCGCCGCACTCGGTGCAGACGTAGGCGGTCTTGGCTTTGGCCATGCGGATTCCCGGCTGGATACGATGATGGCGCTGAGCTTAGCCTGCGACCATCGCATGCGGCGAGACGCGTCGACCCAAGTCGCTGTCAGCTTTCGTCTTCAACGAACAACACCCGACGAGTCATGCCGCAGGTGAGGTCGTAGGAGATCGTGCCGGATTGCGCTGCGATCAGTTCGACCGGCAGCTCCGGCCCCCACAGCAGCACGCGATCACCGATTTTCGCGGCCGGCGCATCGCGCAGGTCGAGCGTGATCAGGTCCATCGAGACGCGGCCGATCAGCGGCACGCGTTGCTCGCCGACCAGCACCGGTGTGCCAGCAACAGCACTGCGTGGATAGCCGTCGCCGTAGCCGATAGCAGCCACACCGACCGGCATATCCTCCGGACAAGTCCAGGTGCCGTTGTAACCGATGCGTTCACCGCGTTTGATCCGGTTGATCGCGATCAAGCGCGTACTCAGCGTCATCGCCGGACGAAAGCCGAAATCGGCGCCCGTCTTGCCGTCGACCACCGACAAGCCGTACAGCAGGCCACCGGTGCGTACCCAGTCGCCATGCGCGTCGGGCCAACCAAGCACCGCGGCAGAATTGGACAGCGAGCGCGGGCCGTCGAACATCCGTGTCGCTTCGACGAAGCGGACGATCTGCGCTGGCGTCTGTTCACCGTCGAACACTTCGGAATCGGAGAAGTGGGTAAGCAGCCCGATCTCGGGATCGATGCCCGGCATCGTGGCGAGTCGCCCATGCACGTCAGCCACATGCTCCGGCGCGAAACCGAGCCGATGCATGCCGCTGTCGATCTTCAGCCAGACGCGCAACCGTCCACGCGCCGGCTCGGCCTGCGTCAGCCACTGCAGTTGCGCCTCGTGATGGATCGCCGCGTCCAGCTGCAGTCGCTGCATTTCGGCGATGTCGCGGACGTTGTCGGGGCCGGACAGCACCACGATGCGTTGCTGGTGTCCCGCCGCGCGCAGCCGCAGGCCGTCCCCGAGCGAAGCCACCGCGAACGCCTCGGCCTCGCCGTTCAGTGCACGGGCAACCCGCTCCAGTCCGTGACCGTAAGCATCGGCCTTGACCACCGCCATCACTTTCGCGGGCGCCGCCAGCGCCTTCAGCCGCGCCAGGTTGTAGCGCAGTGCGCCGAGATGGATGGTGGCGACGGTGGTGCGGCTCATGGCGTGTGGCTCATGGCAAACAGGAGCCCGGGATCAGTCGAACGACCCGACGAACGAATCCGGCGCGTAGTTCACAAACTTGGTGTAGTGACCGAGGAAGGTCAGCTTGCAGGTATCGGTGGGGCCGTTGCGCTGCTTGCCGATGATGATTTCGGCGATGCCCTTGTCCGCCGATTCCTTGTTGTAGTACTCGTCGCGGTAGATGAACATGATCACGTCGGCGTCCTGCTCGATCGCGCCGGACTCGCGCAGGTCGGACATCATCGGACGCTTGTCGGCGCGCTGTTCCAGCGAGCGGTTCAACTGCGAAAGGGCGATCACAGGCACGTTCAGCTCCTTGGCGAGGCCCTTGAGTGAACGCGAAATTTCTGAAATTTCGGTGGCGCGATTCTCCTTGTTGCCGGGCACCTGCATCAGCTGCAGGTAATCGATCACGATCAGACCCAGTCCGCCGTGCTCGCGATGCAGGCGACGTGCGCGTGAACGCAGCTCCACCGGTGACAGGCTCGGCGTGTCATCGATGAAGATCTTGGCGTCGGACAGCAGCGCAATGGCGTTGGAGACGCGCGGCCAGTCTTCCTCTTCCAGCGTGCCGTTGCGCAGATGCTGCTGGTGGATGCGGCCGACCGAGGAGATCAGGCGGAACGCGAGCTGCGAGGAAGACATTTCCATCGAAAACACCACCACCGCCTTCTTGCCGCCCAGCGCAGCGGTCTCGGCGATGTTCAGCGCAAACGCGGTCTTGCCCATCGACGGGCGTGCCGCCACGATGATCAGATCCGATGGCTGCAGGCCGGAGGTGAGGCCGTCCAGATCGTTGAAGCCGGTGCTGACGCCGGTGAGCTGACCGCGATTCTCGTAACGCTCGGTGAGCAGACGAAACGCATCCTTCACCGCCTCGCGCATCGAGACGGAATCCTTCTTGCCCCGCGCGCCGGACTCGGCAATGTGGAACACGCGCTGCTCGGCGCTTTCCAGCACTTCCTGCACGCTCTTGCCATCGGGCCGGTAGCCATCCTCGGTGATCGAGGTGCCTGCGTCGATCAGCTGGCGCATCACCGACTTCTCGCGCACGATCTCGGCATACGCCGCAATGTTGGCGGCACTGGGCGTGCTGTTGGCCAGCTCGATCAGGTAGCCGGCGCCGCCGACCATCTCGGCCAGGCCGTTGGTCTCGAACCAGTCGCCGAGGGTTACCGCGTCGCACGGCATGCCCTTGTTTGCCAGCTCGTTGATCGCGCGCCAGATCAGGCGGTGATCCTTGCGGTAGAAGTCCTGCTCGGCCAGCCGGTCGGCCACCTTGTCCAGCGCATCCGGCGCCAGCATCAGGCCGCCGAGCACCGCCTGTTCGGCATCGATGGAGTGCGGAGGTATGCGCAACGCCTCGATGGCCGGAGAGGAGGATTTGCGTTCGGGCACGAAGGACATCGACTTACCTCAGGAGGGTTACCCCACGAAAAACCGGCAGCGCGCCGACATGGCAAGGGCGACTGCACCGACGATCATCATACGCGGCGACATCTCAACCGCCGAGACAACAAGTCTGTGGATAAGCTGTGGGTTGCTGGGGATAAAAGCGGGAGGAGCCGAACGCGGAACCAGCGCCGGCAACAGGCTGCTTTCGCGTTGCCACCTGCCCGGCATCGCCAAAAACAAACGGGTGCCCTGAGGCACCCGTCAGCTTGCAACTTGCGGCTTGTGCTTACTTGTCGCCGATCACGATCACCTTGACCGTGGTCTGCACGTCGGCGTGCAGGCTCACCACTACGTCGTACTCGCCGGTGTGGCGAAGCGGGCCTTCGCCCAGGATCACCTCACCCTTGTTGACGACGTGACCGGCTGCGGCCAGTGCCTCGGCGATATCGCGCGGACCGACCGAACCGAACAGCTTGCCTTCCGCACTGGCATGCGCGGAGATCGTCACCGAGGCATCGGCCAGCTTGGCCTTGCGCGCTTCGGCGTCGGTCAGCATGGTGCCGGCCTTCGCTTCGTATTCGGCGCGACGCTGCTCGAACGCGGCCAGGTTGGCAGCATTGACGCGCACGGCCTTGCCTTGCGGCAGGAGGAAATTGCGACCGTAACCCGGCTTCACGGTGACCTTGTCGCCGAGCGTGCCGAGATTGCGGACTTTCTGCAGAAGAATGAGTTCCATGATTTTTCCTTTTCGTTAGCGCCGGTGTGGCCCGGCGCAGCCAGAGGACGGTTGTCCGAAGGGTGTCTGAAGTCGCGTCCGGCCGTGGCCGGACTAGACCACTGACCACAGCACCAGGCTGCGGTCAGTCACGCTCAGACGTCGTGGTTGTCGGTGTACGGCAGCAGCGAGAGGAAGCGTGCACGCTTGATCGCGGTGGCCAGCTGACGCTGGTAGCGCGCCTTGGTACCGGTGATGCGGCTCGGCACGATCTTGCCGTTCTCGGTGACGTACTGACGCAGGGTGTTGAGATCCTTGTAGTCGATCTCCTTCACGTCTTCGGCAGTGAAGCGGCAGAACTTGCGGCGGCGGAAAAATTTGGACATGGTCTGGATTCCTATCAGTCGTCGCTGTCGCGATCGTTGTCGTCGCGGTCACGCCCACGCGGGCGGCCCTCGCCTTCACCATCATCGTCATCGCGACGGCGGGTCGACTTGGCGTCGTCCTTTTCCTTCGACTTCAGGATGAAGGACGGCTCGGTATCGGCCTCGTCACGACGCACGACCAGATGGCGCAGCACGGCATCGTTGAAGCGGAAACCCGACTCCAGCTCGTTCAGCGCGTTCTGGCTCACTTCGATGTTGAGCAGCACGTAATGTGCCTTGGCCAGGTTCACGATCGGATAGGCCAGCTGACGACGACCCCAATCTTCCAGACGGTGAATCTTGCCGCCGTCGGTCTCGATCAGCGCCTTGTAGCGCTCGAGCATCGCCGGAACCTGCTCGCTCTGGTCAGGGTGGACCATAAACACAACTTCGTAATGACGCAGGGTCATTGTGGGTTGACTCCTTGTGGATGCGGCCTTGCGGCCTCGCAGCCTCCCGCTGTTGCGGTGAGGCAAGTGTCCTGCCGGCGCAAAAACGAGCGCGGACAGAAGCGGGATTGTACGGTGTCGGCGAATGATCGCGCAAGTCATTGAAAATCATGACCGGGCCGACGCGCCATCCGGTCAGCTGACGGTGAAACTCTCGCCGCAACCGCATTCGCCGGTGGCATTCGGGTTGTGGAACACGAAACTGGCGTTGAGGCCTTGGCGCTGAAAATCGATCACGGTGCCCTCGACCATCGCCAGGCTCTTGTCGTTGACGATCAACGGCAGCCCGTCCACGTCGACCAGCCGGTCGCCCTCACCGATCGACTCGGCCAGATCCACCACGTAGGCAAACCCGGAACAGCCGGTGCGCTTGACGCCGAAACGCACACCAGCGGCTGCTGGCGTGCCGGCCAGAAAATGGCGCATGCGTTCGTTGGCGGCGGGCGTGATGATGATGGTCATGAAGCGGATCCAACCTCGATAAAACTGCATTGCAGATGCCCGGAAAGTCGCAGCGCGGGCGATGGCTACATTATCATGCCGGTTTGGCCTTGCGCGCCGCGGCGCGCGCGCCGTTCATCCATACGCGCCAATATGCGGCGCATCAGCAGGAGTTTCAACGATGGCCGTGGTCAGTCCGACCTTATTGAGCGTGAAGCAGGCTCTCTCCGGCAAGCTCGAGGCCGGCAGCAAGGTGACGGTGCGTGGCTGGGTGCGCACGCGTCGCGACTCCAAGGCTGGCCTGTCCTTCGTCAACGTGACCGACGGCTCCTGCTTCGACCCGATCCAGGCAGTGGTGCCGGCCACGCTGGGCAACTACGACAGCGAAGTGAAGCACCTCACCGCCGGTGCCGGCGTGATCGTCAGCGGCACCCTGGTGCCCTCGCAGGGCAAGGGCCAGAGCTTCGAGGTGCAGGCAGACGAGGTGACCGTCACCGGTCTGGTCGACGATCCGGAAACCTACCCGATCCAGCCCAAGCAGCATTCGATGGAATTCCTGCGCGAGGTCGCCCACCTGCGCCCGCGCACCAACCTGTTCGGCGCGGTAACACGCGTGCGCCACACCATGATGACGGCGATCCACCGCCACCTCACCGAGCAGGGTTTCTTCTGGATCAACACGCCGATCATCACCACCTCCGATGCCGAAGGCGCCGGCGACATGTTCCGGCTGTCCACGCTGGACCTGGCCAATCTGCCGCGCCTGCCTGACGGCAAGATCGACTTCCGCAAGGACTTCTTCGGCCGCGAGGCATTCCTCACCGTGTCCGGCCAACTCAACGTCGAGGCGTACTGCCTGGCGATGAGCAAGGTCTACACGTTCGGCCCGACCTTCCGTGCCGAGAATTCCAATACGCCGCGCCACCTGGCCGAGTTCTGGATGGTCGAGCCGGAGATCGCGTTCGCCGACCTCGCCGCAGACGCCGATTGCGCCGAAGCGTTTCTCAAGGCGATCTTCAAGGCCGTGCTGGATGAGCGCGCCGACGATATGGCGTTCTTCGCCGAACGCGTGCAGCCGGATGCGATCAGCCGGATGGAAGCGTTCATTGCCAAGCCGTTCGAGCGCATCGATTACACCGACGCGATCACCATCCTGCAGAAGTCCGGGCAGAAGTTCGAGTATCCAGTCGCCTGGGGCATCGATCTGCAGACCGAGCACGAACGTTACCTGGCCGAGAAACATATCGGCCGTCCCGTGGTCGTAATGAACTACCCCGAGGCGATCAAGGCGTTCTACATGCGCTTGAACGATGATGAAAAGACTGTTGCCGCGATGGACGTGCTGGCACCGGGCATCGGCGAGATCATCGGCGGCAGCCAGCGTGAGGAACGACTGGACTACCTCGACCGTCGCATGATCCAGTTCGGCCTCGATCCCGCCGCCTATGGCTGGTACCGCGACCTGCGCCGTTATGGCACGGTGCCGCACGCGGGCTTCGGCCTCGGCTTCGAGCGCCTGCTGGTCTACATCTGCGGCCTGGCCAACATCCGCGACGCCATCCCCTACCCACGTGCGGCCGGTACGGCCGAATTCTGAGTATCTTGCCTGACATGTCGTATCGCTTCCCTGCCACCGTCGCCGCACTGGCTCTCGCCGCTCTGCTGGCTGGCTGTCACACCGCCAAGGTGCTGATCCCGCCCAATCTGCGGCCACCCTCGGAAAACACCGGTGATGCGTTGAAGCTGGCCAAGCAGCAGTTGCTGCAGGCCACGCCGTGCTGCAGCAGCTTCGCCGATTTCTCCTATCGCAGCATGCTGCCGTGGCAACCGGAGAAGTTCACGCTGGGCAGCAGCAGCATGGTCGCCAACCTCAACGGTACCCACAGCTACTTCCTGGCATTCCGCCTGCCGGCCGATGTAAAACTGCCGTACCGGGTCGCCATGAAATCCGAATTGAATGGCCGCTGGCTGCACGCCACTTACCTGTTCGCGCCGACCATCGTGCTTCTGGACGAAGGCTTTCAGCCGATCCGCTCCGAGGACATCGGCCTGTGCGAGCACATGGGCTGGAGCGACGAAACCACCGGGGCCTTCGGCAGCGTCAAGGTCAATGAGGCACAGGCACGTTATCTGCTGGTCTACAGCTCCGCCGAACAGCAGTCCGGCAAGACCTACTGGGAGCAGTCGCCCGCCTCGATCTCCACCACCACCGCGGCGACGCTGAAGATGAACTCCACCGGCAGCTTCAGCATTCCGCATGGCCCGGACGGTTCGTTGTGGATCGGCATGATGAACAAGACCTACGAGAAAGCCATCGACAACGCGATCTGCAAGAAGGCGGAAAAAGGCGATGGCGTCCTCAATACCCTGCGTACCGCACTGCCGCTGCCCTGGATCAACAGCAATAGCAGCAACGGCAGCGGTGGCAGCGACAGCAAGGCCAGCCATCGCAGCTCGCCATGATCGTCCTTTACCTGGGCCTGCTGATCGGCGGCGTGGGTTTGCTCCTGCTGTCGTACCTCGCCCAGTTCCGGCTTGCCGCGTTGCTGCGCAAACGCTATCCGCAACACTGGCAGGTCATTGCGGAGCCTGAGCACGGCAAGACTTCGGCGTTCCGCACCTGGATCCGCATGCAGCATGTGCTTCGCTCACCTGCGCTGCCGGCACTGGGCGATGCGACCATCGACCGCTGGCGCCTAGCTTGGCGCTATAGCCCGTGGCTGGGCTGGCTGTGCTGGTTCGCGGCACTGGCAATGCGCCTGCTGCTGCACTGACTGAACCGAACGGAGAACCTGCATGCAACTGGATCTGAGTGGGCGCCATGCGCTGGTTTGCGGCGCCTCGCAGGGCATCGGTCGCGCCAGCGCGATTGAACTGGCCGAACTGGGCGCCAACGTCACCTTGCTGGCGCGTTCGGCCGTCGCACTCAAGACCGTCGCCGAAAGCCTGCCGCGCAAGCATGCCGCACAGCGACACGACTGGCGCAGCGTCGACATGCTGGACACTGCCAGCCTGCAGGCGATCGCCAGCGAGATCGCCGCCAGCGCACCGGTGCATATCCTGATCAACAACAGCGGCGGGCCACCGGGCGGTCCGGCACATGCCGCCACCCTGGCCGCGTTCGAAACCGCATTCCGCCAGCACCTGCTGGCCGGCCAGACATTGTTGCAGGCACTGTTGCCCGGCATGCGCGCCAGCGGCTATGGCCGCATCGTCAATGTGATTTCCACCTCGGTGAAGGAACCGATCGTGGGGCTAGGCGTGTCCAACACCGTGCGCGCCGCCGTCGCCGGCTGGGCCAAGACGCTGTCCGGCGAACTGGCTGCCGATGGCATCACGGTCAACAACGTGTTGCCCGGCTACACCCGCACCAGCCGCCTCGACGGGTTGCTGGCCGCGAAAGCCAGCGCCAGCGGTCGGACCGAAGACGAGATTGCACAGGATCTGATCGCCACGATCCCGGCCCGCCGCTTCGGCGAAGCCAGCGAGGTCGCAGCGGTGATCGCGTTCCTGTGCACACCCGCCGCCGCCTACGTCAACGGCGTCAGCATCGCGGTGGATGGCGGCCGCACCCACGCCCTGAGTTGAGTCAGACAGTGCACGCATACGCCAGCGTCCGGTGCATTTGCGGCACGCTGGTTTTAAGCTTGTGCAGATGCCTACTCTGCGCCTAGCCAATCTGATCGACGGTCGCCTGCAGCCGCCGCAGCATGATGCATGGCTGGATGTGCATGAGCCGGCCACCGCCATGGTGTTTGCACACTGCCCGGATTCCAGTTCGATCGATGTCGATGCCGCGGTCGATGCCGCCAGCCGTGCTGCCACTGATTGGGCGAACACCCCGATTGAGCAGCGCGCACACCTGTTGCAGCGTCTGGCCGACCTGATCGAAGCGCGACTGGAGGAATTCGCAGCGCTGGAATCGCGCGACAGCGGCAAGCCGTTGAGCCTCGCGCGCCGGCTCGACATCCCGCGCGCGATCAGCAACCTGCGCTATTTCGCGGCCGCGATCATGAGTTGGGGCAGCGAGTCGCACGCGATGGAAACCGGTGCAGTCGGTACCGGGGCGATCAATTACACCTTGCGCCAACCGCTAGGCGTGGTCGGCTGCATCAGTCCGTGGAACCTGCCGCTGTACCTGTTCACCTGGAAAATCGCACCGGCGCTGGCCGCTGGCAACACGGTAGTAGCCAAGCCATCGGAAGTGACTCCGTGCAGCGCCACGCTGCTCGGTGAGCTGAGCATCGAGGCCGGGTTTCCGCCCGGCGTACTGAACATCGTGCAGGGACGCGGACCCAGCGTCGGTCAGGCGATCGTGGAACACCCAGCGGTGCGAGCAATTTCCTTCACCGGCAGCACCGCCACCGGTGCGCAGATCGCCCGGGTCGCCGCGCCACAGTTCAAGAAAGTGTCGCTGGAAATGGGCGGCAAGAATCCGGCGATCGTGTTTGCCGATGCCGATCTTTCCGAGGCGAACCTGGACACCATCGTGCGCTCAGGCTTCGCCAATCAGGGCGAGATCTGCCTGTGTGGCTCGCGCCTGCTGGTGCAGCGCTCGATCTATGAAGCCTTCCGCCAGCGTTACCTCGCGCGCGTGCAGGCACTGCGTGTCGGCGATCCGACGGACGCCAGCAACGATCTCGGCGCGATGGTTTCGCAGGCGCATTATGACAAGGTGCTCGGTTGCATCGAACAGGCCCGCGCCGAAGGCGGCCAGATGCTGTGCGGCGGCGAATCGATCCGCCTGTCCGGTCGCTGTGCCGATGGCTGGTTCATCGCGCCGACCGTGATCGAAGGCCTGCCGTCGGCGACGCAGACCAACCAGCAGGAAATCTTCGGCCCGGTAGTCAGCCTGATCCCGTTCGAGGACGAGGCGGAGGCGCTGGCGATCGCCAATGACAGCAGGTACGGACTCGCCGCCTCGCTGTGGACGCAGGATCTCTCCCGTGCCCACCGACTCGCCGGCCAGCTCGAATTCGGCATTGTCTGGATCAACTGCTGGCTGCTGCGCGACCTGCGCACGCCGTTCGGCGGTGCCAAGCAGTCCGGGCTCGGTCGCGAAGGTGGCCACGACGCATTGCACTTCTTCACCGAGTCGAAAAACATCTGCATCCGTTATTGACCAGGCTTGCTTGATCAACACCCCGCGACGCAAGTCGCACTATTGATGAGTACCCGACCTTGACCAGCCCCCTGCAAGACCTCCTCGACAGCAACCGCCGCTGGTCCGCGGCCATGCGCGCGGAAGATCCGCGCTTCTTCGAACACCTGGCGAAGCAGCAATCGCCGAAGTACCTGTGGATCGGCTGTTCCGACTCGCGCGTGCCGGCGACCCAGATCGTCGACCTGCCGCCCGGCGAGATCTTCGTGCAACGCAATGTGGCCAACGTGGTTTCACACAGCGATCTCAACTGCCTCAGCACGATCCAGTTTGCAGTGGACATCCTCAAGGTTGAGCACATCATCATCGTCGGTCATTACGGCTGCGGCGGTGTGCAGGCCGTGCTGGACGAGCGCCGGCTCGGCCTGGTCGACAACTGGCTGCGGCATGTCGGCGACGTGGCGGACAAACACTCCTCGATGCTTGCCACATTCGACCTTATGGGATTGCGCAACGCGCGCCTGTGTGAACTCAACGCGATCGAACAGGTGGCCAATACCTGCCATACCACGATGGTGATGGATGCATGGGAACGCGGCCAGAAACTCTCCGTGCACGCGTGGTGCTACAGCCTCGACAACGGCCACATGCACGACCTGAACATGCACGTCGATTCGCGCGCATCCCTGCTACCGGCCTACGAAAACGCCCTGCAGCGGGTGACGCGTCTGCCGACAGCGCATCCATGAGCGAGATCGTCCGCACCGATGCCGCGCCTGCGCCGGTGGGCGCCTACCCGCATGCGCGTCGCGTCGGCAACCTGCTGTTCCTGTCCGGTGTCGGCCCGCGCCAGCCCGGCAGCAATGCGATCCCGGGCAACGTGCACGATGCTGACGGCCAGCTGATCGACTATGACGTCGAAGCGCAATGCCGGCAGGTGTTTGCCAACGTGCGTGCCGTGCTGGAAGCCAGCGGTGCCGCGTGGACCGACCTGGTCGACGTCACCGTGTTCCTGACCGACATGCAGCGCGACTTCGCCACCTACAACCGGCTGTATACAGAGTACTTCGCGGGCGTGGATGCATGCCGTACCACGCTGGGTATCAGCGCCCTGCCGACACCGATCGCGATCGAGCTGAAGTGCATCGCGGCATTGCCGCCATCGGCGCGCTGAGAGCCCTGCTCCGCAAGCTGCCGCGCCAGCCATGAAAAACCCCGCCGGTCTGCACCGGCGGGGTTTCGATTCACACGATCATCCAGCCGACAATCAGCCTGCCGTGCTGGCCGCCGCCGGGGCAGCCGCTGCGGCAGCCTTGTGGTGCTTGTGATGCTTCTTGCTATGGGCCTTGGGTGCCGGGGCGGCATCAGCCGCCGGGGCTGCCATCGGCGAAGCCGCCGGAGCAGTCGCGGGAGCGGCCTGCGTCGCTGGGGCTGCCTTCTGCGGAGTCGCCGCCTGGGCCAACACAGAGCCGGAAAGCGCAACGCCCGCCACGAGCAGGGAAGCGATCAGAAGTTTACGCATCATGATGTTGAGCCTCTGAAATGGGGTATCGCGAGCCCGGCCGGAACCCGGCAACACGGGTGGCGCGACGAACCGACAATGCAGCGAAAATGGGATACCAGAGCTGAATGAGGCACGCGACTTTCTGCGTGCCTGTCGCGCAGGATCTTGACTTTCATTCAGCGCGCCAAGCCGCGCAATAACTTGCGCTCACTTCAGGCAAATCTGCAGCATCTGGTCGATCAGTTCCTGCACCGCCGGCGCCCTCCCTTCGTCGTATTCGAAGCTCGCCTCGTCCATGTAGTTGAGCTGCGTCAGCTCCAGTTGCACCGCCTGCACGCCGGCATCGGGATTGCCGTAGTGACGGGTGATATAGCCTCCCTTGAAGCGCCCATTGACGGCAAAACTGTAACGTGACTGGGACTCAAGACAGCCCTGCAACTGCGCCTGCAGCACGTCATTGCAACTCGCTCCGGTCGCCGTACCGAGGTTGAAATCCGGCAAGCGGCCCTCGAACAGCATCGGCACCCGGCTACGGATGGAATGACCTTCCCACAGCACCACCCGACCGTGTTCGGCACGCAGCCTCGCAAGTTCCTGTGCCAGAGCCTGATGGTAAGGCCGCCAGAATTCGTTTATCCGCCGTTGAATTTCAGCACTGTCCGGCTCAGGTCCCTCCAGATACAGCGGCTCGCCATCGAAACCGATCGTCGAAACCAGACCGGTCTCGCGTTGCCCCGGATACAGCGCATGCCCATCGGCGGGCCGGTTGAGGTCGATCACATAGCGTGACGCCAGCGGCTTCAGCACGCTGGCACCCAGCGCCTGCGCCAGCGGCTCGTACAACCGCCCCACATGCCAGTCGGTGTCTGGCGAACGGCGCGCCGTCGGCTGCAACCGCCCGGCGATGTCATCGGGAATGAAGCTGCCGTCGTGCGGCAGGCTGATGAGCAGCGGCGCGCTGCCGCGCTGCAAGGTGAAGTTGGTCATGCGCAGCATTGTACTCAGCCCATCAGGACGAGTTCTTCCGCAGAGGTGGGATGGATCGCCACGGTCGCGTCCAGGTCACACTTGCGCAGACCGAGCTTCAGCGCCACCGCGAAGCCCTGCAGCATTTCATCGACACCGGGGCCCAGCGCATGGATACCGAGTATGCGTTCGTCGCTACCCACGCAAACCAGCTTCATCAGACTCTGCCCCTGCATGCCAGCCAACGCCCACTGCATCGGCGTGAACCGGCTGCGATAGACGGTGACCGCATCGCCATATCGCTCACGGGCGTCTTTTTCGGTCAGTCCGACCATGCCCAGTGGCGGCTTGGAAAACACCACGCTGGGAATATTCTCGTAATCCAGCTGTGCGTCCGGTTGACCGCCAAACAGCCTGTCCGCCAGTCGCCGGCCGGCGGCGACAGCCACCGGAGTCAGCGCCTTGCGAGTGGTGACATCGCCGACCGCGTGGACACCTTTCACATTGGTATCCTGCCGCGCATCGGTCAGCACATGGCCGCGTTCGTCGATCTCCACACCGATCGAACCAAGCTCCAACGCCTCACTGTTCGGCACACGGCCGACCGCCCACAGCAGCGCGTCGTAAGGGCCGCGCAAACCGGCCATACCCTCGTCGAGCAGGATGCCATCGGCACCATGACGCGCCGCCTGCACCGTACTTGTCAGGCTGACCCGGATGCCCTGCGCTTCCATCAGTTCCCGCAATGACAGCACCAGCTCCGTGTCGAAGCTTTCCAGCAGGCGCTCATGTGCCAGTACCTCCACCTCGCTGCCGAGTGCCTGCAGCAAACCGGCAAACTCCATTGCCACATAACCTCCACCCACGATCGCCATGCGACGCGGCAGCGACTGCAGCGCAAAGACATCATCGGAGACCATGCCAAGCCCGAAACCCGGCAATGCCAAGCTGCGCGGGCGGGCGCCGGTGGCAATCACGATCTGCGCCGCCTGCAGCTGGCTGCCATCGGTCAGTTCGATCGTGTCGGCCGCGACAAAGCGGCCAGCCTGACGGATCAACTGCACGCCGGCGTCCTGCAGGCGCCGGACATAGCTTTGGTCGATAGCGTCGATATAGCGCCGTCGCACCTGCCGAAAGCGCTCCCAGTCCAACGGACCCGGTTTCGACGCAAAACCCACATCGACGGCAAACTGTTGGGCCTGCGCCCACTGCGCGGCATACCACAGCGCCTTCTTCGGCACGCAGCCGCGATGCACACAGGTACCGCCCAGCGCACCCGGATCGAGCAAGACAACCCTTGCACCATGCTGCGCAGCGCGGAAGGCTGTCGCCAGACCACCGGAACCGGCGCCGAGCACGATCAGGTCATGGTTGGGCATCATCGAATAATCCTCGGGCATTCGTTCGAACCTATCCCATGCCATCTGAGCTCGATGTCAAATCGGCACTGACAAGTACATGCGGAGTCCCAAGTACATCCAGGTACTGATTGATGGAGGAGCCAGCCCCGATGCCACCTACTCGCCGTCGCCATGCTCTCCCTCACAATGAGAATGAGCTGGGCATGCGCCATGACCAACACCAGGCAGGCATTCGCAGCAAACCGATAGCACCATCCAGAGAATCGGGGCACTCAAGTCCGTGGGATCCATTTGTGCCTGGCAAACCAGGCATGGCGCCCGCCCTTGCGTAGCAACTCAGGCAAATCTAGTCTTACGCCAAATCCAAGGCATGGGGTACAGGTCATGCATCAGCGCTTCTTTACCGCCAGGTGGATCGTGCTGGCGCTTGCGGCCACCTGCGTCGAGGCTCAAGCCGCGCAAAAAGTACCGCGGGATCTGTTCGCTGACCTGCAACCACTAACCCATGAACTGCAGCGGTATTGCTACTTCATCGAGGCAATGCCACAGCTCCCGGAAGCGGACCGGTCCGTGGCCCAGCAATTGTTGGCATCCAGCGAGGATGAATTGGGTCTCTACAGCGAGGCAGTTCGCGATTTCCCGCTGCGTAGCCGCCCACCCGAAAAACTGGTTCTGCCCGATGCAGCATCCTGGCAAGCTGCTGATGCACTCGATACCATCACCGCGCTCGCCCGCGATCAACGCATCGTCATGGTGAATGAGGCCCATCACGATGCGCATACGCGCGAACTGACCCTGGCACTACTGCCACGCTTGCGAGCAATGGGATTCACATACTTCGCAGCTGAAGCCCTCGATGAACGAGACGCCTCATTGATGAAGCGAGGCTATCCCATCGGATCCAGTGGCAGTGAATACCTTCGCGAGCCGCTTTACGGCGACATCGTGCGCGAAGCCATCAAACTGGGCTACGTCATAGTCCCATACGATTCCGCTGGCGCGTCGGCCCAGGATCGCGAGGATGGACAAGCCAGGAACCTGTACGAGCGCGTCCTCGCCAAGGACCCGAAGGCCAAACTGTTTATCCACGCAGGCTACGCACACATCGACAAGCAGCGTGGCAGGCTCGGCGCGGTAAAACCCATGGCCATGCAGCTACGCGAACTCAGTGGCATCACCCCACTCTCCATCGATCAGACGGACATCCGGGAAGAGGACCCCGAAAGCGAAAAAGATATCTACTACGAGTTCCAGCATGCACTGAGGAAGTATGAATCGCTACTGCCTCGCCTGCAGCCAAGGCTCGACGGGGCAGGCCCAGGCGGTAGTTCGCAAAAGCCCACCATCGACGCTTACGATCGGATCATCTCCACATTTCATCCCACGCGCGCCATCGTGCTCGTCCAGATTGCCGACCATGCGCCGTGGACCGCCAGACCCGGCTTGTACGACCTCAACGTAATCCTCCCTCCAGCCAATTCCGTCCCCTCCAGCTACTCGCAAGGCCCGCTCCAACTCTCCATCGATGGTGAGAGCTATGCCGTATTGCCGCCAGCCAATAAAGGACATCGACCCGACTGGCTCACACTGGATGGGAAACGTGTCCCGGTTCCTGTCGATACCGAATTCTGTGCGCAGAAATTCCCATGCCTGGTCGAGGCGTATTACGCGGAGGAGTCCGACGATGCTGTTACCGCCGATCGCTATCTCTTCCTGCAGGGGGGAGCGAAAAACGTGCTTTATCTGCGACCAGGAAAATACCAATTGCGTACTGTCGGTGCCAACCACGACACCTTGAACGAGCATGCAATCCAGGCGGCAACTCCGTGAGCTGGTCGGCCTCCTCAGCTCATGGGATCGGACTCTAAAGCTTCGTACTCTTCAGACTGGCGGGAGACATCGCATTTCGTCTAATTTCTTAGAACTTCCCTCCAAATCATTGATTTGATAACCTCGACTTGACTCAAGCCGAGGTTATTTCATGCATATGGACCCAGCAGCTCGAGGCACGTCCACAGCATGGCCATCGCGTGTTGCACGTCAGCTGCTGCTAGGCACCCTGGTATTGTTGCTGGTCGCCTGTGCCAGCAGTCCACATCGGCGCCAGCCCACCTTCAAGACCTCGCACTCCGCTTTGGCTGATCTGCCGCCACGCGCGCCTTCGGCCGCCAGTGCCGGCGCAGCAAATGACATCCTGTTTCGCGCGATCGGATTGGTCGGCACCCCGTACCGCCGGGGCGGCAACACGCCGGCGGGCGGTTTCGACTGCAGCGGCCTGGTCGACTACATCTATCGCACCGCCGCCCGCATCAAGCTGCCGCGCACTTCACATGACATGGCGGCGATGGACGGCCGCAAGGTGCGCCAGATGACCCAGCTGGCCAGCGGCGACCTGGTGTTCTTCGACATCGACGGCACGATCAGCCATGTCGGCGTGTATGTCGGCAGGGGCCGTTTCGTGCATGCGCCGAACAGCGGCGGTACGGTGCGGCTGGACGATATCGACGGGCCGTACTGGGGCGGTCATTTTGCCTACGGCAAGCGTGTGCTGGATTGAATCTATCCCGCATGAACCAGTCCGGCGAGGGAACAGGAACATAGAAAAAAACGGCGCCCAGAGGCGCCGTTTTCGTGTCATTCCATCAAGGCTGACTCAATGCGCGTCGGCACCCGGCGCATGCGCGTGGCCGTGCTGGATTTCTTCCTCGGTGGCCTCGCGCACTTCGTTGATGGCCACATCGAAATGCAGGGCCTTGCCGGCCATCGGGTGGTTCAGATCCACATCGATCGCGCTCATGCCGATCTTGTGCACGGTCACCGCGCGCTGCCCCCCATCCTTCAACTTCAGCACGGTGGTCATGCCGGGCTTGAGGCGGTTGGCCTGCGGGAAATACTTCTTCGACATGCGCTGGATCTGGCCTTCCTGGCGTTCGCCGTAACCGTCAGCCGCAGCGATATCCACCGAGAGCGTATCGCCGGCTTCGTGACCTTCGAGCGCCGTCTCCAGACCCGGAATCAGCTGACCATGGCCGAGCAGGATCCACAGTTGCTCGTCGTGATCGTGCGAGCTCTCAACCTTTTCACCGTCCACCGTCAGCGTGTAGTGGATCGCGATGACCTTGTCCTTGCCAGCCTTCATTGCCTGTCTCGTCGATGGGATCAAACGGGGGATTCTAGCAGCAGCCGACCGGCCACCAGCAGCGGCATCACGACTCCGCGTGACGGAAGCCCACCCCGCGTGCCTCCGGTCCCAGCCATAGCAGCAAGGCCAGCAGCAAGGCCACCAGCATCATCCACAGCGACATCGCGAACGCGAAATCGCCGCCATGCCGTTGGGCCAGCCAGGTCTGCGCTGTGGCCGTGACTGCCGCCAGCAGGTTGCCCATCTGATAGGCAAAGCCAGGCAAGGTGCCGCGCACTGCCGCGGGCGAAAGCTCATTCAGGTGGGTCGGCACCACGCCCCAGGCACCCTGCACCATCACCTGGATCAGGAACGCGCCGATGCCCAACAGAATCAGCGAGCCGCCATACATCCACAACGGAATCACTGGTATCGCCAGCAGAGCGGCAATCATCATCGCCTTGCGCCGGCCGATTCGCTCCGACAACGCACCGAAATAAAGACCGCCGACCAGGGCACCAAGATTCAGCAGCGCCACCAGCACGAAGGCCATCGCCGAGCCGGTGGGCAGATGCAGGTTGGTTTCCTCGAAGGTGTGATACATGTCCTGCGAGCCGTGGCTGAACATGTTGAACGCCATCATCAGCAACATCAGATAGATCGCGAGCCTCCAGTGACCACGCATCGCCTCCAGCAAGCCTGGGCGTTTCGAGGCCTGCTGTCCCGCCTGCCATACCGCCGACTCCGGCACCTTGCGCCGGATGTACAACACCAGCAAAGCCGGAGCCCCGCCAACCACGAACAGCCCGCGCCAACCGATGTGATCAACCAGCAGCCAGTTCGCCAGTGCCGCAAGGAAGAAGCCGCACGGATAACCGCTCTGCAGCAGACCGGACACCGCACCACGCGCCTTCGCCGGGATCGACTCCATCGCCAGCGATGCACCGATACCCCATTCGCCACCCATCGCCACACCGAACAGGAAGCGCAGCACCAGCAGCATCGTGAGCGACGTCGAGAACGCAGTGGCCAATTCGAACGCCGAAAACAGGATCACATCGAGCATCAGGATCGGTCGCCGTCCGAAGCGGTCAGCCAGTCGTCCGAACAGTAATGCGCCCAGCGGCCGCGCGGCGAGAGTCAGGAACAGCGCATAGGTGATCTGCGCCGTGCCCACCTCGAACTCCTTCGCCACCGTGACGATGACGAAGGTCAGCAGGAAGTAGTCGAACGCATCCAGCGTCCAGCCGAGGAAACTTGCCAGCACGGTATGCCGCTGCTCGTGATCGAGCTCGCGCAACGGCGACAGGATAGACATCGACAGGCTCCCGAAACGGCAATGACGCGTTTTACCACGCCGACAGCTGTGGCGCCGAAGCCGTCCCTACCCAGGATCGCAATTTGCGTCTAGTGCGTGTTTGCCGCGACCATCAGGGCAGGCGCCAACCCTGGCGCACCAAGGTCATGCCATGCAGGCGCTCGATCGAGCAAGTTGCGACATCATCGCCGGCCATTACGCCAATCGTGGCCACCAGATACACGCACGCTGGAAACTTGCTCACGATCCGGTCTATGCCGTCACCGCGGAACTGCTGCGGCATGCGAGGCTGCCACTGCTGGACATCGGTTGCGGGATCGGACTGCTCGGCCAGTACCTGCACGCCGTCGGCGTGCTTTCGAACTACATCGGACTGGATCACGACGCCCGCAAGATCACGGCGGCCCTGGCGGCGGCACGACAAGGCAGATTCGAACAGAGTGTGCAGCTGAGCAGCGCCGACGTCGCCACACTTCCGGCGACCCGCGGCCACGTCGCCCTGCTCGATGTGCTGCACTATCTGCCTGCTGATCGCCAGCATTCGCTGCTGATGTCGGCAGCGACGCTGCTGGCACCGAACGGCATTCTGGTGATCCGCAACGTGTTGCGTGAGCCGAACTGGCGATTCCACGCCACCCGGCTGGAAGAATTTTTCCTGACTGTGTCCGGCTGGATTCCCGGTGGTGCTCAGCACTATCCAACCGCCGCCGAAGTGCGTGGCCCGCTGGAAAGCGCCGGGCTCGACGTACGTATCGAGTCACTGCGTGGACGTACTCCCTACAACAGCTATCTGATCGTGGCGCAACCTCGTCACGGAGCCGATTCAAGCGCAGTCACCAGGCAACCATTCAGGCTCGCAGACGCCAAAGCAGACGCGGCGCCCCTTGATCAGCTATACTCGTCGGCGCAGTCGCTCTGACTGCTGCGGCACACCGCCGCCCTCTTCCCCAAGTCTGCAACACGGTATGAACACTCCGGGTTGCTCAGGAGTGTTACATGTCTTTCGATTCGCTGGGCCTTGCGCCCGCGTTGTTGCGTGCGCTTGCCGACTACGGCTATACCCAGGCCACCCCGATCCAGACCGCCGCGATTCCGCCGGCGCTGGCAGGCCACGACCTGCTCGCAGCTGCCCAGACCGGCACCGGCAAGACCGCCGCGTTTGCGCTGCCGTTGCTGCAGAAACTGTCGACCAGCGGCCAGACGATGACCCGTCGACCGCGTGCGCTGATACTCACCCCGACCCGCGAGCTGGCCGCCCAGGTGCATGAAAACCTGCGCGACTACGGCAAGCACATGCAGGTCAGCGCCACCACCATCTTTGGCGGCGTCAGCATGGGGCCGCAGATCAATGCGCTGCGTCGTGGCGTGGATGTCGTCATCGCCACCCCCGGCCGGCTGATGGACCACATGCAGCAACGCACGCTGGACCTGTCCGGCGTGGAAACGCTGATCCTCGACGAAGCCGACCGCATGCTCGACATGGGCTTCCTGCCCGCACTGAAGCGCATCCTCGTGGCGTTGCCGAAGAAGCGGCAGACCCTGCTGTTCTCGGCCACCTTCGCACCGGCGATCAAGACGCTGGCGATGGAGTTCATGCACAACCCGCGCGAGATCTCGGTCTCGACGCCGAACGCCGTCGCCACCCTGGTCAGCCATCAGGTGCACCCGGTCGATGCCTCGCGCAAGCGTGACCTGCTGCTGCACCTGCTGGCGGCTGACAGCCGCCGGCAGTCGCTGGTGTTCAGCCGCACCAAGCACGGTGCCGACAAGTTGGTGACGTTCCTCAACGCCTCCGGCCTGCGCACCGCCGCGATCCACGGCAACAAGAGCCAGAATGCACGCACCCGCGCACTCAGCGACTTCAAGAGCGGCCGTGTCACCGTGCTGGTCGCCACCGATATCGCTGCCCGCGGCATCGACATCGAGCAGCTGCCGATCGTGATCAACTTCGATCTGCCGTCGGTCGCCGAAGACTATGTGCATCGCATCGGACGCACCGGCCGTGCCGGCATGGAAGGCCTGGCCGTATCGCTGGTCAGCCACGACGAATCCGGCCTGTTGCACGACATCCGCAAGCTGCTGAAGCAGGACATTGCGATCACGCCGATCGCCAGCTACGAGCCTTCTGCACCATTGCGGCTGGATGCCGGTGCACCGCGTCCGAAACAGGGTGGCGGTGGTGGTGGCGGACAACGTCAATCGCGCGCGCCGCGCCAGGGCAAGCCCGCCGGTTCGGCCCGCCCGAATGGCTATGCGCCGCAAGGCCGTGGTGATCACGCCGCCGGCAACCAGCGCCGTCGCTCGAACTCGCGCCCGGCCGCCAAGGCCTGAGCGATCGCTTGAGTGACACCGAATGTGGCGGCCTGAGGGCCGCCACATTCGTATGTGGAACCCGAAATCCTTCGTCGCATTGCACTCAAACGCCGTGATGGATCATCGCGATGTTCAGAGCAGCCCCAACGCCGCAGCGTGATGGCGCAGGTGATCGTCGATAAAGCTGGCGATGAACCAGTAACTATGGTCGTAACCGGGGTGCCGGCGCAGCAGCAGCGCCTTCCCCGCTTCCGCACAGGCCTGGTCGAAAAGCTCGGGTTTCAGCTGGGCTTCGAGGAACTGGTCGGCCTCGCCCTGATCGATCAGGATCACGCCGGGAATGGTCTGTCGTCGCACCAGCGCGCAGGCGTCGTAGTCGGCCCAGGCTTTCGGGTCGGCACCGAGATAGCGTGGCAGCGCCTTCCTGCCCCACGGCACCTGACTGGGCGCCACGATCGGCGCGAACGCCGACACCGAGCGGTAGCGCGCCGGATGCGTCAAGGCAATCGTCAACGCGCCGTGGCCACCCATCGAATGACCACAGATGCCGCTGCGTTCGATGTCCACCGGAAAGTGCGCGGCGACCAGCGCCGGCAGCTCATCGACCACGTAGCTGCGCATGCGGAAATGCGCCGACCATGGCGCCACGCTGGCATCGAGGTAGAAGCCAGCGCCTTCACCGAATTCCCAGTCGCCGGTGGCGCCGTCGATGCCGGTATGGCGCGGGCTGGTATCGGGCATCACCAGCACCAGCCCCAGCTCGGCCGCCAGCCGCTGCGCGCCGGCCTTGATCGTCGCCGTCTCTTCGGTGCAGGTGAGCCCGGCCAGGAAATACAGCACCGGACACGGCTGCTGTGCGGCGTGCGGCGGCTGATACACCGCAAAGCGCATGGGTCCGGCACAAGCTTCCGAATGATGCCGGTAAAAGCCCTGCACGCCGCCGTGCAGGCGCTGTTCGGAGATCGTTTCGAGCATGCCCATCGTCGTCCTCATCGGCCCCGAAGCATAACCGCGCACGGCCCCGGCATCGCGTTCAGCCAATACGGCGACGCGCAAGCCCGGAGGCTGATAGAATGCACGACTTGCGCGCCGCATTCCCGGCGCCGCTCTCTGTTTTGAGGTACCCCCATGTCATCCCCCGTTTCCGACAACGCCCCGGTCCCGTCCGGCTTTGGCGCACTCGCGCTGCACCCCGACGTTCTGCGCGTGCTCGCCGACGTCGGCTATGAATCGCCCTCGCCGATCCAGGCCGCCACGATCCCGCCCTTGATGGAAGGCCGTGACGTGCTCGGCCAGGCGCAGACCGGCACCGGCAAGACTGCCGCGTTCGCGCTGCCGATCCTGTCGCGGATCAGCCCGCGCGCCGGCAAGCCGCAGGCACTGGTGCTGGCGCCCACGCGCGAACTGGCGATCCAGGTCGCCGAGGCATTCCAGCGCTATGCCGCGCACATTCCCGGCTTCCAGGTGCTGCCGATCTACGGCGGCCAGAGCTACGGCCCGCAGCTGCATTCGCTCAAGCGCGGTGTGCATGTCGTGGTCGGTACGCCCGGCCGCGTGATCGATCACATGGACAAGGGCACGCTGGATCTGTCCGAGCTGAAGTATCTGGTGCTCGACGAAGCCGACGAAATGCTGCGCATGGGCTTCATCGATGATGTCGAGAAGGTGCTGCAGGCAACGCCGCCGGAACGGCAGGTCGCCCTGTTCTCGGCGACCATGCCCAGCGTCATCCGCAAGATCGCGCAGCGCCATCTGAAGGATCCGGTCGAAGTAACGATCAAGTCCACCACCACCACCGCACCGAACATCCGTCAGCGCTACTGGTTCGTCAGCGGCATGCACAAGCTCGACGCGCTGACCCGCATTCTCGAGGCCGAGCCGTTCGACGCGATGATCATCTTCGCGCGCACCAAGCAGGCCACCGAAGAGCTGGCCGGCAAGCTGCAGGCGCGAGGTCTCGCCGCCGCCGCGATCAATGGCGATATCGCCCAGCCGCAGCGCGAACGGGTGATCCAGCAGTTGAAGGACGGCAAGCTCGACATCCTGGTCGCCACCGACGTGGCCGCACGCGGTCTCGACGTGGACCGCATCAGCCACGTGTTCAATTACGACATTCCCTACGACACCGAAAGCTACGTGCACCGGATCGGCCGCACCGGCCGCGCCGGCCGCGCCGGCGACGCGATCCTGTTCGTCAGCCCGCGCGAGCGCGGCATGCTGAACGCGATCGAGCGCGCCACCCGCCAGCCGATCGAGCAGATGCAGTTGCCGTCGGTCGACGTGGTCAACGACGTGCGCATCGGCAAGTTCAAGCAGCGCATCAGCGACATGCTGGCGCAGGGCAACCTCGGCCAGTTCCAGCAACTGATCGAGCAGTACGAGCAGGAGCACAACGTGCCGGCGATCGAGATCGCCGCAGCGCTGGCACGTATCGCGCAAGGCGACCAGCCGTTGCTGCTGGCGCCGCAGCCGAAGCGCGAAAAATACGAACCCGCCTCGCGTGAGCGCGTCGAACGCGCGGCACCACGCGAACGCACCAGCAGCGAGCGACGTCCGCCGAGCGGGCGTGAAACATCTGCAGCCAGCCATCCGCCGCGCGAGTCAAGGCCACATGAATCGCGGCCGCGCGAACATGCCCCACGCGAGCATGGCGCACACGAGCGTGCCGGACACGAGGGGGCGGCGCCGCGAGACTTCGGCCCTCGCCCGGTGCGTGCGCATGCCACCGAAGAAGGCAAGCGCACGTATCGCGTCGAGGTCGGTCACGAGCATGGCGTCAAGCCGGGCAACATCATCGGTGCGATCGCCAACGAAGCCGGCCTGGAAAGCCAGTTCATCGGCCGCCTCAGCATCCGCGACCATTACAGCCTGATCGACCTGCCCGATGGCATGCCGGCAGAAGTGTTCGAGCACCTCAAGAAAGTGTGGGTAGTGCAGCAGCAGTTGCGCATCCACGAATGGGATGGCACCGACACCGGCACCAGTGCACCGCCATCGCACAAGCCGGGTGGTTTCAAGAAACCCGGCAGCTTCAAGCCACGGCCCAGCGGCGGCAAGCCGCCACGTCGGAAGTAAGCGTTTCGGAGCGCGCCGTTCGGCCCCTGGGTCAGCGGCGCGCTGAAGCGCATCAGCTTGTCGTTCGTCTGATGCACGCTGAAACAGGATGGCGACGGGCTGCTCGATAAGCACCCTCGCGACGACGTACCATCGGCCGGGTCATCGCCGCTGGGAAATCGCCGCATGCACAGCCCTCTCGTCGAACAGCGCCCGCTCAACCGTGCCGAACCGTGTCTTGCCGGTCTCGCACCAGCGGCCGTGCGGCAGTTGCAGGCCGCGGCACATGCCATCCGTAATGGTGACGAGAGCACCGCACGACACGCTCTGGATACTGTTCTCGCCATGACGCCGGAGCATCCGGAAGCGCTGCGGCTGTATGGCATCCTGCACACCCGTGCGCAGCGCCATGGCGAGGCCCGGGCCATGTTGCAACGGGCCATCGCGCAGTGGCCGGACTACGCGCTGGCCCATTCCGATCTGGGCAACGCGCAACAGGCAGCCGGCGAACTGGATGACGCATTCGCCAGCTGGCGGCAGGCCTGTGCGCTGGCGCCGGAGGCCGCGATGCCGTGGTTCAACCTCGGCCGCAACCTGCAGCAACATGGCGATACCACTGCAGCGATCGACGCACTGCAACAGGCGCATGCACTGGCACCGGATTTCCTGCCAGCATTGATCCTGCTTGGTGACGCGCTGGTGCACGCCGGCCATTTCGACGATGCCGATGCACGTTATCGCGCAGCACTGACGCTGCACCCAGCCTGCGGCGATGCCTGGCGCGGGCTGGCGAACATGAAGACACGCCCCTTGTCCGAAACCGATCGCGAGCAACTGGCCACAGCACTGCGCCGTGCCGACATCAATCCGCCTGACCGTATTGCGATGGGCTTTGCGCTGGGCAAGGTGTGCGAGGACCAGGGCCTCTACGAGCAGGCGTTTGCCGCACTGAGCACAGCCAACGCGCAGCTGCGCGAGCTGGCGACATGGCATGCCGGGGCGTTCCACACGCACGTCGACGCGATGCTCGCAGCCTCGGCCAGACTGCCGACACCGGCAGATGCAACGCTCGGCCACGAGGTGATCTTCATCGTGGGGCTGCCGCGCTCCGGCTCCACCCTGTTCGAGCAGATCCTCGCCGCCCATCCCGATGTCGAAGGCGCCAGTGAGCTGCCCGATCTGGAACAGGTGCTCAGCGAGGAATCCGCACGTCGGCGCCAGCCGTTGCTGCAGTGGATCGGTGCTGCCAGCGCCGACGACTGGCAGCGACTGGGCCAGCGCTATCTGGAACGCACCGCGCGCTGGCGCCGGACCAAGCCGCGCCATACCGACAAGTTGCCGTCGAACTGGCTGTTCAGCGGCATGCTCGCTGCGATGCTGCCCGGCGCGCGCATCGTGGACGCCAGGCGCGATGCGCTGGAGGCAAGCTGGTCCTGCTACAAGCAGCAGTTCTATCGGCTGCCGCATTTCGCCTGCACACTGACCGACATCGCCGCCTATATCCGCGACTACGAGCGCGTGATGGCGTTGTGGCAGGCCGCCGATCCGCAACGCATCCGCATCCAGCGCTACGAAGCGCTGCTGGCCGGGCTGGAGCATGAGATCCGCGCGCTGCTGACGTTCTGCGGGCTGCCGTTCGATCCGGCTTGCCTCGACTACCACCGGACCACGCGCAGCGTTCGCACGGCCAGTGCGGCGCAGGTGCGGCAACCGCTGCAACGCGATACCGCGCGCGCAGTCCATTACGGTGCGCGGCTCGATCCGCTGCGCTTCGGTCTGGGCATTCCCACGATCGAGTGATGCAGCACGATCGTGCGCCGACGACAACACATCGTTTCCACCAGCGGGCTCGGCAATGCTCCAATGTGCCCCCACCATGACGGTATGGATTCCCGCGGAGCAAACCCCGAATGACCACCCTGCCCAGCCTGTACGTCTCGCACGGTTCGCCGATGACCGCGCTGCAACCGGGCCTGACCGGCGAACGGCTGGCCGAGCTGGCTGCTGCGCTGCCACGGCCGAAGGCGATCGTGATGGCCAGCGCCCACTGGCTGTCACGTAGGCCGCAGGTCGGCAGTGCTGCCATGCCCGAGACCATCCACGACTTCGGCGGATTCCCTGCCGCGCTGTATCAACTGCGCTATCCGGCGCCGGGCGATCCTGTACTGGCCAATCGCGTCATGCAGTTGCTGGATCACGCCGGCCTCGCGCCCGCGATCCATCCCGAACGTGGGCTGGATCACGGCGCCTGGGTGCCGCTGCGCTTGCTGTATCCGGCAGCCGACATTCCGGTGGTGCCAGTCTCGATCCAGCCCGAGCTCGGCCCGGCACACCAGTACGCGCTGGGACAGGCGCTGGCGCCGCTGCGCGACGAAGGCGTGCTGGTGATCGGCTCCGGCAGCATCACCCACAACCTGCACGATCTGCGCGCTGGCTACAGCGACGAGCGGCAGGCGCCGTACGTGAAGCCGTTCATCGACTGGATCGAACAGAAGCTCGCCGCCGGCGATATCGATGCGCTGCTCGACTATCGCCGCCAGGCACCGTTCGCCGAGCGCGCCCATCCCACCGACGAGCATTTGCTGCCGCTGTTCGTGGCGCTGGGTGCCGCCGGGGCGCAGGCCCGTGCGCAACGGATCGACGCGGGCATCGACATGGGCCTGCTGGCGATGGACATCTACCGCTTCGACGGCCCGACCTCCGACAGCTCGCGCGCCCCACTCACTGCACGATGATCGTGCCGACCATCATCGGGTGGATCGAGCAGTAGTAGGCATAGGTGCCCGGTTTGGAAAACGTCACGGCGTAGGAGTCGCTGGTATCCAGCCCCTTCGAGGAAGCGAACAGCGAACCGGCACTGGTGATCACGTGCGGCTCCTCGTCCTGGTTGGTCCATACCACGCGGGTACCCGCCGGCACCGTCAGCGTGGCGGGCGCGAAGGCGAAGTTGCGTATCTCGATCTGCTGCGTGTGCATCGCCTTCGACGCCGATGTGCGCGCTGCCATGGCGGCAGGCGATGCAGCGATGACGCCGCAAACCACGCCCATCACCAGCAATACACCGAGGCGCCAACGCGCCACGCGCAGTCGTGCAGATCCATGGGCTATTGCCTTCACGACAGCACCTCCTCGGTCACGGCAAGAACTTGTCTGCCCTGCACGTGGCGTACATCGCGGATGCCGAGATAGCGATGCAGCGCACCCGGCGCCACCTCCTTCATGGGCCCAGGCCCAGGCCCGACACCCGGCTTCGGCTGCGGATAGGCCGTCGAGCGCGCCGTGTAGAACGTGATGTTGCCTTCCACCTGCTGCTGGATCTGGTGGATATGGCCATTGAGCACGCTGACCGAGCCGAACCGTCGCAAAAGGGACATCGCCTCGGCGCTGTCGTCCGTGCCCCAGCCCCACGGCGGGTACAGCGGCCATAGCGGCATGTGGGCGAATACCACCAGCGGCGTTTCGGCGGACAGCCCGGCGAGATCCTTTTTCAGCCAGGCCAGTTGTTCCGCTCCCAGCGAGCCCAGCCCACCGGCCTTGAGGTTGAGCACGTTGATCAGTCCGACGAAATGCACGCCGCGATGGTCGAAGCTGTACCAGCCACCGGCGTGCTGGCGTTCGCCGAAGCGGCGAAAGAATTCGGCACCGTTGTCGCCGATCACGTCGTGCTCGCCAGGCACGTAGAACACCTTGCGCGCGTGCGATTCCTGCATCACGCCGGCCAGCGTATCGAACTCCTCCGGCTTGGACAGATGGGTGAGATCGCCGGTGTGCAGCAGAAAATCGGGCCGCGCGGCCTGCGCATTGACCAGCGCCACCGAGGCGCGCAGCGTGCCCACCACGTCCATGTTCGGCTCCTTGTGGAAACCGATGTGGGAATCGCTGATCTGCGCAAAGCTGAAGCTGGCATCCGCCGTGGATGCCGTCGTCGCGCCATCACCCAACGGCTGGGCGCGCAGCACGCCGCCCTTCATCAGCCAGAGCGTACCGGCACCGGCCCAGGCCATGCATTTGAGGAATTGGCGGCGGTCGCCTGCTTGGTTGTCGGGGTTGTCTTGCATGATGTGTCACTCCGCAGGGGCGAGCAGTCGAACGACTGCTCCGGGAATCGGGAGGCCGCCTATGCCGAACCTCCCTTCACCATGCATTACCGCTTGTCCGGATCGCCTATTCCCGCTTTTGCGCATCGGGAATAAAGTCGAGTCAGCCGAGGTATTCCCTCTTATGCCTGTCGATTTGCACGTCATCCCGCCAAGCCCGGACAACGTCCGCAGCGCACGCTTCGAGGCGCTTGTGCTGCCGTGTCTCGACGCGGCCTACAACCTCGCGCGCTGGCTCGCGCGCAACGATGCGGATGCGCAGGATGTGGTGCAGGAAGCGATGCTGCGGGCGCTGCGCTATTTCGACAGCTTCCGCGGCAACGACGCACGCGTCTGGCTGCTCGCCATCGTGCGCAACACCTACTACACGCTGTGCATGAAAACCCCACCCGACAACCTGCGCGAATCGCTGGACGATGACCTCCATCCGCTGGTCGACGAGGGACCCTCACCGGAAACCCTGACCTTGCTGGCGGTGGACATCGGCACGCTGCAGCTCGCACTGGAACGCCTGCCCTCCCCACTGCGCGAAGTACTCGTGCTGCGGGAGCTGGAAGAGTGCTCCTACAAGGAAATCGCCGCGATCACCGAACAGAAAATCGGCACCGTCATGTCCCGGCTCGCCCGTGCGCGCGAACGCCTGAAAGGCGAACTGGGTCACCGTCCCAAGGAGGTACGCCACCATGACGTGCGATGACGCCCGGCTGCTGATGCACGCCTATCTCGATGACGAACTGGATGCCGCGCAGAGCGCAAGCATGACCACGCACCTGCAGGATTGCGCCGCTTGCGCGGCCAGTTATGGCGCCTACGCTCGACTGCACCAGGCGCTGGCGCAACCCGGGCTGTACCATCGCGCGCCGGACGCGTTGCGCAAACACTGGAGCCCTGCGCCGCCCGTGGCGCAGGCTGTCCTGCCCATGTCCTTCCGACCCCGGCGCGCACCGCTCGCCTACGCGATGGCCGCCGGTTTTGCCGGCGCTCTGCTGCTCACCAGTCCGGCCTGGATCACTGTCTTGCGGCAGGGTGGCGCGGACAGCAATCCGGTCGTGGCCGAGGCTATCTCCAGCCATATCCGCTCGCTGCAGGCGCAGCACCTGATGGACGTGGTGTCGACCGATCAGCACACGGTGAAACCGTGGTTCGAGGGCAAGCTCGATTTCTCGCCGCGGGTGAAAGATCTGGGCAGTGAAGGGTTCCCGCTGGTCGGTGGCCGTCTCGATGCGATCGACGGGCGCAGTGTCGCCGCCCTGATCTACAAACGGCACCTGCACGTGATCAACCTCTACCAGTGGCCGGCGGATTCGACGGCGACAGCGCAATCCGAAGTGCAGCGCCACGGTTACACCGTCATCCGCTGGACCGCTGAAGGCATGCGCTATGTCGCCATCTCCGACGTCAGTGCGGGCGATCTGAAGCAGTTCGTGCTCGCCTTCCAGAACGATGCCGCGACACCGCCTGCGAGCCCACCACGATGACGATCAGGCGCTTTGCGGGATCGGCGGCGTGCCGGCATCGAATGGATCGAGCCAGTCCTCAGGCGTCAGCAGCGGCAGCCCGTGCGCGAGGCGGGCCTTGTCGCATTGCGGGCTGATCGCACCGAACTCCCACGATGGCTGCACTTCGCGGCATACCGACGGCCGCTGCGCATAGATGCCGCAATGCGCGGCCTCACCTACCGTCCCTTGCAACGCCACGCAACGCGGTTGCGCGGCATTGGTGCCGCGCATCGCCAGTCGGTGCGGATCGAGCTTCTCGGTGAGTCCTGGCGGTACGCCTCCGCCGAGGAAGGCTTCCGCTTCCGACCAGTGAAACGCCACGCGAAAGTGCGCACAGCAGGCACCACAGCGCAGACAGGGATGTTGCATGGGATCGACCAGGGCGCACCCCGAGGCGCGCAGCCTGCGAATTCTAGAACGGGAAAGGCCCCGCCGTGCGGCGGGTCTTTCCCTGCAACCCGCAAAACCCTGCTCAGGGTTCCCCGGCAAATGTGTCGCACTGGTCCATATCGCCGCCGCTGAAACCGGTCTTGAACCACTTCACCCGCTGCGCCGAAGTGCCGTGGGTGAAGGTATCCGGCCGCACCCGCCCCTGCGCCTGCTGTTGCAGGGTATCGTCGCCGATATGGCTGGCCGCGTTGAGCGCCGACTCGATGTCGCCCGGCTGCAGCCAGTTCAGATCCTTCTGGCTGTGGTTGGCCCACACGCCCGCGTAGCAGTCGGCCTGCAGCTCCTGCCGCACCGACAGGCCGTCCGCGCCATCCATCGGCGTGCCGTTACGCCGGGCCGCATCGACCTTGTCGAATACGCCGGTCAGCTTTTGCACGTGATGGCCGACTTCGTGCGCGATCACGTAGGCGCGGGCGAAATCGCCCGAGGATTGCAGCTCGTCCTGCAATTGCTGGAAGAACGCCACGTCCAGATACACCTTCTGGTCACCCGGGCAATAGAACGGGCCCACCGCCGTGGTGGCGCCGCCGCAGGCCGTGCTCACGCCACCGCTGAACAGGTGCAGTTTGGGATCGACATAGGCCGCGCCCTTCGCCTGGAAAATCTCGCCCCAGGTCTGCTCGGTCGAATGCAGGATCGCGCTGACGAACGCCTTCTGCTGCGGATCGACCTGCGCCGGCACGCCCGTCGTCTGCGTGGGCGCATTCGACTGGGCGCCACCGCCCTGATCGAGCAAGGCCAGCGGATTCTTGAAGAAAACCCAGCCCAGGATGGCCAACACGATGAGACCGCCAATGCCCATGCGGCCTCCGCCTCCACCAAAGCCCCGGCCGCCACCGCCGCTGCCGCTGTCGACCTCGACGTTGTCACTGCTGCCGCCTTTCTGCCAATCCATACGCCCTCGCTGACTGTGATGCACCGCCTCCGATGCCGCAGGGCGACGATAGCGCCTTGATCAAGATCACGCCACGCACGCGCTGCAGCTACAGTAGGCGATCTTTACCGAGGATCCGCCATGACCCATCTGCCCGCCCTGGTTACCCTGCTCACGGTACTGCTGCTGTTCGGCACCATGTGGGCCGTGGGCCACGCCCGTGGCAAGCACGGCATCAAGGCACCAGCCATCAGTGGCCATCCGGCATTCGAGCGTGCCTACCGGGTGCAGATGAACACGCTGGAGAGCACGGTGATGTTCCTGCCCACACTGTGGCTGGCGGCCAACTACGGTTTCAGCGGCTGGGCCGGCGTGGCCGGGCTGATCTGGCTGGTCGGCCGGGTGTGGTATGCGCTGGCCTACCTGAAGGAAGCGGGCAACCGGGGGCCCGGTTTCGCGGTCGGGATGATCGGCTGGGCGGCCGCGCTGGTGATGGCCTGCATCGGCGTCAGCCGCGTCATGCTGCTGGGCTGATTCGCGCGATCAGGCAAGCAAGCCGGGCGCGACTGCACTCAATACCCACACGCGGTGCGGCACTGCCATCGGCTCCACTGCGTGGTGGGCGGCCAGCATCGTGGTCAGCTCGGCGTCGAAGCGTTTCACCTTCGCCTCATCCAGCGTCGCGCCAACGCCGGCGCTGGCGCGGATGCGGCCACGCCAGTCCGCGTGGCTGTACAGCACGTCCACGTCGAACGACCAGGTGCGCAGGTCGACGAAGCCGGCCTCGGCCACATCCTTCAGCCATGCTGGATACAGCCCGCTGCCGCTGTGCAGGGTCCAGCCGGGGTTGTAGCCGAGGATCAGCCGCTCAGTCTCCTGCACCATGTTGCCGGCCAGCGGCAGCCAGTCGAAATGCGCGATCAGCAAGCGTCCGCCCGGACGCAGCCAGCGACGTACCAAGGCGGCCGTGCGCGGACGATCGAACCAGTGCCAGCACTGGCCGGCGGTGATCACATCGAACGATGCGGGTGAGAATTCTGCATTCTCGACCCGCGCGCGTACCTGCTTTACCTGCACGCCGGCGGCGCGATCCATCTCGGCGGCCTGCGCCAGCAGCGGCGCGGAGTGATCCAGTCCGGTGACCTCGCAGCCGCGCATGGCCAGGCCGCGGGCGACGGTACCGGTACCGGTGCCCAGGTCCAGCACGACATTGCCCTTGTGCACGCTGCCGTCGGAAAACAGTCGTTCGAAGAAAGCATCCGGAAATCCCGCGCGATGGCGCGCGTAATCGCTGGCAGTCCTGCCAAAATCGGTAACCATCGACACTCCCCCGTGATCGCCTGCATAACCGATGTTACCGGGATGACCCCACGCTGCAAGCGGAAACCGACGCAGGCCATGCCGGACGGCACGATTGCGCCACATGCCTGCGAACGATTAGCTTGAACATCATCCAGGCCGCTCGCGACGCCCGCTCCGGCCGCCCGTCTGCCGTCCGTCAGGCATAGTTCCCGCATGCAAGTCATCTGCACTGAAGCCCCTCCGCGACCTCCAACCCTGCCGCCTCCGCTGGTGCCGCCGCTGCATGTGCGGCCGCCCAGCCTGTGGGCGACCGCCGGATTGATCGCGACGTATTTCGCGCTGCAAATCGTGGTCAGCACGTTGGTCGCGCTGGCAATCGGCGCAGCAGCCGCTTTCGGTCATGCCGGACAAAGTCTCGACCACGCGATCCCGCCAACCTTCGAACAGCCTGCCATGCAGGCGTTGCTGGCTACGCTTTCACTCGGTATCGCCGCGCCACTGACGTTGTGGCTGGCACGCCGGAAATGGCCGCAACTGTGGGCGCTGGCGCAGCCACCGGGCCTGGGCTTCGTGCTGCCGCGCAACCTGCAGTTCCTGGCGCTGGCGGTGCTGGCAGGACTGGCCGCACCGCTGCTTGGCGCAGAGCTGACCCAGCTGTTGGCACACGGTCATACGGTGACCCAGGACATCCAGCAACTCGGCGGCAGCACCCCGCTGGCGCTGCGCCTTCCGCTGGTGCTCATGGTGGTGAGCGTGGGTCCGCTGGTGGAGGAACTGCTGTTTCGCGGCGTGCTGTTGTCGGCCTTGCTACAGCGCTGGCATGCGGGTTGGGCGGTAGCGATCAGCTCACTGGCGTTTGCGCTGATCCATCTGCCGGGCCTGCAATACCAGTGGTACGCATTGCCTGCACTGGCCGGGCTGGCGCTGGTGCTGGCCTGGCTGCGACTGCGCTCGGGCTCGATCTGGCCGGCCGTCGTGGCGCACGGCGTGAACAACCTGCTGGCCGTGGCGGGATGGTTTGTGGCACTCAACCTGCCCGGCTGAGCACGCCTACTTCGGTGCGATGACGAAGCCGCGCAGCAACCGCGCCGTCTCGAACACTGGCAAGCCCATCACGCCGGAATAGCTGCCCTGCAGATGCTCGACCAGCACGGCGCCACGACCCTGGATCGCGTACGCACCGGCCTTGCCGAACGGCTCACCGGTGGCGACGTAGGCGGCGATGGTCGGCTCGTCCAGCGTGGCAAAGTGCACCTGCGACACGCACTCGACCGATTGCTCGCGTGCCGCGCTGACCAGCCACACCACCGAGATCACCGCATGCGTGCGCCCCGACAGGCGACGCAGCATCGCGGCAGCATCGTCCGCATCCTGCGGCTTGCCGAATACTTCATCGTCCAGCACCACTTCGGTGTCTGCGCCCAGCACGACGGCCTGTTGCCTGTCGCCGAGACTGGCCAGCCCGGCGCGTGCCTTGTCGCGCGCCACGCGGCTCACGTAGGCCTGCGGCGATTCGCCCGTCACACGCTGCTCGGTCACCTCGACATCGAGCACGACAAAATCCACCCCGATCTGTTCCAGCAACTGGCGACGGCGCGGCGACTGCGAAGCGAGGTGAAGCATCTGAATTCCGATCGGTGGTGAAGCCGCCAGCGTAACGGTTCACAGCGTGAGGCTGTACTCGCAGAACTGCCAGTCGCGCTGCCAGCCCTTCGATTCGTACAACGCCTGTGCCGGTGCATTGTCCAGCGCGGTCGACAGCGACAGGCTGGCTGCGCCCAGCGCCCGCGCCTGTTCGGCCGCGGCATCCAGCAAACCCGCCGCCACGCCCTGCCGGCGCGCCGATGCCACCACAAACAGATCGTTGAGCAGCCACGTGCGTACCGTGCGCACCGAGGAGAACAGCGGATACAGCTGAGTGAAACCCAGGCCCTCGCCGTGCTCGTCCCGCGCCAGCAGGATCAGCGACTCGTGGTGGTGGACACGCTCGGCCAGAAAGTCGTGCGCCCGCGCCAGATCGGCTGGCTGGCCGTAGAACTGGCGATAACCGTCGAACAGCGGCGCCAGCGTGTCGAGATCGAGGATGGTGGCTTGCCGGATCTGGAAGGGCATGGCGATGAACTCCGCGAACAGGGCTGATGATCAAGCGCGATGATAGGGGTGCCCGGCCATGATCGTGGTGGCACGATACAACTGCTCGGCCAGCACCAGCCGCACCAGCATGTGCGGCAAGGTCAACGGGCCGAGCGACCAGTGCTGATCGGCGCGCGCCAGCACGTCGGGCGCATGACCATCCGGGCCACCGATCAGGAACGCCAGATCACGTCCGGCCATGCGCCACTTCGCCAGCTGCTCGGCCAGCTCCTCGCTGGACCACGTCTTGCCGCGACCATCGAGCGCGACCACATGGATGTCGTGCGGCAGGGCGGCGAGTATCGCCGCGCCTTCGTCCTGGATCGCCCGCGCATCATCGCGGCCCTTGCCGCGAATGCCGGGTTTCAATTCGATCAGTTCCAGCGGCAACTCGTGCGAGAGCCGCTTGCGGTATTCGGCAAAGCCTTCCGCCACCCAGCCGGGCATGCGTTCACCCACCGCGATCAGGCGTGCACGCATGTCGCGGATTCAGCTCAGCTGGCTTGCGCTGCGTCGATTTCGTGCCCGTGATCACCCACCGTCCACAGCCGCTCCAGGCCGTAGAACTCGCGGATGCGCGGCAGCATCACGTGGACGATCACGTCGCCCAGATCGACCAGCACCCATTCGCCTTCCTGCTCGCCTTCCACGCCCAGCGGCATCACGCCCGCCTTCTTGGCGAACTTGCTGACTTCGTCGGCGATGGATTTGACGTGACGGGCCGATGTGCCGGAGGCAATCACCAGCAGATCGGCGATGGAGGTCTTGCCACGAACGTCGATCTCGCGAACGTCCTTGGCTTTCAGTTCTTCCAGCGCGTCGATGACCGACTTGCGCAGGGTGGCCGTAGTGACGGACTTGTTCGTACGGGCAGTACTCAAGAGGAAGAGCCTCATGCGTGATCGCAGCGCGAAATGGCGCGGGCGCAGTATAACCGGCCTGCCGTCAAGGGGTGCTTTGGATCCCTGTCAGGGCTCGTCTGGCCAGCCGGTGCTCATACATCAGGCGCGCGACCAGCTCCGCGGCCGGCTGCGGGCGTACCAGGCCGGCCGCCTGCCCGCACCATTCGGACAGCAGATCGCCGCGCCCGGCCTCGGCGGCAGCACGGCGCAACGGAGCGGTAAGCGCGTTCAGCACTGGGTAGGGCAAGCCCTGCGCCGCCTCCGGCATCGCCTCGACAAAGCGGTTGCGCAGGCCACGGGCGGCGCGCCCGGAGAACCCCCGGATGGTGGTGACCTGATGATCTTCGACGTGCGGAAGATCCCGTTTCCACGCCTCGGCCGCCGAGCATTCCGGGCAGGTGAGGAAAGCGGTACCAAGCTGGCTGGCCACCGCGCCCAGGACTTCCGCCGCCAGCATGCCACGACCGTCCATGATGCCGCCGGCGGCGATCACCGGGACATCCCGTCCATGAGCCGCCAAGGCCCGCACGGTGAGCGGCAGCAGCGCGAACAGACCGATCATCGCGTCCTCGGCTTCGTGCAGGAAGGTACCTCGGTGACCACCGGCCTCGGCGCCCTGCACGCAGACGGCATCCGCGCCCGCGTCAGCCCAGGCCCGTGCTTCGGCCACCGTGGTGGCCGTACCGATCACGTAGATGTCGCGCTGTCGCAGTTCGCGCCATTGCGCCGGGCTGATCACGCCGAAGGCGAAACTGGCCACCGCCGGCCGTGCCTCGCACAGGGCGGCAAACTGATCGGAGAAGCGTGGTGCCCAGCGCGCCGGCAGGCTGGTGCGCACGTCGAGGCCTTCGCTCGCCATCAGCGCATCGAGCTGCTCCCGCGCCTTTGCCACCGCAGCCATGTCGGCCTCGAATTCGTCCGGCAGCACGAACAGGCCGATCGCATAGGGCCGATCGCCCAGTGCGCGGATCTGCGCGGCCTGCTCGAGGATCGCCTGCGGCTCCAGATAACCGGCGCCAAGCGAGCCCAGCCCGCCCGCATTCGATACCGCCGCCACCAAGGCCGGCGGTGACGAGCCGGACATCGGTGCCTGGATCAGTGGATGCTCGATACCGAGCCGGCTGGCGAATGGCGAACTCATGTCGGATGGCCTGCAGCTGGGGGACTCAAGTATCCCCCGCTGCTGCACCCGGCAGAAGCCGCCGACGGGACGCCGCCACGACGGCGCTCCCGCCAGCGGCAGCGGATCAGCCGCCGGAGCTCATCGCGTCGCCCTTCATGCCGTCATCCTTCTTCATGGCATCTTTTTTCATCGAGCCTTTTTTCATGGCGTCCTGTTTCATGGCGTCGTGCTTCATGCCATCCATCTTCATCGAATCATGCTTCATCGAATCGGCCTTCATGGCATCGTGCTTCATCGAGTCCTTCTGCATCGCGTCGTGCGACATCGCGGTACTGGAACTGCCGGCCATCGCGTCCTGTGCGAACACCGACGTGGTACCGAGGCCGCAGCCCATGGCGGCAACGAGGAGAGTGGCGAGACGTGCGTTCATCGGGAAAGTCCTGGAGAGAAAGGGATGGAGACAGCCAAGCCGTCCCCATCGTTTCATTCGCCTGAAGCCGATCCACGGTTACATCGTTCGCGCAAGCTTTGGCCTAGCTGCCCTGCCCGGCCACGATGTTCACCGTGATCGCGATGATGAACACGTTGAAGAAGAACGCGATCACGCTGTGCAGCAGCACCACGCGGCGCAGATAGCGGCTGGTGATCTGCACGTCGGACACCTGGAAGCACATGCCGATCACGATCGCGAAATAGACGAAATCCCAGTAATCCGGTTGCTCGGTGCCGGGGAAATCCAGCCCGGTGTGCTTGTCGCCGAAATCACCGTAGAAGCCGTGCGCGTAGTGGATCGCGAACATGGTGTTGAGGAACAGCCAGCTCAGCACCACGCTGAGCGCCCCGACCGCCAGTGCCAGCACGCCACCGGCCTTGGCCGCATGCAGTTCGTTGCTCAATGCCACCAGCACCACCGTGGACAGCACGATGCCGCTCCACAGCACGCCCCAGCGCCCGGTGTCCTGCGCCTGGGCCTGGCTGCGCATGTGGCTCGTCGCGGCCTTGTTGAACAGCCGCGCCAGGATGCTCAGGAACACCACGGCGGCCAGATCGAAGGCCAGCAGGATGGCGGTGGCCACGCGCAGCTTCATTTCCATCAGCACGGCACTGGCCACCAGGAAAATGATCAGCGACACGATCATCCGCGGCCGTGACTTCACATAGTGGAACGGTCGCCAGCGGCGCTTTTTCCGTGGGTTCGTCTCGCCTGTTTCGTCGCTACTCACGCAAGCCTCCATGGCGCAACCATCGGCGCCGGCACGCGGCGATCATAACGGGTGTTTCAGGCACACAGCGCGCGATATTCGGGGTGCCGCCCGATCCACACAGCGGCATACGAGCATGCCGGCACGACCTTCCAGCCTTCGCTGCGCGCCGTTTCGAACGCAGCCTGCACCAGTGCCGACGCGATGCCACGCCCACCGACCTCGGCAGGTACCCCGGTGTGGGTGATCGTCATCACGGTCGCCGTCAGCGTGTAGTCGAGTTCGCACTCGGCGCCGTCCACCTGCGTTTCGAAGCGATGGGCGGCGCGATCGTGCCGGATGGCAAATGGCATGTGGACTCCACGCTGAAAGACAATTTCCAAGCATACGGCGAGCATGGGGCAACCGCGCGTGAAGCCCGAACGCCGATCCATTCGCGCCAGCTGCATGAACGATCCGGCACAGTGCGCACTTCTCTGCCGCCGCTCAACAGGAGCACTCATGAAGAAATTAGCATCCGCCCACTGGTCCGGTGGCATCAAGGACGGCCAGGGCACGATCTCGACGGACACCAAGGTGCTGCGCGAGGCGCCGTACGGTTTCAAATCCCGCTTCGAGGACGGCCCCGGCACCAATCCGGAAGAGCTGATTGCCGCGGCGCATGCCGCCTGTTACTCGATGGCGCTGTCACTGGGGCTGGGCAACGCCGGGCTTACCGCCGACAGCATCGACACCCAGGCAGCCGTGACGCTGGAGAAGGATGGCGACGGCTTCTCGATCACCGCCGTGCATCTCGACTGCAAGGCCAAGGTGCCCGGTGCCGATGCAGCCACGTTCGACAAGATCGCGCAGGCCACCAAACTCGGCTGTCCGGTCTCCAAGGTGCTCAAGGCCACCATCACGCTGGATGCGACGCTGGAAACCTGAGACGTTTATCGGCGGCATGGGCATGGCACCGCGCTAGACTTGCTGCATGCCCTCGCCGCCGAATTTCTTCACTCGTATCGCCCGCGAACCGATCCGCCCGTTGCGTGCCGCAATCCGGCATTGGGTGCTCAGTGCGTTCCCGCGCGCCAATACCGGCGGCATCGATTACGACCATCCGCACGGCGACCCGGGCCTGTTCGGACCGGACAGCGCGACCTGGCGCGTGCACTCGGATTTCCCTGGCATGCTGGCCGGGGGTCTGGCCGCGCTGACCTTGCAGACGCTGCATCCACTGGCGCTTGCCGGTGTGTGGGATCACTCCAATTTCCGCGGCGACCTGCTCGGCCGCCTGCGCCGGACCACCGCGTTTGTGGGTGGCACCACCTACGCACCGCGCGCGCAGGCCGAAGTGCTGATCGAACATGTACGGAAGATCCACACTCACATCACCGGGCATGGTGAGGATGGACGTCCGTACGCTGCAGACGATCCTGCACTGCTGACCTGGGTGCATGTCACCGAGGCATACAGCTTCCTGCAGGGTTATCGCCGCTACAGCCATGTGACCCTTCCGGCGGGTGCGGCGGATCGTTACTACGACGAGGTACGACGGATTGCCGAGACGCTCGGCGCCCGCGAGGTGCCCGCATCGGAACAGACCGTCAGCGACTACTTCCGACAGATCCAGCCCGAATTGGCCTATACCGAGCGCTCGCGCATAGTGCTCGGACTGCTGGCGCAGGTGCGCCTGCCGGTGCCAGCCGCCGGTTTGTCGCGCGATCTGTTCCTGCATGCCGGTGCCGCCCTGCTGCCGGACTGGGCGACGGAACTGCTGGGCCGCACACCACGGCAACAACGCCAGGCACGCCTGGCGGCCCATGCGCTGTGGACCGTCGCACCGGTCTTTCGCGCCGCGCTGAGAGACGGTATCGCCAGCCGTGCCTGCCGACGCATGGACATGCCAGCGGAGCAGTTGCAGCGCTGGGCGTAGTTCCACGGCAATTGGCGTGGCATTGACAGCCCCGCCCTATCGGCTAACGTCGACCGGACATGTCAGTCAGGGGCGCCTGTGGCAACACTCATTCCGACCCGCAACAGCTGCCTGCCGCGCATGACCGGCGGCGAGAAACGCGTTTCCGAACGGCTGGAACAGAAGCTCGAGGACGACTACCTGCTGTGGTACGACGTGCCGGTCGGGCTGAAGCAGCGTCACCCGGACTTCGTGGTGTTCCACCCGCGCCGCGGCCTGCTGGTGCTGGAGGTGAAGGACTGGAAGGCCGACACCATCCGCCATGCCGACAGCACCCAGTTCACCCTGGTCACCGATCGCGGCCTGGTCAAGGAGAACAACCCGCTGCTGCAGGCGCGCGCCTATGCGCTGGAAATCGGCGTGGTGCTGGAGCGCGATCCGGCGCTGCGTCACCCGCAAGGCTCCCGTTACGCCGGCAAGCTGATCATGCCGTGGGCCTGGGGGGTGGTGCTGGCCAACATCACCCGCAAACAATTCGACGAAGGCGCGCTGGGCGAAGTGCTGCCCGAGCATCTGGTGATCTGTCGCGACGAGCTGTACGAGACGGTCGATGCCGAAGCGTTCCAGGAACGGCTGTGGGCGATGTTCCCGCAGGTATTCCCGGTGACGCTGACCCTGCCGCAGATCGACCGCGTGCGCTGGCACCTGTTCCCCGAACTGCGGGTGGAACCGGGCAGCGGCCAGTTCGGCCTGTTCGGTCCGACCGATGCGGCTGTACGTCCACTGGAGATCCCGGACCTGGTCAAGGTGATGGACTCGCAGCAGGAGCAGCTGGCGCGTTCGATCGGCGGCGAGCACCGGATCATCCACGGCGTCGCCGGCTCCGGCAAGACGATGATCCTCGGCTTCCGCGCGATGCAGCTCGCACGTGAAATGGGTAAGCCCATCCTGGTGCTCTGCTACAACAAGACGCTGGCCGCGCGGCTCGAACAGCTGATCGGCGAGCGCGGCCTCGGCGAGAAGGTGCAGGTCTACAACTTCCACAAGTGGTGCCGGAAAATGCTGGTGGCCTATAACGAGCCGCTGCCGCCGGGCAACGGCAAGGCGTTCTTCGACGCGTTGCCGCCGGCGGTGATCGCCGGCGTGGATCGCGGCCAGATTCCGCGCTTCCAGTACGGCGCCGTGCTGATCGACGAAGGCCACGACTTCGAGCCGGACTGGTACAAGCTGATCGTGCAGATGATCGACCCGGCCACCAATTCGCTGCTGGTGCTGTACGACGACGCGCAGAACATTTACGGCCAGGCCGACCGGCGCAAGATCAGCTGGAAGAGCCTGGGCGTGCAGGCGCAGGGTCGCACCACCATCCTCAAGCTCAACTACCGCAACACGCTGGAGATTCTTTCGGTGGCGCGTGTGTTCGCCAACGAACTGCTCGAATCACGCGGCGATGATGACGACGGCGTGCCGTTGATCGCGCCGGAAAGCGCCGGCCGCCGCGGCGCCCTGCCCGAGCTGGTGCGCACCGATACCGCCGCCGCGCAGCTCGATGTATTGATCGCGCGGCTGCGCGACGAACATGCGCACGGCCGGCCGTATTCCGAGATGGCCGTGCTGTTCCGCAACCAGTGGGAGGGCGAGAGGCTGCACGAGGCATTGCAACGCATCGGCATTCCGAGCCGGCTCGCCGACAGCACCGGCAAGCACACCCTGTTCGTGGTCGAGGACAGCGTCAAGCTGGTCACCATGCATTCCAGCAAGGGCCTGGAGTTTCCGTTCGTGATCATCCCCGGCCTCGGCTCGCTGCCCAAACCCGGCCAGAGCGAAGCCGACGAAGCGCGCCTGCTCTACGTCGCGATGACCCGCGCCACCGAACACCTGTTGCTGATCCATCACGACGATTCGGTCTTCAGCAAACGTATCCGCGATTCGATCAACGAGGTGCAGGGGCAGTTGGAGGGTCGCGCGTGATGCGGCTGCGCGACTATCTGCGGGAGCGATACGGCGACAGCAAGTCGAAGTCGTCGAACAACCCCGCCGGCAACAGGTAACGCGGCTCGCGTCCGCTGGCGAGCAGCTCGCGGATGCGGGTGGCGGAGATCTCCAGCGGAGTGACTTCCAGCTGGATCACCTTGCCCGCGCTGGCGTGGCGCCATGCGGCCGCTTCGTCGACGCGACGATCGGCGATCTCACGCTGCAGCTCATCGGGCAACACAGCCTCCACGCCCGGCCGACTCAGCACCCCGATATGCGCCAGATCGAACAGCTCGCGCCAGCGATGCCAGCTCGGCAAGCCAGCGAACGCATCGGCGCCGATCAGCAGCACCAGCGGGCGATCGCCCTGCTCCGCGCGCAATTCGAGCAAGGTATCGATCGTGTACGACGGGCCCTCGCGTTCCAGCTCGCGCGTGTCCAGCGTGAGGCGCGACTGGCCTTGCAGCGCGGCACGCAGCATTGCCACGCGCTGCGCTGCCGAGGCAGTCGGCGCTGGCCGATGCGGCGGCACGCTGGCCGGCATCAGGCGCACGTCGGCGTCGAGCAGTTCGGACGCTTCCCACGCCACGCTCAAATGACCCAGGTGCACCGGATCGAAGGTGCCCCCGAAAATCGCCAGCGGTTTCACGCCAGCGCCTTGGCCGCGCGCGGTTCCGCGATCGCGGCGATCAGCCGTTCGGCCTCCTGCCATGGGTTGCCGGTTTCGCGGCCCTTGACCATGCGGTCGATGCGCGAGGCGCGGGCAAGACATTGCAGCCAGTGCTCGCGCGGGGCGCGGCGCAGCGCCTGGCGGAACAAAGTCTCGCGCGCCTGCCACAGGTGTTCGGTGCGGATCTGCGCGGCAAGGTCATGCGCATTGGCCAGACGCAACGCCAACTGCAATTGATTGACCAGCCAGCCCATCAGCGCCAGCAGTTCGTCGCCTTCCGAGCGCAGCCCGGCGAGGATGCGCAGCGCACGCGCGCCATCGCCGACGAAGGCGGCGTCGGTGAGTTTGAACACGTCGTAGCGGGCGCTGTCGGCGACCAGGTTTTCCATCTCGGCAGCATTGATGCGACCTTCGCCGTGCAACACAGCGAGCTTGTCGACTTCCTGCGCGGCGGCGAGCAGGTTGCCCTCGACGCGCTCGGCCAGCAGTGCGGCGGCGTCAGGCGTCGCGGACAGGCCGCGCGTGGCGAGTCGCGCCGTGATCCACGCGCCCCATTGGTCCGGTCGCGGCGAGTTGAACACCACCATCGTGCCACTGGCGTCGAGCTTCTTGCTCCACGCACCATCGTGCTTGTTGCTCCACTCCATCGCGGTGATCAGCAGGGTGACGTCCGGCGGCGGATCGGCACAGAACGCGTTGATCGCCTTGGCGCCCTCGATGCCGGGACGGCCGGTGGGCAGGCGCAAGTCGATCAGTCGGCGGGTGGCAAACAGCGACATGCCGGCGGCCGCCCGGGCCAGATCGTCCCAGTCGAAATGCTGGCCGACGTCGAGCACTTCACGTTCGCTGTAACCCAGTTTGCGGGCCTGCGCGCGCAACCCATCGGCCGCTTCCAGCACCAGCAGCTGTTCACCGGCAAGCAGATATACAGGCTGCAGGCTGTCTGCGGCCAACGCCTTTTGCCACTGGCTGGGATTGAGCGGCATCAGTGCGAGCTGGAGGTTGTCGCCGGTGCCGCCAACTGATGTTTGCCGGCGGCCTGCAGACGGAACAGGATCGCCTGCACCATGTCGTCGTTGAGGCTGCGCTCGATCTCCTGCACCTGCGACGCATTGCCGACGGTGTTGGTGGCGTCGTAACTGTACTCACGCTGCATGTCGATGCGCTGATGCGGCACCAGCGTGTGGCCCTCGGCATCGGCCACGTCGAACTGCACCTGGTAGTGCACCGCAAACTCGGTGATGCGCACATAGCCGCCGGCACTCAGCGTATCGGTGCTGAACGCCGCCACCGGCACGCGCAACTCGGCAATGCCGGCGCCGCTGTTGTCCTCGACAGTGACACCGGAGGTCTCCAACGCACGTGTCAGATGACGCTGGAACTCGCCGCCACCACTGACGGTGAGGTGGAGGCGCTGCATCGATGTCGGCAGGTTCGCGTTCTCGCGCAGATGAAAACCGCAGGCGCTCAGCGCAAACGCGGTGACCAGCAGCAGTGAGGCTTGGAACAGGCGACGCGCTTTCATGGAGCTCATGGATTTCATCCTGCGACGATGTTGACGATCTTGCCGGGAACCACGATGACCTTGCGCACACTCATGCCTTCCAGGAAGTGCACCACCTGCGGCTGCACACGTGCCGCGGCCTCGGCTTCCTCCTTCGAGGCGTTCGCGGCCAGTTCGATGGTAGCGCGCAACTTGCCGTTGATCTGCACCGCCAGGGTGACACTGTCGCGCACCAGCGCGGCCGGGTCGACCTTCGGCCACGGCTGATCCTCCAGCACGGTCTCGGCGTGGCCAAGCACCTGCCACAGCGCATGGCTGATGTGCGGTACCACCGGATTGAGCAGCAGCACCATCGCTTCCAGTGCCTCATGCCGCACCGCGCGGCCCTGCTCGCTGTGGTCGCCGAACTTGCCCAAGGCGTTCAGCAGTTCCATCAGCGCGGCAATCGCGGTGTTGAACGCATGGCGCCGGCCGAAATCGTCGCTGACCTTCTGGATCGTCTCGTGCAGCTGGCGACGCAGCGTCTTCTGGCCCGCATCCAGCACTGCCGGATCGGTGACCGGGTGATCCGGATTCGCTGCATGCGTGGTCACTTCGCGCCACAGCCGCTTGAGGAAGCGCGCCATGCCTTCGACACCGGCTTCGCTCCACTCCAGCGACTGCTCCGGCGGCGCGGCGAACATCGAGAACAGGCGCACGGTGTCGGCGCCGTACTTGCTCACCATGGTTTGCGGATCGATGCCGTTGTTCTTCGACTTGGACATCTTCTCGGTGCCGCCGATCTGCACCGGCTGGCCATCCGCTTTCAATGTCGCGCCGACCACGCGTGCCTTGTCGTCGCGCTGAATCTCGACCACCGCCGGGTTGATCCAGTCCTTCGAGCCGTCGGCATTGTCGCGATAGAACGTCTCGGCGATCACCATGCCCTGGCACAGCAGGTTCTGCGCCGGTTCGTCCGAATGCACCATGCCCGCGTCACGCAGCAGCTTGTGATAGAAACGGAAGTACAGCAGGTGCATGATCGCGTGTTCGATGCCGCCGACGTACTGGTCGACCGGCAGCCAGTAGTTCGCACGCTCGTCGATCTGCGCGTTCGCGCCGGGGCTGGTGTAGCGCGCGTAGTACCAGCTCGACTCCATGAAGGTATCGAAGGTGTCGGTTTCGCGCTCGGCCGGGCCGCCGCACTGCGGGCACACGCATTTGCGCCACTCCGGGTCGGCCTTGATCGGCGACAGCACGCCACTGAATGCGACGTCTTCGGGCAGCACCACCGGCAGCTGGTCTTCCGGCACCGGCACCGCTTCGCACTTCGGACAGTAGATCACCGGGATCGGGCAACCCCAGTAGCGCTGGCGGCTGACGCCCCAGTCGCGCAGGCGCCAGTTGACCCGGCGCGAACCGCTTCCGTCGCGCTCGAAGCGCGAAGCCAGCGCATCCAGCGCCTGGCTGAAATCCATGCCGTCGTACTCACCGGAATTGACCAGCACGCCGCGCGGCGTCCAGGCAGCATCCTCGAGAATGCGCCGCTCGAATGCCTCGACTACCCGTACCGGGGCGGAGATGTCCCGTGCGTTGCTGTCGCGTCCTTGCAAAGCCGCCCGCATCGGATCGATGCCGACACCTTGCGACAGGTCATGCTCGATCTCGTTCAACGCGTCGATCACCGACGGATCGACGATCACCATCTTGATCGGCAGGCTGTACTTCTGCGCGAATTCCCAGTCGCGCTGGTCGTGCGCCGGCACCGCCATCACCGCGCCGGTGCCGTAGCCCATCAGCACGAAATTGGCGACCCACACCGGGATCGGTTCGCCACTGACCGGATGGATTGCGCGCAGGCCGGTGTCCATGCCGCGCTTGTCCTGCGTTTCCAGTTCCGCTTCCGAGACGCCGCCATGCTTCAGATCGGCGATGAAGGCCGCCAGTTTTTCGTTACCCTCTGCCGCCTGCAACGCCAGCGGGTGCTCGGCAGCAATCGACAGGAAGGTCACGCCCATCAAGGTGTCGGGACGGGTGGTGAACACGCTGAGCGGCTCGCGGTTGCCTTCCATGCCCTCCAGTCTGAACTGGATCTCCAGTCCCTCGCTGCGGCCCAGCCAGTTGCGCTGCATGGTCTTGACCGCGTCGGGCCAGCCCGGCAGCGTGTCCAGCCCGTCCAGCAGCTCCTGCGCGTAATCGGTGATCTTCAGGAACCACTGCGGGATCTCGCGCTTCTCGACTACGGCGCCGGAGCGCCAGCCGCGGCCATCCACCACCTGCTCGTTGGCCAGCACGGTCTGGTCGATCGGATCCCAGTTCACCACCGCGTTCTTGCGGTACGCCATGCCCTTTTTCAGCAGGCGGGTGAACATCAGCTGTTCCCAGCGGTAATAGTCCGGCTTGCAGGTGGCGAACTCGCGCGTCCAGTCGATCGCGTAGCCGAGCGACTTCAGCTGGCTGCGCATGTGGTCGATGTTGGCGTAGGTCCACTTCGCCGGCGCGGTGTTGTTCTTGATCGCGGCGTTCTCGGCGGGCAGGCCGAACGCATCCCAGCCCATCGGCTGCAGCACGTTCTTGCCCTGCATGCGCTGGTAGCGGCTGATCACGTCGCCGATCGTGTAGTTGCGCACATGCCCCATGTGCAGCGCGCCGGACGGATACGGCAGCATCGACAGGCAGAAGAACTTCGGCCGCGAGTCGTCCTCGGTCACCTCGTACGCGTGCTGGGCATTCCAGTAACCCTGCGCGGCGGCTTCCACCACCTGCGGGCGGTAGCCCTGTTCAGCAGCGTCGCCCGGTTCGGGAGAGTTCGGTTCTTGAATGTCCTGCATGATTCCTGGCGCCATGATGCGGTTTGCGCAGCCCGGCTACAGCCGGCCGCGGTGAACTGGTCAGACTAGCCCAGCACGGGCCGGGCGCCAAGCCTGAAGCCCTCAGCCGGCCGGGCAGACCGGCTTCTGGCCCTTGCCGAGCGAGTGCGCCGCCGCGGCGATCTGCGCCGCCAGCGCGCCGATCGCGCGCTGGTGTCCCTGCACCAGAGCGTCGTAGCCCGCGCCGACGCTTTCGCTGATGCGACTGGTGCAGGCCAGCGCGGCGGGATGGTCGCCACGCAACAGGCGCACGCTCCACGCTCCCTCGATCAGCGCATAGCTGCCCGGCTGCGAGTCGAACCGGCGCAGATCCAGCTTGATCCGCAGCACCGGCTTGTCGTTGCCAGGCATGCCGCTGACGTCCTGGCTGTGCAGCTCGCGCGCCAGATCCGCCGACAAGGCGCTGCGCACCTCGTCGCCGAGCGGCGCGATCCAGCGCTCGCTGCCGAGCAGGGCCACGCCCTGCCCGCCTTCGCGCACCACCAGCTGCGGCTGGTCGACCTGCGCCGGCACGCTGACCGGCAGCAGTTCGAACGGCAGCGATGGCGTTGCAGACTGCGCAACCAACCCACCGGCTGACTCGTCAGCCGGTGCAACCAGTCCACCAGCAGCCTCGGCTGCTGGTGCAACAAGTGTGTAGTAATGCAGCGGTGCCGACGCACAGGCAGCCAGCGCCAGCGCGGCCCCCGCACCCAGCAGACGCATTCCGGTACGAATCATGGCTGGCTCCCTTGCGACGGTTTGGCAGCCGCGGCCGGCGGCGTGGTGGTGGCAGGCTGGTCGTCGGGACGACGGCCACGGATCAGCGCCTCCGGATGCCCGCCCAGGTAATCGGTAAGCACCCGCAGCGAACGCGCCATGCGCTGCACCTGTTCCAGCGTGGCGCCCAGGTTCTGCTGCAACGGCGAGTCGCCGGACAGCGCGTCGCTGGCCGTGCCCATGGTCTTCTGCACGCCCTTCAAGGTGTCGTGGAATGCCGGCAGGGTCTGGCCGTTGACCTGCTTCAACGTGGCGTTGAGCCCGGCCAGGGTCTGGTCGAGGTTCTTGCCGATGCTGTCGAACGGGATCTTGTCGAGTTTGTCGACGATGTCGGCCATCTGCTCCTGCAGCTTGTCGAAGCTGCCCGGGACGGTCGGGATCATCAGCGGCTTGGCATTCGGATCGAAGTCCACCTTCGGCGTCTTCGGCACGAAATCCAGTGCGACATACAGCTGGCCGGTGAGCAGGTTGCCGGTGCGTGCCTGCGCGCGCAGGCCGTGCTCGACCATCCGCCCCAACAGCTGTGACAGGTCGGGACTCTCGCCACGCGCCTTCGCCAGCGCCTCCAGTTTGGAGTAGGCATTGCCGAGGCGCTGCGGATACACCACCGCACCCACAATCACCGGGAAGCGTTGCGCCTTTTCGTCATAGTCGAGATTGACCGACACCACCTTGCCGATGTTGATGCCGAGGAATTCCACCGGCGCATCCACCGCCAGCCCGCGCACCGACTGCTCGAAGCGCATGCGGAAGTAATGCGGCTCGCCATCGGGCGGCGCCATCGCCGTGGACTGGTCGGCAAACAACTGGTACTGGGTCAGCTCGGGCGCCGGCGTGCTGTCATGGGGGCCACGCGGATCGAGAAACGCAATGCCGCCAGCCAGCACCGAAGCAAGTGACTGGGTATTTACCTTGAGGCCACCGGCACCGAGCGACAGATCGATACCGCTGGCGTTCCAGAAGCGCGTGGAGCGGGTGACAAACTTGTCATTGGGACCATCCACGAAAATGCCCAACGAAACGCCCTTGCCGTCCTTGTCCAACTGGTAGGACACCACCCGACCGACCTGGATGCGCCGGTAATAGATCGGTGAACCGATATCCAGCGAGCCGAGATCATCGGCGTGCAGGGCGAAACTGCGGCCCGGCGCACCGTGATTCACCGACGGCGGAATTTCCAGCCCCTTGAAATCATCCTGCGGCGTCGAGGAGTCGCCCGTATCAGCGCCGATGAAGGAACCGGACAGCAAGGTGTCGATGCCGGATACGCCACCCAGCCCGATGCGCGGACGCACCACCCAGTAACGCGTACCTTGGGTCGCGAAACTCTCGGCGCTCTTCTCCAGCGCCACGCTGACCAGCACGCGCTTGTGATCGGAACTGAGCCGGATCTTGTGGACCCGGCCGATCACCACGTTCTTGTACTTCACCGGTGTCTTGCCGGCATCCAGGCCCTCGGCGCTCTGGAAGCTGATGGTGATCTGCGGCCCGGCCTGCAGCCAGTTGTTGACCACCAGCGAAATGCCGACCAGTGCGGCCAGCACCGGCACCAGCCAGATCAGCGAGGCATTGAAGCGGCGCCGCTTCACCACCGGTCGCGGCAGTTCGGCATCGTCCGGACGATCCTGTTCAATGCGACTGTCGTCAGTCATCAGTATCCCTGCCATCCCAGATCAACCGGGGGTCGAAACTCATCGAGGCCAGCATGGTCAGCACCACGGTCAGGCCGAAAAAGATCACACCGGGCAATGGTTCGACCCGGCTCAACAGACTGAAACGTACCAGCGCGGTCAGCAGCGCCACCACAAACACGTCCAGCATCGACCAGTAGCCGATGAACTCGACCAGCCGATACAGCTTCGCGCGCTGCGGCCGCGCCCAGCCGCTGCCGCGCTGGCTGCTCAGCAGCAGCAGACCCATCGAAAGGAATTTCAGCATCGGCACCACGATGCTGGCGGTGAACACGATGACCGCCAGATCCGGCGAACCCTTCACCCACAATTCGACCACGCCACTGATGATGGTGTTGTCGTCGATGTCGTTCAAGCTGGCCGTGCGCATGATCGGCAGCACGTTGGCCGGGATGTACAGCAGGAACCCGGCGATCAGCAGCGCCCACGTGCGCGCATAACTGTTCGGCTTGCGTCGATGCAGCACCGAACCGCAACGCGGGCAGGCCATCTCCTCGCCATGGCCGCCGCCATCGAGGCGATCATCGCCCGGCACGGTCCGGCAGGTCAGGCCGCACACGTGGCAACCGATCAGGCCGAGCTCGGCGGCGCGCGGCAAGGCACTCATGCCGGATCCTCCGGCGTGAGCTCCCACAACTGGCGCAGATCGACACCGGCGAAGATGGTGATCAGCAGGGTCAGCGCCGCATAGGCGTAGATGCCCGGATCCGCCACCACGTCGAAGTAGTTGTGCGCCTTGACGATCGCCACCAGCGCACCGAGCACGAACACCTCGCTCATCGTCCACGGCCCCAGGTAATGCAGCCCCACCATCAACGGCACGAAACCCGGCGCACGCCGCCCGCGTCGGGCGAACCACAGCAGCCAGCCCAGCGACAGCATCTTGGCCATGGGAAAAAAGAACAGCGTGAAGGCGGCCAGCACCGCCACGACCTGGGCCTGCTGCTGCCACATCGTGATGATCATGCCCCACAACGTGGTGCCGCTGTACTGGCCGCTCAGCCCCAGCGTGACGATCGGCCACATGTTCGCCTGCACGAACACGATCATCGCGGTCAGGATCAACGCCAGCAGCGCGTTCACGCTGAGCGCGTGATGGCGCTCCAGCTCCGCGTGGCAGCGCGCACAACGCGCCACTTCACCACGCTCGAGCGTGCGACGACGGTAGACCGTGTCGCAGTGCTCGCAGATCAACAGCGCTTCTGGTGAAGTCGTGCTCATGCAGCCGGTGTCCTGCTCTGGCGTGACAATCCGTGGATTCTCGCAAATCTGCCGTGAACGCGCTGAACGGCAGGCGACGCTTGATATGCTGGGGTGCGCCCCGATCTGAACGACATCCGCCAAGCTGGAGTTTCCCGTGACCGATGCCACCCCCACCAACCATGTCTTCGATGTCGATCAGCAGACCTTTGAAACCGAGGTACTGCAGGCATCCCTGACCACACCGGTGCTGGTGGACTTCTGGGCGACCTGGTGCGAGCCATGCAAGGTACTCGGGCCGATGCTGGAAAAACTCGCGACCGAATACAACGGCGCGTTCCGCCTGGGCAAGGTCGACGTGGACACGCAGCAGGAACTGGCCGGCATGTTCGGGATCAAGAGCATCCCGACCGTCGTGCTGGTGAAGGACGGCCAGGTGCTCGACGGTTTCGCCGGCGCGTTGCCGGAAGGCCAGCTGCGCGAATTCCTGTCGCGCCACGTGCAGCCGCTGGAGGCTCCCGCCGAGCCCGTCGAAGAAGTCGTGCAGGAAACACCCGAACAGGCAATCAATCGCCTGCATCAGGCCATCGCTGCCGAACCGGGCAAGCCCGAGCTGAAACTCGATCTGGCGCTGGCGCTGATGCACGCCGGCCAGACCGATGCCGCCGAAGCGGCCTTGACCGCGCTGCCCGCCAACCTCGCCATCGATGCGCGCGCCGTGCGCCTGCGCAGCGAACTGGATCTGGCCCATGCGCTGAAAGACGCACCCGCCACCACCGAGTTGCAGCAGCGCGTGCAGGCCGACGCCAACGACTGGAGCGCACGCGACCAGCTCGGCGTGCGCCTCCTGCTGGAGGGCGAGCCGGCCGCTGGCCTCGATCAATTCCTGGCGATCCTGCAGCACGCCCGCGACTGGAACGAGGGCCAGGGCAAGAAGCGCCTGCTTGCCGCGTTCGCCACGCTGGACGATGCCGAGCTGGTCAGCCGCTACCGCCGCAAGATGGCTTCGTTGCTGTTCTGAGCAAGACAGCCGATGAAAGCCTCCACCTTCCGCCGCCTGCTCAATCTGTGGCCGCCGTTCCTGGTCAACGCCATCCGCGTGCAGTCGCTCAGCGACGATTACACCCAGGCGAAGGTGGTGTTGCGCTTGCGCCCGTGGAACCGCAACTACGTCCGCAGCCAGTTCGGCGGCAACCTGTTCGCGATGGTCGACCCGTTCTGGATGCTGCTGGCGATGCATCAGCTCGGCAAGGACTACTACGTGTGGGACAAGGCCGGCGCGATCGATTTCGTGGCGCCGGGCTACGAGGACGTCTACGCCCACTTCAAGCTGGAAAGCAGCGTGGTCGATGAACTGCGCGCGGCGGCGGCCGGCGGCGAGAAAGTGCTGCGCTGGTTCGAGACCGAGGTGGTCACCGCCAGTGGCGAAGTGATTGCCCGCGTGCGCAAACAGATCTACGTGCGGCTGAAACCGAAAGCGCGCTGAGCTTCCGTCCATCGCGCCACGGCCGTTGCCTATTCCTGCTCGAAGCGGGCGATCTCGTCCAGCGCCGCCTGCGCACGACGAATACTGCCGCCAGCCGTGCTGTCGTCGATCCGACGCGCCAACTCGCCACGCTCCGGGTGCCGCGACCAGCGATAGAAGAACCACCAGGTTGCGAACAGACCGACCACGCCGATCGCCAGCTGGATCCAGATCGCCGACGGCGCGTTGACCATGATCGCGCCGCGCGTGAGCACCACCAGCAATGGCGCGGTGAGAAACCACCACGGCCACCCCACCACGACCGCACCCCAAATCGCATATGTGCGTCGCAACTGCAGCAGTTGCCGCTGGATCACCAGCACCGGCGCGCCAAAGTCGATGCGAACCACCTGCCCCTGCACCACCGCGCCGACGATGATCAGCCCCACGCAGTAGGCGTGCATCACCACGCCGGCGATCAGCACGGCAGGGTCGCGCCAGTGGGCGATCCAGATCGGCGCCAGCACCAGCAGGCCGAGTACGCCGATCAGCATCTGGATCGCCTGCCCCCATACCAGCGGCCGCAGCCCACGCTGCAGCTTGGCCATGCGGCTGTCGCGAAACAGCTGCAGGCTCAGCGCGTGCTGCTGCTCAAGCCGGCGATCCAGCCCTTGCCAGGCCAGTTTCATCTCGTCCAGTTCCATGTTCATGCCCTCGCTGCGTTGGTTTCCGCGGCGGTCATCTGGCCGCGCAGTTTCTGCTTGATGCGGCTAATCTTGGTCGCCACATTGGTTTCGCTGATGCCGAGGATCTCGGCGATCTCGGTGTAGCTGCGATCTTCCAGATACAGCAAGATCAGCGCGCGGTTGAGCGGATCGAGCTGGCCGATGAACGCGTACAGCGCGGTCAGCCGCTCGTCCTGCTCCGGTATCGCCTCGCCGCCGCCGACGGTTTCCAGGTGATGCGCCTCCAGCGGCTCGAACCGGTCGGCCTCCGACCAGCGCTCGCGCCGTACCTGCGAAATCGCCACGTTCAACGCGATGCGGTACATCCAGGTGGAAAACTTCGCCCGTGCTTCGTCGTAGCCGCCGAACGAACGCCACAGCTGCGCGCTGATCTCCTGCACCAGATCGTCGCGATCGGCCGCACTGCGGCTGTACAGGCCAGCCACCTTGAAGACGATCTTGCGATGTTCGTGCAGCAGCGACTCGAAGCGTTGCTGATGTTGTCTGGCAGTCATGGATGTCGATATTCCCCGCGAGTCACCTCATGATTCGCACGGCCGCGAAAAAAATCACAGTAACCTGCTCCGCCTGCGGTGACTGATGATCCGACTTGCCGCTCACTGTCGCCACCAGGCGGGGGCGGCCCCGCGACGCCATCGTCGTCCTCTAGAATCAGTGGCTCTCCCCTCCGACTGAATCCGCCCATGCGCCCGCTGCGCCTCAAACGCTATCTGCTGACCGGTCTGCTCACCTTCATCCCGCTGTGGGTGACCTGGCTGGTGTTCAAGTTCGTACTCGGCATGCTGGCCGGCATCGGTGCACCGATGGTCAACGCTCTGCTTGGCGCGCTGGCGCTGGTAGCGCCGCGTGCGGCCGAGACGCTCAACACGCAGTGGCTGACTTTCATCATCGCGCTGGTGATCACGCTGGCGGCGCTGTACCTGCTCGGCTTCGTTGCCAATCGGGTGATCGGCCAGCGCTTCATCAATGCGTTCGACGGCCTCCTCGCACGCATCCCGGTGGTGCAGACGATCTACGGCGGCACCAAGAAGTTGATGGCGGTGCTGCAGAACAAGCCGTCCGGCGTGCAGCGCGTGGTACTGGTGGAATTCCCGCGCCGCGGCATGAAGGTCGTCGGCTTCGTTACCCGGGTGATGGTCGAGGACGGCACCGGCCGCGAGATGGCGGCGGTATTCATCCCGACCACACCGAACCCCACCGGCGGTTATCTTGTCGTGCTGCCGCTTGGCGAGCTGACCCCGACCGACTGGACGATGGACCAGGCGATGGCCTTCATCATTTCCGGTGGCGCGGTGGCGCCCGATACGCTGCCCGCTTCGCCTGCAGCGCTGCGCCATGACGCAACAGAGGATCATGCATGAGCTTGCGCCAGGTTCTGCTGTCCGTTGTGCTTGGGGTTGCCGCCATGACCGCACAGGCCGCCGATGTGAACCGCGACTGGATCACGCCAACTGAAGCTGCGCAGTTCCGCACCACGCCGAGCTACGCCGATACGCTGGCCTACCTGGAACGTCTGCAGCGGGCGGCGCCAGGTGTGATCCATCTGGCCACCTTCGGCACCACGCCGGAAGGACGGCCGATGACCGTGGTGATCGCCAGCGGCGACGGCACGTTCGATCCCGCTGCCGCGCGCAAGGCTGGCAAGCCGGTGGTGCTGGTGCAGGCCGGCATCCATCCGGGCGAGATCGAGGGCAAGGACGCCGGGCTGATGCTGCTGCGCGACATCGCGATCACCGGCAAATACCCGCACGTGCTCGATCATCTGGTGCTGGTCTACATCCCGGTGTTCAGCGTGGATGGTCACGAGAACTCGTCACCGTACCACCGCATCAACCAGAACGGCCCCGAGAGCATGGGTTTCCGTGGCCAGTCGCAATACCTCAACCTCAACCGCGACTACGTCAAGGCCGATGCGCCGGAGATGCTGGCGTGGCTGAAGCTGTGGCAACGCTGGCTGCCGGATTTCCTGATCGACGTGCACACCACCGACGGCGCCGACTACCAGTACGACCTGACCTGGTACACCGAGGATCCGCACAAGCTCGATCCGGCGGTGGATGCCTGGCAGCACGATGCGATCGTCAACCATGCGATACCGGCGTACGAGAAGCGCGGTCACCTCGCTTCGATCTATCTGGAGTTCAAGGACGGCCGCGATCCGCGCAAGGGCATCGAGAACTTCGGCTCCGGTCCGCGCTTCTCCACCGGCTACGCGGCGCTGCAAAACCGGCCGGCGCTACTGATCGAGACGCACATGCTGAAGCCGTATGAGAACCGCGTACGCGCCACCTACGACCTGGTCGAGTTGATGCTGGAGCAGATCAACCAGCATCCGGCTGCGCTGCTGGCCACCACCGCCAAGGCCGACGCCGACACCATCGCCCGCGTCCACGATGTACAGGCGCGCGTGCCGCTGACGTTCAAGCCGGATCCGCAATCGACCAAGTTCGAACTCAAGGGTTACGCGTTCACGCTCAGCCACAGCGACATCTCCAACAGCGACTGGATCCAGTACGACCCGAGCCAGCCGAAGCACTACACCATCGAGAACTGGAACGGCCTGCTGCCGGATCTGTCGATCACGCCGCCGGCCGCCTATGTGGTGCCGGCGCCATGGACCGCGATCATCGACAGGCTCGACGCGCATGGCATCCGTTACAGCCGCATCGACCATCCGCTGACGATCCATGCCGAGGGCTATCAGCTCGATGATCCGAAGTGGGCGAACAAACCGTTCGAAGGTCATCTGATGCTGCGCGACTTCACCCTGCATGCGGTGCCGCGCGAGGTTACTCTGCCTGCCGGCTCGGTGATCGTGCCGCTGGACCAGCGTGGCGCCAACGTGGCCATCGAACTGCTCGAACCGCAGGCGCCCGACTCGCTGCTGCACTGGGGCTTCCTCAACGCGATGTTCGAGGCCAAGGAATACGGCGAGCCGCGCGTGGTGGAGAAACTGGCGCGCGAGATGCTGGCGAAGGATCCGGCACTCAAGACGGAGTTCGAACACAGGCTGCATGACGACCCGGCCTTCGCCGCCAGCAGCAATGCCCGCCTGCAGTTCTTCTTCGAACGTTCGCCGTGGTACGTCGCCCAGCACGTCGGCGCCTACCCCGTGTTGAGGCTGGATGCCGGGCAACTGCACCAGCTCTCGGCGGGGAGAAGCACGACCGGCAGCAGCAACACCCCCTGACCTTTGACACTGTCTGGCCCATGACGTTTGACCTAGCGTGAACAGGTATGGCCGCGTTTTGAGGGGGGAATCCAGCAGCGCGGTCCGTCCACCACCGTAACCGCCCGTCGGGCAACATCACTCACAGAGGGATATCCATGACCAAGCAGTATCTGAAGCCCCTGGCGCTGGCTCTGGCCGTAAGCCTGGGCCTGTCGCTGACCGCCTGCGGCAAGCAGGAGCCGGCCGCCAATGCACCGGCCAGCAGTGCCAGCACCGCCCCGGCTGCCAGCGGCACCACCGCTGCGGCCGATCTCGGCAAAAGCATCTTCGACGTCAGCGAGCTCGACCCGAAGATCAACGCCTGCCAGGACTTCAACGGCTTCGTCAACGCAAAATGGGTTGCCGCCAATCCGATCCCGGACGACCAGACCAGCTGGGGCGCCTTCAACATGCTCAACGAGAGCAGCCTGAAGACCCAGCACGACATCGTCGACGACGCCAGCAAGAATGCCGACAGCGCCAAGGCTGGCTCGATCGAGCAGAAGATCGGCTGGCTGTACCACTCCGGCATGGACGAGGCGACCATCGAGAAGAACGGCTTCGACCCGCTCAAGCCGAAGCTCGACGCGATCGCCGGCCTGAAGAGCGGCGACGACGTAGCCAACTTCATCACCCAGCGTTACGCCGAAGGCGACGGCCAGGTGTTCGAGTTCGGCTCCGGCGCCGACTTCCAGCACGCCGACATGCAGATCGCGTACGCGAATGAGTCGGGCCTGGGCCTGCCGACCAAGGACTACTACACCAGTCCGGAGCACAAGGAACAGCGCGACGCGTACGTCGCCTATATCGCCAAGTCGCTTGAACTGACTGGCGTCGCCGAGGCCGATGCGAAGAAGCAGGCCGACGACGTGCTGAAGTTCGAGACCCAGCTCGCCGCCGCCTCGCTGGCACCGGTGGAAGAACGCGACCCGAAGAACCAGTACCACTTCGTCAGTGTCAAGGACGCCGACAAGGTCACCCCGCATTTCAACTGGGAAAAGTTCTTCACCGCCCAGGGCGTGACCGTCGACAAGGGCTTCTCGCTGTCGCAGCCGAAGTTCTTCGCACAGTTCGACAAGATGCTGGCGAGCACCCCGGTCAGCCAGTGGCAGGCCTATCTGCGCTTCCACGCGATCGACGATGCCTCGCCGTATCTCAGCAAGAATTTCCAGGACAACAAGTTCGCGTTCTACGGCACCACGCTGGCCGGCCAGCCGCAGCAGAAGCCGCGCTGGAAGCGTGTGCTCAGTGCCGTCAACCAGGGCATGGGCCAGGCACTTGGCCAGCTGTACGTGGCCAAGGAGTTCACTCCCGAGGCCAAGCAACGTGCCGAGGAGCTGGTCACCAACGTGCGCAATGCCCTGAAGGCACGCATCGAGAACCTCGACTGGATGAGCGCCGACACCAAGACCAAGGCGATCGACAAGTGGAACAAGTTCCTGCCGAAGATCGGCTACCCCGACAAGTGGCGTGACTGGTCCGGCCTGGAGATCAAGTCGGATAACTACTATGCCAACGTCAAGGCGGCCGGCAAGTTCAACTACGAGTACGACATCGCCAAGATCGGCAAGCCGACCGATCGCAAGGAATGGGGCATGACCCCGCAGACGGTCAACGCGTACTACAACCCGACCGACAACACGATCAACTTCCCGGCCGCGATCCTGCAGCCGCCGTTCTTCAATGCCAAGGCCGACGACGCGATCAACTACGGCGGCATCGGCGCAGTGATCGGTCACGAGGCCAGCCATGGCTTCGACGACGAGGGCGCCCAGTTCGACGGCGACGGCAACCAGAAAGACTGGTGGACCGCCGCTGACAAGACCCAGTTCGAGGCCCGCACCGGCAAGCTGGTGGACCAGTTCAACGCCTATGCTCCGATCAAGAGCAAGCCTGACCTGCACGTCAACGGCAAGTTGACTCTCGGCGAGAACATCGGCGACCTGGGCGGCCTGAACGCGGCTTACGACGCGCTGCAGATGGCCCTGAAGTCCAATCCGGCCGAAGCTTCGAAGCAGATCGACGGCTACAGCCAGGATCAGCGCTTCTTCCTCAACTGGGCACGCGTGTGGCGCGGCTCCATGCGTGACAAGACCGCCGAACTGCTGATCAATACCAACCCGCACGCACCGGAGTCGCTGCGCGCGATCGGTGCACCGTCCAATATGCCGGCCTTCGCCAGCGCGTTCCAGTGCAAGCCGGGCGATGCGATGGTGCGTCCGGCCGACACGCAGGTGAAGATCTGGTAAGTCACTGCCCCTGAGTGCTGCAGGTCATCGCGGCACGAAGACCAAGGCCCCGCATGCAAATGCGGGGCCTTTTTGTTTGCGCCACCTCCCAGGCATTCGATGACTTTTGCCGTGCAGGCACACATCGGCAGATTTGGGTATTGCAAATCATTCTCATTAAAAATATCGTATGCACATGCCCGGACCCGTTCGCACAGCGACTGGCATCAGCACGTTTCACGAACTTCATATTCGGGCCCACCGTGGCGCGCCATCGCCCACACAGCTAGTTGCTGTGCGTGCTTTCGGCTGGCCTGAAAACCTGCATCCAGCCACTGCGAAATATCCGCATACGCCAGACCTGCCTAGCCCTGTCGACACGCAACGCCCCACTCATTACCGGATCCCCATGGCCTTCATCAACAGCCGCAAGCACCCGATCATCCATCGCAAATCCGCGTCGACGTCCGGCATGGTGACCCTGCTCACCGGTCTGGCACTGGCGCTTCCCGCAGTCGCCACGGACCTGCCCGCGGCCACACCATCCAGTGATGCGCAGGTCGCCCATGCAAAGAATCTGCCGGGCGTGAAAGTGGAAGCCACCACCACCGGCGACTATCGCGTCGATCAGCTGTCCTCGCCGAAATTCACCCAGCCGCTACTCGACACCACGCAGACCATCAGCGTGATCAGCAGAGAGTTGATCCAGCAGCAAGGCACCACCACGCTGACCGAGGCTCTGCGCAACAGCCCCGGTGTAGGCACGTTCTACGCTGGCGAGAACGGCACCACCTCGACCGGCGACGCGATCACCATGCGCGGCTTCGATACCTCGAACAGCATCTTCGTCGATGACGTACGCGATCTCGGCTCGATCTCGCGTGATGTGTTCAACATCGAACAGATCGAAGTGACCAAGGGCCCGGCCAGCACCGACAATGGACGCACCGCGCCGACCGGCTCGATCAACATGGTCAGCAAGCAGCCATCCCTGCGTGACAACCTCTCGGCCTCGGTTTCCTGGGGCAGCGGCGACCGCAAGCGCAGCATCGCCGACTGGAACCACGTCATCGGCAGCAACGCCGCCTTCCGCCTCAACGTGATGGACCAGGACAGCGGCGTACCGGGCCGCGACAAGGTCGAGAACAATCGCTGGGGCGTGGCGCCAACCTTGGCGTTGGGGCTGGGTACCGCAACCCGCGTGTATCTCGATTACCTGCACGTCAGGCAGAACAACATACCCGACGGTGGCGTGCCCACCATCGGATTACCCGGCTACAGCAGCCCGGATCCGACGCGCCCGCAGATCGGTAACGCAGCGATGGTCGATTCCAGCAATTTCTACGGCACCGATGCCGACCACGATCGCGTCAATGCCGACATGTTCACCGCGCGCATCGAACACGACTTCTCGCCAGACGTGGCACTGCACAACACCCTGCGCTGGGGCCGCACGCACGAGGATTACCTGCTCACCTCGTTCATGGCCAGCGCGGCCAATCTGCTGACGCCGAACATCAACGACCCGTCGACCTGGACAATCGCGCGCAGCAACCCGACGTTCAAAGATCAGACCAACCGCATCCTGACCAACCAGACCAACCTCACCGTCAACTTCGACACCGGTGCGGTCACCCACAACCTGAGTACCGGCATCGAGCTGACCCGGGAAAAGTTGAACACCCTCGGCATGGCCACCTCTCCGATCGGCAAGCTGTGGCCAGCGGCCAATCTGTACGCCCCCAATTCGAATGTGGCGAACCCTGCCTACGGCCCGAACGGAACCTGGAGCGCGGGCAAGACGGACACTGCTGCTGCCTATCTGTTCGACACCCTGAAATTCGGCGAGCACTGGCAGGTCAATGCCGGCGTGCGGCTGGACAACTACACCACCGACTTCACCAGCGTAGTGACCTGCGGCACGTCGAGGAGCGCCCCGGCCTGCGGTAGCCTGCCGATCGGCAGCCCGGTGTCCGGCGTCAACGCCCGCCAGTCCGACAACCTGCTCAACTACAAGCTCGGCGTACTCTACAAACCAGTCGCCAACGGCAGCATCTACGCCAACTTTGCCGTGTCTGCGCAGCCGCCGGGCGGCAGCAACCTGTCGCTCAGTTCAGCCGCCAACAGCGCCGACAATCCGATCTTCGCCCCGCAAAAGGCCCGCACCACCGAAGTCGGCACCAAGTGGGACCTGCTCGGCGAGCGACTGCTGCTGACCGGAGCGCTCTATCGCACCATCGTCAGCAATGACGTCGTGCAGGATCCGGTCGACCTGCAGTACTACCAGGTTGGCAGGAAGCGTGTGCAGGGCATCGAGCTGAGCGCGGTCGGCAAGCTCACCGACAACTGGGCGGTGAGTGCCGGCTACACCACGATGAACGCCAGCGTGGTGAATGGTCCGAATGTCTCCCAGGACGGTTCCAGCGATCTGGCCTATACGCCCAAGAGCGCATTCACGGCATGGACCACATACCACCTTCCGTTCAACCTGACGATCGGCGGCGGCGGCCGCTATTCGGGTGAGCTGAAGCGCGGTACCGACGGTGCGGTCGGTACGCCGGCGTTCACCGATGCGTACTGGGTGTTCGACGCGATGGCCAGCTACGCGGTCAACAAGCACTTCGACCTGCAGTTGAACCTGTACAACCTGTTCGACAAGAGTTACGTCGCGGCGATCAACAAGAGCGGTTACCGTTACACCCCCGGCGCGCCGCGTTCGGCGATGCTCACTGCCAACTTCCGCTTCTGACGTTTGCGTTGCAGCCATTCTCCTGCGCGAGAAGGGCCACTCAGGAATCCGCCATGCTGCTGCACATCCCCGACGTCCTCAGCCACGAACAGGTCATCCAGATGCGTGCCGCGCTCGACGGCGCCGACTGGACCGATGGCCGCGAAACCGTTGGTGTGCAGGGCGCCAGGGTAAAACGCAACCAGCAGCTGCCGGATACATCGCCGCTGCGCCAGCAACTGGGCCAGATCGTGCTGTCGGCGCTGGCGAAGCACCCGCTCTATCACGCGGCAACGCTGCCGCTGCGCACCCTGCCGCCGCGATTCAACCGTTACGAGGGCGGCGGCCATTACGGTTTCCATGTCGACGGCGCGGTGATGACACTTCCCGTCGACGCCGGCCAGCTGCGCAGCGACATCTCCTGCACGCTGTTCCTCAGCGAAGCGGACGACTACGAGGGCGGCGAGCTGATTGTCAGCGATACCTATGGCGAGCACGAGGTGAAACTGCCGGCCGGCGATCTGATCGTCTATCCGTCGAGCAGCCTGCACCGGGTGCAGCCGGTTACCCGTGGCGCGCGGCTGGCGGCATTCTTCTGGGTGCAGAGCCTGATTCGCGACGACAGCCGGCGCCGCCTGCTGTTCGAGCTGGACACCTCGATCCAGACCCTGACCCAATCCGGCGCCGATGCCGACGCGCTGCTGCAGCTGACTGGCGTCTATCACAACCTGTTGCGCCAATGGGCTGAAACCTGAGAAGAAGTGACGGCGCCCGCAGCGACTGGTTCTGTCACCAGCTGTTCCCACCACGCGCCGCGGGGCGGATAATTGTCGGCCCTTGATGCAACGCGGCTGAATAATGTTCGTACCTGGTCAACGCTGGATCTCCTCTGCCGAACCCGAGCTCGGCCTCGGCACCGTATTGCGCGTCGAAGGACGCGGCGTGCAGGTGCTGTTCGCCAAGGCCGGCGTGCTGCGCCCGTACGCAATGGATTCGGCACCGCTGCTGCGCGCCGAGTTCCGCGCCGGCCAGCGCGTCGCCGGCAAGGGCATCGCCTTCCTGGTCGAGCGCGTGGAGATTCGCGACGAGTTGCTGATCTACCGCGGCGAAGGCCGCGAGCTGGAGGAAGGCCAGCTCGACGACGAACAGAGCGTCAGCCAGGCCGACGATCGCCTGATCGGCGGCCGCACCGATCCGGTCGCGCAGTTTGAACTGCGTCTGGAAGGCCTCAAGCGGCGTGCCGAAGCACGCCGTTCGCCGATGTGGGGTCTCGGTGCCGCGCGGATCGGGCTGGTGCCGCACCAGCTTCGCGTGGCCGGCATCGCTTCCGCGCGTCGGCCGCCGCGCGTACTGCTGGCCGATGAAGTCGGCCTCGGCAAGACCATCGAGGCGGGCATGATCATCGCCCGCCAGCTCGCCACCGGCCGCGCCTCGCGCGTGCTGCTGCTGCTGCCCGACACGCTGGTATACCAGTGGTTCGTCGAATTGCTGCGCCGCTTCAACCTCAGCTTCGCGATCTACGACGAGGAACGCTGCGAGGCGCTGGAGCAGTCCGGCGACAACAGCAACCCGTTCGAGGACGAGCAGCTGGTGATCGCCGACTTCGGCTTTCTTGAGAACTCGCCGAAACACGCGCAGCAATTGCTGGATGCGCCATGGGATCTGCTGGTGGTCGACGAGGCCCACCACCTGGCCTGGTCGCCGGAAGTAGCCAGCCCGCGTTACACGATGGTGGAACGACTGGCCGCGGCGATTTCCGGCGTGATCCTGCTCACTGCGACGCCGGAACAGCTTGGCCGAAGCGGCCACTTCGCCCGCCTGCGCCTGCTCGATCCGCAGCGTTATCACGATCTGGACGGCTATCTGGCCGAAGCGGACAGCTACCAAGCACTGTCGAAAATTGCCGACCAGCTGCTCGATGGTGACGCGCTCGACGACGCCCAGCGCGACACCCTCGCCGAAGCCTTCCACGGCGACGAGGCGCTCACCACGCAACTGGCCGAATCAACCAAACCGGCCAAGGCGCGCGAACTGCTCGCCGCGCTGATTGACCGCCACGGCACCGGCCGGGCGATGTTCCGCAACAACCGCGCCGGCGTCGGCGGCTTCCCCAAGCGCCTGCCCGAGTGGCATCTGCTCGATGCCGACACGCTGGAGGAGAACACCCGCCAGTCGCTGCTGGCCGAATTCCATGCCGACATCCAGCAACCGCCGGCGCTGATCAAAGTCGACTACAGCGCCGATCCGCGCATCGACACTCTGATCGCCCTGCTCGACAAGTATCCACAAGACAAATTCCTGCTGATCTGTCGCAGCCAGGCCAAGGTGCTGGCGCTGGAAGACGTGCTGCGCACGCGCAGCGGCGTCGGTGTGGCGCGCTTCCACGAAGGCCTCGGCATCGTGCAGCGCGACCGCAACGCGGCGTACTTCGCCCAGCCCGATGGCGCGCGCCTGCTGCTGTGCTCGGAGATCGGCTCGGAGGGACGCAACTTCCAGTTCGCGCACCGCTTGATCCTGTGGGATCTGCCGCTGGACCCGGACCTGCTCGAACAGCGCATCGGCCGGCTCGACCGGATCGGCCAGAAGCACGACATCAACATCCATATCCTGGCCGTCGCCGACAGCGCACAGCATGTGCTGGCGCGCTGGTACGACGAGGGCGTCAATGCGTTCCGCATGAGTCCGGCCGACGGCCGCGAGCTGCTGCGCCGCTACGGCGAGCCGCTGGCCCGATTGGCCGACGAGCACGCACGCGGCGACGACAACCGCGACCAGGAACTGGACGTGCTGCTGGCCGAGACCCGTGCCAGCCACGAGCAGATGGCCGAACTGATCCGTGGTGGTCGCGATCATCTGCTGGAGCTGGCAGCCAGCCGCGACCTGCATGCCGACGAGCTGCAGCAGGCGTTTGCCCGCGAGGATTTCGATCCAGGCCGCGACGCCTTCGTGCAGCGTCTGCTGGAGGCATTCGGCATTCATGCCGAGGAGCTCGGCGGCCAGGTGCTGCTGCTCGATCCGCAATACCTGTCCACCGATGCCCTGCCCGGCTTTGCCGAAGGCCCGCAGTCGGTGACGTTCGCGCGCGACGTGGCCTTGTCGCGCGAAGAGCTTCCGCTGCTGCGGCTGGATCACCCGCTGGTCGCCGGCGCGATGGATCTGGCGCTGTCCGGTGAACAGGGCAACGCGGCCTTCATGGTCGACGACGTACTGCCGCCGCGCACCGCCCTGCTGCAGGCGGTCTATGTACTCGAATGCGTGGCCGACCGCGGGCTGGACGCCGAACGCTTCCTGCCGACCCTGCCGATCACGGTCACCGTCGATACCCGCTTGGTCGAGCGTGCCGATTTCGCGCCCAGCGAGATCGCCCTGCGCAAGGCCGGCGATCGCAATATCGAAGTGGTGCGCTACCGCAAGTTTCTCGGCAAGCTGGTACCGCCGATGCTGGAGCGCGCCGAGGCCCTCGCCACCACGCGCGGACAAGCCAGCATCGATGAAGCCCTGAACCTCGCCACCGAGACGCTGGATGCCGAACTGTCGCGCCTGCTCGCGCTGCGTGCGGTGAATCCGTCGATCAGTGAAACGGAAATCACCGCCGTGGCCGACGAACGCACCCAGCTGCTGGCGGCGTTGCCGCAATCCCGCCTGCGGCTGGATGCGGTGCGCTTCGTGGTCAGCGCGGACTTCCTCGCGCTACGCTGATCCACGTTCCATGTCTGGCGCTGACCGGAAAAGCGCCATCCATGCGCTGAACTGCTTCCGCCATGGTGACGACACCATGGCGGAAGCAGCTACAGCGTGGCTGTGACGGGCTCAACCGCAAGCATGTTGCGGCTGACGCCAAAAACCTTGTACGCCACCGTCAGCAGGGCGATCCACACCACGCCCACATACAGCGCCACGCGGGTGTCGGGACTGTAGCCGAGCATCACCAGTACAAAGGCGAGGAAGGCCAGACACACCACGCTGCTGAGTGGAAACCAGCGCAGCCGGAACGGCAACGGCGCGGGCAGTTGCCGGCGGAAGCGCCAATGCGCCACCAGCACCATGCCCCAGGTCCATACCGTGTTGAACGCGAGGATCGACATCATCATGCCGAAGATGCGCCCCGGCACCAGATAGTTCAGCAGCACGCCCAGCATCAGAAACACCAGCGTCACCAGTACGCCGCGCACCGGCACGCCCTGCCGGCTCAGGCGCTGCATGGCCAGCGGGGCCTGTCCCTTGGTCGACAGGCTGTGCAGCATGCGGCTGCCGCTGAACGTGGTGGAGTTGAAGCTGGACAGTGCGGCGGTAATCACCACGAAGTTGATCAACCCCGCCGCCTTGGGAATGCCGAGCTTGGCGAACGTGCTGACGAACGGACTGCCCTGCGTACCCAGTTCGTTCCACGGATAGATCGCCATGATCACGAACAGTGCGCCCACGTAGAAGATCAGGATGCGCCAGATCACCGAGTTGACCGCGCGCGGAATCGTCTGCTCGGGATGTGCGGCCTCGGCCGCAGCCATGCCGATCGTCTCGATGCCGCCGAAGGAGAACACCAATACCGGCAGCGCCAGCACCATGCCGGTCACCCCATTCGGGAACCAGCCACCGTGCGACCAAAGGTTGGACAGGCCCACCGGGTGACCGCCATTGCCCCAGCCCAGCCAGATGATCGCGGCGCCACCGGCGATCATCAGCACCACCGTCAGCACCTTGATCAGCGCGAACCAGAATTCCATCTCGCCGTACACCTTCACCGCCAACAGGTTCAGGCCACCGATCATCGCCACGCTGCCGAACGCCCAAATCCACTGCGGCAAGTCGGGAAACCACGCCTTCATGTAGATGCCCACCGCCGTGCTCTCGGCAATGCCCACGCCCATCATCAGGATCCAGTAGTTCCAGCCGGTGAGATAGCCGGCGAACGGGCCGAGATACTTGTGCGCATAGGTGCTGAACGAACCGGCCACCGGGTCGTGCACCGCCATCTCGCCCAGCGCGCGCATGATGATGAAGATCATCGCACCGCCGAACAGGTAGGCGAACAGCACCGATGGCCCGGCCAGCTTGATCGTGCTGGCCGAGCCGAGGAACAGGCCCGCGCCGATGCACATGCCAAGCGCCATGAAGGTGATATGGCGCGGGCTGAGGCTGCGCTGCAGGTGTTGGGTCATGTGGAATACCGGTGAAGGAAGGAATCAGCGCAGCAGACGGCGCTTCGGTTTGATGGGCAGCCGTCCGCGCCAGTACTCGATCATTACATAGCCACCCAGCATGCCGCCGAGATGGGCGAAATGGGCGATGCCGGCCTGGGTGCCGGTAACGCCCTGCACCAGCTCGACCACGGCATAACCGGTGACGAACAGCCATGCCGGCATCGGCACCGGCAGAAAGATCAGCATCATCTTTTCCTGCGGATACAACATGCCGAACGCCAACAGTATGCCGAACAGCGCACCCGATGCGCCGATCGTGGGGTAGAAACCCGGGATGAACCAATGCACCACGATCAGCTGTGCAATCGCCGCCACGATCGCGCAGACAAAGTAGTAGATCAGGAAATGGCGCGCACCAAAGGTGCGCTCGATCGTCCCGCCGAACATGTACAGACCGAACATGTTGAACAGGATGTGGGTGAATCCATCATGCATGAAGGCGTAGGTCACCAGCTGCCAGATGCGGAAACCGGCCGTGACGACATTGCCGTCGGGCGTCGCGCCGGTGACGTCCGGGCCCAGCGGCCATAGTGCGAAGTGCTGGGTCAGCGCCAGGCTGGTCTGATCGTGCAGTAGCAGCTGCAGCAGAAACACGACGACGTTGGCGATCAGCAGGTTGCGCGTGACGGGTGGCAAGTCAATTGGCATCAGGTGGTTTCCGGAAAATCAATGGGCAGCGTAGCGACGACGGTGTGACGCCGCCAGCGATGACGTTCCCGTGCTGACTCTGCCCGGCGGGAATCGTTCATCCGGATCGGCGCGCTGCAGCGGGGTTGCATGCCGTACACGCAAAAGCCGCCTTGCGGCGGCTTTCAAGACGGGCAGGAGGGAAACCGACTCAGCCCTTGTTCGCCACCATGGCGATCGCTTCCGGCCGCTTGGCACCGGCAAAACGCTTGGCCCAGTAGCTCTCGCTGAGACTGGAAATTTCCACCGACTTGCCGGCACTGGGCGAATGGATGAAGCGACCATTCGAAATGTAGATGCCCACATGCGAAATGTTCCGCTTGCCATGGGTCCGGAAGAACACCAGGTCACCCGGCTTCATGTCGGCCCGATTGACCTTGAGGCCAGCCAGGAACTGCGAGGCCGAGTTGTTCGGCAATTGCATGCCGATCGCATGGGCAAACACGTAACGGACGAAGCCGCTGCAGTCGAAGCCTGTGGACGGGTCATGACCACCGCGCACGTAACGGATATCGCGCATTTTCATCGCCATCGCGATCAGCGCCTTGCGCAGATCGGTAGCGCTTTCGCTGGCGTCAACGGCAGGCGCCGACTCCTCGCCCGTCGCCTGTTCAGCGGCGGTGTTGTCGACTGCAACAGCGTTTGCTGCCGCTTGCTTGCCACCCAGCAGGCCCTGAGGACTGGCGGGAACAACCGACTGGCTCAACATCGGGACCGGATTGAAGATCGGCAGCTGGCTCAACAGTTGCGGCGTGACGTTGGCACCGGCTTGGGAGCCGTCCACCACAGGGACGTTGGCCTGCAACAAACCGGAGATCGGCAACGCCGACTTCATCTCGACGGCGGCTTCGGCATTTGCCGTGGCGGAAATGAGAGGGGACGCAACGCTGGCGACGGATGCCTTCGACCTGGCGTGGCTGGACTTGTGCGTCGCTGCTGCGAGTTTGGCGTGCTTGGTCTGGGTCGGCTTGTGACTAGCCAGTTTGCCGTGGGTGGGTTTCACATGCTGCGCATGCTTCGCCGGGGCCGACTTGCCGTGAGTCTTGCTGGTTGTTGCCTGTACGGGTGCCATCACGAACAAGGCTGCAGCGAGCACGGAAAGAGCGGTCAATCGGTTGATTGGCATGCGGTGGAAATCCCTTGTGATTCACAGGATTGGCCGCCTGCAGAAGCTGACGACGTGACGATGTAGTGAAGTTAACAAGAAGAAGGCATGCGGATGTTGGATTGAGGTTAATTGAACCCTGTCGTTTCCGAAAACAATGATGGAACGCACACTCAAACTCAGGCTATTGATTACAAACACTATTTCGCAATGTATCCGTGACTTGTCCAAGCACTTTCAGGACTGACTGGCAGTTTCAGACCAATAATGAGAGTCCGGAGAGGCCCGGCTACCGAAAATCGCGGTGCCGATCCGCACTTCGCTGGCGCCTTCGGCGATGGCAAGCGGGAAGTCGCCACTCATGCCCATGGAAAGCCTAGGAAGATCATGACCTTGCAGAACCGCTTGGTCGCGAAGATCACGCAGCATGCGAAAACAGCCGCGTACTTCGACCGGCTCGCTGGAATGGGTTGCCAGGGTCATCAGGCCGCGTACCCGCAACGTGTCATAGCCACGCAAGGTATCGAGGAAGGTGGGCAGCTGTTCGGGAGGCAGCCCGTATTTGCTGGGCTCGTGCGAAGTCTTGACCTGCACCAGCACGTCGATCGCACGACCTCCCTGCTGCAAGCGTCGATCCAGTGCCTCGGCCAGTTCCAGCCGATCCAGTGATTGCACCTCGCTGACCAGCCGCGCCACATCCCTGGCCTTGTTGGTCTGCAAGTGGCCGATCATCACCCAGTCGATGTCGCAGTCGGCCAGCGGCGGCGCCTTGTCGCGGATCTCCTGCACCTTGTTCTCGCCAAAGCGGTGCAGACCCAGCTCGACCGCCGCCCGGATCAGCTCCGGACCGAACGTCTTGCTGACCGGCAGGATGTTCACTGATGCCGGATCGCGGCCAGCCTCGCGGCAGGCATCATCGACGCGCCGACGGATCTGCGCCCAGTTGGCGGCCAGAAAGGCGGTGTCCATGCTCATGCGCCGATTGTCAGGCTCCGGCCTTGGCGCTCTGCTCGTGGTGTCGTGCCACCACCTCAGCCACCACCATGCTCACTTTCTTGCCGGTGGGAATGTGCAGGAATTCGTTCGGACCATGCGCATTGGAATGCGGACCGAGCACGCCAGTAATCAGGAACTGCGCCTGGGGGAACTTCTCGCCGAGCATGCCCATGAACGGGATGCTGCCACCCTCACCCATGTAGGTGGCCGGCGCGCCGAAATAATGCTGTGAGGCATCGCCGACTGCCCGCTCCAGCCATGGCGACAGCTGCGGTGCGTTCCAGCCGCTGCCATCTTTCTCCAGCGTGAAGGTGACCTTGGCGCCGTAAGGCGGGTCCTTTTCCAGCAGCTGCTTGAGGAATTCGCCGGCCCTGGCACCATTGAGCGTGGGTGGCACACGCAGGCTCAGCTTCACCGAAGTCTGCGGCCGCAACACATTGCCGGCGCTGTCCAGCGGCGGCATGCCGCCGATCCCGGTCACCGCCAGCTGTGGGCGCCAGGTACGGTTGAGCACCAGCTCGGCCAGATCGTGGGTGACCGGCTGCATGCCCTCGACCCATGGAAACTTGTCGTAGATATCCGCACCCAGTACCTCGGCCGAGAGCTTGGCCTGCGCGACACGCTGCGCGGGGATCTCGACGTAAAGCTCGTTCGGCTTGATCTGGCCGGTGACCGGATCCTCCAGTCGTGACAGCAGCTCGCGCAGGATGCGGAAGCTCGACGGCACCACGCCGGAAGCATCGCCCGAATGCACGCCTTCTTCCAGCACCTGCACGGTGAGGTTGCCGCCGGTCATGCCGCGCAGCGAGGTGGTCAGCCACAGCTGGTCGTAGTTGCCGCAACCGGAATCCAGGCACACCACCAGCGATGGGCTGCCGATGCGCGCGGCCAGATGGTCGACGTAATAAGGAAGGTCGTAGCTGCCGGACTCCTCGCAGGCCTCGATCATCACCACGCAACGCGCGTGCGGAATGCCCTGCTCGTGCAGCGCCAGCAGCGCGGCCAGCGAGCCGAAGATCGCGTAGCCATCGTCGGCGCCGCCGCGGCCGTACAACTTGTCTTCCTTGATGACCGGCGTCCACGGGCCGAGCCCTTCGGCCCAGCCGGTCATCTCGGGCTGCTTGTCCAGATGGCCGTACAACATCACGGTGTCGTCGCCCTGGCCGGGCACTTCGATATAAATGAGCGGAGTGCGCCCTTCGAGCCGCACCACTTCCAGCGTGGCGCCCGGCAGCGCCGCCAGTTTGGAGCGCGCCCAGGTCTCCATCAACTTGACCGCCGCATCCATGTAGCCGTGCTCGACCCACTTCGCGTCGAACATCGGCGACTTGTTGGGAATACGGATGTACTCGACCAGCTGCGGCACGATTTCATCGTCCCACAGGCCACTGACAAAACGGGAAAGGCGGGCGGTATCCATGGTCAAACTCCGGGCGATCAGACCGATATTGTATCAGCGGCACTCAGCTACTCCGGTGTCGACGCCGACACGCGATCAGGCGACAACCCACAGCTGACCACAATGCTCGCGCACAGCTTCGTCATGAGGTTGCCGACTGTGCGCCTGCCCCGCTGCCCGGCACAGTGCTGCCACGGCACCCGGATGCCGCCTCAGCGCTCACGCGCCACCACACCCAGGGAGAAAAGCCATGTTCCACAAACTTGCCGCAGTTGCCTTTGCACTGACACTTGCACTGCCCGGCCTGTCGTTCGCCGCAACACCCGTCAACATCAACAAGGCCGACGCCGCCACCATCGCCAGTTCGCTGGATGGCATCGGCCAGTCCAAGGCAGAGGCGATCGTCGCCTGGCGCGATGCCCACGGACCGTTCAAGAGTGCCGATGACCTGGCCCAGGTCAAGGGCATCGGCCAGGCGACGCTGGAACGCAACCGCACAGCCATCCTGCTCACCGACACTACGGCCAATGCCGCGACCAAGGATGCCGTGACCAAGGCGGACAAACCGGTCAGGAGTAGGCACCGGAGCAAAAAGGCTGCTGTCGCGGACGCCGCTGCCACTGAATAACTCGGGAGGCCTTTCCACGGACGGGAACCAGACGGCGCGATCCATGGTGGGTCGCGCCGCTTGCGTTACACTCCCGCGCCCATCCAGCCCGCGCTCCTGCCATGATCCTGCCGCGTTATCACATCGCCGCTTCCGCCATTCAGGGCGCCGGCAAGGGGCTGTTCCTCGATGAAACCGTGGCGGCGGGACGCATCATCACCGCGCCGGATGGTATCGAGCAGACTTTTCGATACGCCGACATCCTTGCCGCGCCCGAGCTCAACGCGCAGTTCCATGCCAGCGCGCGCTGGTTCGAGGATCGCTACACGCTGTCGCCCGACTGGCCGGACGAGTGCTACATCAACCACAGCTTCACCCCGAACGGGCTGTGGCACCTGGGCTTCGTGTTTGCGCTGGCCGAGCTGCCACCCGGCACCGAGATCACCGTGGACTACCGGCACCTGCTGCCGCCCGGTCAGGCCGAGGATTTTGTCGATTCGCTCACAGGTGAGACAATCACCGGCTTGTCCTGGCAAGAAAGCCTCGCCAGCAGTACCCATGCACTGGCTGAACTGCTGGCTGCCACCCACCGCTGATCGTGATGTTTGATATCCCTACTCTTGAAACGGCGCGCCTGCGCCTTACCGCGCTGACCGAACAGCACTTCAACGACTACGCCGCGATGCTGGCCGACCCGGGCAGCACGCGCTGGATCGGCGACGGCCAGCCGCTGGATCGCACCAATGCCTGGCGCTCGCTGGCGATGCTGCTGGGCCACTGGCAGCTGCGCGGCTTCGGCATGTGGGCGCTGGAACTGAAGTCCACAGGCGAATTCATCGGCCGCGCCGGCCTGATGTACCCCGATGGCTGGCCCGATCTGGAAATGGGCTGGATGCTGAAACCGGAACATCGCCATCACGGTTATGCCACTGAAGCGGGCAATGCCGTGCTCGAATTTGCCTGGAACCAGCTGCATGCCCAGCGTGTGATCAGTCTGGTGCGGATCGGCAATGAAGCCTCCGATCGGGTGGCCGAACGCCTCGGCGGCGAGCATATCGAAGACATGGATTTCTACGGCAGCAACAGCCACGTGTTCGCCTACTACCCGCCGCACCGCGAACACCGCCGCGCTTACGGCTAGAGGCACGGTGCGCCCTGCCGGCTTGCGCCGGCAGGGGATGTCATCCTTATAGCCTTATAGCGCCGCCGGTAACCCACCGCCACGGCGCGATGACGACAGCGAACGCGCGACCTCGGCCAGCGCAAACAACCGGGCCACTCGAACCCAGCCGAGCACCAACACCATCAGCTGCGCCAGCAATACGGCCAGCACCAGGCCACCCACGCCAAGCGCCGGGGTATGCATACGGCCCACGCCAAGCGCCAACGCGATCGCATAGCCGACCAGGCTGATCAGCAGATAGCACAGCAAGGTGCTGAAAGGCCGGCGCAACAGCTGCATGAAACCGCGACCGAAGGCGCGCGTGGCCGAACGCAGGCCGTTGTCGGCGATGAACGCGGCACGGCCCGATTCCACGATCGCCTGCGCCAGCACGAACAGCAGCACCGCCACCCCGATGGTGATATGCGATGCGCGATCCACCTGCGACTCCAGCACCGCCTTGCTGTCGATCCGATCCAGCGCATGGAACGCAAAACCGATCAGCGCCGCCATCACTGCATACGGCAGGATCGACCACAGCATCAGACGGAACATGCGGCCATATTCGACGATGCCGCATTGGAGCAGGTGACTGAAGCCCAGCACGCGTCCGGCACGTCCGCTGCCGATCACCATGCCGTTGAGAAACGGCGACAGCAGCACGGTCAGCAACAGGCCGAGCATCGCCACGCCATTGAACCAGCCGGCACTGTCGCCCAGCGCCGACATGGTATCGCCGAACATCAACGGGCTGAACTGCGCGGCCCACGCCGGCGCATGCACCGAATGGTCGAGCAAGCCGCTCAGTGCGCGCCACAACGGCAGGCTGACCACAGCCGTCGGCAGCAGCAGAAACAGTACCCACAGCAGCAACAGGCGCCATTGCATCGCCATCAACGGCGCCCGTGCAGCAGCGCCGATATTCACTCGGCGGGAAGCATGTTTATTGATCATCACAGTGACCCCACCAAGGCGTAGAAGGCTTGCAGCAAAGCGGCGACATCCGCGCTCCAGCGGCGCGAGGCGGTGCCGTCGCCCTTGGTGGTCAGGCTGTCGTTGAGCTTGTTCGCATCCAGATAGATCTTCTGTTCCGGATCGAGGGTGGCCGAGACCACCTTGGACGGCCGGGTGAAATCGAAGCGGGCCCAGCGCCGGCCGTCATTCCAGCGCACATCCTCGCTGCTGCCATCGGCGAACTTTACCCGCAGCAGCTGCGGCACCTGGGCGCCGTCGCGCGACACGGTCACCGTACTGTTCCATGGGAATGGTCCGCTGCCCGGTTTCGCTTTCGGATGGGCCTTGGCCCAGTCCTTGCGCTGCTTGTCGATCTGCTTGTCGAGCTCGGTGCCGTCGATCTCGGTGCGCTTGCCGTCCTTCAGCACGCTGCCGACCTGCGGCAGCACTTCGGCGGTGTCGATGCTGGCGACGCGGTCGTCGATGCGCGCGGTGCCGTACACATACTGGTCGAATATCTCGTTGACCGTCTTCGCGTCGCCGGAGACATCGATCAGAGCGGCGCGCAGATCGGCCGCGGAAGGATGACGAAAGCGCCAACGCTTGTAGTACTCGCGGAAGGCTCTCTCGGTGACACCTTTACCCAGACGCTCTTCCAGATCGTGCATCGCGGTGGCGGTGCGCGAATACACGGTGCCGTAGCTGCTGCTGGAAAAACGATCCCATGCATTCTCGCCGAGCGGATCAAACGGCTGCTTCAGGCCCGAGGCCAAGCGCTCTATCGCGAAACCGGTGAACGATGGCGCAAATCCCAGCCGGCGCAGCACCGGCGTGGTGAAATCGAGGTTCTGCCCGCGCTCGCGCAGCATGCGCTGGTCCCAGTATTCATTGAGACCCTCATCGAGCATCGGCTCCTCGAATTCGTTAGAGGCGAGAATGCCGTAGAAGTACCCGTGGCCGAATTCATGGATAGTGACGAAGTCAGAGCTGTACTGGCTGCCCGTGCCCGGTTCCACTTTGGTGAAACCATCGGTGGTGTAGAACGTCGGATATTCCATGCCGCCCGCCTCGCTGGCGTTGTACGGCGGCACCACCACGGTGAGTGTGCGGTACGGATACGCGCCCAGCGTATCGGAGAAATAGCTCAGTGAATCGGTGCTCGCCTTCAACTGGGTCTGTGCGCTGCCGACGTACTCGGGCGGATACAGCACCTTCAACGCCACCTTCGGGCTACCCGGTCCCTGCCAGCTGCCGCCCAGCACCTTGTAGCCCTTGGCCGCGACCCAGGCGAAGTCGTGCACGTCACCCTGCACGAAGTGATAGGTGGTCTTGCCGCTTGCCGTCTGCGGCTCACCCTGCTGCTCGCCGACCGCACCGACGGTGTAGTCGCTGGGTACGGTCAGGCGCACGTCGTACAGGCCGAAGTCGGCAAAGAACTCGCTGTTGAAATGAAACTCGTGCACGTTCCAGCGCGGCGCTGTAGCGCCGCGTTCGCCGGCCAGCTCCAGCACGCCGATCTTCGGGAACCACTGGCCAACCAGGTTGAAGTCACCAAACCAGCCGGTGCGTTCGACCACCCGCGGCAACTGGCTGAGGAAGTCGATGTCCAGGGTCAGGGTCGCGCCCGCCGCGACCGGTTCGGCCAGATCGATGCGCACCACGGTCTGGTCGGTGGCCGGGCCGCCATCGGGCTGCACGAAAGTCCACTTCAGCGCGGCGTCGCCCTGCTTGACCTGTTGCAGGTCGATCCAGCCCCATTCGCCCTTCTTCAACGCGGCCGCGCCACGCGAACGGCCATGCGCAGTCAGCACCTTGCGTTCGGTGAACCAGGTGCTGCCTTCGTTCTGGAATCCGTTGAGGTACAGATGGAAATAGACGTGGCTGACCGGGCGATCGCTGCGGTTGCGCCAGGTCATGTGCTCCTTGCCGGTTACCGCATGCTTCGCGGCATCCAGTTCGGCATCGATCTGGTAGCTCACCACGCGATCGGACAAGGTTGCTTCACTGCCCGTACGCTCGCCGCCCCACGCATCAGCGGCGCTGGGCGCCAGCGGGGCAGCTGCGCTGGCGGCGGCAAACGGAATGTCGGCGAGCAACGTCGTACTCGAACTGGCTGGCGCCGGTGCCGTAGCGGGCGGCACGCCGGCCGTGCCGGTCGCGACGGCCTGCTGCGCCAACACCGTCAACGGACAGACCGCAACCGACACGGTCACGGCACACAGGTATCCCCACTTGCGTATAGCTGGCCGCATGCTTGCTACTCCCCCGGGCAATCCGCGCAGAGTGCACGCAACCGACACATGCGGCATAGGCCAGAGGTCATGCCGGTGCGGGATGGCCGCATGTCGACGGTCCACGCCGATGCCAGCTCCGGATGCATCGCGCAAATGCCGCACTGCGGGAACTGCCACAGATGTGAATGGTCTGCAAATGCACGGGAGCCGATGATTCCGACTACGCTGACCGTACACATCGAGCCACCCACTAGAATCCATCCCGGCCAGAACCCCTTGCCGGCTGCGGCGGCAACCTCATTCACGCGAAGCCAGGAATCCACGATGCGCATCTTGCTGGCCGAAGACGACCCTTCCATTGCCGGGGCGATTTGCGCATCGCTGCGGCATGGCGGTCACGCGGTGGATCATGTGGCCAGCGGCAATCTGGCCGACGCGGCCCTGCGCGATCACGACTACGACCTGCTGGTGCTGGACCTTGGCCTGCCCGCGCTTGACGGCAGCGAGGTATTGCGCCGTTTGCGCAGCCGCGGCACGGTCATGCCGGTGCTGGTGGTGACCGCCCGCGACGGCCTGCCCGAACGCATCCGCGTGCTTGATCTGGGCGCCGACGATTATCTGGTGAAGCCGTTCGCCCTTGCCGAGTTCGAGGCGCGCGTGCGTGCGCTGTTGCGACGGGCCAGCAGCCAGGGCAAGCCGGAACTGCAGTTGGGCCGGTTGCGGCTGGATCTGCCCGGACACCGCGCGTGGATCGATCAGCTGCCGCTGGAGCTGACCGCCCGCGAGTTCAGTCTGCTGGAAGCGCTGGCATTGCGGGCCGACCGCGTCACCAGCCGTGCCCAGCTGATCGAGGCACTCTGCGACTGGGATCAGGAATTGACCGACAACGGCCTGGACATCGCGATCCATCGCCTGCGCCGCAAGCTGCATGGCAGCGGCACCGGCGTGCGCACGATCCGCGGCCTCGGCTATCTGCTGGAAGAAGTGACGGAATCCGCGAGCGATCCTGCATGAGCCGCCTGCGCCCCAGCCTGCGTCGCCGCCTGCTGGTCTTCCTGCTGATTCCGATGGCTGCCCTGCTGCTGCTGGACGCGCTGCTGACTTATGGCGTGGCGCTGACCTATGCCAACCGGGTGCACGACCGCGATCTGAGCGACGATGCGCTGACATTGGCGAAGATGCTTGGCAACGACCAGCTCGGCAGCCAGCTGACGCCGCAGGCACGGTTTCTGCTCGAATACGATCCGGGTGGCCGCAGTTACTTCAGCATAAGCAGCGCCCGACACGGCCTGCTGGCAGGCAACGGGCAGCTGCCGCAGCTGGCGCAGGCACCTCCACTCGACGCCGCACCGACGCTGTACGACACCAAGCTCGACAAGCACAGCCTGCGTGTGGCGACGGTCCACACGGCGGCGCCCCACGATCCCGGTGACAGCCTGATCATCACCGTCGCCGAGACCCTGCGCGATCGGCACGAACAGGCGCGGGAAATCCTACTGCTGGCGATCCTGATGCAGACGTTGCTGATCGTCTGCGTGTTGTCGCTGGTCTGGTTCGGGGTCAGCCGCGGCCTGCGCGTACTGGATCCGCTGACCGCCCGACTGGCAGCCCGTTCGCATGAACTGACCCCGATCGACGGCGCCGACGTGCCGCAGGAAATCCAGCCGCTGACGCGCACCATCGACGCGCTGTTCGGTCGCCTGCGCAGCATGCTGGCCCTGCATGACCGTTTCATCGCCGATGCCGCGCATCAGCTGCGCACGCCGCTGACCGGGTTGAGTCTGCATGTCGATCGTGCGCTGGCCGATCCCAGGCCGGAAACGATGATCGATGCGCTCACCCATATCCAGCGGCTGACCCAGCGCGCCGCGCGCACGTCGTCACAGCTGCTGGCACTGACCCGGGCGCAGGCGGCACCGCTGGACAATGAAGAGCGCGGCCTGCTCGATCTGGGCCGGATGATCCCCGATGCGGTAGCGCAGCGCATCCACGAGGCGATCCGCGCCGGTGTCGACCTGGGCTATGAAGGCGTCAGGCAGCCGCTGTACATCGATGGCGACGCGGCCAGCGTGCTGGATCTGCTGGACAACCTGATCGACAACGCCATGCGTTACGCCGGCAGGGGCAGCACAGTCACTGTCAGCCTGCAGGCGCATGCCGATGGGAGCGTCAGCCTCAGCGTCGAGGACAACGGGCCCGGCGTGCCGCCGGAACTCCTGCCACGACTGCGAGAGCGTTTTTTTCGCGCCGCCGAGAACGGCGAGGAAGGCAGCGGGCTGGGGCTGGCGATCGTCCAGCGGATTGCCGAGCGGCATCACGCCGAGGTGATCTACCGGCTAGCCGAGGAGCATGGCCTGAGCGTCGAAGTGCGCTTCCCGCCGCCGGCAATCTCGCCCGCGAACCGTCCGGCATGAGCGCGATGGGCGCATGCTTCGCTGCATATCGCCTGTACGCCTGACTGGTCGGGTTTTGCGATCTCGCCCGATGCCCTCAGAATAAGCAGGTACCGAACCATGATCGTGACGCAGGACAACCGTCATCGAGAGCCGACGGGTATACCTGCGTCAAAGCATCACCATGGAAAAATGCACACCGTGTCATTTCGACTGAGCAAGGCAACTCCCGGCGACCGGCTGCGCGCATGCGTGCTGGGCGCCGTGCTGTGCGGGTTGGCCGGTTGTGCCGCGCCACTGCCCAAGCTGACATCACCCGTGCCGACCCAATGGCAGCATGCGATGGCCTCGGATCCGGCCAAGCCGACCGATCTGCACGGCTGGTGGCATGCCTTCGGCGATTCCGACCTCGATGCACTGGTCGACCGTGCGCTGGCCAACAATCTTGATGTGGCGCAGGCAGTCGAAAGGTTGCGTGCCGTGCGCGCGCTGCACGACCGCTCCCAGGCACGCTACCTGCCGTCGCTGCGCGCGAGCACCAACGATGTGGTCGAACCGAGCGCAAGTGCTTCCTACCTGCTGGTCGGCTTCGACGCCAGCTGGGAGTTTGGCCTGTTTGGCCGGGCCGAGGGCAGCCGGCGAGAAGCCCAGGGGGCGCTGGACGCCGGCATCGCCGACCTGCGCAGTGCGCAGGTCTCGCTGGTCGCCGAAGTCGTGCGTGAGTGGATCGAGCTGCGCAGCGCCCAGCAGCAGGAAAAACTGCTGTTGGGGATCAACCAGACCCGCGAGCACGAATGGCAATTGCAGCAGGTACGCCAGCGTCTGCAACTGGCAGCACCCGGTACAGTCGATCAGGCCCAAGCCGCATTCGCGCAATCCACGGCTGCCCTGGCGGCACCCCGGCAGGCCATCACGGCCAGCGCCCAGCGACTGGCCATGCTGCTCGGCCAGAACCAGCCCGACGCCGCCTGGCTGCAACCGGGCACACCCCCCGAACTGGGCGCATGGCAACTCGCCAGTGCCCCAGCCGACCTGGTGCGCACGCGCCCGGAGATTGCCCGTGCCGAAGCAGACGTGCTGCAGGCCGCCGGCGCACTGGCGCTGGCCCATGCCGATCTGTTTCCCAGCATCGGTCTTGGCGGGTCGATCGACTGGTCGACCGATATCGACAACAACCACAGGTTCGCCAACACGCCAAATTCGATCGTCTCGGTGGGACCGGAGCTCAATATTCCCTTGTTCGACTGGGGTATCCGACTGGCCGCCAAGCACGCGAAGGATCACGAACTGAAAGCCAGCGTGCTGGCTTACCGGCAAGCGGTGCTGCAAGGTGTGGCCGAGGTGGAAACCGCATTGGGTGCCGTGCAGCAGCAGCAGCAGCGTGAACAGCACAGTCTGCTTGCATGGCAGGCGCTGCAGCGCGTCGATCAAGCCGCGCGGACGCGGGTGAGCCTGCGACTGGGCAGTCCGCTCGATCTTGCCGAGAGCCGCATAGCCGCCGATCAGGCCGCGATCGAACTGACCGATGCCCGCGCCGGGCACAACCTGGCCTATGTGGCACTGTTCAAGGCACTCGGCGGCGCACCATTGCCGTCGGCTGACCAGATCGATGCGTCGCCGCAAGCACCATCCGGCTCCTCCCACAACGAGGCACACCGCTGATGGTGGCCCTCGCGCGCAAGACGCTGATCTATGAGTGGCGGCGCTTTCTGCCGGCGATGCTGGCGGTCGGCTTCGCCGGCCTGCTGCAACTGCTGCAGATCGCCCTGGTGCTGGGCATCTTCGGCAGCACCAGCCTGTACATCACCGGTTCGTCGGCGGATGTGTGGATCGGCTATCCCGGTACGCAGAGCGTGGGTTCGGGCCGCACGATCAGTGCCGACGTGGAATCGCATGTGCTGATGGATCCGGCCGTGCAGCGGGTCGAACCGTACATCTGGGTCGATGGCGACTGGCGCGGCACCGGTGAAACCGGTGGCGTCTCGGTGTTCGTTTCCGGCATCGATCCGAGCCCCAATGGCCTGATGTTCTCCAAGGCATTGCCGGCCAGCTTGCGCGCGCGGCTGGCTGAGCCGGATGCCGTCGTCGTCGATCGTTCCGCGCTGGATCAACTTGGCGTCGCCATCGGCCAGACCGCCACCATCAACGGCCATCCGGTGCGGGTGGTCGGCATCAGCAGTGGCCTGCGAGCGCTGGGCGGCGTCAACGTGCTGTGCTCGCTGGATACCGCGCGGCGGTTGAATGACGATCCGGCCGACAGTGGCCCGACCTATCTGGTCGCCAGGCTGCACGACCCGAGCCAGGCCGATGCGGTGGCCGCGCGCCTGCGTGGTGACACCGCGTTCGGTCCTTACACGACCTGGAGCGCTACCGATTTCGCCCGCATCTCGGTGCTCTACTGGCTGTTCGATACCGGTGCCGGTGCCGGCGTACTGTTCCTGGCCGGCATCGTGTTTCTGGTCGGCGCGGTGATCACCAGCCAGACCCTGATCGCCGCGGTCAACGGCTCCGTGCGCGAATACGCCACCCTCAACGCACTCGGTGTGGGTGTGGCGGCCTTGCGCAGAGTGGTGCTGGAACAGGCGTTCTGGGTCGGCGCGCTGGGCCTGCTCGGCGCCAGCGTCCTCGGCATCGTACTGATGATGCTGGCGCGCAGTCAGGACGTGCCGGTGGTGCTGAACGTGCCCGCGGCGCTGGCCTGCATCGTCCTGGTGATGGGTCTCGCCGCCGTCTCCGGACTGGCCGCGATGCGCAGCCTGCGTCGCGCCGATCCCGCCACCTTGCTGAGATAATCGTGATGCATCCCGCCACCGCCAGCGAACCCGTGCGCACGCCCGCCCTGCAGGCCGAAGGCATCTGCAAGGCATTCGTTTCCGGCCAACAGCGCACACAGGTGCTGGATGGTCTGACGCTGAGTATCGAAGCCGGTGAACTGACCCTGATCTCCGGCCCGTCCGGCTGCGGCAAGAGTACCCTGCTGGCCGTGCTCAGCGGGCTGCAGAAGGTCGACAGCGGCCGCGTGCAGGCACTCGGCAGCGAACTGGGCCAGCTCGATCTGCGTGCGCTGGAGCGCTTCCGCCTTCAGCACACCGGTTTCGTGTTCCAGGGTTTCAACCTGTTCCCCGCGCTGAGCGCGTTCGAGCAGGTCGAGTTGCCGCTGAATCACATGGGGCTGTCGCGCGATGAAGCGCGCCGACGCGCCCGCAGCTCGCTGGAAGAAGTCGGCCTGGGCCACCGCATGCGCTTGCGGCCGTCCGAGCTGTCCGGCGGCGAGAAGCAGCGTGTGGCGATCGCCCGTGCACTGGCCAAGGAACCGGAGCTGCTGTTCGCCGACGAGCCGACCAGCGCACTGGACGCAGCCAACGGCCAGATGATCATCGACATCCTGCACCGGATCGCGCACACCCACGGAACCACCGTGCTGTGTGTCAGCCACGATCCACGTCTGGTCGTTCACGCCGACCGCGTGCTGGCGATGGAAGATGGCCGCATCTTGAGCGACCGGCGTACCCACGCGCCGCTCATCGACAACCAAGGAACTCCGTCATGAAGCCGTCCCTCATGAAGCCACCCGCTGCCCGTCCGTCGCGGTACTTGCCCGGCATGCAGATCTGCCTCGCACTGACGCTGGCGTGTCTGCTGGCCGCCTGCTCCCGATCCACCGATGCGCCGACCAACGCCACTGCACAACCTGTCACCACCTACGCCGCGGTGGCACGCGGCAAAGTCGACATCGAAGGCGGTCTGCTGACGCTGTCGATGCCGCGCGAAGGCACGCTTGCCAGGGTTGCCGTGCATGAAGGCGATCGCGTCAGGCAAGGTCAGCTGCTCGCCGAACTGGATACCCAGCCGGCCACGCTGGCGGTCGACGCCGCCCAGGCGCAACTGGAGCAGGCACAGGCGCAGCTGAAATTGCTCGCCGTCAAACAGACGGCGGCGAAGCAGCGCGCCGAGCGACTGGTCGCCGCCGTTGCCGCGGGCGCTGGGGACGGCCAGAGCGCCGACGACGCGCGCGAAGCGGCTGCCCAGCTTGATGCCGAACAGTTGAGCGACCGCGCAGCGCTGAGCATGGCCAGCCAGAAGCTGGACGAGGCCCGCTACGAGCTGAAGCAGCGCAGCCTGCTCGCCCCGTTCGACGCCGAGGTGGTGCAGGTGTCAGCGCAACCCGGCGCCAGCGTATCGCCCACGTCCGGTCCGTTGTTCACCCTGCTGCCGCAGAAACCGCGGATCATCCGCGCCGAACTCAACGACAGTTTCGTCGGGGTGATCCGACCCGGCATGTCCGCCGAGGTGGTGCCCGACAACGGTCGCGACGGCGCCCACTGGAACGCGCATGTGCTGCGCATTGGCCAGGTGTATGGTCCGGCCACGCTGGAAAACGACCCGCAGGTGCGCGCCAACGCGCGCACGGTGGAATGCGTGCTGGCATTCGACGAACCGCAGGATCTGCGCATCGGACAGCGCGTGATGGTGCGTTTTGGCGCCACTTCGACACCTGTCCATGCCGCCCCGAAAGGCTGAAGAAACCGCACTCTGCGAACCTCATACCCTATGTAGAACCGCGGCCAGCGACCGGCCGCGGCTCACCCACAGGGCTATCGCGTGATCCAGCAAACTGATTTCTTCTTCGAGGGCGGGCGCAGCGGCGTACTGCTGATCCACGGCCTGACCGGCACGCCGATGGAAATGCGGCTGCTCGGCAAGGGCCTGAACCGCGCCGGCTTCACCGTGCACGGCATGCAGCTGGCCGGCCACTGCGGCAACGCCGAAGACCTGCTCGCCACCGGCTGGCGCGACTGGTACGCCAGCGTCGAAAAAGCCGCCGACGAGATGCTCGAAAAAGTCGACCACCTGTTCGTCGGGGGTCTGTCGATGGGCGCGCTGCTGGCGTTGAAACTGGCCGCGGACCGGCCGCAGCAGGTCGCCGGCGTCGGCGTGTACGGCGCCACCTTCCGCTATGACGGCTGGAGCATTCCGTGGCTGGCGCGACTGTCGTTCCTGCTGCCGCTGCTGAAGAAACTCGGCATCGGTCGCAACCGCAGCTTCATGGAGCAACCGCCCTACGGCATCCGCGACGAGCGCCTGCGCGCGCAGGTCAGCACCGCCATGCTCAGCGGCGACAGCGCCGCTGCCGGCCTGCCCGGCAACCCGTGGTATTCGCTGGCCGAGATGTATGGCCTCGCCGCCGAAGTGCGCAGCCAGCTTTCTCAAGTGACCGCACCCTGCCTGGTCGCGCACGCCAGCGAGGACGACGTCGCCAGCCTGAAGAATGCGGAACTGGTGATGCGCGAAGTCAGCGCACCGGCCGAGCTGCTGCTGCTCAAGGACAGCTACCACATGATCACCATCGACAAGGAACGGCGCACCCTGATCGATCGCTCGGCCGCGTTCTTCGACGACATCGCCGCGTCGAACGGCACGCAGCGCGTCGCGGCCTGATGATGTCGGTGGCGGGTTCCATTTCTCCGCTGGTGGCGGGCCTGTGGTTGCTCAACATCGTGCTCGACACCGGCGGCCAGCTGGCGTTCAAGGCCGCTGCGGGAGACGAGGCGGCCGGTGACGGTCTGGCACGCTGGAAGCACATGGCATCACGGCCATGGCTGTGGCTCGGCGTCGCCAGCTATGTGGTCGAGTTCCTGGTGTGGATCGCGTTCCTGTCGCTGATCCCGCTGTCCGAAGGCGTGCTGCTGGGTTCGATCAACATCGTCGCGATCATGGTCGCCGGACGCTTCCTGTTCGGCGAGAAACTGACCCGGCTGCGCGTTGCCGGCATCCTGCTGGTGACGCTCGGCGTGGTGATCGTGGGGGTCGGCGGATGAAACGCTTCTATCTGTTCGGCTTCCTGCTGTTGATGGGTTTCGACACCCTCGCGCAGATCAGTTTCAAATACGCCGGCACCCAGGCGTTGCCGGTCGCGGCCAGCATCGAATGGGTGTTGCGCGTGTTCGGTCAGCCATGGGTCTACGGCGCGGTGATCGGTTACGTCGGCGCGTTCTTCACCTGGATGGCCCTGCTCAAGCACGCACCGATCGGCCCCGCGTTCGCCGCCTCGCATCTGGAAGTGGTGTCGGTGATGCTGCTGTCGATCTGGCTGTTCGACGAGCACCTCAACACGGCCCGCGTGCTGGGTGCGATCGCGATCATCGCCGGGATCGTCTGCCTGGGCATGGCCGAAAGTCGCGAGCACGTGCCCGAACCTGCCGAAGCCTGAGCACCGGCTAAGCTGCGCGCATGCTGCCTCGCCGCCCCCACGAACTGCCGCCCACCGCCGGCCTGCCGCTAAGGTTCGCCGACCTGCGCCCGGGCGCGCCGACCCTGGCTGCCGACCTCGCCGTGCAACTGGGCACGCCGCCGCTGCAACTGGAATGCTCCGGCACCGCGTCATTGCTGATCGCGTTGACCGCGCTGCATGAACGGCAGCCGCGACGTCGGCGTGTCGTGGTACCTGCCTACACCTGTCCGCTGGTGGCGATCGCCGTGCGGCAGGCCGGGCTCGAATTGCAACTGTGCGATCTGCGGGCCGGTCACTACGACATGGATCCGGCTGCATTGCGTGCCGCCTGTGACGAACGCACGCTGGCGATCATCCCCACCCATCTGGCCGGCCGCGTCGCCGATGTCGCGGACGCGCTTGCCGTGGCACGCAGCGTCGGCGCCTACGTGATCGAGGATGCCGCGCAGGCGCTCGGCGCGCGTCGCAACGGCATCAGCGTGGGGCTCGGTGGCGACATCGGCTTTTTCAGTCTCGCTGCCGGCAAGGGGCTGTCGATCTACGAAGGTGGCCTGCTGCTGGCACGCGATCCCGCACTGCGCGAGCACCTCGCACGCACCGCCGCGCGCATCGTGCCGCACAGTATCGGCTGGGAATGGAAACGCAGCATCGAACTGCTCGGCTACACCGCGCTGTACCGACCACGCGGCCTGCGGCTGGCGTACGGCAATCCCCTCCGCCGCGCCCTGCGCCACGGCGATCCGGTGGCTGCGGTGGGCGACGATTTTCCGTTGACGATACCGCTGCACCGCGTCGGTCGCTGGCGCCAGGCGGTGGGCGCGCATGCCGCCACGCGCATGCCCGCTTTTCTCGATCAACTGTCGGCACAGGCGCAACGCCGCCTGCCGCGACTGCGCCGGATCGACGGCGTCGAGGTACTCGATGATCCTGCCGGTGCACAAGGTACCTGGCCGTTCCTGCTGCTGCTGCTACCCGACCAGCAACGTCGCGATACGGCGCTGACGCAGCTGTGGCCATCCGGCCTCGGCGTCAGCCGTCTGTTCATCCACGCCCTGCCCGATTACGCCTATCTCGCCGGCGTGGTGCCATCCCAGGACGTGCCGAACGCACGCGATTTCGCTGCACGCGGCCTGAGCATCAGCAACAGTCCATGGGTGACTGACGACGACTTCGAGACGATCTGCGGCGTACTCGAACGCGGCTGAGTCATCCGTCCGGCCCGTGACGACAAGCACGCCGGATTAACAAACTCGCAACCTTCTGCACGCAAGAATGCCGCGGGTCTGGTCGCATGCATCCATCGCTTGATCACGCTTCCTGCCACCGGTCACCGCGGATGGAATCCGCGCAATCGCCGAGTTCCGCATGACGACATCGCACCTGGCCAATCGCATCACGAGCCAGCTCGCCGGGAACCGGCGACTGCACTGGATGGCGGCATTCTTCCTGCTGCTGCCGCCGGTGTTCTTTCTGTTTCCCGTGCCGATCGACGAGACGCGTTATCTGGCGGTTGCATGGAACATGCGCTGGAGCGGGCAATGGCTGGTGCCGTGGCTCGACGGTGCGCCGTATTCGGACAAGGCTCCGCTGCTGTTCTGGCTGATCAACCTGGCTTGGTCGGTGACTGGCGTGCATGCCTGGGCTGTGCGGTTGCTGGAATTGCTGATCGCGCTGGCGACCGTGCCCCTGCTCGCCTCGCTGGGTCGCCGGTTGGGCGCCAGCGAGGACGCCGTGGAAAACGCACAGTGGCTCTGGCTGGGTTGCGCCGCACTGGCCTTCTACGCGGACGTCGTGATGTTCGATCTGCTGCTCACGTTCTGCACGCTGGCGGCATGGCGCGCCACACCGGCGCTCGTGGGACGACACTGGCCAGGCGAGAGCCTGCTGATGGTGCTGGCTCTGGGGGCCGGCGTTCTCGTCAAGGGGCCGGTCGCGCTCCTGGTGGGCGGCATGCCGGCCCTGTTCGCGCCGTACTGGATGCCGGCGCTGCGTGTGCAACCGCTGGTGTTCTATCTGCGACTGCTCGGCATCATGGCCGTCGCCATCCTGCTGGTGCTGGCGTGGGCGATTCCCGCCGCGCGCGCAGGCGGTCCCCACTATGCAGACGCCATCTTCCTGCACCAGACCATGGGCCGCGTGGTGCACAGCTTCGCCCACGCCCGTCCCTGGTGGTGGTATCTGCCCATCCTGCCCCTGATGACACTGCCGTGGACGCTCTGCCTTGGACGCAACGCAACGGCAACCACTTCTTCATTGCGCCATCCCAGTGCGCCGGATCGCTTCGTGGCTGCAACGTTCATCCCGTGTTTCGTGGTCTTCAGCCTGATCAGCGGCAAGCAGCCGCACTATCTGCTGCCCCTGCTGCCGGCCTTGGCCCTGTTCGCAGGCGGACGCCTCGCGGCAGGCCGCTGGCGCCTATCGCCCTGGCGAGCGGGTGTGGCTCCGATGGCGCTCGGCCTGCTCGTGGCGCTGGGCCTGGGCTGGTGGGAAGCGCCAGGCTCTGGCCCGTGGGCCTGGGTGTGCGGTGGGCTCATCATGCTCATGGGCGTGCTGTATCCGCTGCGGCGTACGCATGCACTGTCGGGCAGCACCGTTGCACTCGGCATGCTGACAGCGATCATGTTGTGCAAGCTCGCCTTCGTGCTGAGCATCGGGCCACGCTACGACGTGCACACGATGGCGCAACGCATCGCGGCCGCTCAGCGCGCCGGTACCCCGCTGCTGTACGCCGGCTCGGAGTACGGTCTGTTCACGTTCGCTGGCCGCCTGACGGCCCCGATCCCCAGCGCCCATGATCCGGCCCAGGTTGCCGCCTGGGCCCACGCACACCCCGACGGCTGGATCATCAGCAGCAATGAAGTCTGTCGGCAACCGGACAGTTCGCCGCTGTACCGGCAAGCCTACCTTGGGCGCAGCCTGGGGATCTGGCAGGCCGGCGCGATCGATACCCAGGCTTGCAACGGCAATGAAACTGCCGTGCCCCGGCGCGATCCTGGCCATGCCTGACCGCGTCGGGGCACCTCCGATCTCCTGCATGGGATCGCGGCCCGGACCGCCTGCAAAATTTCGAGTCTCAGCGTATGCCGATGCGTCGACCAGCCCTGTCGATCGACAGGCAGCTCGGCGCCGTCTGCATGCGCCCCCGCTTCGACGAACGCGTCGCCCCTGGCTGCGGGCGTGTCGAAGCAGCGGAACGCCTTTTCGCCCAACCACATCACCAGCACTTCACGATCGCACAGCGATCGCCTGCAGCAGCTGCAGGTTCAACGCATGCTGCTGCGCCTGCCAGCCGGCCAGCTGTGCCGGATCGATCTCGGGCTGCTCGTCCATTGCCGACAGCCGGCGTTTCCACCAGCTCCGGTAGCGGTAATGCGAGACCTCGCCGTTGATGTCGCTGCCGACCAGGCCATTGCGCAAACTGCCGATCAGCGCCACCGCGTGATCGGTCAACAGCAGGCCCTGATCCCAGTTGGTATGCGCCACTTCGGGTGAGAACGCATCCTTGTCGATCGACAGGTAGCTCGGCATCGTCTGCGTGCGTTGCGCTTCGACGAACGCATCGACCATTGACTCGGGCGTGTCGAAACCACGGAATGCATGCGCCAGCCCAAGCCGGCGCGACCAGCCGGTATCCACGCCGATGCTCCAGTAGCTCAGCTTGCCGCGGCGCAGCGGGCTCAGGTAGTTCTCCCACGCATGACCAGCGCCGATATCAGCCGAGGTGATGCCAAGCACATGCACATGGCTGACCTGCGGCAACATCGCCACGCGACGCACCCACGAACCGCAATGCACGCCGAACGGAAAGCGCATGTTGTCCGGATGGTTGTCCAGCACCACCACCTGGAAGGGTGTGCCCGACTGCAGGCGCGCGATCAGCGGCCAGCTCAGGTGATGGAAGTCGCCGCTGCCCATGAACACGGTGCCGTATTCGGCCGGCAGCAATTCGTCGAGCATCGTGCCGAAGCGCCGCATCGTCGCCAGCGAGCAGCCGAAGCGGATCGATTCCTGCCAGTGTGCCAGCGGCAATACCAGCCGGTCCGCCAGCGGCCCCACCGACTGGTCGATGTCGAGCACGACGGGTCGGTTCGCCAGGTTATTCATCAGTAGCCTCCATGGCCGCCTGCCAGCTGCGATCACTTTCGAAATGACTGCCGAGTCGACGCAGTAATGCGCGCAGCAGTGGATTGCGGGCATATACCGCATGACGGGTGAAGGTCATGCGCGCACCCAGGAAGGATTTGACCTCGGGGTCGGTCCAGCCGGCCACATAATGACTCAGGCCTTGCTGGCGCGCGTAGTCGAGATTGTGCATCCAGCTGACGAAGTACAGGTTGTGCTCGCGTGCCTGCGGATAGGCGAAGCCGACATATTTGTCGATCAGCTTGCCGCCATGCTCGTAGCAGAGATTCCAGCCGATCATCTGCCCGGCATGCCGATAGACGAAGACCACGCCACCACTGTCGGCATCCTGCAGCACCTCGCGGAAGAACGCCGCGCTCAGCCGGTCGAAATGGACCTCGCTCTGCGCGTACACGTTGTCGAACAGCGCATAGAACTCGGCCAGCGTCGCCGCGTCGTCGAAGCGTGCGTCACCGGTGCTCACCGCCTCGATTTCCAGATCGGCGCGCGAACGCAACTTGCGCCGGATGTTCTTCCGCCGACCGGACGACAGTCGCGCGAGATACTCGTCGCCCGAGGCGAAATCGATCGGCACCCACGCCAGTGCCTGCCCTTCCAGCAGCACATAGCCTTCGCGTTCGCAGGCAGCGGCGAATTCACGCGCATACGCATTGTCGGCATCGCTGAGCAGGGGCGAATCCTGCGCGATGTCCTTGACGATCATCAGCCTGCATTCACGCCCATAGGCCGCCTTCAGCCCCTGCGCCAGCACAGCGGGTGTCACGTCCGACGGTAACGGCGCGTACTCGGACACGGTGGTGCCGGCAAAGCGCGTGCGCCAGCGCAGCAGGCGCCCCCACCAGCGATACAGCGGCAGGTGTGTCACGCGACGGCGCAGCGCATCGTCCGCCGTGGTCAGCAGATCGAACGGCGCCACGAAGCTTGGCATGCCTTGCGGCGACAGTTGTACCAAGAATCCGATCGGCGGCTGCGCCATGAAGTGCGCCAGGAGTGCGTCCGGCTCCAATTGCGAAATGAAAGGCATGAGTAAGCCAATTTGCCTAGACTGGTGTGTATGTAAAACTGTCGCGTGCAGCCAGGAGCCTACTCGTCATGACCGATACGACCCAGCAACAGGTTTTCGACATCATTGCCAAGCAGGCCAAGATCGACGTGACCACGATCAAGCCCGAGTCCACCTTGAAGGATCTGGGCATCGCCTCGCTGGAGGCGATCGAGCTGATCTTCGACATCGAGGAACACTTCAACATCACCTTCCCCGACCAGCAAGGCGCGAACTTCGACACCGACACGACGCAGAGCCTGGTCGATGCGGTGCAGAAGGCGCTGGATGAAAAAGCCGCCGCGGGCGAAGGATCGAAATAATGTCGACCGTTTCCATGCGCCGCGTGGTGATCACCGGCATGGGCGCGATCAGCCCGCTCGGCGTCGGTGCGGAAGCGCTGTGGCAGGGCCTGCGCGAAGGTCGCAGTGCCATCGGCCCGCTGCAGCATCCCGATGCCGGGCGCCTGCGGGTGAAGATCGCCGCGCAGGTGCCGGCGAGTTTCGATCCGACCGCGAATATCGACGAACGCACGCTGATCATGCTCGACCGCACCTCGGAATTTGCGCTGCATGCCGCGCGCGAGGCGGTTACGCAATCCGGACTGGACTTCAGTCAAGGCCAAACCGGCGCGCGTACCGCCGTGGTCGTCGGCACGGGTGTCGGCGGCGAAACCACCCAGGACGAACAGAGCAAGCGGCTGTACGGCGAGAATTCCCAGCGCGCGCATCCGCTTTCCATCGTGCGGGTGATGACGAATGCATCGGCCAGCCAGATCAGCATTGCCTACGGTCTGCGCGGCCCCACCTTTGCCGTCGCCAGCGCCTGCGCCTCGGCGAACCACGCCATCATCCAGGCGGCACAGATGATCCGCTACGGACTGGCCGACGTCGCCGTTACCGGCGGCACCGAAGCTTGTCTGACCTACGGCGCGTTGCGCGCATGGGAAGCGATGCGCGTACTGGCCGACGATACCTGTCGACCGTTCAGCATCAATCGCCGCGGGCTGGTGCTCGGCGAGGGCGCCGGCATCTTCGTGCTGGAATCGATGGAACATGCACAGGCGCGCGGCGCGGTGATCCTGGCCGAACTGGCCGGTGTCGGCATGACTGCAGACGCTACCGATATCGTAATGCCGAGCGCGAATGGCTCTTCTGCGGCGATGAGCCAGGCGCTGGCCGACGCCGGCCTCGCCCCGCAGGACGTCGACTACATCAATGCCCACGGCACCGGCACGCTTGCCAACGATGTCACCGAGAGCCGGGCGATCCGCCTCGCGTTCGGCGCCCACGCCGATCGCCTTGCAGTGTCCTCGACCAAGTCGATGCACGGCCACGCACTGGGCGCATCCGGTGCGCTGGAACTGGTGGCCGTGGTCGGCGCCCTGCGCGACAGCGTGGTGCCGCCCACCGCGAACCTGGACCAGGCCGACCCGGCCTGCGATCTGGACTACGTGCCGAACATCGCCCGCGAGATGCCGGTGCGTGCGGCGCTGAGCAATTCGTTCGCGTTCGGTGGGCTCAACGCGGTGCTGGCACTCAAGCGCGCGCCGTAACGACCCGCTCCAAAACGAGGTTTCACCTGGCGACAAACCAAAGAACCCGGCGACAAGTCGCCGGGTTCTTTTTGGGCGCGATCCATGCGCGGCCGACATCAGCCCTTCTTGGCTTTGGTCAGCAGTTGATCGAGCAGCGACATCGCCAGATCGATTTCTTCGTGACTGATGTCCAGTGACGGCGCGAACGTGATCACGTTCTTGTACCAGCCGCCCACGTCCAGCACGAGACCGATCTTCTTGCCGTTGTGCTCGAGATCGCCGGCCAGGCCAATGTCGACCATCTTGTCGAGCAGTTCCTTGTTCGGCGTGAAGCCGTCATCGGTGCAGATTTCGGCGCGCAGCGCGAGGCCGAGGCCGTCGACGTCGCCGATTTCCTTGTGCTTCTTCTGCAGGTCGCGCAGGCCTTCGAGGAAATGCGCGCCCTTCTTCGGCACCGTGGTCTCGTAGTCCAGCTCGTAACCCATCTTGATCACTTCCAGACCCAGCGCGGTGCCGAGCGGATTGGAGTTGAAGGTGGAATGGGTCGAGCCCGGCGGGAAGATCGTCGGATTGATCAGCTCTTCGCGCGCCCACAGACCGGACAGCGGGTTCAGGCCGTTGGTCAGCGCCTTGCCGAACACCACGATGTCCGGCGTCACGCCGAAATTCTCGATCGACCACAGCTTGCCGGTGCGCCAGAAGCCCATCTGGATTTCATCGGACACCATCAGGATGCCGTACTTGTCGAGCACCTTCTTCAAGCCCTTGAAGAAGCCCGGCGGCGGGATCACGTAACCGCCGGTGCCCTGGATCGGCTCGACGTAGAACGCGGCGTATTCGCACTGGTTCGTCTTCGGATCCCACACGCCGTTGTATTCAGTCTCGAACAGGCGCTCGAACTGGCGCACGCAGCTATCGGAATACTCTTCCGCCGTCATGCCCTTCGGGCGACGGAACGGATACGGGAACGGCAGGAACATCGCGCGCTCGCCGAAGTGGCCGAAGCGGCGGCGGTAGCGGTAGCTCGACGTGATCGAGGAGGCACCGAGCGTGCGGCCATGGTAGCCGCCCTCGAACGCGAACATCAGGCTCTTGCCGTTGCAGGCGTTGCGCACGATCTTCAGCGAATCCTCGATCGCCTGCGCGCCACCCACGTTGAAGTGCACGCGGCCATCCAGACCGAACTTCTTCTTCGCATCCAGCGCCACCGTCTTGGCCAGCTCGATGCGGGTCTGGTGCAGGTACTGGCTGGCTACCTGCGGCAGGCGGTCGATCTGATCCTTCAGCACGTTGTTGAGGCGCTTGTTGCCGTAACCGAAGTTCACGGCCGAGTACCACATCTGCAGGTCGAGGAACGGCGTGCCGGCGGTGTCGAACATGTAGCTGCCTTCGCCGTGACGGAAGATCTTCGGCGGGTCCACGTAATGCACGGTGTCACCGAACGAGCTGTACTTCGCTTCGTCGGCGAGCAGCTGCGCGTCGTCGATGAAGCCGGCGGCGGTCTTGTCGATTTTCATGGGGAATGATCCGGAATGATTCGGGGAATTCGGAGGAGAAAAATGCGCCGCGCAATCAGGACAGCGCGTGCGCAGGCTCGTGATGCCCGTGCCGATGACGCGCATGCTCGTGATGCGCATGGCTGACAAGGCTGCCGTCAAGCAGCTTCGGCAGGAACTCCAGCGCGTCCTCGAAGCCGGTGATCGGCACGTAGTCGATGCCGGTCGCGCGGCAATGCTCGATCAGGCGATGCTTGGCGAACACGAAGTCGACGCGGTCGGCGGCACAGAAATCCGAGGCGCCGTCGCCGATCAGCAGGGTCTTCGCGCCGGTCGTGCGGGCCTGCGCCACGCAGGCGCACTTGCAGGTGCCACTGCGGCAACCGTCGGCCTGGAACGGCGAGGTCAGCTGCCATTGCTTCGGCGGCTCGGCCGGCGACAGGTGGTTCGCCGCCAGCGGCAGCGTGTCCAGGCCATAGCGGCCGAGAATCTTGTGGATCGCGTAGTCGAGACCGTCGCTGACCACGCGGATCGGCACGTTCAGTTCACGCGCCTTCGCCACGAAGCCCGGAAACGCGTGGTCGATCCACAGCTCGCCCAGATGCGCGTCGAGTTCCGCGCGGGTCATCTGCAGCAGGTCGACCTGGCCGGACATGCACTCGCGCGAGCCGATGCGGCCGGCACGCCAGTCCTGCTCCAGCACTTCCCAGCCGGGACGGCCGAAACGGTCGAGCAGGGAGTCGATCACGTCTTCGACGGAAATGGTGCCGTCGAAATCACACAGAATGGTCCAGCCGGATTCGGACATCGGAAGCTCACGCCAATAACGATACTGCACAGGGTAGAAACGCTGCCTTTCGGCGTCCTTTCCCGCACCCGGCAAGTTCATCCTTCCGTACAGCCGACTGTCGCCACCGTTGGTAAGCAAACCGAAAGCTGGGCGGGGTAGCTTTCAAGGGCGAAGACAGGCCCGCGCCTGCCACGTGGGGAGACATGACATGCCCGCATTGCGATCCTGGGTGTTCAGCGTCGCCATTCTGGCTTCAGGGAGTGCCTGTGCCGCCGGCGGCCCGTTGGGCATCGACCACCGTCTTCATTACGACAACAGCGGCATCTGGAAGCGCACGAACCAGAATGTGCTGATGTACGGCACCCTCTTCACGGTCGCCGGAGGCGCCCTGGCCTTCGGTGATCAGGACAAGCTGGGCGACACTTTCTGGCGTTCCGTGGATGCACTGGTCATCACCAGCATCGGTACCGAGGCGATGAAACTCACGTTCCAGCGCGAACGCCCTTCACAGACCAGCAATCCCGATCGCTTCTTTGCCGGATCGCATGCGCAGAGTTTCCCGAGTGGCGAAGTGGCAGCCATCTCGGCGGCGGTCACGCCATTCATTGCCAACTACGGCGAGGATCATCCCGCCGTCTATGCGCTGGCCCTGCTGCCGGTCTACGACGCGGTGGCCCGCATGAAGGTTCGCGGCCATTGGCAGAGCGACGTGCTGGTCGGTGCCGCCATCGGCACCGGTGTCGGACTATGGGCGTCTCATCGCAATTCACCGCTGATCATCGGCTGGCTGCCCGGCGGTTTCCAGGTCGGCTTCATCCATCACTTCAAGTGATGCCTGCGCACATCACGCGGGGCATGCAGCGCTGATCGGTATTCTTAAGAGAAAACTAAGCAGCCCGCCATCAAAATGGCTCATGCACCAAGCCCGACAGCAGCGACACCTCCGTGCCATGCCGCCTCGTCCTCTCTCGCGTTGGTGCCCACCCCGCGCATCTCTCCTGATGCTGGGCATCGGCGTGGCGCTGATCTTGACCGGTTGCGCCACGTACGCGCCCCTTCCACTCGGCAGTGGTCAAGGCGCGCCAAGCGTGATGCAACTGACCGCACCGGTGGCGTCGATGCCGGCGCTGGCGCTGCCGGATCATCGCTTCGATCCCTCGGACGGGCTCGATGCCACCGAAGTGGCGATGCTGGCGGTAGTCAACAGTCCGGCCCTGAAGGTCAAGCGCGACGAGCTTGGCATCGCCCGCGCGCAAGCGTTCGCAGCAGGCCTGCTGCCTGATCCGCAGCTGAGTTTCAGCGAGGATTTCCCCGGTCACACCGACGCCGGCACAAGCAGCGCGTACAGCCTCGGTCTCAGCGAGGACATCACCGCGTTGCTGACCCGCTCGTCACGCCGTGCAGCAGCGCGCAGCCAGGCCGCACAGGTGAATCTCGATCTGTTGTGGGCGGAATGGCAGAGCGTGGCACAGGCACGATTGCTGTTTGATCAGGTGCTGACCCTGCGCGCGCAACAGGCTCGGCTCACCACCGAGCAGGCCGCGCTGACCCCGCTCGAACCGTCCATCAACGCGGCCCTGCGCGCCGGCAATCTCACTTACGACAGTGCCAGCGTCGGTTTCAATGCCGGCGCGGATTTGCGCAAGCGGCTGGCCGACTCGGCGATCGCGCTGCATCAGGCGGAAACGGATCTGCGCGTCCTGCTCGGACTCGCACCCGGCGCGCCGCTGGATCTGGTCGGCGCACCATATCAGGCCAGTCCGACGCCGGAGCAGGTGCAGCAGGCGCTGGCCGACCTGCCCCGACGGCGGCCCGATCTGCTCGCGCTGCAGGCCGGCTACCAATCGCAGGAGGCGAAGTTGCGCGCGGCCGTGCTCGCCCAGTTTCCGGCGTTGAGCATCGGCTTCAATACCGCGCGCGATACCAGCAACGTGACCACCCACGGCTTCAGCATCGGCATCACGCTACCGCTGTTCGACCGCAATCGCGGCAATATCGCGATCGAAAAGGCCACCCGGCAGCAGCTGAAGGACGACTACGAGGCACGCATGCTGGATACCCGCAGCGACATGCAGCGGCTCGTCGCCGATCTCGCCACGCTGGCGCAACAACGCGTGACGCTGACCGCCCATGCACAGCAGCTGGACGCGGCGCGTCGTGCCGCCGAAACGGCGTGGCAGCAACGCCTGCTCGACTGGCCGACCTACCTCGCCATCCGCGGCAATGCCCTGAGTGCCGACCTCGATCTGCTCGATCTGCAGCAGCAGCAGGCCACCCAGGCGATAGCGCTGGAAGCCCTGCTCGGCAACACCGATCTCGCCACCGCCCATCCCGTCTCCGTCAAAGCAGCCACGCCATGAACCGTTCCGTCCTCTTGCCGAATCTGTGCGCACTGTTGCTGGCCGGGTTGCTGGCCGGCTGCGGTCATGGCGCTGCGGATGACGAAGACGCCGCCGCTCCGGCGGGCCAGGTTGCGGTGACCACGGCGACACCGGTGCAGCAGACCTTCCACGACACCGTCGAGGCCTGGGGCAGCGCGACCGGCGATCCGCAGCACGCACGCACGATCAGTCTCGCGCACGGCGGCCAGGTGATTGCGGTGAATGTGACCGCCGGCCAGACCGTCAAGCGCGGCCAGCCACTGCTGACGGTCACGCCCGATCCGGCGGCGCGCAACACCTACCAGCAGGCGCAGAGCGCGTTGGCCCTGGCCAGTGGCGAGCTCAGGCGCACCGAACAACTGGCCGCGCAACGACTGGCCACGCAGTCGCAACTGGCCGCTGCACGCAAGGTGCTGACTGACGCACAGACTGCACTCGATGCGCAGCATGCGCTCGGCGGCGGCACGGCCGAGGAAGCCCTCACGGCACCCGCCGATGGTGTGGTCACGACGCTCAGCGTGGGACTGGGCGATCGCTTTGCGGCGAATGCCCCGCTGCTCGGCTTCACGCCCGCACATGCGCTGGTCGCCCAGCTCGGCGTGCAACCGGAGGATGCGGCGAAGCTGCATGCGGGCATGCCGGTGCAACTGCGCAACGTGTATGGCGCGACCGGATTTGCCGGCACGCTGCGCATGATCGGGCAGTCGGTGGATCCGCAGAGTCACCTGCTGAGCGCCCAGGTCGAGCTTCCCGCCGAAGCCAGTGCGACGCTGATGGCCGGCACCGCCCTCGATGCGCAGATCCGCACGGCCGATTTCACTGCATGGGCCGTCCCGCGCGCCGCGGTGCTGCATGACGGACACGGCGATTATCTGTTCCGGGTCGAACACGGCCACGCCAAACGCATTGGTGTGACGCTGCGCAGCCCCGATGGCGACACCGTCGGCGTGCAGGGTGCGCTCGATGCGCAGACCAGAGTGATCGTGCTCGGCGCCTACGAGCTCGCCGATGGCGATGCGGTGCGGGAGTCCGCCAAGTGAGCATCACCGCATGGATGCAACGACATCGTCGCTCGCTGCTGTTTCTCGCCTTGATGCTGACGATCGGCGGTATCGCCAGCGCGCTGTGGATGCCGGTGGCGCTGTTTCCGAACGTGGCGTTCCCGCGCGTGCAGGTCACCCTGGATGCAGGCGACCGCCTGGCCGACCAGATGGCGATCGAGGTGACCACCCCGGTTGAAGAGGCGGTCCGCCGCGTGCGGGGCGTACGCGACGTGCGTTCCACCACCAGCCGCGGCAGTGCCGATATCGCGGTGACGTTCGACTGGGGTGCGGACATGAGCGCGGCACTGCAGGAGGTCAACGCCGCGACCGGACAGGTGTTGCCTCAGCTGCCTGCCGGCACCCAGTTGTCCACCCGGCGGATGGATCCCACCACGTTCCCGGTGCTGGCCTACAGCCTGCGCTCGCACACACTGTCGCCGAGCGCGATGCACGACCTGGCCGAATATCAGCTGCGCCCATTGCTGAGTGGCATCAATGGTGTCGCCAGCGTCAACGTGCAGGGCGGCGAAGTGGCCGAGTTCCATGCCGATGTCGATCCCGGCAAGCTGCGCGCGTTGAACCTGAGCCTGGGCGATGTCGCCGGCGCGGTCAGTCATGCGGCGACGATCGAGGCGATGGGTCGCGTTTCCGATCACTACAAGCTGTATCTGTTGCTGGCGAACAACCAGCCGACCACCGTCGCCGCGCTGCGCAACGTCGTGGTGCGTGCCGGCCCCGCCGGAGTGGTTCGGCTGGCTGATGTGGCGACGGTCAGCCTCGACCATGTGCCGCAGTGGATCCGCGTCAATGCGGATGGCCAGAATGCCGTGCTGTTGCAGGTCTATCAGCAGCCCGACGGCAACAGCGTGCAGATCGCCAACGATGTGAAGCAACGGCTGGCCGACTACGCAGCGCAGATGCCGGCTGGCGTACAGATCGCCAACTGGTACGACCAGACCCAGCTGGTGACCGGTGCGGCCGCCAGCGTGCGCGACGCGATCCTGATCGGCATCGTGCTGGCCGGACTGGTGCTGTTCGTGTTCCTGCGCAACACGCGGGTGATCCTGGTCGCGATGATCGTGGTGCCGGCGGTGCTGGCGATCACCGTGCTGCTGCTGTCCGTGCTGGGCATGAGCTTCAACATGATGACGCTCGGCGGCATGGCCGCGGCGGTCGGCCTGATCATCGACGACGTCATCGTGATGCTCGAACACATCATGCGCCGGCTCAATCAGGGCGAAGGCGAAGTGCACGAACGCATTGCCGGCGCCGCGTGGGAGTTCACCCGGCCCCTGACCGGTTCCAGCGCGGCCACCGTGGTGATCTTCCTGCCGCTGGCGTTCCTGACCGGCGTCACCGGCGCGTTCTTCAAGGCGCTGTCGCTGACCATGGCCAGCGCGCTGATCATTTCCTATCTGCTGACCTGGATCGCTGTGCCGCTGCTGGCCGAACGCTTCCTCGACAAGCGTCACTTGGTCGAACATCCGCAAGGTCGTTTTACCAAGGGCATGATGGAGCGCTATCAGAGCGTGCTGCAGCGCTGGCTGAAGCGGCCCTTGCTGGTGTTGTTGCTGGTCGTGCCGTTGCTGCTGCTGGGCGGCGTGGCCTATACGCAGGTTGGCACCGGCTTCATGCCGAAAATGGATGAGGGCGGCTTCATCCTCGATTACCTGTCCAAGCCCGGCACCTCGCTGGAGGAAACCGACCGCCTGCTTCGGCAGGTCGAGACGATCATCCGCGCGAACCCGAATGTCGATACCTATTCGCGGCGCACCGGTCTGCAACTGGGCGGCGGCCTCACCGAGGCGAATCAGGGCGACTTCTTCGTGCGCCTGAAAAACGGCTCGCGTCCCTCCACCGAAGAGGTGATGACGCAGGTGCGCACCGAGGTCGAGCAGAAAGTGCCGGGGCTGGACATCGAGTTGTCGCAGTTGATGGAGGATCTGATCGGCGACCTGGTGGCGGTGCCGCAGCCGATCGAGATCCAGCTGTACAGCGATGATCCGGTGGAGTTGAACGCCGCCGCCAGCAAGGTCGCCGACGCGATCAGCAAGATCACCGGCGTGGTCGGCGTGCGCAACGGCATCAATCCCGCCGGCGATGCGCTGACCGTGCATGTCGATCCGGCCAAGGCCGCGCTGGAAGGGCTAGATCCGACCAGCGTCACCGATCAGGTCGCAGCGGCAATCGATGGCACGGTGGCTGCCCAATTGCCCGAAGGCAGCAAGGTGGTCGGTGTACGCGTGCGTCTGCCGGAGAACTCGCATCAGCGGCTGGAACAGGTCGCCGCGTTGCCGATACGCGCGGCCGACGGCCACCTGCTGCCGCTGTCGCGAGTGGCCACGCTGCAGCAGGTGCAGGGCCAGCCGGAAATCACCCGCGACAATCTCAAGCGGATGGTCGCGGTCATCGGCCTGATCAGCGGGCGCAGCCTCGGCTCCACCATCGTCGACGTCAAGAAGGTACTGGCCCAGCCGGGCTTGTTGCCGAAAGGCATGTTCGTCCAGCTCGGCGGCCTGTACCAGCAACAGCAGCAGGCATTCCGCGGGTTGACCATCGTGATGCTGGCGGCGATCGCACTGGTGTTCACCCTGCTGCTGTTCCTGTATGAGAGTTTCCGCGTCGCGCTGACGATTCTGGCGATGCCGCTGCTGGCGATCCCGGCGGTGTTCACCGGGCTGTGGCTGACCGGCATCGAACTCAACATCTCGGCGATGATGGGCATGACGATGATCGTCGGCATCGTCACCGAAGTGGCGATCTTCTATTTCTCCGAGCTGGAGGAGGCCGCCGCCGATGCGCCGCTGCATGACGCCTTGCACGAGGCCGGCCAGCACCGCACGCGGCCGATCCTGATGTCCACGCTGGCGGCGATCCTCACCTTGCTGCCGCTGGCGCTCGCGCTCGGCCAGGGTTCGCAGATGCAGCAGCCACTGGCGGTGGCGATCATCGCCGGCCTGCTGGTGCAGGTGCCGCTGGTGCTGCTGGTGATGCCGGTGCTGTATTCGCTGTTGCGGCGTCGTGATACGGCAAAGGCCAGCTAAGGCGCGCATAAGCCGGTGCCGGCATGCTGCGACGACCATACCCGCCCCTTCATGCTCATCGAACCACGCTCATTCGAGGTGCCACCATGCGACTACGGCCAAGCATTTTCATCCCGGCGCTGCTCGCACTGGCCTGTCTCCCGCAAGCCGCCGCGGCGGCTACGCCGAGCGCAATGACCTACCAGGTACTTTCCAAGCTGAAACTGGGCGGAGCCGGCGGCTGGGATTACCTCAGTTTCGACGCGCCACGGCATCATCTCTTCGTCAGCCGCGGCGACCGCGTGCTGGTGATCGATGTCGACCAGCACAAGCAGGTCGGCACGATTGCCGACACCCAGGGCGTGCATGGCATCGCGATTGCCGCGGATCTGCATCACGGCTTCACCAGCAATGGCAAAAACGCCTCGGTAACGGTGTTCGATCTGGATTCGCTGAAGACCGTCGCCACCATCACCGGCACGGGCGAGAAGCCCGACGCGATCCTGTACGACAGCGCTTCGCACCACGTACTGACCTTCAACGGCAAGAGCGGCAACGCCAGCGTGATCGACCCTGCGAAGAACGCGGTGATCGCCACGATTGCGCTGCCCGGCAAGCCCGAGTTCGCGGTGTCTGATGGCGCCGGCCGCGTCTACGCGAACATCGAGGACAAGTCCGAGCTGGTGCAGATCGACTCGACCAGCAACAAGCTGCTGCAGACCTGGCCGCTGGCACCGTGCGAATCCCCCAGCGGACTGGCCATCGACGCGAAGCATCACCGGCTGTTCTCGGTGTGCGACAACCAGAAGATGGCCGTGGTCGATGCGGACAATGGCCACCTCGTGACCACGGTGGCGATTGGGGACGGGCCCGATGCGCTAGTGTTCGACGATGCCACCTCGATGGTCTACAGCTCCAACGGCGAAAGCGGCACGATCACCGCCGTGCACGAAGACGCTCCGGATCACTACCGCGTGACTGCGAATATTCCCACCCAGCCCAGCGCACGCACGCTGGCACTCGACCCGCGCACGCACCGGCTGTATCTCTCGGCCGCGCAATGGAGTGCCACCAAACAGGCGAATGGCCGTCCATCCATGGTGCCGGACAGCTTCAGCATCCTCACGGTGGGGCAGCACTAAGCACAGTTTTACCAACGCCACCGGCACTCTTCGAGATGCCGGTGACTCAGGCCTGCCGCAACGGAATCACCACGCGCACCCGCAAGCCGTTGCCGAACGGTGAGTCGAGCAGCTCGATCGTTGCGCCGTGCAATTGTGCCGCCCGTTGCACGATGGAAAGCCCCAGTCCGTAACCTTCGGCGCGACTGCTGGCTTCGCGATGAAAGCGCGCGAAGACCTGTGCGCGGTGTTCCGCCGGAATGCCGGGACCATCGTCGATCACGTTCAGCACCACGTCCCGCACGCCCTGCTCGATGGAAAGCTGCACCTGCCCGCCTGCCGGCACATGCCGCATCGCGTTCTCGACCAGGTTGCGCAGCAAGGCCGCCAGTGCCGCCTCGTAACCTTGCACGATCACCCGCTCGCCGGATCGCGCGAAGCCGAGTTCCACCCCGCCTTCCGCAATCATCGGCGCCAGTTCCTCGATCACGTCGACCGCGATCGCGACCAGGTCGACCGCGGCATACTGGCCCGATGCCGCGCCCGACTCCAGCCGGGCCAGCGCCAGCAATTGCTCGATCCGCCGGGCGAGTCCGGCTACCACATGCTGGGCACTGGTCAGACTGGCAGCGGCTTCCGCCGGATCGGTCGTGGCCTGCGCGCTTTCAAGATTGATCATCGTCGATGCCAGCGGCGTGCGCAGCTCGTGCGCCACGTCGGCACTGAATCGCCGCTCGCGCTCCAGCGCATCGGCCAGACGTTCCAGCCGATCGTTGAGTGCATCGAGTACCGGCTGCAGCTCCTGCGGTGTCTGTTCAAGCGCGATCGGCGTGCGGCTGCCCAGATCGCGCGAGGCCAGCGCCCGGGTCAGCGCTTCCAGCGGGCGCAGTCCCCGCTTCACCGCCCAGCCGACCAGCAGCGCCAGCAACGGCAGGCCGAGCAACAACGACAGGCCGTGATCGAACCACAGCGCCTGCGTGATTTCCTGGCGGCTGTCGTAACGCTCACCGGTCCGGATCACCACCCCATCGGCCTGATCGGCCAGCGTGAAAACGCGCCAGCGGTAACCACCCTGTTGCACATCGCGGAAATCCGCATCGACCGGTTGCGGTGGCGGCAAGACGGCGAGATTGGCGGTCGCCAGCACCACGCGTCCCGCCTTGTCGAAAACCTGAAAGCCCACCTCGGGTTCGTAGGTATAGCCGTGCCGTCTCATCGACGGCGCATGCGCCGACTCGATCGGCACCCGAATGCCCGGCCCGGCGTCGCCCCGCAGCGGATCGATGCCGGCATGTTCGATGAGCGCTTGCAGCGTTCGCGCGGACTGCGCCAGACGACCGTCCAGCAGCTCGTCCACCTCGCGGATGGTCCGCTGAAAACTCAGCAGCCCCAGCGGCAGCAACACCGCGACCAGCACCAGCACGATCAGCCAGCGCAGCCGGGCGCGCAGGCTCGACAGCATCATTTCGGCTCCCGCGGAATCATGTAACCGAAGCCACGCACGGTATGGATCGTCTCGAAACTCAGCTTTCGACGCAGCGTATGCACTAGCACCTCCAGCGCACTGTTCCCCACGATGGTGTCCAGACCGTACAGCGAATTGATCAGACTTTCGCGGCGCACCAGCCGGCCGGCGCGCTCCATCAGTATCTGCAACAGCGAAAACTCGCGCCGGGTCAGCTCGACATGCTCGCCGCGGAAGATTACCTGCGACGTGCCCAGATCGAGGACCAGCGCACCGGCCTCGATCCGGTTCACCGCGAGCCCCTGCGCACGCCGGCTCAGCGAACGGATCCGCGCGCCCAGCTCGTCCAGGTGAAACGGCTTGATCAGATAGTCGTCAGCGCCGGCATCCAAACCATGCACTCGCGCCTCCAGCCCGTCCCGCGCCGTCATCACGATCACCGGCGTCTTGACATGCGCGTTGCGCGCCTCGACCAGCACATCGATCCCGTCCATGCCTGGCAGTCCGAGATCGAGCAGCACCAGGTCCGCCGTCTGGTCGCGCAAGGCCATCAGCGCCTCGCGCCCGTTGCGCAGCCAGCTGACGGTGTAGCCAAGACGCTCCAGCGCACGTTCGATGGCGGCGCCGAGTTGCTGGTCGTCTTCCACCAGGATGATGTGCACAGGTAGCTCCTTCGCTGGGTGCTGCCGCCGATGATGCCGGTGTGGCAACCGCCTTGGGGCGATTATCTGGCAGATCGCTTACAAAGCGCTTAAGTGCTGGCACGACGGCCCGCACCCAGAGCGATACACTCGCCCATCGTTCACGTCCTGCCTGGCAAGGAGTCGATATGACGAAGTCGCTCGCCGCACTGGTCGCTGTCCTGGCCTTCACTCTGCCAATGCCTGCTGCCCACGCCGACCAGACCATCGTATTCCTGCGTCACGGCGAAAAACCGCCACTGGGACTGGGCCAGCTTGATTGCCAGGGCCTGAACCGCGCGCTGGCACTGCCGCAGGTGCTGCAGGCGAAGTTCGGCACGCCCACCGCGATCTATGCGCCCGACCCGGGAACCACTGCGAAAGACAAGGGCGTCGAGTACAACTACGTCCGCCCGCTGGCCACCATCGAGCCCACGGCGATTCGCTTGGGCATGCCGGTCAGCACCTCGTTTGGACTCCGTCAGATCCAGCAACTGGAGCAGGAGCTGCTCAAACCCTCCTACAGCTCGGCGACGATCTATGTGGCGTGGGAACACAACCTGGCATGGCAAGCCGCGCAACAGCTGGTTGCCGCTGCCGGTGGCAAGGCGCAACAGGTGCCCGCCTGGGCCGACGATGACTACGACTCGCTATACGTCCTGCGCGTGAAGTGGCAGAACGGCAAGCCGGTTTCTGTGAGTTTCGAGAAAGAAGCCGAAGGGTTGAATCACCAGTCGGCTGAATGCCCTAGTGCACGCACTTGAGCAAGGCAAATGACAACAAGATATCTCGTGGCCAGAGATATCCCTGTCCTACCTGATCCTTGCCAAGAACGCCCGCTATCGACCCAAAGCGGACGTCGATGCATGAGAAAGGCGATATCGAACGAAGCAATGTCGATCCACCGAGCACAGCTCACGGATATCCCAAGCGCCCCGCCTCTCATGGCCCCGAAAGCCATGCCTACTGAACCGGTAGTGGGGTGTCTATCGACAAAAATTCTGCCGCAGAGTTCGCCAAGCTCGCATACTCTCCACTCGCCCCAGAACCACCTCATAGGTCGGTACCGCTGCTTCCGCAAACATCTGAACCTCCAGATACACAAGCTGCCTAGGCATCGCCAGCTTGTATTCGATGCGAAGCTGAAGCCCGGCGAAGCGTTCATACGGCGAAGGCTTCGTTCCAACGAACGCACCGAGGCGTTCTGGTCGGCGCATGAAAGCATCCACGAGCTCGGCTGTACCGCCCAGTCTTTCGATCACACCGTCTCGCCATGCCCAACCGTACGCGATCTTAGCGATCGTCCGAGCAAACGCCATGATGCGCTTTGAGCTTTCCTCCTGCGTTGCACCTACTGCTGAATGGCTTGCGAGGAAGCTCGCAAGATCATCACCGAATGCCGCTGCCGCCATCCCCTCTAGGCCTAACTCCACGCGCGTCCCGTCACCTGTTAAAAGACCAGGTCGAACGAATAATGGAAAGCCCAGTAAGACAGGAGGCACAACCTCGGCACCCATGATCAAGGGCTGTCCATCCGATCCTTCCATCTCCATTGCCACAGGCACTGAAGCGCTCTTGTGCCTGGACCGTGAAGGTAGGCCCAGAGCCTTACGCACATGCGCCATCGCACCGTCATTGAGTGCAAAGTTTTCGAATGCCGAAGTGATCTGTCGACACTCCTCGCACGAGCCATCGTGGATCTGGACCGTTCCTCCCCACGCATATGGAACGATGTGTTCGCTGGATAGCTGATCGGTGGACGCGCAGTAGATGCAGCTGTACGCATGACGCGAGGAAAGTTCAGCCATAGAGCGGAACCGTTCTGAGCTACCGTCTGCGATCTGGACATCCTCAGAAACCGTCCGAAGGTTCTCTTCGCCCTCCGCGGAAATACGCTTCACTAAGATCTGGGTCTGAATTTTCATGAACCCCCGCTTCTCAAATAACTCAACTGAAAATTGCTGCGTTTAGCTATCTCGGAATCATCATCAGGGGCGATTCGGCATTAGCTTGAATGAGCGCTACCTAGCTACGCTGACGACATTTTCGTTCTTTAGTTATGGAAAATACGAGAGCACGCTCGCGATGTCCTGACTTCGGGCCTTTGTGCAATCGACGCGAACGACCGTTCCTGGCCGGAAGCGGACATGGGGTAACCAATCTCGCGCGACGGGCGTAAGATCCGCCCTCATGGTTTCCAACGCTCGGGGGGCTTATGGCTTACGAAGCTACACCTGGAAGGACGTCAGCTCTGAGACCGCGGGTGCTTAGGGCGAGTGCATACGTCGGTCTACTGGTCTCCGGAGCGCTGGTATTTTTTCTGCCTTGGTTGCTCACTTCCCAGTTCTCGCTGAAGGTAGCACCTGCATGGGGCCTGGGTGACTTTGCGTTTGCCCTTTGCGCGGCCGGCGCGTTGATTGCGATGCTCATTGGTCGGCGCATGAAGCTCTGAGCTTGCTTCAGCATCCTCAGCCTTCGTGCATACACTTCCAGGTGTTTTTGCGTCTCCGCTTCCGACCCAAAGCGGCCATAATTGACGAGCCGGATAGGTGCATGCGACAGCGAAGCCTGAAAGACCAACTTCAAGACGTACATGGCCGGTTTCAGCCCGGCCGTGAGTGGCTTTTAACCATCGAACAACGACTCCGTCAGATGTCTCTGGCACTTAGCGCAGTGCCACATGATGCGGATGAGTTGTACCGACACTTCCCCGTTGCCGCCGTGGCTACACTTGAAACCTACTTCAAGTCAGTCGTTGCCAACCTAATCGACAACGGCCCGGAATTCCGGGAGCGCGGATTGAAGCTGATTGCGGACAAGTCCATCAAGGCGCATGAGGCGCTTTCTATCGTCCAATCAGGTATAGCAACGCCAGGGCAACTGGTGGCGCACTTGCTTCCCTGTAGTGCGATAGGGCACCTCGAAGGGCCGTTAGACGCAATTCTCGGTTTCAGCATCAAGCAACAGATGAAGACGGCCAGTCCGGTCGGGGCAGTTCGCCCGCCCGGGAAGAAGCCGCCCTTAGCCGTGCAAGACGTTCCGGCGCTGTGGAAAAGCCTCACACAGCTCTTCGAACAACGACACATACTCGCCCACGAAGCGGCCAGCGGCCATCAAGTCACGGTGACACAGGCAAGGGCAGCCCTTGATGCGATCGACTTGTTTATCTCCGGCATAGATGCCGTTCTCTGGTCAACGATATGGAAGGACGAGCCGCGGACGAATCGCGAAATGACAGATAGGGCTCACGAAGAGATGGTTACTGCCCGTCAGAAGCTCGCTGATCTCCTCCGGGAAGCGAGACATCATCGGCGCGTGGATCGACGGCGGCAAGTCCTATGGCGTCAATATTTCCTTCGCTACATGGATGGCTATGCCGACGACGTAATGGGGTCGATCCGGTCGCTGCTCTACTTCTCTCAAGCCACAGACATGTTGCGGGAGCGATTCAAGCAGCTTCAACCTACCGAAGGCTTCATGCTTCAAGGTTGAAACGACGCTTGAGGGGTTGAGGAAACATTGGGCTGTCCGCTTTTGGCCGAAAGCAGTCATTGCAGTCTAGGCTCTCACCGATCATCCCGCGTCCAGATCGCTCCATCCTCCTCACGCACCGGAAAACTCGCGATCGGCTCGTACGCCGGCGGCTTCGTCACCGCGCCCGTGCGCAGATCGAAGCGCGCACCATGCCGCGGGCACTCCACCTCGAATCCGAATACCTCGCCACCGGCCAGATCGCCGCCGTCATGCGTGCAGGTGTCTTCGACCGCGTACAGCGCGCCGTCGATGTTGTAGACCGCGATCGGCGTGCCGCCGTCCCACACCACCTTGAATTCGCCCGGAAGCAGTTCGCTGCGCGTGCCGACTTTCACCCAGCCGTTCATGCCGAAGGCTCGACGAAGTTCTTGAGCAGCACTTCGAAGCGCAGATCGTCGCGGCGCGGAATGCCGAAGCGTTCGTCGCCATACGGAAACGGCTGGTACTCGCCGGTGCGGCGATAGCCGCGGCGCTCGTACCAGGCGATCAGTTCGGCGCGCTGCTCGATCACCGTCATGCGCATTGCGCGGCACTGCCACTGCTCGTGCGCGATGCGTTCGGCTTCGGCCAGCACCGCTTTGCCGAGTCCACCGCCCTGCCGGTCGGGATCGACTGCGAACATGCCGAAATAGCCGGAGTCACCCTGCCGCTCCACATGGGCACTGGCGATCAACTGGCCGTCGCGCTCAGCCAGCAGGATGCAGCTGCCGGCACGGCTGACCAGTTCACCGACCGCTTGCGCATCGGTGCGCCGGCCATCGAGCAGCTCCGACTCGGTGGTCCAGCCGCGCCGGCCCGAATCACCGCGATAGGCGGATTCGACCAGCGCCACGATGGCGGGGATATCGGCAGCCCCGGCTGCACGGAATACGGGGGAAGTCGGTTCACTCATGGATTGATGATAATGCCCGCACCCTCTGCGCCACCATGATCTGCAGCAATTCCCGGCGACGGCCGCCCGTGACCTTAGACACTGTCTGGAAGCATGCTTCACTGCCTACGGTGCAGGGTCTGTCTGCCCGCCAATGGGCAACACCTGCGCGATCGCGCGAACCAGGGAGAACCCATGAAACATCGACTCGTGAAACCGCTGGCCTTTGCCACAGGCATCGCCTTGTGCACCGGTGCCTTCGCTGCGCCCTCCAGCGTGTTCAACGTGCAGGAGATCGACAGCACGATCAACGCCTGCAGCGACTTCAACGGCTTCGTCAACGCGAAGTGGATCGCGGCGAATCCGATTCCCGCCGACCGCACGCGCTGGGGCTCGTTCGACGCACTGCGCGAGGCCAGCCTCAACGTGCAGCACAAGATCGTCGAGGACGCCGCCAGCCACGCTGCCAAGGCCGCGCCCGGCTCGATCGAGCAGAAGGTCGGTTACCTGTATGCCTCCGGCATGGATGAAGCGGCCATCAACAAGACCGGCTTCGATCCGATCAAGCCGCAGCTGGCCGACATCGGCGCGCTGAAGAACATAGCGGATATCGTCGGCTATATCCGCGCCAGCTACGCCCACGGCGAGCCGGTGCTGTTCCGTTTCGGCGGCAATGCCGATTTCAGGAATTCCAACAACGAGATCGCCTACGCCGGCCAGGGCGGACTCGGCCTGCCGACTACCGATTACTACAGCAAGCCGGAATTCGAGAAAATCCGCACAGCCTACGTGGCGCACATCGCCAAGCTGCTTGAACTCACCGGCGTCAGCGCCGCCGATGCGCAGCAGCAGGCCAGATCCGTGCTGGCGTTCGAGACGCGGCTTGCCGCGGCGTCGCTGCCGCGGGTGGAAATGCGAAAACCGGAGAACCGCTACAACCTCGTCAGCATCGCCGATGCCGACAAGGTGACGCCGAGCTTCGACTGGGCCACCTTCTTCAAGGCGCAGGGCGCCGATGTGAAGGACAGTTTCTCGTTCTCGCAGCCGAAGTTCTTCGCCGAAGTGCAGAAGATGTTCGGCGACGTGCCGCTCGCCGAATGGCAGGCCTATTTCCGCTATCACGCGATCGCCAACGCGGCGCCTTACCTGTCCGCGCCATTCCAGCAGGAGGACTTCGCATTTGCGCAGCAGACGCTGAACGGGCAGAAGGAAATGCAGCCGCGCTGGAAGCGCGTGCTGGCCACCACCAACGACGGCATCGGCATGGCACTGGGCCAGCTGTATGTGGCGCACAACTTCCCGGCCGCTTCCAAGCAGCGTGCCCAGGAGCTGGTCGACAACCTGCGCGCTGCCTACAAGACGCGCATCGAGAACCTGCCGTGGATGAGCGACGCGACCAAGCAGAAGGCGCTGGAGAAGTGGGCCAGCTTCGTGCCGAAGATCGGCTACCCGGACAAGTGGCGCGACTGGAGCGGCCTTGCGCTGACGCCGCACAACTACTTCGCCAACGTGCGTGCGGCCGACAAGTTCAACTACGACTATGAAGTTGCCAAGATCGGCAAGCCGGTGGATCGCAGCGAATGGGGCATGACGCCGCAGACGGTGAACGCCTACTACAACGCGCAGCAGAACGAGATCGTGTTTCCCGCCGCGATCCTGCAGCCGCCGTTCTTCGACGCCAAGGCGGATGACGCGATCAACTACGGCGGCATCGGCGCGGTGATCGGCCACGAGATGGGCCACGGCTACGACGACCAGGGCAGCAAGTTCGACGCCCAGGGCAACAACGTCAACTGGTGGACGGAAGCCGACCGCAAGGCGTTCGAGGCGCGCACCGCGAAACTCGGTGCGCAGTTCGATGGTTACGAGCCGCTGCCCGGCAAGCACGTCAACGGCCAGCTCACCATGGGCGAGAACATCGGCGATCTTGGTGGCCTGAATGCGGCCTACACCGCGCTGCAGGTGGCGCTGTCGAAAAACCCGGCCGAGGCGAACCGGAAGATCGACGGCTACACCCAGGACCAGCGTTTTTTCCTCAACTGGGCACGCGTGTGGCGCGGCAGCATCCGTCCCGAGGCGCAGCTCACCCTGCTCAACACCGATCCGCATGCACCTGCGCAGTTCCGCGCGATCGGTGCACCGTCGAACATGCCGGAGTTCGCCCAGGCGTTCCAGTGCAAGCCCGGCGACGCGATGGTGCGTTCGCCCGAAAAGCAGGTGAAGATCTGGTAAGCGACCACCACTGAGTCACCCGGAAAAGCCGCGGCCATCAAGCCGCGGCTTTTCTGTAGAAGTCAGCAGTGTCGAGAGATGCCCACGCCATCAGACCAACGGCGTGTTTGCCCTGCCCGCCTCGTAGACCTTCAGATGTGCGTAGACCACGGCGAGCAGCGAGTGTTCGTCGGCTTGCCGGTCGGCGCGCGCCAGCATGTCGCCGATCACGTGATCGGCCTCGATCGCATGGCCGTGCTGCAGGTCACGCAGCATCGACGCGGTCAGGCTCGAACCCGCCTCGGTCAGCACGCTGCGGGCGCGCTGCATGGTCGCCTCGCCTGGCGCATGGCCGGAACGTTCCGCCACGACCCGACATTCTTCAAGCAGGGCGATTGCAGCGGCGCGACCACCGGGCGCAGCAACGATGTCGCCGACCGATCCGCGCAGCAGGCAGGTGATGCCGGCCAGCGACGCCAGGAACACCCATTTGTCCCACATGTCCTGCAGGATCGTGTTGCTGGGTCGTGAATCGAAACCGGCATCCGCCAGACTCTCGGTGATCCGCCGCATGCGTTCGGACGTGCTGCCGTCGCGCTCGCCGAAGGTGAGGCTGTGCGACAGGTTGAGATGCTGTACGGCGCCCTGCGCATCCAGCGTGGCGGCGATCACGCACTGCCCGCCGAGCACACGCTGCGCGCCGAATCGCGCATCCAGCAGGTCCAGCTGGCGCATGCCGTTGAGCAGCGGCAGGATCGCCGTATCCGCTCCCACCGCCGGTGCGATGTCGGCCATCGCCTGTTCGAGACCGTAGGCCTTGCAGCTCAGCAGGATGAGGTCGTACGGCGCACGCAGATCGGCCGCCAGTACAGTGGGCGGTGCCGGCAGATCCGCATCGCCGGTCGCGCTGCGGATCGTCAGGCCGTGGCGCGCCAGCTGCGCCGCGCGTCGCTCGCGCACCAGAAACGTCACGTCACGCCCGTGCTGCAGCAGACGTCCGCCGAAATAACCGCCGGTGGCGCCTGCGCCAACGATCAGGATGCGCATGGATCAATCTCCTTTCGGTGCGGGGTTCGTCGCCGCATGCATGCGTGCCGCCTGAGCATCCTTTTCGCTCCACAGCGTGTTCACCCACCGTTTGATGCGCCCGCGAAACGCCGCGTCGTCGTCGTAACTGCCGGTCAATCCGGCCTCGATCGGAAGCTCGCGCACATGCACGCGAATATCGTGCACGCGCCCGGCAATCAGATCCATCATCGTGCACGGACCTTCCGGATAGACGATGGTGACGTCGAGAATCGCATGCAGCGCATCGCCCATCGCGTCCAGCACGAACGCCACGCCGCCAGCCTTGGGCCGCAGCAGATACCGGAAAGGCGAAGACTGCGCATCATGCTTGGCCGGCGTGAAACGGGTGCCTTCGGCAAAATTCATCACCGACACCGGCATGTGCCGAAATTTCTCGCAGGCAAGCCGGGTCGCCTCCCGGTCCTTGCCCTGCAGCTCGGGATGCCTGATCAGGGTTTCCCGCGAATAGCGTTTCATGAACGGGAAATCCAGCGCCCACCATGCCGGCCCCAGCAACGGCACCCAGATCAGCTGGCTCTTGAGGAAGAAACGCAGGAACGGGATGCGCCGATTGAAGATCTTCTGCAACACCGGGATATCCACCCAGCTCTGGTGATTGCACAACACCAGGTAATTGCCATCGCGACGCAGGCCATCGAGCCCATCGACCTGCCAGCGTATGCGGGTAAATACATCGAACAGCGTGCTGTTGACGGCGATCCAGCTCTCCGCAATGACGATCAGCACGCGCGAGCACGCCAGCCTGATCCCGCGTATCGGCAGCACCACCTTGACCAGCGTGAAGGCGAACAGCGGCAGCACATGCAGCACGATGTTGATCGTGAGCAGCAGCATCGCCAGTGGTATGCGGATGAATCCGGGGAGTGAGGTCAGCATCAGGGTCAGTAAAGATCAGGGCGCGCCAAGGAATGGCCGGTCAATCATCGCATGCGCACGGTAACCGGCAGTACTGCCATGCCGCAGCTTGCGCGCAGGCAGGCGCCAGGCAGCCATCACAGCTGATCGCGCAGATGCACCGGCATTTCTGATACGCCATCTGAGCGTTGCACCTGGAAGCGTACATTTTCGACGGCGGGATCGCGCAATCGGTCGCGCAGCTGCCACAGCCGCCACTGCTTCACATTCTTGCCGTCGACAGCGATCAAGCGGTCGCCCGGATGCAGGCCAGCTTCGGCGGCAGGTGAGCACGCCACCACCTCGCGCACATCAATGTCCTGCAGATCCTGGCCCGCGCTCACTAGGAACAGGCCGCTGCGATCAAAGCCCTGCGTCGGCTCATCGGCGAAGGGTTCGAGGATCATCTGCCGGTGCGCGTAGTCGAAGGTGACGCGATAGCGGGTCAGGAAGGCCGCACCCAGCAAGCCGTCATGCCAGCGGGATCGCAACGTGCCCTCGACCGATAGCCCGATCACTGGTCGATCCAGTCCGATCGACGGCGCTGCCGCCAGCGCGATATGCGTGCCACGTGCAAACGCATAGTGCGTATCGCCACCCATACCGGCGCCAAGCCCCATCGTCACCGTGTGCGGAAACACCTGACGCAATTGATATCGATCGATGAAGGGCTCGGGCACCAGGAAAGTCGATTTCGCGCCGAGATCGAGCGCGGCGTGCGCCGCGATGTGCCGTCCATCCGGCAGCGTCAAGCTCACCTCGGCCATCGGCACGCCATACTTGAAGGTGATCGGAATCCGCGTGCCGTTGCCGGCATAGCGCCAGGTAGCCGGATCATGCAGCGTGATGCGTCGCTGCTCGACATCAATCGTGACGACATGCTCAATGAAAAACTGCGAGCCGATGATGCCGTCGACCCTGCGCCCACTGGTGGCAGCGAGCAGTGCGTCATAGGGCGAAACATTCACGCTGGCAACGTTGAGCACGGCAGCACCGACATGCAGGGACAACGGGCCGGTCGAGCCGACGCGCGTCGTTCCGGCACCGGCGCCAGTCGTCATGCCAGCTTCGTTGACAGCGAATCCGCGTTTGCGGGCAAGTGCATCATCGATACCTGTCGGCACCGCGCCGGTATCGAGAATGAACGTGTACGACGCTGGATCGCTGCCTATCGTCACCGGCACATAGAGGCGCGCATCGGTATAGTCGAGCGGTAGCGTGATGGTATCCGCCGCCGACATACCGGCATGCGCGTGACCGGCGAACAGGCACAAAACAAACACTAGCGAACCGGCAAGACCCCGCATGCTGTTGCCTCCACTTGCCGCATGTTCACGGCACAACCGGCATTCTGCACCTGTGCAAACGCACATCGTGCACCGTTACATCAGCAGCTTGCGCACCTTGAGCAAGGCGACGATGAACGCGTCGATCTCCTCGCGCGTGTTGTAGAACGCCAGCGAGGCGCGCAGCGTGGCTGGCACGCCATAGAACTGCATCAAGGGATGCGCGCAATGGTGACCGGAGCGCACGGCGATGCCCTGCAGGTCGAGCAGGGTGGCCATGTCGGTGGCCTGTGCACCCTCCAGCAGGAACGAGATCACCGGCTCCTTCTCCTTCGCTTCGCCAATGATGCGCAGGCCGGGAATCTCGCGCAGGCGCTCGGTGGCATAGGCGAGCAGGTTTTGCTCCCACGCGTGGATCGCCTCGAAACCCACCGATTCGTAATAGTCGATCGCCGCCGCCAGGCCGACGAAGCCGGCGATGTTCGGCGTGCCGGCCTCGAACTTGTGCGGTGGCGCGGCGAACGTGGTGCCGCTGAAACGCACCGCGCGGATCATCTCGCCGCCACCGAAGAATGGCGGCATCGCCTCCAGATGCTCACGCTTCGCCCACAGCGCGCCGGTACCGGTCGGGCCGAGCATCTTGTGCCCGGTGATCGCGTAGAAATCGCAGCCCAGCGCCTGCACGTCGACCGGCCGATGCGGTACCGCCTGCGAGCCGTCGACCAGCAGCGCGATGCCTCGTTTCCTGCATTCGCGGGCGATCTCGCGCACCGGATTGACCGTGCCCAGCACGTTGGAGACATGGGTGACGCAGGCCAGCTTCACTTCCGGCGTCAGCATCTCGATGTACTTCTCCACGATCAGCTCGCCGCGCTGGTCGATCGGCGCCGCCTTGACCGTGGCGCCGCTGCGCGCGGCGACCAGCTGCCACGGCACGATGTTCGCGTGGTGCTCCATCACCGTGGTCAGGATCGCATCGCCGGGCTGCAGCCGCGGCAACGCATAACTGTAGGCGACCAGGTTGATCGACTGGGTAGTGCCGGAGGTTAGGATCAGTTCATTGCGCGAGGTCCCGTTGATGAAACGCGCCAGCTTGTCGCGCGAGCCTTCATAGGCCGCCGTGGCTTCCTCGCCAAGCTGATGCACCGCACGCGACACGTTTGCGTTGTGCTCGCGATAGTGCGTGTTCACTGCCTCGATCACCGACATCGGCTTCTGACTGGTGTTGGCATTGTCGAGATACACCAACGGCTTGCCATGCACGCTACGTGCGAGCAGCGGGAAATCCGCGCGGATGCGCTGGACGTCGAAGACGGTGGGCGTTACGACTTGTGGTGCGATCATCTTCGACGCTTCCTATTTGGCTCCCTCCCCGGCTTCCAGGGGGAGGAGAGAATCATGCAGGCAATTGCGCGACCAGAAGCCCCGACAGATGCTCGCGCAATGCCTCGCTCGGCAGATCATCCAGTACCGCGCGGCAGAACGCGGCCGTCAGCAACGCACGTGCTTCCGCCAGCGGAATGCCGCGCGAACGCAGGTAGAACAGCGAGCGCTCGTCGAGCTGGCCGACGGTGGCGCCGTGCGCGGCCTTCACCTCGTCGGCATAGATTTCAAGCTCCGGCTTGGTGTCGATCTCGGCGCCGGGCGACAGCAGCAGGTTCTTGTTGCTGAGGCTGGCATCACTGCCGTCGGCACCGGGCGCCACCACGATCGCGCCGCGGAACACACCACGCGCGCGATCATTCGCCACTCCGCGCCAAGTCGACGTGGACGTGGTGTTCAGCGCCTGATGGCGGATCGCCAGCTGGGTGTCGATATGCTGGCGCCCGTGCGGCATGAACAAGCCGCGCGTATCGAAGCGTGCGCCGTCGCCAACCAGTTCGGCGCGAAGATCGTGACGCACCAGTGCGCCACCGAGCTCCAGCACATGCAGCGTCGCGTGGGCACGTGCGTGCAGGCGCACACTGCTGCGGCGAATCAGGCTGGTGGCAACCGCGACGTTCTGCAGCACGGTGTGCTGCAACCGCGCGCCTTCGCGCAGTTCGATGTCGCTCACCACGGTGGCCAGCTGCGCCGGCGCGGCGTCGGAAACGTGCTGCTCGATCAGGTTCAGCTCGGCGCCTTCGCCCAGCTCGATCACGTTGCGCAGGTGCCAGGCGAGTTCGACATCGGCCGCCGCGCCGACAAACACCAGTTGTACCGGCGCTGCGAGCTTCATGCCGGCGGCAACACGCAGCATCACGCCGTCGACGGCACTGGCCGCGTTGATCCGGGTAAACGCGTCGCCCGCTTCGCGGGCATCATCGATCAAGGCCGGTCGCGACAGCACGAAGCGCAATGGCTCGGCGTCATCGTGCAACGCCTGCGACAACGGCTGCAGGGTCAATCCGGCCGGCAGCACATCAAGTGCCGACAGGTCGGCCCGGAACACGCCGTTGACGAAGACCAGTCGCGGCCCATCGACACCGGGCAACGCGAACGTCGACGCAGGTACCGCACGCGATGCCGCAGCATCATCGCCACGGGCAAAGCGGCGCTGGCCGAGCGCACGCAATGCGGTGTATTTCCACGCTTCCACCCGCGTATCGGGCAGGCCGGCGGCGGCAAACGCCGCGCGGCTCTCATGCCGCGCCACATCCAGCCACGCAATGCCGCTGGATGGCAGCGGTGTGTCGAGCAAAGACTCGACCAACGGCAGCGGCGCCGGCTGGCTCATGCCGCGGCTCCCTCGCCGAGGCCGGCGTAGCCGTGCTCTTCCAGCTTCAAGGCCAGCGACTTGTCGCCGCTCTCGACGATGCGGCCGTCGGCCAGCACGTGCACGAAATCAGGCACCACGTAGTCGAGCAGGCGCTGGTAGTGGGTGATCATCAGGAACGCGCGATCGGGCGAGCGCAGCGCGTTGACGCCATCGGCGACATGCTTGAGCGCGTCGATGTCCAGCCCCGAATCGGTCTCGTCGAGGATCGCCAGCTGTGGTTCGAGCACGGCCATCTGGAAGATTTCGTTGCGCTTCTTCTCGCCGCCGGAGAAACCTTCGTTGACCGCGCGATGCAGCAGCTCGTCGGAGATCTGCATCACTTTCAGCTTCTCGCGCACCAGCTTGAGGAACTGCATCGAATCGAATTCCTTTTCGCCGCGCGCCTTGCGCTGCGCATTGAAGGCCGCGCGCAGGAAGTAGGTGTTGTTGACGCCGGGAATCTCCACCGGATACTGGAACGCCAGGAACACGCCGGCGGCGGCGCGCGCTTCCGGCTCCAGTGCCAGCAGGTCGATGCCGTTGTAGGTCACCGTGCCGGCGGTCACTTCATAACCGTCGCGACCGGACAGCACGTTGCCCAGTGTCGACTTGCCGGCCCCGTTCGGCCCCATGATCGCGTGCACTTCGCCCGCGTTCACGCTGAGGCTGAGCCCCTTGAGGATTTCCTTGCCCTCGACGCGGGCGTGCAGGTTTTCGATTTTCAGCATGTTCATTTCTTCGATTCCACCGCCAACGTGCACGGCCCGTTGCCTACCAGAGATTTGTAGCCCTCGATGACACTGGATTTGCTTGCTGCATTCAAATCACAGGTGGCAACGATGGGGACGCTCAATACTTCGCCGAACAAGGTGGGATCCGACAGCCAGCCGGCCCGAAAGGACTGGCCATCCGTCGACAGCCGCAGTCCCCACGGCACGGTGTTTTGGGTGACGGTCAGCACCGGTACGTGGGCGCTCCAGGCGAACCGGCGAATCGGCCCCACCGTGAAATGCCCTTGCGCATCGGTGACGACTTCCTGTTTCCTTGCGGTGGACGCCATCTGGCCGGATTCATCCATCACATCGGCCAGTTGGATGCGCGCACCCGCCACCGGCTGGCCTGCCTTGACGACCGTGCCGGTAATCCGCGGTGCGGTCAGGTAGTGATGCGGCCACGGCACGCAGCCGGCGAGCCCTGCGAACATGACGCACATGCACAGTCGATGGGACGTCCTCATCCGACCGCGCCTTCCAGCGATACCTCGAGCAGCTTCTTCGCTTCCACCGCGAACTCCATCGGCAGTTCGCGGAACACCTGCTTGCAGAAGCCGTCGACGATCATCGACACGGCGTCTTCCTCGCTGATGCCGCGCGAGCGGCAGTAGAACATCTGGTCGTCGGAGATCTTCGAGGTGGTCGCCTCGTGCTCGACGATCGCCGTCGGGTTCTTCACTTCCATGTACGGGAAGGTGTGTGCACCGCACTTCTTGCCAATCAGCAGCGAGTCGCATTGGGTGTAATTGCGCGCACCCTCGGCGCCCTTCTCCATCTTGACCAGACCGCGGTAGCTGTTGGAGCTGCGTCCGGCGCTGATGCCCTTGGAGACGATCTTCGACTTGGTGTATTTGCCGAGATGGATCATCTTGGTGCCGGTGTCGGCCTGCTGGAAGTGATGGGTCAGCGCCACCGAGTAGAACTCGCCCACCGAGCGGTCGCCGCGCAGCACCACGCTGGGGTATTTCCAGGTGATCGCCGAGCCGGTTTCCACCTGGGTCCAGCTGATCTTGGAATCGTCGCCGCGGCAGTCGCCGCGCTTGGTGACGAAGTTGTAGATGCCGCCCACACCGTTCTCGTCGCCGGGGTACCAGTTCTGCACGGTGGAGTACTTGATCTGCGCCTTTTCCAGCGCGACCAGCTCGACCACCGCGGCATGCAGCTGGTTCTCGTCGCGCTTCGGCGCGGTGCAACCTTCGAGGTAGGAGACGTGGGCGCCTTCCTCGGCCACGATCAGGGTGCGTTCGAACTGGCCGGTGTTCTGCGCGTTGATGCGGAAATAGGTAGACAGCTCCATCGGGCAGCGCACGCCCTTCGGGATGAACACGAAGCTGCCGTCGGAGAACACCGCCGAGTTCAGCGCGGCGAAGAAGTTGTCGCCGGTGGGCACCACGCTGCCCAGGTATTTGCGCACGATGTCCGGGTATTCGCGGATCGCCTCGCTCATCGAGCAGAACAGCACGCCGGCCTCGGCCAGTTGCTTGCGGAAGGTGGTGCCGACCGAGACCGAGTCGAATACCGCGTCCACCGCCACGCCGGCCAGCGCCGCGCGTTCGTGCAGCGGAATGCCCAGCTTCTCGTAGGTTTCCAGCAGCGCCGGATCGACCTCGGCCAGCGACTTCGGGCCGGCCTTGGGCGCGGCGTAGTAGCTGATCGCCTGATAGTCGATCGGATCGATGTTGAGCTTGGCCCAATCGGGTTTCGGCATGGTCAGCCAGTGACGATAGGCTTCGAGCCGCCACTCGGTCATCCACGCCGGCTCCTGCTTGATCGCGGAAATCTGGCGGACGGTTTCCTCATCCAGACCCGGCGGCAGGCCGGTCATCTCGATCTCGGTGACGAAGCCGGCCGCGTAGCTGCGGCCAAGCGCCTCGGCAACCTCGGCGTTGTCGCGGAGTGTGGTGGTGGCGCTGCGCTCGTTGATCATGCTGCTGTTCATTCGGTGGTGGCCTCGCCGGTTTTCACGGTGACCGCAATCTTTCGGCCCTGACTCGATGCGGCCTGACTCAATGAGGTTTGCGGCAACGGCTTGAGCATGTCGGCCAGGCTGACCGCGCGCAGAGTCTGATCCAGCACGCTGTTGATCCGCTGCCAGCTGCCGCGCACACCGCACTGCGATTCGCGATCGCACTGGCCTTCGCCTGCGCTGCACTCGGTCATGCCGATCGGGCCTTCCAGCGCCTCGACGATCTCGGCCAGCGAAATCTCGCTGGCCGGCTTGGCGAGCCGGTATCCGCCGTTGACGCCGCGGAACGACTCGACCAGCGCAGCGTGCCCAAGCGCCTTCAGCAGCTTGCTCACCGTCGGCAATTCCAGGCGCGTCTCATCGGCGATCTGCACCGTACTGAGCACGTCATCCGGATGTGCGGCGATGCAGGTCATCACCACGGTGGCGTAATCGGTGAGTCGGCTGACGCGAAGCATGAATGCGCTCGGGCCTGGGCGGCTTGAATCGGGACTAAAATGGTACTGATTTGATGCGGCGCGGTCAATCCGGCCATATGCACCATTATGGTGCATTACCCATTATTGATTGCCCGTAAACCGTGCACTCAATAGCCGCTGATGTGGCACCTGTCGGCAAAAGTCCCGCCAAGCCTTGCGTTGCGGCGCTGGCATGCATCGTGCTGCATCGCAATAAGACCCACGCACCCAGGGGCACGTCATGAAGTGGATCACCGCCATCATCAAGCCATTCACGCTGGACGACGTGCGCGAGGCACTGGCCGAGGCCGGCGTGCAAGGCATGACGGTCACCGAGGTCAAGGGCTTCGGTCGCCAGCACGGCCATACCGAGCTGTACCGCGGCGCCGAATACGTGGTCGATTTCCTGCCCAAGCTGAAGATCGAGGTGGCGGTAGCTAACGATCGCCTCGACCACGCGATCGAGGCGATCAGTAACGCAGCCCGCACCGGCAAGATCGGCGACGGCAAGATCTTCGTCAGTGAGCTCGAACAGGTGATCCGCATCCGCACGCAGGAGGTCGACGCCGATGCGCTCTAGACACATGCTCATCGCCAGCACCAGTCTGGCCATCCTGCCGTTTTCCGCCGCCGCACAGACCACTGTTGCCGTGCTCGACCACGGCGATACCGCCTGGATGATCGTCGCCAGCATGCTGGTCTTGATGATGACGATCCCCGGCGCCGCACTGTTCTACGGCGGCATGGTGCGCGCGAAAAACCTGCTCTCGGTGATGATGCAGTGCTTCGCGATCACCGCACTGGTCACCGTGCTGTGGATGCTCTACGGCTACTCGCTGGCCTTCAGTACCGAGGGCATGCATGCCGGCGTGACGAACTGGCATTCGTTCATCGGTGGCCTGGATCGAGCCATGCTCGCCGGGCTGAAACCCGACACGCTGTACCAGACCGTGCCGGAAAGCGTGTTCGTGATGTTCCAGCTGACTTTCGCGATCATCACGCCGGCGCTGATCATCGGCGCTTATGCCGAGCGCATGAAGTTCAGCGCGATGCTGTGGTTCAGCGGTCTGTGGCTGACCTTCGTCTACCTGCCGGTGGCGCACATGGTGTGGAGTGGCCCCGGCTCGCTGCTCGGTGACCTCGGCGTCCTCGATTTCGCCGGCGGCACCGTCGTACATATCAACGCCGGCATCGCCGGCCTGGTCGCGTGCCTGGTGATCGGCAAGCGCCGTGGCTGGCCACAGACACACATGCCACCGCACAACCTCGGCTACACCGTGATCGGCGCCAGCCTGCTGTGGCTGGGCTGGTTCGGCTTCAACGCCGGCTCGGCGGTGGCCGCGAACGGCAGCGCCGGCATGGCGATGCTGGTGACCCAGATCGCCACCGCTGCCGCCGCGATCGGCTGGGTTGCGGTGGAGTGGGCCATCCATCGGCGCGCCAGCGTGCTCGGCATCGCCTCCGGTGCGGTGGCCGGCCTCGTGGCGATCACTCCGGCGGCGGGAACGGCAGGGCCTGCCGGTGCCCTGCTCATCGGCTTCGTCGCCGGCACGGTGTGCTTCTTCACCGCCACGCGGCTCAAGCACAAGCTGGGCTACGACGACTCGCTGGACGTGTTCGGCGTACATGCCATCGCCGGCATCATCGGCGCCCTGCTCACCGGCCCGTTCGCCGCGCCGAAGCTGGGCGGCTTCGGCACGGTGACGTCGCCACTGCTGCAGCTGTGGATCCAGGCCAAGGGCGTGGGCTTCACCATCGTCTGGAGCGCCGTGCTCAGCTGGGGCATCCTGAAACTGCTCGACCTCACCATCGGGCTGCGCGTCGATGCCGAACAGGAACAGATGGGCCTGGACATTGCGGAGCACGAGGAGCGCGCCTACAACCTGACTTGATGAGTACGCCAATCGACGGTGCGTTCGGCGCGTGCAGGCTCTAAGCTGTTCGTGTTTATCCAGCGACTTACTTCATGGACAGTACCCAAGACCGCGTCACCGCCCGCCTGGCCTGGACACGTCACACCCTCGGCGACCCGACGCTGACGCTGGCATCCGCCTCGGCCGATGCCAGCTTCCGCAGCTACTGGCGCACGCAGCACCAGGGTCAGAGTTGGATCGTGATGGACTCACCGCCGGGGCAGGAGGATCCGCAGCCATGGCTGGGCATCGGCACGCGGCTGTCCGCCGCCGGCCTGCACGTGCCGGCCGTCAAGGCTCAGGATCTGCAGCAGGGCTTCCTGCTGATCGAGGATCTCGGTTCGCAGCTGTACCTGCCGGCCTTGAACGACAGTACGGTCGATGCGCTGTACGGCGACGCGCTGGACGCACTGCTGCGCATGCAGCGCGACACCAACGTGGACGGCATGCAGCCGTACGACCACGTGTTCCTGCAGCGCGAGCTGGAGATCATGCCGGAATGGTTCCTTCGCCGGCATCTCGACTACACGCCCGAGTGCGAGGAATGGGATGTGCTGGAATCGGCGTTCACCGTGCTGTTGCACAATGCCCTGGCGCAACCGCGCTGTTTCGTGCACCGCGATTACCACAGCCGCAACCTGCTGATCACGACCCGCAACAATCCCGGGATCATCGACTTCCAGGGCGCGTTGCACGGCCCCGTCACCTACGACCTCGCCTCGCTGCTTCGCGATTGCTACATCGTGTGGGATCGCGCGCGCGTCGAAGCATGGGTCGAAGGCTATCGGCGACGCCTGCAAGCTGCAAACCTGATCGCTGCGGATGTCGACGGCCAGCGCTTCCTGCGCTGGTTCGACCTGATCGGTCTGCAACGGCATATCAAGGTGCTCGGCATCTTCTGCCGGCTCTGCTACCGCGACGGCAAGCCCGGTTATCTCGACGACCTGCCGCGTGTATACGACTACGTGATCGACGTGGCCAGCCGTTACCCCGAGCTGGCCGACTTCGCAGCGCTGCTGCAGCGCTGCGTGGGTGAGCGCGAGCTGCGCCAGCCGGCGGCCGCATGAAGCACGCGCTGATCTTCGCCGCCGGCCTCGGCGAGCGCATGCGACCGCTGACCGATCAAACGCCCAAACCGCTGCTGCCGGTGAACGGCAAGCCGCTGATCGTGTGGCATCTGGAAAAGCTCGCTGCCGCCGGCGTGCATTACGTGGTGATCAACACCTCACATCTGGCCGAGCAGTTTCCCGACGCGCTGGGCGACGGTTCGCGCTGGGGTTTGCGCATCCGCTACGCCTATGAAGGCACGACGCCACTGGAAACCGGCGGCGGCATGTTGAACGCACTACCGTTGCTCGGTCCCGAACCGTTCCTCGTGGTCAGCGGCGACGTGTGGTGCGACGCGGATTTCACCGTCCTGCCTGCCGAGCCCCAAGGCCTCGCGCATCTGCTGATGACGGACAACCCCGTGCATCATCCGCGTGGCGATTTCCGGCTGGACGCACAAAACCGCCTGCACGACGACGGCGAACCCCGGCTAACCTATAGCGGTATTGGCGTGTTCCGTCGCGAGCTGCTGGACGGCTGGCGCGAGGCTGTCGGCGATGCGCCAGGCGCCGACGCGAAGCCGCCACGCTTCAAGCTGCGGCCGCTACTGGAAAGGGCGATCGCAGAGGGAAAGGTCGATGGCTCGCACCATCGCGGCACATGGACTGACGTTGGGACACCGGAGCGCCTGGCGCAGCTGGAATCCGAGCTGCGCGGGTAACGCGGGCGCCCCACACACCCACCAACGAAAACGGCCCGGTACAAACCGGGCCGCCAAGTTTCGTGAGCTACCCCTCTGCCCTTCGGACCTCTCCCTGCAGGCAGGAGAGAGAGCATCAGAATCGCCCGCTTTGCGGGCGATGGTTACTCAGGGACGCCGAGCCAGTTCCGGGTTTTCCTTGGTCACCGGCATCAGGTCCTTCTTCGATACACCCAGCCACAGCAGGATCGGGCTGGCGACGAAGATCGACGACAGCGTGCCGACCACGATGCCGATCAGCATCGTCACGGCGAAACCGTGCACGGCAGGACCGCCGAAGAAATACAGCGCACCCATCGTGATCGCCGTGAACAGCGAGGTGATGATGGTTCGCGACAGCGTGTTGTTGATCGAGCGGTTGAGGATCTCCTCCGGCTCGGCCTTGCGCGCCAAACGGAACAGCTCGCGGATACGATCGAACACCACCACCTTGTCGTTGATCGAGTAACCGATCACGGCCAGCACCGAGGCCAGCACGGTCATGTCGAACTCGCGCTGGACCAAGGCCAAGATGCCCAGCGTCACCAGCACGTCATGCACTTCCGTGGCCACCGCGGCGATCGCGAAACGTCGTTCGAAGCGGATCCAAAGGTAGGCCATGATGCCGAGGATCACGAACACTGCGGCCACGGTGCCATCACTGCGCAACTCCGCGCCGACTTCCGCAGTAACCAGTTCACGGTTCTTCAATTTGGCGTCCGGACGCGAAACGTGCAGCGCCTTGAGAACGTCGGCAGCGATCAGATCGAGGTTGACTTTGCCATTCGCGTCGACCGCCTTCTGGTCGTCCTTCGGCTGCATGCGGATCGACACCTCACGGGTTCCGCCCAGACTTTGCACCAGGGCATGCTCGAAACCACCCTTTTCCAGCGTCGCACGTACGTCAGCGATTTCCACCGACTGATCGTAGTCGACCACCATCGAGACGCCACCGGTGAAGTCCAGCGCGTAATTGAGGCCTTTCGTCGCGATCAGCCCGATTGAGGCAACCATCAGGAACAACGCGATGGCGATGCTGTACTTGCGCATGCCAAGGAACGGGATGTTGCTGTCGTGATTGAAAATTTCCATGGTGGTTCCTTAGACCGACAGCGTCTTGAGCTTGCGGTGGCCGTGGATCAGCGCGGTGAACGCGTGAGTCAGCGTCACCGAGGTGAACAGCGAGGTCAGGATGCCGATCATCAGCGTCACGCCGAAGCCCTTGATCGCGCCGGTACCCATCGTGGTCAGCGCCAGTGCGGCGATCAGATGGGTGACATTGGCGTCCAGAATGGTCGACCAGGCTTTCTCGTAACCGGCGCGGATCGCCGCGTGCGGCGTCGAGCCGTTGCGCAGCTCCTCACGCACGCGTTCGCAGATCAGCACGTTCGCATCGATCGCCATGCCGAGGGTCAGCACGATACCGGCAACGCCCGGCATGGTCAGGGTGACGCCGATCAGCGACATCACCGCCAGCAGGATCACCAGGTTGAAGAACAGCGCGATATCCGCGACCAGACCGAACAGTTTGTAGTAGATCGCCGCCGCCAGCAGCACCAGCGCCAGACCCAGCATCACCGCCTTGAAGCCCTTGTCGATGTTGTCCTGACCGAGGCTGGCGCCAATCACGCCTTCCTCGACGATATCCATCGGTGCGGCCAGCGCGCCGCCCTTGAGCAGCAGGGCGAGGTCAGAAGCTTCCTTCGGGCTGCCCAGACCGGTGGTCTGGAACTGCTTGCTGAAGGGGCTGGCGATCGAGGCGTCGTTGATCACGGTTTCGGTGATCTTCGGAACACGGACTTCCTTGCCATCGACGATCTTGGTCTCGTAGACCTGTTCGACATACACCACCGCCATCGGCTTGCCGACGTTGGCGTTGGTGAAATCGCCCATCTTCTTGGCGCCGGCCGCGTTCAGGGTGACGTCGACCTTCGGCGTGCCGCTCTGCTGGTCGATGCCCGACGAGGCGTCCACCAGCTGGTTGCCGGTCACGATGATCTGCTTGCTCACCAGCACCGGCAGGTTGCTGCCGCGCATGCGATAGAGGTTGGCGTCCGGCGGGATGTTGCCGGTCCGCGCCGCTTCCTGTGCCTGCGCATCGCCGGCCTGGCCGATACCGGGGCGGTATTGCAGCGTGGCTACCGCACCGATCAGCTTCTTCGCCTCGGTCGGATCCTGCACGCCGGCCAGCTCAACCACGATGCGGCTGTCGCCCTGCTGCTGGATCAGCGGCTCGGATACGCCCAGCGCATTGATGCGGTTGCGCAGCGTGCCCAGGTTCTGGGTGATCGCACTGCGTGACAGATCACGCAACTTCTCCGGCTTGATCACCACATTCAGTACGTAGCGATCGCCGGTGTTGGCGCCGTTCGCCACGTTGAGATCGGTGTATTCGTTGGCGATCGCGTCGGCAGCTGCGGAACGATCCTCGACCGAACGCAGGATCACCGCGATGCCCTGCTCACGCACGGTATTGCGGGTCACCGACTCGTAACGAATGTTCTTCTGCCGCAGCAGACTGCGGATATCGTCGGCGTAGCTGTTTTCCTGCTTGTCGATCGCATCGTTCTGATCGACCTGCATCAGGAAGTGCACGCCGCCCTGCAGATCCAGGCCCAGCGGCATCGAACGCGCACCGATTGCGCGCAGCCAGCTGGGCACATTCGACTGCAGCTTGAACGCCACCGTGTAGCCGTCGCCCAGTGCCGCCTTGATGGCATCGGCGCCGCTCTTCTGCACGTCCGAGTTGGTGAAGGTGGCCAGCAGATGATCGCCTTCCACCGCCACAGCACTGGCCGCGATCTTCTTGCTGGTCAGCGCGGCCTGCACTTTCTGCTGCAGGGACTGATCGATCGGCGGCGCGTCGCGATTGGCGGTGACCTGCACCGCCGGCAACGGGACAAATGCATTCGGCAACGCGTAGATGACGCCAAACAGCATCACCAGCGCGACCAGCGCGTACTTCCAGCGGGGAAAATCACTCATGCCCTGAATCCATCAAGGCCGCGGCAACGGCCCGCGGCGGTAGCAACAATCGAGGAATAATCGCGTGACAGGCAGCCGCCGGGCGGTGCCTCGAAGCCGTCGATCAGACGGACTTCAGCGAGCCCTTGGGCAGCACTTGCTGGACCGCGCCCTTCTGTACCTTGACCTTCACGTTGGCCGCGATCTCGACGGTGATGAAGGTCTCGCCCACTTCTTCCACGCGTCCGGCGATGCCGCCGTTGGTGACCACTTCGTCGCCCTTGGCCAGGCCGGAGATCAGCGCACGGTGCTCTTTCTGGCGCTTCATCTGCGGACGAATCATCATGAAATACATCAGGCCGAACAGCACCACCATCATGATGATCATGGACATGCCGCCACCGGCGGGCTGCGCTGCAGCGGCCTGGGCGATCACGGGGGAGATCGGAAAACTCATCGGTTTGTCTCGCAAGTTATGGCGCAGCCAAGGATTTCAGCTGAACGCCTGATAAAAGATCGTTGATTATGCCATGCACCCCCAAGCCGTGCACGGCACCGCATGGCCCCGCTGACCGGGCAGCAGATCACTACTGAGGGCTGTGGTTGCCGGTTGCAAGCCCGACTGCGATATGGTGCCGAATGCGGCGGCGGCCGCACCGTGCGCGCTAAGCGACTACGCCGCCCTGCCTTTGTGCATAAAACCCGGCAATGAAGGCATCCAGCGTGCGGCTGGCAATCGCCTCGCGCAGGCCGGCCATCAGGCGCTGGTAGTAGCGCAGGTTGTGCATGGTGGCGAGCTGGCTACCGAGGATCTCGTTGCAGCGATCGAGATGCCGCAAATAGGCACGGCTGAAGCCGTTGCTGCAGGCGTAGCAATCGCAGCCCTCCTCGATCACCCGCGTATCGGTGGCGAACTTCGCGTTGCGGATGCGCAGCGTGCCCTCGGCGGTGAACAGGAAACCGTTGCGCGCATTGCGGGTCGGCATCACGCAGTCGAACATGTCGATGCCGCGACGCACCGCCTCGACGATGTCCTCCGGCCGGCCCACGCCCATCAGGTAGCGCGGCTTGTCGACCGGCAGCAGCGGCACGGTGAAATCCAGCGCATGGTTGCGCTCGGCCTCCGGCTCGCCCACGGCCAGACCACCGACCGCATAGCCGCCGAAGCCGATCTTCACCAGCCCTGCGGCGGAGCGCTGGCGCAGGTTCGCGTACATGCTGCCCTGCACGATGCCGAACAGCGCATTTGGCGGCCTTGAATCGGCACGTTGCAGGTCATCGAACGCCCGACGCGAGCGTTCGGCCCAGCGCAGCGAAAGCTCCATCGAATCGCTGGCCACCTTCTCGGTGGCCGGATACGGCGTGCACTCGTCGAAGATCATCGCGATGTCCGAATCCAGCGTCTTCTGGATCTGCATCGACACTTCCGGCGACAGGAACACCTTCGAGCCATCGACCGGCGAGGCGAACGTCACGCCCTCCTCGGTGATCTTGCGCTTGTGCGCCAGCGAGAACACCTGGAAGCCACCGGAGTCGGTAAGGATCGGCTTGTCCCAGCCGATGAACTTGTGCAGGCCGCCGAACTTCTCGACGATCTCCAGTCCCGGCCGCAGGAACAGGTGAAACGTGTTGCCGAGGATGATCTCGGCGCCGATCTCGGTGACATCGCGCGGTGTCATCGCCTTGACCGAACCATACGTACCCACCGGCATGAACGCCGGCGTTTCCACCGTGCCGCGGGCAAAGGTCAGGCGACCGCGGCGGGCGGCGCCGTCGGTGGCGAAGAGATCGAAATTCATGGCAGTCATCCGCCCAGTTTAACCGCTGCCACCGCTCAGCTGCCGCACGCAGGATCAAGCTGGGGCAGGATCAACATCGCGTCGCCATAGGAGAAAAACCGGTAACCCTGCTCGACCGCATGGCGATAGGCGTCGAGCATGAACTCGCGCCCGGCCAGCGCCGACACCAGCATCAATAGAGTCGACTGCGGCAGATGGAAGTTGGTCAGCAGGCCGTCGATGCTGCTGAAGCGGTAGCCGGGGAAGATGAAGATCTGCGTCTCGCCGGCGAACGGATGCAGCTCGCCGTCCTTGCTGGCGCTTTCCAGCGCGCGCACTACCGTGGTGCCCACCGCGATGACACGACCACCGTTGGCGCGCGTGCGACGGATCTGGCCGATCAGATGAGCACCGACGTTGAGCCACTCGCGATGCATCTGATGATCCTTCAGATCGTCCGCCCGCACTGGCTGGAATGTGCCGGCGCCCACATGCAGCGTGATGTAACCGAACTCGACGCCGCGCTCGCGCAACGTCGCCAGCATCGCCTCGTCGAAATGCAGACCGGCCGTAGGCGCTGCAACCGCGCCAGGCTCGCGCGCGAACACGGTCTGGTAGCGCTCCAGGTCGCTGGCGTCGGCATGCCTCTCGATATACGGTGGCAGTGGCATCTCGCCCAGCTTCAGCAGCAGCTTTTCCAGCGGCTCGGGCGCCTCGAAATGCAGCCGAAAGAACCCTTCGTCGCGGCCCAGCACCACCGCATGGCTACCGTCGGCCAGCTCGATCCGACCACCTTCCTTCGGCTTCTTGCTGACGCCGAGTTGCACGGTCGCCTCGTGCGCGCCGGTGACCCGCTCGATCAGGATCTCCACTGCACCGCCGCTGATCTTGCGTCCGTACAGACGCGCCGGCAGCACGCGAGTGTCGTTGAACACCAGCAGATCGCCCGGCCGCAGGAAGTCGGGCAGCTCGCGGAACATGCGGTCCTGCCGCGACTGTGCCGGCACATCCAGCAGCAGCATGCGGCTGGCCGAACGCTCGGGCAGCGGCGCCTGCGCGATCAGCTCGGGCGGCAGTTCAAAATCGAAATCGGACTTCTTCAAGAGACACACGGCCAGCAGGTGAAAGCGGGACATTATCCCGCACTGAGCCAACCCTTGCGCGACGAGCTACAGCCAGCCTTTCTGCCGCGCCAGCCGATACGCCTCGATGCGGTTGGCGACGCCGAGCTTGCCGATGGCCTCGGACAGGTAATTGCGCACGGTGCCATGCGACAGATTCAATTGCGTGGCGATGTCGCCAGCGGACTGGCCTTCGCCGGCCAGCCGCAATACCTGGCGCTCGCGATCGTTCAGCGGATCGGCTTCCGACCAGGCTTCCAGCGCCAGCTGCGGATCGATCGCGCGACCGCCACGATGCACCGTGCGCAATGCCTCGGCGAGATTCTCGGCGGGCGCGTCCTTCAACAGATAACCCGACACGCCGGCATCCAGCGCGCGACGCAGGAAACCGGGCCGCGCGAAGGTGGTGACGATGACCACCTTCATCGGCAGCTCCTGACGCTGGATGCGCTGCGCCAGTTCCAGCCCGGTCAACCCCGGCATCTCGATATCGGTGACCAGCACGTCGGGTTTCAGGCGCTGCAGCTCGCGCCACGCGGCCTCGCCGTCGGCAGCCGAGCCGAGTACCTCGATGTCGGACTCCAGATTCAGCAATGCCGACAGGGCGCCGCGCACCATCGCCTGATCTTCGGCCAAAAGAACTCGGATCATGTGCTGGCTTCCTGGTGTCCACAGCGGCGAAAGGATGGTGTCATGGCTTGTGCGGCCGTGGGTGCGTGGATGGACTCACGCGACAGGTTGACCCGGAATCGTGTGCGCCAGCGGATTGGCAGGTGTCGGCTCCAGCGATGGTCGGGATGTTTCAACCAGGCGCATGAGCGGCAGCGGCACCACCACCCGCAGACGCGATCCCTGACCGCGCGGCGACTCGAAGGTCAGCGTGCCGCCGAGCGCACGCACCCGCTCACGCATACCGCACAGGCCATTGCCGTCCATCTCGATGCCACCGCGGCCATTGTCGCTGATCTGCATGCAGACGCTGGCCCGCTCGCGCGCCATCTCGATCCGGGCCTGGCTGGCATCAGCATGGCGCGCAATATTGGTCACCGCCTCGCGCAAGATCAGCGACAGGCCTCGCTCGACGTCACCCGGCAGGTCGACGGGCAGCGTGCCGTAATCCAGATGGACACGGGAAGATTCCAGCAGCAGTCGCGCCGAGGCCAGTTCGGCAGCGAGGTCGGTGGCGCGGATGCCGGTGACCGCGCTGCGCACTTCGGCCAACGCGTGACGTGCCACCTTTTCCGCCTCCTCGACCTCGCGCTTGGCGGCGTCGACATCGCGGTCGAACAGCTTGCGCGAGAGTTCGAGCTTGAGCGTGATCAGCGACAGCGTATGGCCGAGCAAGTCGTGCAGGTCGCGTCCGATCCGTTCACGCTCCGCCGTGGCGGCGAGCCGGCGCACCTCGTCGTGCGAAAGACTGAGGGCGACATCCTTTTCCTTGTGGATCTGTTCGACCATGACAATGGTGCAGATGACGAAGATCGTGACCGGCATGATCACCAGCAGCGACGGCGGATAGCCGATCCGCCAGGCCAGTCCCACGTAGATGGCGTTGATCAGCAACACCTGGGCCACATAGCTGCGGAAGTGCCGCCTGTCGCAGTGACTCAGCATCACGCAGGCGTATACGTAATAACTGAGGCCGCTGTAATACCAGGGCAGCAAGCCGAAACACAGCAGCGCCATGCCCCACGCGTAGAGATACGCAATCCGCCGGGGAGCCAGCTGCGTCATGGCGAACAGCAGCAGAAACAGCGGATACGAACCCAGCGTGCACAGCAGCCACGTCAGGGTATAACCATGCAGGCCGCGATCGAACAGCGGCGTGATGAAGATCCACAACGACCACAGCAAATGCACGCTGTCGGCCCATGGCGATTTGCCGCGGCGAAGGTCCTCTGCCGCCGCGGAATCCGGCGCCGGCGTGAACCATCGGGCAATGGAGGCTGGGATCATGGCAAGGCTTTCCGCGAGCGGCTCGGACTGAACGACATGCTACTTCAACCGTTCCGCCGCAGGCGTCGCGCCGCCAGCAGCAGAAAGCCGACGGCAAAGCCGAGCAGCACCAGCACATGCGTCAGGATCGCCTCCTTGTTGAGGCCCACCGCCGCCATGGCCACCATGTCGAGGTGATAGCTCGGCCAGATTGGCGCGATCTGCTGCAGGAACTTCGGCAGCATCGGCAACGGCATCCACAGGCCGGACATGAACGACATCGGCAGGTAGATCAGTTGCAACATGCCGGGCGCGCCCTGCCCCTTGATCAAGGTGCCGACGAACATGCCCAGCGCGCAGAACGGCAGCACGCCAAGCATCCCGGTGAGCAGCAACGCGCCGGCCTGCAGCGGATTCAGGGTCACGTGCCCCAGCGATACCGCCATGGTCAGCAGCAACAGGATGACCACCCCGGCAGCCACCATCGCCATCAGCATCTTGCCCAGCAGATAGGCACCCGGCGGCATCGGCAACGCCCGCTTGAACGTCAGCAGGCCGCCGTCACGCTCCAGCGCCAGCGATACGCCGAAGCCGAACAGGCCCGGACTCATCACGCCGAACACGCCGTAGCTGGCCAGCAGGTAGCGCGCCGCATCGGCACCCTCGGACTTCGCCATCAGCACGCCGAACAGCAGGTAGAACATCGCCGGGAACAGCATGATCGGCAACATGAAACCCGGCGCGCGCATGTAGCGCAGGCACTCGCTGCGCGCTTCTTCCAGATAGGCGCCGATGACGCGGCTGCGTGGCATCACGGGTGCGATCGATTCGTTGACAGACATGACGGTTTCCATCTCAGGCAGCCTCGCGCTGGTCGGTGTCGGATACCTCGTCGGCATCGCGGGTGAGTTCGGTGAAGGCCTCGGCCAGGCCGGCGCGCTGCACTTCCAGTTCGCGCAGGTGCAGGTCGGCGGCAAGCAGGCGGCGCACCACGACTTCGGCTTCGGTCGCGGTGATGTGCAGGCGTTCGTTCTCCCGGCGCACTTCGTTGACCTCGGGCCAGCTGCGCACGGTGTCGACCGACAATGCACTCAGGCAGCGGATGCGCTTGAGTGCGACCCGCGCACGCAGCTCTTCTACAGTGCCTTCATGGATCATGCGGCCGTGCGTCATCACACAGACGCGATCGGCGAGTGCCTCGGCCTCCTCCAGATAGTGCGTGGTCAGCAGCACCGAACAGCCCTCGGCGAGCAGCTGGCGGATCGCCGCCCACAGCTTCTGCCGCGCCTCGATATCCATGCCTACGGTAGGTTCGTCCAGGAACAGCAGCTCGGGGCGACCGCACAACGCCAGTGCGAATTGCACGCGCCGCTGCTGGCCACCGGAGAGTTTCGCGTAGGGGCGCTTGAGCAGATCGCTGACGCCGGCCAGTTCCGCGGTTTCCGCCAGGGTGCGCGGGGCCGGGTAGTAGCTGGCGGTCAGCCGCAACAGCTCGCCCACCCGCAGCGTCGGCGGCAGCTCGGCGTTCTGTAGCATCACGCCGATGCGCCGGCGCGCCTCGATCCGCTGCGGATCCTGGCCGAACAGTTCGACCGTGCCGGCATCGGCACGGATCAGCCCCAGCAACAGGGCAATCGCCGTGGTCTTGCCGGCGCCGTTGGGGCCAAGCAGGGCCAGCAGTTCGCCGCGCTGCAATTGCAGATCGGCACCGTCGAGCGCGGTGAGCTGGCCGTAGCGTTTGACGGCGCCGCCGAGGCGGGCAATCGGGTCACGGATAATGGGATCAGGGGCATGTGGCATGAGTAGTCCTCCAGTGCCGCCCATCCTCCACCTGGCCCGACCTCACAGGCAGTCGCCGTCGTCAGCCATCGCGGGTGACAGCCGTCATCCGCGGCCCGGGTACGGGGTTACGGAGGCTGGCGCCGCAAGGTATCCTGTGCAGGATAAAACCGCCCGATTTGTACTTGAATGAAGGCGCGAAACATCTGAAAACATTGAGGAAGCGCCCGTTCGCCTGCGCCTCCCGCCACGCATTCACTAATGTCCGTCTCCGGCCTGGCAGCCGACTGGCGGAGCTACGGAGGATTCATCATGGGTGTGATCAACCAGCTGCGCGAACTGCGCGAATTCGGCGGCAAGCCGCGGACCACCGGTCTGGACGATGCCAGCATCGAGCGCATGGCGGCGAACGATCCCATGCTGGGTCAGGCGATTGCCGCCGCGGTGGCGCGCCATCATGAATTGCGTGCCGACCTGGCCGACTTCCTGAAACTGGACGAAGCGGAGCAGCTCGCCCAGGTGCAGGCCGGCTTCGTCAATTTCTACCCGGACGACGCAATCAGCCCGTACCTGCCCGCCGCCGCGCGCGGCCCGTGGATCGTTACGCTGAAAGGCGCCGTCGTGCACGACAACGGCGGCTACGGCATGCTCGGCTTCGGCCACAACGACCCGGCGATCCTCGAAGCACTGAGCCGCCCGCAGGTGATGGCCAACGTGATGGCACCCAGCGTGGCGCAACTGCGCTTCACCGCGGCGCTCAACAAGGAGTTGGGCCGCAATCGCGACAGCAATCCGTATGCGCGTTACATGTGCCTCAACTCCGGTTCCGAGTCGGTCTCGCTGGCCTGCCGCATCGCCGATGTCAATGCCAAGCTGATGACCGATGCCGGTGGCCGCTATGCCGGCCGCACGATCAAGCGGCTCGCGGTGAAGGGCGCGTTCCACGGCCGCACCGACAAACCGGCGCTGTATTCCGATTCCAGCCGCAAGACCTATCAGCAGCACCTCGCCAGCTATCGCCACGAGGACAGTGTGCTCACCATTGCTCCGTATGACGTGGCGCAGCTGGAAGCCGCGTTCGCCGATGCCGACAGGCACGGCTGGTTCATCGAGGCGATGTTCCTGGAACCGGTGATGGGCGAAGGCGACCCGGGCCGCGCGGTGACGCCGGAGTTCTACAAGGCGGCGCGCGCGCTGACCGAAGCCCACGGCACCCTGCTGCTGATCGACTCGATCCAGGCCGGCCTGCGCGCACACGGCGTGCTGTCCATCACCGACTACCCGGGCTTCGAGACGCTGCCGGCGCCGGACATGGAAACCTTCTCCAAGGCACTGAACGCCGGCCAGTATCCGCTGTCGGTGCTGGCAGTTACCGAGCGTACTGCCGGCCTGTATCGCAAGGGCATCTACGGCAACACCATGACCGCGAACCCGCGCGCGCTGGACGTGGCGCTGGCCACTCTGGGTGAGCTGAGCGACGCGGTGCGCAACAACATCCGCGAGCGCGGCAAGGAATTCGTCGACAAGCTCAACGCGCTGAAGAACGAGCTGGGCGGTCTGATCACCAAGGTGCAGGGCACCGGCTTGCTGTTCTCCTGCGAGCTGGCCCCGGAATACAAGTGCTATGGCGCCGGCTCGACCGAGGAATACATGCGCGAGCACGGCGTCGGCGTGATCCACGGCGGTGTCAACTCGCTGCGTTTCACCCCGCACTTCAACGTCACCAGCGCCGAGATCGACCTGGTCGTGGCGCATGTGCGCAAGGCGCTGCTGGAAGGTCCACGCAAGGCCAAGGCCGAGGCGGCCTGACTTTTCCTGTCGTCAACATGACCCTGTCGTCAGCCTGGGAAACCTGAGCTGACGCTTTGCTCGAGCGCCATCCACGACAACGCAGTCAGGCAGCGTTGTCGTAGATGAATGCCGCTTGCACTAAAATTTTCGTTAGCTCGCACGGCGCTCCCCGACCGGCTATAGACTGGCACCGCCGGCAACTGCCGGTCACCTTAGGGAGGGCCCACTGCATGTCCATCAATCTTCGTATCGTTCTTGCTGCCGCCTTGGCGTTGTCCAGCGCTGCCGCCTTCGCCGCCACCCCGGCGGCCAGCAAGACGGCTGACACCACCACCGCGGCTCCGGCTGCCAAGAAAGCGCTCACTCCGCAGCAGCAGCGCATGTCCGATTGCAGCAAGCAGTCTGCCGGCAAGAAGGGCGACGAGCGCAAGATGGCCATGAGCAGCTGCTTGAAGGGTGAAAGTGCCGCCCCAGCCGCGGCAGCGCCGACCGCCAAACAGACGCAGCAGGAAAAGATGAAAGCCTGCAATGCGGACGCCAAGGTCAAGGCACCCAAGGGCGAGGCACACAAGGCCTTCATGAGCAGCTGTCTGAAGGGTGACGCCGCAGCAGCACCGGCCGCGCACTAAGCTTCCACCGTTTGAAGGGCGCCGCCATGTTGTTGGCGGCGCCCTTTTCTTTTGCGACCATGCTGTCGCATGCTCGTCCCAGTATGCCCGCACGCAGGTCACTCATGAAGATCGTCGAAGTCCGTCATCCGCTGATCCAGCACAAGCTCGGCCTGATGCGGCGTGCCGGCATCAGTACCAAGGAATTCCGCGAACTGGCCTCCGAGGTCGCCGCGCTGCTCACCTACGAAGCCACCAAGGATCTGGAAACCGTCGAGGAACAGATCCACGGCTGGGCCGGCCCGCTGCAGGTGCATCGGATCAAGGGTAAGAAGATCACCATCGTGCCGATCCTGCGCGCGGGCCTGGGCATGTTGCCGGGCGTACTCGACATGATTCCCTCGGCCAAGGTCAGCGTGGTCGGCGTGCAGCGCGACGAGCACACCCTGCAGCCGGTGGCCTACTACGAAAAACTCAGCGGTCGCATGGACGAACGCATCGCGCTGATCGTCGACCCGATGCTGGCTACCGCCGGCACCCTGATCGCCGCCGTCGACATGCTGAAGGCCGCCGGTTGCAAACGCATCAAGGGGCTGTTCCTGGTTACCGCACCGGAAGGCCTCAAACGCATCGAGGCCGCACACCCGGATATCGAGATCTACACCGCTTCGATCGATGAACGCCTGAACGAGCACGGCTACATCCTGCCCGGCCTCGGCGACGCCGGCGACAAGATTTTCGGCACCAAGCAGTTGCCGGCAACCGACTGAACGTCCGTCGTCGGCCTGCCCGGCAAACCAGCAAAGAACTCAGCGACCGAAGCGGTCGGTCGCCTCCAGCAACTCATGCATGTTGCCCGGCTCGAACGCGGAATGGCCGGCGTCCTGCACGATGCGCAGATCGGCCTCGGGCCAGGCGCGATGCAGATCCCACGCACTACGCAGCGGGCAGACCACGTCGTAGCGGCCCTGCACGATCACTGTGGGGATGTTGCGGATGCGGTCCACGTTGCGCAGCAGCTGGTCGTCGTGTTCGAAGAAGCCACCATTGACGAAGTAGTGGCATTCGATGCGCGCGAATGCCAGCGCGAACTCGTCCTCGGCGCTGGATTCGATGTGCGACTTGTCCTGCCACAGGTAGCTGGTGGCACCTTCCCATACCGACCAGGCACGAGCGGCATCGACACGCGTCTTTGCGTCAGTGCTGGTCAGTCGGCGATGGTAGGCGCTCATCAGGTCGCCACGCTCGACTTCGGGAATGGCGTTGAGATAGGCCTCCCAGGCATCCGGATACAGCGCGTCGCAGCCCTTCTGGTAGAACCACTCAAGCTCCCAGCGACGCAGCATGAAGATGCCGCGCAACACCAGCTCGGTGACCTTGTCCGGATGTGTCTGCGCATACGCCAGCGCCAGCGTGGAACCCCACGAGCCGCCGAACACCTGCCAGCGATCGATCGCCAGATGCTCGCGCAGGCGCTCGATGTCGGCAACCAGATCCCAGGTGGTGTTGTCAGTCAGCTCCGCATGCGGCGTGGACTTGCCGCAGCCACGCTGATCGAACAGCACGATGCGGTAAATCGCCGGATCGAAGAAGCGCCGGCACTTCGGATTGGCGCCGCCACCCGGCCCACCATGCAGGAACACCACCGGCTTGCCGCTCGGGTTGCCGCTCTGCTCGTAGTACAGCGTGTGCAGCGCGGACACCTTGAGAAACCCGCTGTCGAAGGGCTCGATCTCGGGATACAGCGAACGAAGCGGGGGCGACATAACGGCTCCTCAAAGCGGACGGACAAGCCATCAAGACTAACATGCAGGCGGCTTTGGAGCCCTCAGCTGCCCACGAACAGCTTGCCCGGATTGAGGACGCCGTTCGGATCAAACACCTTGCGCACGCCTTGCATCAGCGCGATCTCCTCCGCACCGCGGGTGCTCTCCAGGTAAGCCCGCTTGACCAGCCCGATGCCATGCTCGGCCGAGATGCTGCCACCGTGACGCTGCAGTGTTGACGCCAGCAGCTTGGTGACGTGTTCGCACTGGGCGATGAACGCCTCCTCGGCCAGATCGTCCGGACGCAGCACGTTGATGTGCAGATTGCCGTCACCGATATGGCCGAACCAGATCACCTCGATCTGCGGATATTCATGCGCCAGCAGTGCCTGCATATCATGCAGGAACGCCGGCACCGCGCTGATCCGCACCGACACGTCGTTCTTGTACGGTCGCCGCGACGCCAGACTCTCGGTGATGCCTTCGCGCAGCCGCCACAGCGCGGCCGCCTGCGCCTCGCTTTGTGCAATCACGCCATCGCTGACCCAGCCCTGTTCCAGCGCGTGCTCGAATGCCGCCAAGGCGGTGTCCCGTGCCGGCTCGTCGAGGGCATCGAACTCGGTCACCACGTAGTACGGATAATCGCCGTCGATGGCGCGCTGTGCGCCATGCGCGAGCACGTGCGCCAGCGCGTGATCGGTGAAAAACTCGAACGCCTGCAGCTGCAGGCGTTCGCGGAATAGCTCAAACACCTGCATCAACGCATCCATGTCCGGCAACGCCAGCAGCATCACCTGTGATGGCGGCGGCGGATCGGTGAGTTTCAGGGTCGCTTCCACCACGATGCCCAGCGTACCCTCCGACCCGATCATCAGCTGCCGGAAATCGTAGCCGCTGGAGTTCTTGATCAGGCCGCGATTGAGTTCGAGCAGCTCGCCGTTGCCGGTCACCACTTTCAGCGCAGCGATCCACTCGCGCGTATTGCCGTAACGGATCACCCGGATGCCACCGGCATTGGTGGCGATGTTGCCGCCGATCGAGCACGAACCACGAGCGGCGAAATCGACCGGATAGATCAGGCCGTGGCTACGGGCCGCTTCATGCACGGTCTGCAGGATGATGCCTGGCTGCACGGTAAGCGTGCGATCGACCGCATTGAAATCCAGCACCCGGTTCATCCGCTCCAGGCTCAGCACCAGCTCGCCGTTGGCTGCCACTGCCCCGCCGGACAAGCCGGTGCGACCGCCGGACGGCACGATCGCGACCTGCTGTTCGTTGGCCCAGCGCACGATGACCTGCACTTCCTCGACACTCGCCGGCAACGCGATCGCCAGCGGCGCCGGCGTCCAGCGGCGGGTCCAGTCGCGGCCGTAATGCTCCAGATCGCCCGGCACGGTGAGCAGGCGCAGATCGGGCAGTCGACGGGACAATTCGGCAAGACGTGGATCGGGCATGCTGGGCTCCGGAGTATTCCTGCAGCGTGCCAGCCGCATCGCTTCGCGTCCAGTGTTGCAGCGCCGCAAATCGTCTCCGGCTCTGGCATAGTAGGGACTCTTTCCTGCACGGACCGACGCATGCAAACCTCCTATCCCCGCCAAGACATCAAGGTGTTGCTGCTGGAGGGCGTCAGCGTCAGTGCGGTCGAGAACTTCAAGCGCGCCGGCTACAGCCAGGTCGAGCTGCACGCGAAATCGCTGCCGGAAACCGAGCTGAAGGCACGCATCGCCGACGCGCACATCGTCGGCATCCGCTCCCGCACCCAGCTCAGCGAGGATGTGCTGGCACAGGCCAAACGCCTGATCGCGGTCGGCTGCTTCTGCATCGGGACCAACCAGGTCGATCTGAATGCCGCGCGAAAACTAGGCGTGCCGGTGTTCAACGCGCCCTACTCCAACACGCGCAGCGTGGCCGAGCTGGTGATCGCCGAGGCGATCATGCTGTTGCGCGGAATCCCGCAGAAGAACGCGCTGTGCCACCGCGGCGGCTGGACCAAGTCCGCCGCCGGCAGTTACGAGACACGCGACAAGGTGCTCGGCATCGTCGGCTATGGACACATCGGCACCCAGGTCGGCGTGCTGGCCGAGAGCTTGGGTATGCGGGTGATCTTCCACGACATCGAAACCAAGTTGTCGCTGGGCAATGCGCGCGCGGTTTCCAGCCTGGACGAGCTTCTCGAACGTGCCGATGTGGTCACCCTGCACGTACCGGAAACCCCCGCCACGCAGCTGATGATCCGGCGCGAGCAACTGGCGAAGATGCGCACCGGCGCGATGTTGATCAATGCCTCACGCGGGAGTGTGGTGGACATCGACGCCCTCGCCGCAGCACTGCGTGACGGCCATCTGGCCGGCGCTGCTGTGGATGTCTTCCCGCTCGAACCGAAAGGCAACGATGATGCCTTCGTCTCGCCCCTGATCGGCATGGACAACGTGATCCTGACCCCGCACATCGGCGGCAGCACGCTGGAGGCACAGGACAATATTGGCATCGAGGTCGCCAGCAAGCTGATCCGCTACAGCGACAACGGCTCGACGCTGTCGGCGGTGAACTTCCCCGAAGTGACCCTGCCCGAACATCCCAACAGCCGCCGCCTGCTTCACATCCACCGCAACGTGCCTGGCATGCTGTCGCGCGTCAACGAACTGTTCTCGGCCGGCAACATCAACATCGACGCGCAGTTCCTGCAGACCGACAGCGAAGTCGGTTACGTGGTGATCGATGTCAGTGCCGATGCACAGCAGGCCAATATCTTGAAGGACCAGCTGGCGGCGATTCCCGGCACCTTGCGCAGCCGCGTGCTGTACTGAGGATGAGAACGAAAAAAGCGCCCCGCGGGGCGCTTTTTTCGTATCCAGTTGCCGAATTGGTCGGGGCGGCCGGATTTGAACCGACGACCCTCTGCCCCCCAGGCAGATGCGCTACCAGGCTGCGCTACGCCCCGACTGTTCGGCAAGACTACTAGTCTAACAGCTCACCGGGCCATGCCGGAAGCCATGGATGAACGCGTTGATCTCAGCGACGCAGCAGGGTCAGCACTTCTTCCAGTTCCATCCGCACCTGGCGCACTATCTGGTGCGAGATACTCGCCTCCATCCGCGCCTGCGGGCCTTCCAGCCGAGCGCGCGCGCCGGTGATGGTGAAACCCTCGTCGTACAGCAACGAGCGGATCTGGCGAATCATCAGCACGTCGTGGCGCTGGTAGTAGCGACGGTTGCCGCGGCGCTTGACCGGATTGAGCGCGGGAAATTCCTGCTCCCAGTAACGCAGCACGTGAGGTTTCACACCGCACAACTCGCCGACTTCACCGATGGTGAAGTAGCGCTTGGCCGGGATGGCAGGCAATTCGGTGTTATTCCCTTGATCCAGCATAGCCCTCGACTCTTACCTTGAGTTTCTGTCCCGGTCGGAACGTCACCACGCGACGGGCGGAAATCGGAATCTCCTCGCCGGTTTTCGGATTGCGTCCCGGTCGCTGGTTCTTCAGCCGCAGATCGAAATTGCCGAAGCCGGACAACTTCACCTGCTCGCCGTTTTCCAGCGCCCCACGGACGACCTCGAAATAGGCGTCCACGAATTCCTTCGCCTCACGCTTGTTGAGGCCTACATCGAGGAAAAGCCGCTCGGCCATTTCCGCCTTGGTCAGCGCCATCTCATCCTCGCAGCTTTGCCTT
>Ga0209233_1000148_pt1 | contig 185135 bp, 186 predicted proteins | sample AraplaCL_Cvi_mCL_FD_184269 | JGI IMG/M metagenome (GOLD analysis project Ga0209233, IMG submission 184269) | Arabidopsis root microbial communities from the University of North Carolina, USA - plate scrape CL_Cvi_mCL (SPAdes) (version 2) | ecosystem: Host-associated > Plants > Roots >...
ATCATCATGGCCTTTCTTGCCGACGCTCTTTCCCGTGTAAAGCCTTCTGCCACCATCGCCGTTTCCCAGAAAGCGCGCGAGTTGAAAGCAAAAGGACGTGACGTGATCGGCCTCGGCGCGGGCGAACCTGATTTCGATACGCCTGACAATATCAAGCAGGCCGCCATCGACGCGATCAATCGCGGCGAGACGAAGTACACGCCGGTTGCCGGCATCCCGGAACTGCGCAAGGCTATTGCCGCAAAGTTCAAGCGCGAGAACAATCTCGACTATGCTCCCGAGCAGACCATCGTTGGCACGGGCGGCAAGCAGATCCTGTTCAACGCCTTCATGGCGACGCTGAACCCGGGCGATGAAGTCATCATCCCGACGCCTTACTGGGTTTCCTACCCGGAAATGGTGTCGCTTTGCGGCGGCACGCCGGTTTTCGTCGCAACGACGCAGGCCAACAACTTCAAGCTCCAGCCTGCCGACCTGGAAAAGGCGATCACGCCGAAGACCAAGTGGTTCATGTTCAACTCGCCGTCCAACCCGTCGGGCGCGGCCTATTCGCATGCCGAACTGAAGGCGTTGACGGACGTGCTTGTCAAGCATCCGCATGTCTGGATCCTGACCGACGACATGTACGAGCATCTGACCTATGGCGATTTCAAATTCGCCACGCCGGTCGAAGTCGAGCCGAGCCTCTATGACCGCACGCTGACGATGAACGGCGTTTCGAAAGCCTATGCGATGACCGGATGGCGTATCGGTTACGCGGCCGGCCCGCTGCAGCTCATCAAGGCGATGGACATGATCCAGGGTCAGCAGACCTCCGGTGCGACCTCGATCGCGCAGTGGGCTGCCGTCGAGGCGCTGAACGGACCGCAGGACTTCATCCCGCGCAACAAGAAGATCTTCGAAGGCCGCCGTGATCTCGTCGTGTCGATGCTGAACCAGGCGAAGGGCCTTTCCTGCCCGGTTCCGGAAGGCGCCTTCTACGTCTATCCGTCCTGCGCCGGCCTGATCGGCAAGACGGCTCCGACCGGCAAGGTCATCGAAACCGATGAGGACTTCGTATCCGAACTGCTGGAATCGGAAGGCGTAGCTGTCGTGCACGGTTCGGCTTTCGGCCTCGGCCCGAACTTCCGCATTTCCTATGCGACGTCGGAAGAACTGCTCGAAGAGGCTTGCCGCCGCATCCAGCGCTTCTGCGGCGCTTGCAAGTAAGCAGTCGAAGACAAGTCAAATGAAAAGCCCGCCGGAGATGGCGGGCTTTTTGCTTTTCCGGCTTCGATATCGGCTCATCAACTGATTCAAGCGCCTCGCGATTTGAATCCGCCTGCTGCCTCAAGCCTTTGAAATCAAAGTCAAAGTCCAAGCGCCGTCAGCATGATGAAGGTGGCGAAGAGGATGAAATGGGTCATGCCTTCGATGGCGTTGGTTTCGCCGTCGTTGAGGTTGATGGCGGCAACGATGAGCGTGATCATGACCATGACAGTCTGTGCCGGCGACATCGCCATGATGAAGGGCTGGCCGGTATAGAGCGCGATCGCCTCCATGACAGGCACCGTCAGGATGACGGTCGAAAGCGAGGCACCCATGGCGATGTTGACCGTTGCCTGCATGCGGTTGCGCAGTGCCGCGCGCAAGGCAGTCAGGATTTCGGGGGCTGCCGAAATCGCTGCGACGACGATCGCAGCGATCGCCGGCGGCGCGCCCGTGCCCTTGAGACCGACATTCATGAAGGCAGACATAAATTCCGCAAGGGCCCCGATCAGCACGACGCCGATCAGGATCGTCACGATCGATGTGGTGGTGGACTCGTCCTCGTGATGCGCTTCGGCCGCGGCGAGCTTCTTCTCGGTGCGCGGATAGCTGTAGCTGAAGAAATAGCTGTGCTTGCCGACCTGCATACGCAGGAACAGCGTATAGAGCGCGATCATCGCGGCGATGGTGAATGCGGAATAGTAGTGCCATTTCACATCGGGAATGAATTCCGGCACGATCATCGAAATGCCCATGGCCGTCAGGATCATCACGCCGTAGGTCCGGCTGGAATCGTCGTTGTAGGGCTGCTCGCCATGTTTCAGTCCGCCGAGGAGGGCGGCGAGACCGAGGATGCCGTTGATGTCGAGCATAACCGCGGAGTAGATGGTGTCACGCACCAGCGTCGGCGAGCTTTCCCCGCTCATCATGATGGCGAGGATGATGACTTCGACGGCGACGGCTGCCAGCGTCAGGATCATCGTGCCATAGGGGTCGCCGACTTTTACGGCAAGGGTTTCGGCATGATGCGCAACGCGCATGGAGGCCAGCACAATCGTCGCGATCAATGCGACGGCCGCGATCACCGACACGGCTTGCCCCATTTCCAGCACGGCATGCTCGCCGACATAGGCGATGACGGCGATTGCCAATGCCACCAGGAGGGCTTTTTCCTGTCTAAGCCACTTTGCTATGATCACGTTTCCAACCTTTGCGCCGATTCACGGTTGTACTCTAAATCAATGATTTCCCACATCAAGCGCGTATGCGAAGGTGAAATTTGCAGTCGAAGCCGTTTAATGGAATACTGGTTGGATAGGTCTGCCCAACTAAAAATGTCGCGGCATCCTCGAAACTTGTATGAGATGCATGCGACCCGCCGGCTATGTCCGGTCCTGAGGTCTTGGCAGATCAGCAGGAGGATCTGAATGGTCAAGGTCGTATACGAAATCGTGCCGCATGATGGTGGATGGGCATATCGTTTCCGCGATGTCTATTCGGAAGCATTTCCGACACATTCCGAGGCGGTGGAAGCAGCCAGGATTGTCGCGGCCGAACAGCAGGTCGGGGGTGACTCGGCCGAAATCAGCTGGCAGGACGAAAGCGGCAAGTGGCATGAGGAATATGCCGATGGCGGCGACCGGCCGGAAACGGAAGTTATCGATGGCCAGATGCATTTCCCGCCGGTGGATACGGCTCCCGGAGCCTAGAATTACGGCGTACCTGATGCCTTGTCGATGATTGCATCGACGAAATGCCGTTTCTCGGCGGTATAGCGATCACCATCGCGTCGGTGCTTTTCCGCCAGATCCAATTTCAGCTTGGCATACGCGGCCATGTCGTCGGGGTGCGATCTCAGATGATCGCGAAAAATGACCCTTCTTTGATGCGTCTGGTTGTTCGGCGGGCAGAGATAGATGCGTTCCGGCGGCTTGCCATCGCGAAGCATGAACGCCCAGACATCGTCATCGTAGCGATTGCCACGTGGCTCGTAATCTTGATCCAGGAGAAGCTGTGTTGCTAGTGGCACGTCATCGGAACTGCGAAGAATGATGTCGATATCGACAAGCGGTTTTGCTGCCAGGCCGGGAATGGATGTGCTGCCGATGTGCTCGATCGCCACGACATAGGGTGTCAACAATCGCTCGAGCTTGTCGCGAATACGCTGGAAGGCTGCCGGCCAGTCCGGATCATAGGGCACCAGTTCCACGGCAATACTCATTGTCACGCTCGCTCTCCAGCGGTGTCACCCTTGATATAGTTCAGCAGGCCGGTGACCAGCGCATCGAACGTCACGCGGCAGCGCGGCGATGTCTTCAGGTTTTCATGCATGACGACCCAGGTGTCGAGCGGCAATTCGATCTCGGGCAGCAGGCGCACGAGGTCTCTCTCGCGCCTTGCCAGAGGTATCTGGAGGAAGCTGATTCCGATGCCTGCGCGCAGGGCGTTATGCTGCGCAATGCTATGGTCGGACCGAAAGACGAAGGGGACGCCGTCGAACACGGGATAGCGCTTCAGCATCATCCTGATATAGGCCGTCTGGCGATCGAAGCCGATCAGCTTGTGTCGACGCAGGTCTTCGAGGCGCTCGGGTTTGCCGTGTCGTTCGATATAGGTGTGATGGGCGAAGAAGCCGAGCGGGATGACACCGATATGGCGGGAGAGCAGAGCTTCCTGCGCCGGTTCGACCATGCGAACGGCGATATCCGCCTCGCGCTGCAGAAGGTCCTCCACCGCATCGGAGGCGGAAAGCTCCACGATCAGCTCGGGGTAGCTGGCCTGCAGCCCAGCAAGGATCGGTGGCAACACCTCCGCGCCGATGACTTCGCTGGCGCTGATGCGCACCGTGCCGCTCACCTTGTCGCGCGAGCCCGAAGCCGTGCGCAGCAAGGCGGCGGCGGTGCTGGCCAGCGTCTCGGCGTATGGCCTCAGGGCGAGGGCGGCATCGGTCGGAATGAGGCCTTGTTGCGAGCGCGTGAAGAGTTCGGCGCCAACGGCATCTTCCAGCGCGTCGATATGCCGACCGACGGTCGGCTGGGTCAATCCGAGATCGCGCGCGGCGGCAGACAGCGAACCATGCTGCAGCACGGCAAGGAAGGTGCGATAAAAATCCCAACTTGGTTCAGGTGTCATTATACATTTATGTATAGCATCTGCAGATTTTTTGGCAATTTTGTTTATTTGGCGCGCGCAGCATAATCGGCTCATCCAACCAGTGGAGATGACAATGAGCAACCAAACAGACAATACGAAAACCGCTTTGATACTCGGCGCTACCGGCGGCATCGGCGGCGCCGTTGCCGAGGGGCTCGCCGCGCGCGGCTGGCGCATCCGCGCGCTGAACCGCGACGCGGCAGAGGCGGCTCGCCGTCAGCCGCGCTTCGACTGGATCCAGGGTGACGCCATGCGAGCCGAGGATGTCTTGAAGGCGGCGGCGGGAGCCGATGTCATCGTGCACGCCGTCAACCCACCCGGCTATCGCAACTGGGGACAGCTCGTATTACCGATGCTTGATAACACCATCGCGGCCGCAAAGGCTGTCGGCGCGCGGATCGTGCTGCCGGGCACGGTCTATAATTTCGGCCCGGATGTCTTTCCCAATGTCACCGAGGATAGTGCGCAGCGCCCGAAAACCCGCAAGGGCGCCATCCGCGTGCAGATGGAGCGGCGCCTGAGGGCGGCTGCGGAGGAGGGCGGTACGCCGGTCATCATTGTTCGTGCGGGAGATTTCTTTGGCGGAACCCGAGCCAACAGCTGGTTTTCACAGGCGATGGTGACGCCCGGCAAACCGATCCGTTCCGTAACCTATCCAGGCAAGTCCGGTATCGGGCATCAATGGGCTTACCTGCCCGATGTCGCCGAGACGATGATCCGCCTGATCGAGAAGGGCGACGAGCTGCCTGTCTTTGCTGTCTATCACATGCGCGGCCATTGGGATGGCGATGGCAGGCAGATGGTCGATGCCGTGGGGCGCGTGCTCGGGCATCCGGTAAAGGTCAAGGCGTTTCCCTGGTGGCTGGTGCCGCTGGCTGCTCCCTTCGTGCCGTTCATGCGGGAGCTGCGCGAAATGAGCTATCTGTGGGACGTGCCGTTGCAGATGAGAAATGACAAGCTGCTGACCGCGCTGGGCGAAGAGCCACACACGCCGATCGATGAGGCCGTGAAGACGAGCCTTGCAGCAAGCGGTTGCTTGCCGGCGGCATGAAGCCGGCCGTCAGGCGTTGAGCTCGGCAAAGGCAATACCGGCGACCGTGAAATCCGAATCCGCGTTCTTCGTGTCGCCGTCGCTCAAGAACCAGGCGGCCGAAAGTCCCGCATAGGCGATGATCCATCGCAGCAGCCGTTTCGGCTCGAGGCCTGCCTCGGCGCAAACGATCGGCAACTGCCGTTGCAGGCGGCCCGGTTTGGTGACGGTCGGCAGCTCCGGATTGCAGAAGATATTGGCGAAGTCGAAACCGCGCTCGCCGTAGACCCGCTTGGGATCGATGGCGAGCCAGCCACGGGAACCGAAATCCAGAATATTCTCGTGGTGGATATCGCCGTGCAATATGGTCTGGTCGCGTTGATCCGCCAGAAGGCGTGCGGCCACCTCGGCGCAGGCGGTGAGCATGCCGCCGTGAATGCGCGCTGCCGGTTCGAGCTCCCGGAACCAGCGATCCAGAGGTACCAGATCAGACGGAAGCGGCTTTGCCCTCGGCCCATGCAGTCTTGCCGCCGTGCGACACATGATCCGGCTCGCCTCGTCGTCTTCGCCCTGTATCGCCATGGTGAGCAGCGAGCCCGGCCCGATCGCCCGCTCCATAAGCGCAGCACTGTCATCATGCTCGTAGACGAAGGCTGTGCCGTCACCGTCCCACCAGCGCAGCACGCGATTGCCGAACTTCTCGTCGACATCCAGCGCGATCTTGAGCATGGCAGGCTTGTCCCGCCAGAGGACCGGCAACAGATGGCTCGAATGGGTAATGATGGGATCGCCGTCCGGCGTCAGCGACCAACGGTCGATATAGGGATCAAACATGTATCGGCTTTGCTATACCTGCGCATTATGCTTTTGAAGCGTGCATGCCTGTTTAGCTCGGTTGTGCCGTGCCTGTTTTCAAGCTTTGAAATGGAAAAACCCTCGCAGCGTTTCGTCGCGAGGGTGCTTTGTTGGTATCGAATTAAATCCGAGATGCGTGCTTGCGCGTGAAAGCGCCGCTTGCGGCTCAGGCTGCCTCATCGAGGGTCGGATAGTCGGCATAGCCCTTTGCACCGCCGCCGTAGAGCGTCGCCTGGTCCCACGGTGTCAGCGCAGCATCTTCCTTCAAGCGGTGGACAAGATCTGGATTGGAGATGAACGGCTTGCCGAAAGCGACGACATCGGCCTTGCCGCTGTCGACGGCCTCGATCGCCATCTCGCGGGTATAGGCATTGTTGACCATCCAGCCAGCCTTGCCGCCTGCGGTCTTATAGGCTGCATGCAGGGCGTCGTAGTCGAAGGACAGGAAGTCGCGCTTGCCGCCGGTCTGGCCTTCGACGACATGGATGTAGGCGAGGCCATACTTTGCCAGGCCCTCGACCACATAGGTGAACAGCTGCTGCGGAGCGGGATCGCTCGCATCACCGGACGCGGTTACCGGCGAGATGCGGATCGCCGTGCGGCCGGCACCGATTTCCCTGGTAATGGCATCGACGACTTCGAAGAGGAAGCGGCCGCGGTTTTCGATCGAACCGCCATACTGATCGGTGCGATCGTTGACATTGCCGCGCAGGAACTGGTCGATCAGATAGCCGTTCGCGGCGTGGATCTCGACGCCATCGAAACCGGCATCGATGGCGGCGCGGGCAGCCTTGCGATAATCCTCGACAATGCCTGATATTTCCGAGGTTTCGAGCGCACGCGGCTCGGAGACATCGGCAAAGCTGCCGGTGCCGTCGCTGTTGACCAGATAGGTCTTCGAGGTTTCAGCGCGCTTGGAGGTGGAGGAGACCGGCTTGGCGCCGTTCGGCTGAAGGGTTGTGTGGGAGATGCGACCGACATGCCACATCTGCACGACGATCTTGCCGCCATTGGCATGCACTGCGTCCGTCACCTTCTTCCAACCGTCGAGCGCTTCCTTGGTGTAGAGGCCCGGTACATTGGCGTAGCCTTGACCCTGATGGGTGATTGCGGTCGCTTCAGTGATGATCAACCCGGCGGAGGCGCGCTGAGCATAGTACTTGACGTTGAGTTCGTTCGGCACGGCATTCGGGGAACGATTGCGCGTGAGAGGTGCCATGACGATGCGGTTGGCAAGGGAGATATCGCCAAGTTTCGTCGGTTCGAACAATTTGGTCATGGGTCGTCCTTTCTTATGAGGGGGCGGGAGAGGGAGAGTTGTCAGGACGAGGCGAGGGCCTCGCCCTTGGGGCGGGCGGCTGCGAAGGTCAACAAGACGGTGATGAGGCCGAGGACCGCCATGGCCGAGCCGGCGAGCGGCACCTGCGAGAGCGAAAAGCCTTGGTCGATGACCACGCCGCCGACCCAGGCGCCGAGCGCGTTGCCGGTGTTGAAGGCGCCGATATTGATGGTTGAAACCAGGTTCGGCGCGTCCTTTCCGAAGGAGACGACGCTGATCTGCAGCGCCGGCACGGCGGCAAAGGCTGCCGCCGCCCACAGGAACAGCGTGATCTCAGCGCCGATAAAGGAATGAATGGTGATGCTGAAGATCGCCGATGTCACCGCGATCGCGATGAAGACGCCGGCAAGCGTCGTGCCGAGGCGCCAGTCGGCGAGCTTGCCGCCGATCAAATTGCCGATCGTCAGGCCGACGCCGATCGACAACAGCGTCCAGGTGACGGTGTTCGGCGAGACGCCGGTGACGTCGCGCAGCATCGGGGCGATATAGGTGAAGAGCGCGAACATGGCTGCCGAGAAGAACACGGTCGTCAGCAATGACAGCCAGAGGCCGGTGCCGCGCAGTGCCGAGATCTCGCGTGCGAGGTTGCCCTGACGTACTTCTTCGCCCTTCGGCAGTACGGCGATGAGGCCGATGATCGAGGCGACGCCAAGAAGAGAGACGATCCAGAACGGCGCACGCCAGCCAAAGGTCTGGCCGAAAGCCGTGCCGAGGGGGACGCCGAGCACGTTGGCAAGCGTCAGGCCGGTGAACATCAGCGCAACGGCGCGAGCCTTGCGATCATCCGCAACCAGGCTTGCCGCGACCACCGAGCCGATGCCGAAGAAGGCACCGTGGCAAAGCGCGGTAACGACCCGGGCGATCATCAGCACCCAATAGCCCGGGGCTATGGCGCAAAGGAGATTGCCGAGAATGAAGAAGCCCATCAGCATGATCAGGGCCGACCGCCGCCGCAGATGGGCGGTCGAGACCGCCATGATCGGCGCGCCGATGGCGACTGCCAGCGCATAGCCGGTGACGAGCCAACCGGCTTGCGGAATGGTGACGGACAGGTCCGAGGCCACTTCGGGCAACAGCCCCATGATGACAAACTCGGTCGTGCCAATGGCGAAGGAGCTGAGCGCGAGAACGAGGAGCGCAAGCGGCATATTCAAAGTTCCTTCTGCAGGGAGTCGAGGAATTCGGCGATGGTCTCCTCGTTACGCTTGTAGAAAATCCACTGGCCCAGCCGTCGCGTGGTCACCAGGCCGGCGCGGTGCAGCGTGCTCAGATGGGCCGACACGGTGGATTGCGACAGGCCGCAGCGCTCGAACTGGCTGGCGCAGACACCCAGTTCCAGCGGATGCTCCTGCGTCGGGAAATGAGTATGCGGATCCTTGAGGTGGTTGAGGATTTCAAGCCTGGCCGGATGGGCCAAAGCCTTGAGTATCTCGCTTTTGTCCATGGTGTTCACCGCGTGAATATCGAATAATGACGATATATGTATCGATGGTTTTCGATATATCAAGACCGACGCGGGATATTATTTTCCGCATGGCAACGAGGGTGACTGCTCAGAAAATGGGCAAAAAAAGAGGGCCACCGGAGTAAACCAGGGCCCTATAGGTATGAAGGTCAAAAACCTCCAGAGGGGAACAGCCAATGCGGTGGAACTGGGAGGAAAAGCCACCGTGTGCATCAGCTGTGTGCGTTATGATGCTAATTTGTGCAGTGCGCAATGCTTTTTTGTGCATGGCAGTTATGCGTTTGCAGGGTCAGCGCCAAAAAGGCAAAAAAAAGGGCCACCGGAGTAAACCAGGGCCCTATAGGTATGAAGGTCAAAAACCTCCAGAGGGGAACAGCCAATGCGGTGGAACTGGGAGGAAAAGCCACCGTGTGCATCAGCTATGTGCGATATGGTAGTTAAATGGGCAGGCTTCAACTCTATTTTGTGCATATCAGCTATGCATCATACGCGCGGCTGATATATTAGTCTCAAAAAGAGTTTGTTATCAGTAGTTTACCCTTATCTAGAAATTCCAGTTCCGGGCTTTGGCGACGATAAAATCTCGGAAAACCTTGAGCTTAGCCGCATTTTTCATCTCGTCAGGATAGCAGAAATACGTATCGAAGGACGGAACGTCCGCATTTATCGCAAGTTGAATCAGGCCTGGATCCCGGCCGACGATGTAGTCGGGCAGCACGGCGATGCCGATGCCGAGCAGGCAGGCGCGCTTGATCGAGGTCTGGCTGTTGATCTGCAGATGCGGTATGCGCTTGTTGTCGGAAGAGCGCCCGGCGATCTCCAGCCAGTTGACGTCGAGCAGGTAATTCGGTGCCGGCTCTCCGAAGCTGATGATGCGATGCTCGTCCAGATCCTCGACCGATTGCGGCTCGCCGTGGCGATTGATGTAGGAGGGGGCCGCATAGACGTGCATATGCACGGTGAAGAGCTTGCGCTGGATCAGGTCCGACTGCTGCGGCTGCCGCAGGCGGATGGCGCAATCCGCATGGCGCATGTTCACGTCCAGCTCCTCGTTGTCGAGGATGAGCTGGATCTGCATATCCGGATAGAGCTGCAGGAATTCCTGGATCTTGTCGGTCAGCCAGCCCTGGCCAAGGCCGACCGTCGTCGTCACGCGCAGCTTGCCGCTCGGCTTGTCGGTCGTTTCGGTCAGTTGCATCTTGACCGTCTCGAGCTTCAGCAGAACATCATGTGCGGTGCGGTAGAGCAACTCTCCTTGTTCGGTCAGAATGAGGCCGCGCGCATGGCGATGGAAGAGCTTGATGCCGACATCCTGCTCCAGTGCGCTGACCTGCCGACTGATGGCGGATTGGGACAGATGCAGTTTATCCGCCGCATGCGTGAACGATCCCGCTTCGGCAGCCGCGTGAAAAATACGCAGCTTGTCCCAGTCCAATGGCATGCCGCTTCCCCTCATCGGCTGCCTCACTCCGCAGCCACGGCGACGGGCATATGCCCAGTCAAGTAACGTTCCGCCTCAAGCGCGGCCATGCAGCCCATCCCCGCTGCGGTGATCGCCTGTCGGAACGTATCGTCGGTCACGTCGCCGGCGGCATAGATGCCTTCGAGGCTGGTCGCCGTCGAATCCGGTGCGGTCCAGAGGTAGCCATTGTCCTTGAGCTTCAATTTGCCCTTGAAAAGCTCGGTCGCCGGCGCATGGCCGATGGCGACGAAAATGCCGTCGATCGCCACATCGGTGACGGCACCGGTGCGCGTATCGCGCAGGCGTGCGCCTGAAACCGACGGCGGCATCGGCGGCTTGGCCGGCGTGCCCGTGATTTCAGCGACTTCGGTGTTCCAGAGAACCTTCACGTTCGGCTTGGCGAACAGGCGTTCCTGCAGGATCTTTTCGGCGCGGAAGGAATCGCGGCGGTGTACCAAGGTCACCGACTTGGTGATGTTGGAAAGATAGAGCGCTTCCTCGACGGCGCTGTTGCCGCCGCCGACCACGATCACGTCCTTGTTGCGATAGAAGAAGCCGTCGCAGGTGGCGCAGGCGGAAACGCCGAAGCCCTGGAAGGGCTGTTCGCTCTCGATGCCGAGCCACTTCGCCTTGGCGCCGGTCGCGATGATGAGTGTGTCGGCGGTCCAGACCTGGCCGCTGTCTGTGCGGGCGAGGAAAGGACGCTGATTGGTGTCGACCTCGGTCACGAGGTCATTGACGATCTCGGCGCCGACATGCTGGGCCTGCTGCAGCATCTGCTCCATCAGCCAGGGTCCCTGGATCGGGTCGGCAAAGCCCGGATAGTTTTCGACATCGGTCGTGATCATCAGCTGGCCGCCCTGTTCCAGGCCGGCAATCAGGACCGGCTGCAGCATTGCGCGCGCAGCATAGACAGCGGCGGTATAGCCGGCTGGGCCGGAGCCGATAATGAGCACCTTCGTGTGGCGGGCAGGCATAGTCAGTCCTTTCAATTTCAGCGCTTGGGAAACCGCGGCTTCAAACGGGAAAAGCAGGCGATTTCACGATCCGCCGGTCCATTTATGATTGCCGCATGCATTTATTCAAGGGCAGCCTTGCATTACTAACAGAGCAAATCTGCTTTGTGTAAGAATCGGTTACGCCAGAGAAACTTTCTTGCGAATTTTCCTGCCTTATATAGAAGCTGGCGAAGGGGAATTAAAGAAAGGCCATAAAGTGCTTCGCGCTGAACTCGATGCCATCGATATCAAGATCCTGCGGGAGCTTCAGCGGGACGGGCGGATGACGAATGTCGAGCTGGCCGATCGAGTCGGCATTTCCGCGCCGCCCTGTCTGCGCCGGGTGCGCAAGCTGGAGGAAGCCGGCATCATCGAAGGCTATCATGCCATGCTGAACAGCCCGAAGCTCGGCTTCGATCTCGTTGCCTTCTGCATGGTCGGTCTCAAGCATCAATCCGAGGCCAATCTCAAGGCCTTTGCCGGCGCTACCGCGGAATGGCCGCTGGTGCGGCAGGCGTGGATGGTTTCCGGCGACAGCGATTTCCTGCTGCATTGCGTCGCGGAAAACCTCACCAGGTTCCAGGATTTCGTTATCGAGGTTCTGACGGCGAATGAGCACGTCGATACGGTGCGTACGATGCTGACCATTCGGCAGGTCAAGAAGCTTGGGTTGGTGGAGCTTTAGGACGGATGGCGGATCGCCCGTGGCACCGATCGCTCATCAAGTCCGGCGTGCGCCTCGTGCTGGGCGGTTCGCTGGCTCACGTGCAGGATTGGTTTCCCGGGCTTAGCATCGTTCGCAGCCAAAATGTGAGCGAAGTGCTCTATCGTGGCTCCAGGGTCGCCGGCCTCGCCGGTCCGGATCAGCTGCGTGAGCGCTCTGGCGAGCAGATCTATATTGTCGGCTCGGGGCCATCGATTCGCGATTGTGATCTAAGCGGACTGGAATCCGGTAGCGCCATTCTGCTGAACGGCGCCATCGGGCTCATCGGCGACCGGATCGCCGAGCCGCTCGCCATAGCGATCGAGGACGAGCGCTTCGTCTGGCGGCATATCGAAATGATGCGGAAGAAGATCGCGCCCGGCTCGCTTTGCTTGTTCTCCATTGCCGTCCTGCGTGCGCTTTGCGAGAGCGACAAAGGCTGGCTGGCGGACAAGACGATCATTCTGATCGATAACATTTACAAACCCTATGGCACACGGCGCCGCACCCTCGACGACATCAGGCAGCTCCAATATGTGCGTCTGGATGCAACCGGTTCAGCCGGTTTCTCGCTCTCACCGGATCGCGGCGTTTTCCTTGGCGGCTCGGTCGCGGTGTCGGCGCTGCAATTTGCCTTGTATTGCACGCCAAAGACGATCGGCTTTCTGGGTATCGATATTTCCAATGCGAGCGAACCTCGCTTTTATGAGACCGGCCGCGACACTGCTTTCTCAGGCATAGCACGGGCCGAAGATCGTATTGTCGAGCATCTCGTATTCGCCCGGCAAATCGCTGGGGAACGCGGTGTTTCGTTCATCAATTTTTCGCCTGTTTCGGCGCTGCTGAAGTATGATTTCGGTTATGACGACAGGTTTGCTGCAAGGCCGAATACCTGAATCTACCTTGAGACGCTGAAATCCCTTTGGTCGTTCCGCCAGGACTGTTCGGCTCGGGGCTTGCCAATGCAAGCCGTTGATTGCTAGCAACGCATCGTTCCGTTGCAGAGAAAGAGGCTGATGCGCTGGCTGAAACCCAAGGGCTCCGATGCCAAGAAACTGACCATCGATCCGCCCGAGCCACGGGCAGGGCGCCATGGTGTTGCGATTGCCGCATGCGTCAAGAACGAGGCTGGCTATATCGAGGAATGGGTGCGCTTCCATCGGGCCGTCGGCATTCGCCACTTCTACATCTATGACAACGGCTCCACCGACGACACCTGCGCGCTCCTTCGCAGCCTCCTGAATGAGGACACGCTGACGATTATCCCCTGGGCCGGGCGGATGCGCGATACGGCAACGTCAACGATTCTGAACGGCCAGGTCATCGTCTTCGCGCACGCCATCCTCAATTTCGGCTGTTATTACCGCTGGATGGCTTTCATCGATGTCGATGAGTTCCTGTTGCCGAAACAGGCGCGCACGGTCGAACAGGCGTTGGAGGCCGTCGGCGGTTTTCCGAATGTTTCGCTGCCATGGCACATGTTCGCCACCAGCGGCCATGAGGCGCCTCCTGACGGCCCCTTGACGCTGAACTACACGCAGCGCGGCGCCGATCCGATGACACGTAAGGAAAATGTCAGCAATTTCAAATGCATCGTCGATCCGTGTGAAGTGACAGAGGTCAGCGTTCACCAGTTCCAGACGCGAGCTTACGGGGATCTGACGGCCAACGATGCCGGCCAGCGCTTCACGCGGCGGGCGCGGAAGTCGCCCGAATTCTATTCGAACCGGTTCCTGCAGCTCAATCATTACTACACGAAATCTAGACAGGAGCTGATGGAGAAGCTTGCGCGGGGATGGGCCTATGACAGCAGCGCGACGAAATACCGGGACAAGGTCCTGTCCATCGTCAAAAGCATCGAGGAAGATATGGTGGAAGATCGTTCGATGATCGACTTCATTGAACGTTATCATATCGATCTCAGCCGCTAGCCTGCCCGTTCAATCGTTGGCGATGAGCAGCCGTCGATAGACATCGCCAATGGCAGTCGCTTCCTTTTCCAGCGCGAATTCGCTGCGCACATGACGCACGGCGTTTTCGCCCTGACGAAGCGTCTCCTCCGGATTGGCAAGATAGAAGTCGATAGCCCTGGTCAGCGCTTCACCATCGCCGGCGGGGACGACGGCACCGGTTTCGCCCGGAACGATCAGCTCCGCATAGGCGCCGGCATCCGAGGCGACAACCACGGTGCGGGACGCCATGGCTTCGAGCGGCGTCAAGCCGAAACCCTCGTTCCGGGAAGGGGCGACGTAGAGGGTCGCTCGGCGATACCAGGGCTTGATATCGTCGACTTCGCCGAGAAAACGGATACGATCGGCAAGGCCGGCGTCGCTCACCAGCTTCACCAATTCATCGCCGAAGCCGCGATGTTCGGCAGTCACCCGGCCGCAGATGACGGCGGTCCAATCCGGATAGCGCGGCAGAAGCTCGATCATCGCCTTGACGAAGAGATCGGTGCCCTTCTGATGGCGGACGCGGCCGAAGCAGCCGATGAGATAGGTGCCGGGCAGGCCCGTGGCGGCCATGCGGTCGTCAGGAGTTTCCGGTGGATGAAAGCGATTGAGATCGATGCCGTGCTGGATAACTGTGTGCGGCACATGCAGGAAACTGCCGGAGCGGGTGCTGGTGGCGATGACGGCGTCCATGCGGCGGATGAGCCAGCGCGTATAGCCGGTATGGCGGCGCTGGGCCGCCGAGGTGAACACCAGCTTCAACGGCATGCGCAGAACGGAGCGCAGCAGCAGGCCGACCAGCATCTCGTTGTTGCGGCGGGCATGCCAGACACGCACGCGATGCCGGCGCGGCTTGGTCCAGAGGCCGAAAAGCCTGATCCAGTCGAGCTTGGGCAGATCCGCCGGCAGACCGGGGCCGAGCGTTGCGATGTGATAGCCTAGCTCGATCTGCTTGGGGATCAGCTGCACGATCGTGGAGGTAACGCCGGAGAGCCGGCGTTTGAAATTCGTCGCGACGATCTCGATCTCGCGGAGATCGCTCGCATGCGTTGAATCGCGATCGCGCACGGGGCTGATTAGCCCCAGGTGACGGAGAGGATTCCGTAAGCCTTGGCGCCGCCGGGTGCATTGACCTCGATGGAATCGCCGACTTCCTTACCGATCAGGGCGCGTGCGATCGGCGAGGATATGGAAATGCGGCCGGCCTTCACGTCGGCTTCCTGATCACCGACGATCTGGTAGATCTTCTCTTCCTCCGTGTCCTCGTCGACGAGCTTCACCTTGGCGCCGAACTTGATCTTCGAGCCGGACATCTTGGAGAGGTCGATGACTTCGGCGCGTGCCGTCAGGTCTTCAAGCTCGCCGATGCGGCCTTCATTGTGGCTCTGTGCTTCCTTGGCGGCATGGTACTCGGCATTTTCGGAGAGGTCGCCATGGGCGCGCGCTTCCGCAATTGCCTCGATGATTCTCGGGCGCTCTTCCTGCTGACGCCAGCGCAGTTCTTCCTGCAGCTTGACGAACCCGTTCTGTGTCATCGGTACCTTTTCAACCATTTGCCTTGTCCTTCACTCCCTGCGCTGCTCTTCCGCACACACAAAAGAAAACAGGTTCCGAAGCGGTACTTCGGAACCATGTAGAGCCAATATTTTGTCATCTATAGCAGATTGCGACAGCCGATTTCCAGAAAATTCGATGACTTATGGGAGGCTACTCCACGTCTTCGCATGCCAAGGCCGGGTGCCCGGAAATCGGCCATGAGGCTTCTTCACCGATCCTCGCGATGCCCATTCCGCGCCGCGACGAATGTGATCCGGCTATTGTATCCGCATTCGTCGTGACGGAAATTCGTCCTTAGAAATAGCTCTGCAGCGGCCGCACTTCGAGGTTCCCGGCCTTCAGGGCTTTAATCGCCATGGCGGCGGCTTCGGCGCCGGCCATGGTGGTGTAGTAGGGCACCTTCTGCATCAATGTCGCCCGGCGAAGCGATTTCGAATCCGAGATCGCTTTGTTGCTGTCGGTCGTATTGATGACGAGCTGGACCTGGCGGTTGCGGATGGCGTCCTCAATATGCGGACGGCCTTCCAGCACCTTGTTGATCTTGGTGGCCTCGATGCCATTCTCGGCGAGGAAGCGCTGGGTTCCGCCGGTTGCGAGCACCTTGAAGCCCTGTTCCGTCAGCATGCGGATGGCCGGCAGGACGCGCGGCTTGTCGTCGTCGCGGACCGAGACGAAGACTGTCCCGTCGCGCGGCAATTCGACGCCGGCGCCGAGCTGGGACTTGGCGAAGGCCAGAGCAAAATCGGTATCCAGGCCGATGACTTCGCCGGTCGAGCGCATTTCCGGTCCGAGCAGGATGTCGACGCCGGGGAAGCGCGCGAAGGGGAAGACGGCTTCCTTGACGGCGATGTGCTTCAGCTTGCGCGGATCGGGCTTTTCGCCATAGGCGGCAAACACCGCATCCAGCTTTTCGCCGGCCATGACGCGGGCGGCGATCTTGGCGATCGGCGCGCCGATGGTCTTGGCGACGAAAGGCACCGTGCGCGAGGCGCGTGGGTTGACTTCGAGCACGTAGACCGTGCCGTCCTTGATGGCGAACTGGACGTTCATCAGACCGCCGACATTCAGCGCCTTGGCCATGGCCTTCGCTTGGCGTTCCAATTCGTCGATCATGGCAGACGACAGCGTGCGTGGCGGCAGCGAGCAGGCACTGTCGCCGGAGTGGATGCCGGCTTCTTCGATATGTTCCATGATGCCGGCGACGTAAACGTCGGTGCCGTCGGACAGGCAGTCGACGTCGACTTCGATGGCGTTGGCAAGATAGCTGTCGAACAGGAGCGGGTTCTTGCCGAGCAGCGTGTTGATCTGGCCGGTCTTGTCGTTCGGATAGCGCTGCTTAATGTCTTCCGGCACCAGTTCGGGGACCGTGTCGAGAAGATAGGTTTGCAACATGCCTTCCGAATGAATGATCTGCATGGCGCGGCCGCCGAGAACGTAGGACGGGCGCACGACCAGCGGGAAGCCGATTTCCGACGCGACGAGGCGGGCCTGCTCGACCGAATAGGCGATGCCGTTGTTCGGCTGGTTGAGATCGAGCTTCATCAGCAGCTTCTGGAAGCGGTCGCGGTCTTCGGCAAGGTCGATGGCGTCAGGCGCCGTGCCGAGGATTGGAATGCCGTTCTTTTCGAGAGCTTCTGCGAGCTTCAGTGGGGTCTGGCCGCCGAACTGGACGATGACGCCGACAACTTCGCCATTTTCCTGCTCCGCCTTCAGGATTTCGATCACGTCTTCGGCCGTCAGCGGCTCGAAATAGAGACGATCCGAGGTGTCATAGTCGGTCGAGACCGTTTCCGGATTGCAGTTGATCATGATCGCTTCATAGCCGGCATCCTTCAGGGCGAAGGCGGCGTGGCAGCAGCAATAGTCGAACTCGATGCCCTGGCCGATACGGTTCGGGCCGCCGCCGAGGATGACGACCTTCTTGCGGTCGGAGACCTGTGCTTCCGAGCGCGCGGTACCAACGAAAGGCGTCTCATAGGTCGAATACATGTAAGCAGTGGGCGACGCGAACTCGGCGGCGCAGGTATCGATGCGCTTGAAGACCGGGCGCACGTTCAGCTTGTTGCGAAGCTCCGCCACTTCCTTCGGCCGCTTGCCGGTCAGCGTCGCGAGACGCGCGTCGGAAAAGCCCATCGCCTTCAGCATGCGCAGATTGGTCGCATCTTCCGGCATGCCATGCTCGCGGATGCGGGCTTCCATGTCGACGATGCTTTTGAACTGCGCGATGAACCAGGGGTCGATCTTGCAGCCTTCGTGCACTTCTTCCGGCGTCAGGCCGAGGCGCAGCGCCTGAGCAACCATGCGCAGACGGTCCGGTGTCGGCGTGCCGATGGCGGCGCGGATGGCGTTGCGGTTTCCTTCACCCTCTTCGGTGCCGGGGATTTCGATCTCGTCAAGGCCGGTCAGGCCGGTTTCGAGGCCGCGCAGCGCCTTCTGCAGCGATTCGGCAAAGGTGCGGCCGATCGCCATGACTTCGCCGACCGACTTCATCGCTGTGGTCAGAACCGGCGAGGCGCCTGGGAACTTCTCGAAGGCAAAACGCGGGATCTTGGTGACGACATAGTCGATCGAGGGCTCGAAGGATGCCGGGGTTGCACCGCCGGTAATGTCGTTTTCCAGTTCGTCGAGCGTATAGCCGATGGCCAGCTTGGCTGCGATCTTGGCGATCGGGAAGCCGGTCGCCTTCGATGCGAGGGCGGAAGAGCGCGACACGCGCGGGTTCATTTCGATGACGACGAGGCGCCCGTCCTTCGGATTGACCGCGAACTGCACGTTCGAGCCGCCGGTTTCGACGCCGATCTCGCGCAGCACCGCGATCGAGGCGTTGCGCATGATCTGATATTCTTTGTCCGTCAGCGTCAGCGCCGGAGCAACCGTGATCGAATCGCCGGTGTGGACGCCCATGGGATCGATGTTTTCGATCGAGCAGATGATGATGCAGTTGTCCGCCGTGTCGCGGACCACTTCCATCTCGAATTCCTTCCAGCCGAGCACTGATTCTTCGACCAGCACTTCGGTGGTCGGGGAGGCATCAAGGCCACCGCCGACGATTTCGAAGAATTCCGAGCGGTTATAGGCAATGCCGCCGCCGGTGCCGCCAAGGGTGAAGGAGGGGCGAATGATGGCGGGCAGGCCGACATGGTCGATCGCCTGGGCGGCGATTGCCATGGCATGGCTCATGTAACGCTGCTTGCGGTCGCTTTCGCCGAGGTTCCACTGGTTTTCCAGTTCGTCGAGCGCCTTGTCGAGCTCGGCACCGGAAAGCTGTGCCTTCAGCTTAGTGCGCTCGGCCTCGTGCGTCTTGCGGTCGGTATCCTTGATGTCGGTGGCGTTCGCCAGCATCGAGCGCGGCGTTTCGAGACCGATGCGGGCCATGGCTTCGCGGAAGAGGGCGCGGTCTTCGGCCATGTCGATTGCGGCCGGCTTGGCGCCGATCATCTCGACGTTGTAGCGGTCGAGCACGCCCATGCGCTTCAGCGACAGCGCTGTGTTGAGGGCGGTCTGGCCGCCCATGGTCGGCAGCAGGGCGTCCGGGCGCTCCTTGGCGATGATCTTGGCGACGACTTCCGGCGTGATCGGCTCGACATAAGTGGCATCCGCCAAGCCCGGGTCGGTCATGATCGTCGCGGGATTGGAGTTGACGAGGATGACGCGGTAGCCTTCCTCCTTCAGCGCCTTGCAGGCCTGTGTACCGGAATAGTCGAATTCGCAAGCTTGGCCGATAACAATCGGTCCTGCGCCGATGATGAGGATCGATTTGATATCTTGGCGCTTCGGCATGGGCTCACATCCGTTTTTTTGTTGCGCGAAAAACCGGCCAGGGTGGGAGATCACCGGCCGGGGGCGCATGGCATGTCTTTTCAGGCTAGAAGCGGCTTATAGGCAAATGTATTTGCAAACGGAACCCCATAAATCGCGGAATCGACAGGAATTCGGCATGCGCTCCTCATGGAGCGGTGAATTAGCAGGCGGTTCCGCTCATCATCACTAGTCCTCTATATAATGAGGGACGAAGCGCGAGGTATCGCGCGTAATGGGCGTATCGTCCTCGCGAATACCGATACCCGCCGGTTGGCCTGCGACGATCCAGGATCCGATCACGGTCCAATCGTCTCCGAAGCGGGGAAGCAGATGCAGTGCCTGCCTTATATATCCCTCTTCTCCGTAGGGGCCCTCGACGTGATACAAACCGCCACCAGCTTCGTAATTGACGAACGTCACATTCGCGCCCTCGCGGGATAGCAACGGTTTACGGACATAGCGGTCCCCAAGATGGCTGCTGCGCAGATCGTCCTCGAAATAGGCGGGCAGCAAATTTTCGTGGCCGGGGAACATTTCCCACAGCACGGGCAGTAGCCCCTTGTTGGACAGCGTCAGTTTCCAAAGCGGCTCGACTTTTCGCGTCGGTGTCAACGGCAGATGGCGACCGAAAGGCTCGCGTACCATGTCTTCCAGCGGATAAAGCTTGAATATGCAGTCGATGCGCTCGTCTTGAAGATCAATTAGCCAATGCTTGTCGTCGACGCCGATATCGGGCATGGCGATCAGCTTTGTCTTGCAGCCAGCCTGTGCAGCGCAATCGACAAGATAGTTCAACGTCACGAGGTCTTCCTCGGATTCCAACATGCCGGCGAAGTGCATGCGCTGCGACGGTCCAGCAAGGACGCGTATCGCGTCGATCAGACGTTCATGCACGGAATTGAACTGGTCGGCTGAGGACGGAAGTTCGCCGCGTTGCTTCATGTCTTCCAGCCAGCGCCATTGGAAGACTGCGCTTTCGAACAGGCTGGTCGGCGTGTCCGCATTGAATTCGAGCAGCTTTGCCGGATCGTTTCCATCGTAAGAGAGGTCGAATCGGCCGTAGAGATCATGTTCGCGATTGCGCCAGGAGCGTAATATTGCATCGTGGTAGGCGGGCGGAATGGCCATGCGGTGCATCAACTCACCGTCCGAGGCAATTTTCTCGACGGCAGCGTAACACATTTCCAGCAATTTGGCGGAAGGATCCTCCAGCCTCGTCTCTACTTCCTCAAGGGTAAAAGCATAGGCGTGCCGTTCGTCCCAATAGCGTTGGCCATACATGGAATGAATGGTGAAGCCACAAGCCTCGGCGTCGGCCTTCCAATCCGGTCGCTCGTTCATGACGACGCGTTTCATCCGCTCACCCGTTAACCCGAAAGATGGAAGCCGCGAAAGCCCCAGCCGCCACGCTCTACCATGCCGGCCGAGCGCGTCGAACGTTCGGAAGACGACCCCCAGAAACTATGGCCGCCACCGCCGCCACCCGAAGATGACGATTGTATATCGTCGTCCTTTTTCTTTGCCGCATAGTTTGTCTTTCCAAGCAGCATGCCGTTTGCGAGGCTGCGACCGGTCGCCGTTCGAAAGTCGCTACTTCCACGCGGCTGGTAGAGCGCTTTGGTGCCAAGCGTTCCAGCAGCACTGCCGACGAGATAGCCGGCCAGCAATGGAATGAAGTGGCCCGTACCTGCCTGATGGGCGCCGGTCGTTGGTTGGCACTTGTCGGCACCATAATCCTTCTCGCAGTTCGACATCGTCTCGTAGGCGGGCGCATTCTGCTTGCGCTCAGTTTCGGCTGCGGCAAACTGGGATCGACATTCGTCGGCAGAAAAGGCTTCGCTCGCGATGCAGGCGTCGGCGTCCTTGTATATTTGTGCGGTATCTTCCTTTTGGCCACAGCCCGTCAACGCAGCTGTTCCCATTAGCAGCAGAGACACACTCATCGATCGCTTCATTAGACCCTCGGCGCCTTCGCGTTCATACCCGGATATTCCGGACGTTGCCCGCACAAGTCTATCAGCCGCCACACACGCAGGTGCGGTTGTCTACATGTGCAAAGATTGCAACGTAAAGAATATGGGCGAGAGAATAATTAGGTGTAAATCGGCCATATTTAAAGAACGTAGACGTGCGTTCTGTTGATTTTTTGACCAAAGGTTGCGACCGCAAAAAGAGGTCTTTCCAATTTTCCTAAGTTTTGGTGACCCCTATATATCCAGGAGAAGGCGGGACTCATTTATCTCTGGGCCCACGGGGGTTACCAGGAGATAGACTGTGGATTGGCGGAGCGTCGGCAATCCGACAATTGCTAGCCAAAACGGTGCCGGACTGCATCGGCATAAGGGCGGCTCACGGGCATTTCCATGCCGTCGCGCGTCACGATGAAAAGTTTGCCGTTGTCGCGTTTCAAACCGGCGACATGGTCGGCGGCAATCCAATGGGATCGATGCAGGCGCATGCCCTCGGTATCGCCGATTTCCCTCAGCGCATCGCCGAAGCGCAGCAGGACGAGCTCGCGGCCGCGGCTGGTGACGACCTCGGTATAGTGATCCCGCACGGCAAGCCGTATGAGCGCTCCCCGATTTTCCGGTTTCAGGCGCGACAGGATCGGTGCCTGCGAGGGCAGGTCGCGAATCTCCGATGTCTTTATAGAGGTGGTTGCCGGCTCGTTGTTGCTTGGTCCCTCGGCGGCCACCGCGATTTGCCGATGCATGGTCAGGTAGCTCAAAAAGCAAAAGAGCAGGCAAAGCGGTATCGAAGTTAGCGATTGGCGCAGGCTGCCTGCCACGGTGGGTAAGGTGCCGAAGAATGCCAGATCGATCAGCCCGATGCCGAAGCCGATCGGAAGTGCTGCAATGATCGAGCCCGTCATCATCCGGGCAAACATGCTGGCCACCCGTTTGCGCAGGAGGATTTCGGCGACGACGGAGAAGACGATGGCTATCGACCAGGCCATGGCATGAAGGGCCAGCCAATAGCCGAGCCGAGCGCCCGGCATCAGCCGTGCGAATGTGTCGTAGGGACCGGTCAGGGCAAAGATCAGGACGACCGTGACGAAGGTTGCCCAGAATCGCGGCGAACGCTGGAAGACTTGCAATTCACGAAGCGTGGATTGCAGAAAGGTGTGATCCACGAAATTTTCCCGTTCTTTCGCGCAATTTCAATTGAGAGAACAACAATATCGCGGAAAGGCTCGACAAACTCAACCGGATCCCGCCATGACCTTCGAGCCGCTTCTTCATGCTTCGATCGCAATCCAGATTCACGTTGCGGCAGTCATCCCGGCCGCCGTGCTCGGCGCCTATCTTCTGCTGAAGCCAAAGGGGACTTCGAGGCATCGATTGCTCGGCAAGATATGGCTGAGCCTCATGCTGGTCACGGCGCTATCGAGCTTCTTCATTCACCAGATCAACATGGTCTATGGCTTCAGCCCCATTCATCTACTCTCCCTATTGGTTCTCTTTGGCTGTTGGGGAGCGATCGCCAATGCTCGCAATCACAATATTGGGGCGCATAAGCGCATCGTCAGAAGCCTCTACTTCGGCGGCATCGTCGGTGCGGGGGCGTTTACGTTCCTTCCGGGCCGTATCATGCACATGATAGCCTTCGGCGGCGACGAAATTGTGCCACTCGTCGTCGTCGCAGCTATTGCGATCGTTCTTCTATGGCTGCTGTCGAAAGAAATATGGCGTCGCCGAGGTTTAACTTGACGTTCTGTCGCTCGCCAACTGGTGTTGCCCGTCTTCCTGGATATATAAGTGCTTTAAGGGACATTGGTTTAAGGCATCGCCAGGAGGTGCAATCATGGATTGGAAGGGGCGTCGGCAATCCGACAATATCGAGGATGAACGCGGCTCATCGCCCATGGGCGGCGGCGGCGGCTTCCGCTTCCCCGGCGGCGGGATAGGCGGCGGCGGTTTGAGCCTGCGCACCATCATCGTTCTGGTGGTGATCTTCCTCGTGCTGAGAGCCATGGGCGTCGATGTCATGGGCCTGCTGCAGCAGAGTGGCGTGCTGGGCGGCGGCTCGGGATATCAGCAGAGCACATCAACCGGGAATAGTGGTCGGCCCGCCAATGACGAGATGAAGCAATTCGTCGCGACTGTTCTTGCCGATACGGAGGATACCTGGACCGGCATTTTCAAATCGATGGGCCAGACCTATACCGATCCGAAGCTCGTGCTGTTCTCGGGCAGCTTCCCTTCGGCTTGTGGACAGGCTTCGGCCGCGACCGGGCCCTTCTATTGCCCGAGCGATCAGAAGGTCTATCTAGACATGGCCTTCTTCCAGCAGATGAAGGATCAGTTTGGCGCATCCGGCGATTTCGCTCAGGCCTATGTCATTGCGCATGAGGTCGGCCATCATGTTCAGGATCTGCTCGGCATCCTGCCGAAGTTCAACCAGGCCCGCCGGACCATGAACGAGGTGGATGCCAACAAGATGTCGGTGCGTATTGAGTTGCAGGCCGATTGCTTTGCCGGCATCTGGGGCAAGTTCACACAGCAGAAGGGCATCTTGCAGGCAGGCGACCTTGAGGAGGCGCTGAACGCCGCCCAGCAGATCGGCGACGACACGCTGCAAAAGCGCACGCAGGGCTATGTCGTTCCGGATAGCTTCAACCACGGTACTTCCGCGCAGCGCATGAAGTGGTTCAAGCAGGGCTTCGATTCCGGCAAGCTCAGTGATTGCGATACGCTGAACAATCCCGTTTGATCTCCTTCGCCCGCTCTCCGGCAGGGAGCGGGCGAAATGCCAATTCCTTTTCCTTATTTCTCGCTATCCAGATGCGTCAATTGCGCTTCCGGATAGCGCCCGCCCGCGGCGGCGTCCTTTGGCACGGCGCGTTCGATCGCCGCCATATCGGCTTCCGACAACTCCACCGAGAGCGCGCCTAAAGCTTCCGTCAGGCGATCGCGGCGGCGGGCGCCGACAACCGGCACGATGTCCTGGCCTCGGGCCGCGACCCAGGCGATGGCGACCTGGGCGACGCTGGCATCCTTGGCTTCGGCGATCCCTCGCAATGCTTCCACCAATTCCAGGTTCTTTTCGACATTTCCGGCCTGGAAGCGCGGGCTCATGGAGCGGAAGTCGCCTTTCTGGGCGTTGTCCTTCTGCCAATGGCCGCTGATGAGGCCACGCGAGAGGACGCCATAGGCCGTGATGCCGATACCGAGTTCGCGGCAGGTCGGCAGGATACTGTCCTCGATGCCGCGCGAAATCAGCGAATATTCGATCTGGAGGTCGACGATCGGATGCACAGCGGCGGCGCGGCGGATGGTCTCCGCACCGACCTCGGACAGGCCGATATGCCTGATGTAGCCGGCCTTGATGAGATCGGCCATGGCACCGACCTGCTCCTCGATCGGCACGTTCGGATCGAGACGCGCCGGGCGGTAGATGTCGATGTGGTCGACGCCGAGACGTTGCAGCGAATAAGCGACGAAATTCCTGATCGCGGCCGGTCGGGCATCATAGCCGAGCCAGCCGCCGGCCGGATCGCGCAATGCACCGAATTTCACGCTGAGCAGGAAATCGTCCCGCTTCAGCCCCTTGATGGCCTCGCCGATCAGCATTTCATTGTGGCCCATGCCGTAGAAGTCACCGGTATCCAGCAGGTTTATGCCGGCATCGAGAGCGGCATGGATTGTCGCGATGCTCTCGGCGCGGTCGGAGGGCCCGTACATGCCCGACATGCCCATGCAGCCGAGGCCGAGGGCGGATACCTCGAGGCCTGTCTTGCCCAATTGGTGTTTTTGCATTGCAGTTCTCCTTCGGTCGGAAGCGCGCTCTCATCTCCAGAGCCATCTACGCAGCTTGTTTACTCGATCGGCCTTTGTGCGATAATCCGTGTAAATCGAAACGGGTTGTTTGGAATTTCGCACAATGGATGACTTGCCGCTGGCCGATCTGGTCGCCTTCACCGCCGTTGCCCGCGAGCGTAGCTTTCGCGTGGCCGCGCGCAAGCGCGCTGTTTCCGCCTCATCACTGAGCGAGGCGATCCGGCGGCTGGAGGAGCGGCTTGGTGTGCGCCTGCTGAACCGTACCACGCGCAGTGTGACGCCGACCGAAGCGGGTGACCGGCTGATGGAGCGGCTGACCCCCGCGATGAGCGAGATCGCCGTTGCGCTCGACGACATCAATAGCTTTCGTGACCGTGTGGGCGGAACTTTGCGGCTGAATGTGCCGACAGTCGCTGCCATGGTGGTGATGCCTGATATCGTCAATCGCTTTTTGAAGAACTATCCGGGGATATCGGTCGAAATCGTTGCCGAAGACAGCTTCATCGATGTGCTCGCGGCCGGGTTTGACGCCGGCATTCGCTATGACGAGAGGTTGGAAAAGGATATGATCGCCGTGCCGATCGGGCCACGGCAGCAATCTTATGTGACCGCCGCGGCGCCCGCCTACCTGGCGGCAAACGGTACACCGCGCCACCCGCGCGATATACTCGAGCATCGCTGTATCGGTCATCGATTCCTCAGCCGCTCCAATGCTCCCTGGGATTTTGAAAAGGATGGCGAAACGATCGTCATTTCGCCTTCAATGGTGATTGCCACGAATTCGATCGATATCGAACGCAGTGCCGCGGTTGCCGGTCTCGGCATCATCAGGACGTTTCGGGAATTCCTCGCGCCGCAGCTTGCGACAGGCGAGCTGGTACCCATTCTCGAAGAGTGGGAAACGGCCTTTTCCGGTCCGTTTCTCTATTATGCGAGCCGCCGACATATGCCGGGTCCGCTCCGGGCCTTCGTCGACTTCCTTAATATCGAGCAGCGACGGACCCGGGAAAAACAAGTGTCATTATAGCCCGCAGATCAAAAAAAGCGGTCGATAAATCGATAAGATTGAAGCGTTCACGGATTGTTTCCGCCAAAATCTTTAGGTATGGGGAACACTCCGGTTTTTCGTTCACGTTCTGTCTCTTCATGGAGGCGGGGCCGCCAAAAGGCAACTCCATGATCGATCAGAAATTCGCGCGGCGCGGCCTGTTCCTCGTCTTCCTCATCCTCTTCCTCGATGTCATGGGCATCGCGATCATCATGCCCGTGATGCCGAAATACCTGGAAGAGTTGACGGGTGCCGCAGTCAGCGAAGCTGCCACCGAAGGCGGCTGGCTGCTGCTGGCCTATGCCGCGATGCAGTTCCTGTTCTCGCCGCTGATCGGCAATTTGAGCGATCGGTTCGGACGCCGTCCACTCCTGCTCGCCTCGGTGCTGACATTCGCGATCGACAATTTCATCTGCGCGATCGCGGGTACCTACTGGATGCTGTTCGTCGGCCGTATCCTCGCCGGTATCAGTGGTGCGAGCTTCTCGACCTGCTCGGCCTATATCGCCGACATCAGCAATGACGAGAACCGTGCGAAGAATTTCGGCCTGATCGGCATGGCCTTCGGTGTCGGCTTCGTGCTCGGTCCGGTCATCGGCGGTTTTCTGGGCGAATTCGGTCCGCGGGTGCCGTTCTATGGAGCGGCTGCCCTCGCATTCCTGAATTTCGTCGGAGCCTATTTCCTACTGCCGGAAACATTGGACGCCAGGCATCGTCGGCCGTTCGAGATCTGGCGGGCCAATCCATTCGGCGCGCTCAGGCAGATACGACGCTATCAGGGCATCGGCTGGGTCTGCGTCGTCATGTTCCTGAACTGGCTGGCGCATGGCGTCTATCCGGCCGTCTGGTCCTTCGTCACCTCCTATCGCTATGATTGGAGCGAGGGGCAGATCGGCTTTTCCCTTGGGGTCTATGGTATCGGCGCGGCCCTCGTCATAGGGCTTGTCCTGCCTCGGCTTGTGCCCATGCTCGGGGAGTGGAAGACCGCATTGCTCGGGCTGGCGTTTTCCTGCCTCGGCCTGATGGGCTATGCTTTCGCGTGGCAAGGCTGGATGGTCTATGGGGTCGTCGTCGCAACGGTCATCGAAAACGTCGCCGATGCGCCCTTACGTTCCATCGCCGCGAGCAAGGTTCCGCCTTCGGCGCAGGGTGAGCTGCAAGGCGCGCTCGGCAGCCTGACGAGTATCACCGCGATCATCGGGCCTCTGCTGTTCCCGTATCTGTTCCGCTATTATACCGCGCCGACGGCGCCCGTGACCTTTGCCGGAGCACCATTCGTCATGGGTGCCATTCTGGTCGCGACAGCGCTCATTGTGCTTCTTACCAAGGTTCGCAAAGATCAGCCGAAGGCGGCCGTGCAATCGCAAGCCGGAGAGGCGGCCTAAAAATTCATCAGATATTTTGATGGTATGATGAATTCTTTAGCATCGTTACCTTGTCGGCTGGCTTTTCCGCCTAAGTTGCGGTATTGCGACAGGCTCGCGCACCCAGGGGTGGGGCGGTTCGCGCGATTCTGGAAATCGAGTTTTCATGATGGATATGCCGCTAGCTGCGCGCCCGTACGCGCACGACAACAATAATTCGTGGTCTGCGCATCTACGTGCCACCCTTGCGCTCGGCATACCGCTGATCGGCGCACAATTGGCGCAGCTTGGCATCAATACCACGGACGTGATGATCGTCGGTCGCCTCGGCGCCGAGCAGCTAGCCGCGATGGTACTCTCAGCGCAGTTCCTGTTCACGATCCTGATTTTCGGTTCGGGCTTTTCCATCGCCGTCGTGCCGCTGGTGGCGCAGGCCTACGGCCAGGGCGATGTCGTGTCCGTGCGACGGGCGCTGCGCATGGGCCTGTGGGTCGTGACCATCTATTGGCTGATGGCACAGCCTGCCTTTCTATATTCCGAGGAGATCCTTCTGGCGGCGGGACAAAAGCCCGACGTGGCAAAGCTGGCCAGCGACTACATCGCCATCGGCCATTTCGCCCTGTTGCCGGGATTGCTCTACAACGTCATTCGCGCCCTCGTGAGTGCTATCGGCCGGGCCGGCGTCATTCTCAATGTGACCATCGCCATGCTTGTCATGAACGCTGTGCTTGCCTATGCCTTGGTGCTCGGTCATTTCGGCATGCCGGCGCTCGGTCTTCATGGTGCGGCCATCGTCTCCGTTGCCGTACAGACGGCCGGCTTCATCTTCATCGTCGGCTATGTTCAGAGCCGGGAAGAAATGCGTCGCTACGAGATCTTCGTCCATCTGTGGCGGCCGGATTGGCATGCCTTGTGGGATGTCGTCCGCCTGGGCTTCCCGATCAGCATCACCGTTCTCGCCGAGGTCAGCCTGTTCACGGCGGCGTCGTTGCTTATGGGGCGGATCGGCACGATCGAGCTTGCTGCCCATGGCATCGCGCTTCAATGGGCATCGATTGCCTTCATGATCCCGCTCGGCCTCAGCCAGGCGGCGACGGTGCGGGTGGGCGTCGCGCACGGGCAGGGCGATCATCTCGGCCTGAAGCGCGCGGCGATCGTCGTGCTCATCGTTTCGAGCTGCATTTCGCTGTGCGGCAGCATCCTGTTCGCCACCTTGCCGGCATGGTTCGGAAGCTGGTTCCTCGACATTACGTCGGCCGATGCCCCGAAAGTGCTTGCCTATGCAACGCCGCTGATCGTGGTCGCCGGCCTGTTCCAGCTCGTCGACGGCTTGCAGGCGATTGCGAGCGGCCTGCTGCGCGGCCTGAAGGATGCGCGCGTGCCGATGATCCTGGCGCTGATCGCCTATTGGCCGATCGGCTTCTTCCTGGCATGGCTGCTGGCCTTTCCGTTCGATTTCGGCGGGATCGGCATATGGCTCGGTTTCCTGCTTGGCCTTGCTTCGGCGGCGGCGATGCTTTGCGCGAGATTCTACATTCTCGTGCGTTCGGAAAGAGAACCCGCATAATATCTGTGGCGGCGATCGTCGGGCGGTGAGACTGCTGACAAATACTGTCAGCATGGTCGCGTATATTCCCTTCATACCAATGACGGGAGACGACCATGACACTCAGAGCCAGCGATCGTAACGATGCCGCGCTTTTGCCGCGGGAAGACTCCATCAACGAGGGCACAACAGTGCGCCTTTTTCCGCACGCCAATACATCGTCCCGGCGGCCCGAACCGGCGCAGAGGTCCTATTGGCTGGCGGTGGCTAGCGCAGAGCACGTGCGCCACGGGCGCGAGCACGGCTTCATGCAGGTGAACCACGGCAAGCAGGGGCCATTGAAGCGCATCAAGCCAGGCGACGGCATCGTTTATTATTCGCCGTCTGTAAAGATGGGCGAGAAAGACAGCTTTCAGAGCTTTACCGCCATCGGCTTTGTCCGTGAAGGAGAGCCCTACCTTGCGCAGATGGGTTGCGGAAAAGCCTATCGCCGGGATGTCGACTGGCTGGATGCGCCCGAGCAGCCGCTCCGCCCCTTGCTGGGTTGGCTTGATTTCACCCAGGACAAGAACTGGGGCTACAGGCTGAGATTCGGCCTTGTCGCCTTCGGACAGTCGGACTTCGAGTTCCTGGAGGAAATCATGATGAGTGAGCTTGAGGTGGTAAAGCAGCGCCGCCTGCAGGCTTGACCGGGCATGCAGCATTTGGGCGCTTCCCAACCCGACGCGGAACGAGAAAGGCCTCGGATTGATAGTCAATCCGAGGCCTTTCGTATCATGAATGGTTGTGGAGCAGCTTAGGCGCGCTCGGCCAGTGCCGGCTCGCCCTTCTTCTCGCGTACCAGATTGATGAAGCGGCGGAAAAGGTAGTGGCTGTCCTGAGGGCCGGGCGAGGCTTCCGGATGGTGCTGTACCGAGAAGACGGGCTTGCCGGAGACGCGCAGGCCGCAATTGCTGCCGTCGAAGAGAGAAATATGTGTCTCCTCAATGCCTTCCGGCAGCGAATTCGAGTCGACTGCAAAGCCATGGTTCATCGAGACAATCTCGACCTTGCCTGTCGTGTGGTCCTTGACCGGATGGTTGGCGCCGTGATGGCCCTGGTGCATCTTCGCTGTCTTGGCGCCGAGTGCGAGGCCGAGCATCTGGTGACCGAGGCAGATGCCGAACAGCGGGATTTCCGACTTCAGAAGGTCCTTGATGACGGGCACGGCATATTCGCCTGTCGCGGCCGGATCGCCCGGGCCGTTCGAAAGGAAGATGCCATCCGGATTGAGGCCGAGCACGTCTTCGGTCGAAGCGGTTGCCGGCAAGACGGTGACCTTGCAATCGAGACCGGCAAAAAGGCGCAGGATGTTGCGCTTGACGCCGTAGTCGAGGCAGGCGATGTGGTACTTGGCTTCGTCGGCGCCCAGCTCGCCATAGCCCTCGTTCCAGACCCACGGGGTCTGCGACCAGTGCGAAGATTGGCCGGATGAGGCGACCTTGGCGAGGTCGAGACCTTCGAGGCCACTCCAGGCCTTCGCATCCGCCTTCAACTGTTCGATGTCGAAGACGCCGTTCGGGTCGTGGGCAATCACGCCGTTCGGCATGCCGTTCTCGCGGATCCAGGCGGTCAGCGCGCGGGTGTCGATGCCGCAGAGGCCGATGATGCCGCGGGCCTTCAGCCATTGGTCGAGATGCTTGGCGGCACGGTAGTTCGACGGATCGGTGATGTCGGCTTTGAAGATGACGCCGACGGCGCCGTGCCGGGCGGCCGGCGTCAGGTCCTCGATGTCTTCCTCGTTCGTGCCGACATTGCCGATGTGAGGGAAGGTGAAGGTGACGATCTGGCCGAGGTATGAGGGGTCCGTCAGGATTTCCTCGTAACCCGTCAGCGCCGTGTTGAAGCAGACTTCGGCCTGGACCTTGCCGGTCGCGCCGATGCCTTTGCCTTCGATCACGGTGCCATCGGCAAGAACGAGAAGAGCAGTCGGCTTTTCAATGGTCCATGGGGCTGTGGCGGTCATAGTCATCCCGTTTCCGGCGTCGTGCGCGACCTTGAAGAGGCCGTAGGCTTCCGCCATGTTTGTAGCAAGGTACCGCCGGCGGCACTGGCCGCGGCTTGAGATCTTCATATCGATCTAATGTGCAGGTGATGGACATAGCCAAACAAGGCGAGCCGGTCAATGCGCGCTTTTCGTTTCCTGCCGGGGAATTCGTCCTGTTTCGGCCGGTTTGACGCAATTGCATTGATCGGCGCTGATGGTCTATGAGACAGGCAACATGAAATGAGAGGCCGGGCGATCGTCGCCTGCCTGCTTGAGGAGTTACAGACATGATCCGCGAGACCCTTTCCAATGCCCAGAAGGATGCGATGAAGGCAAGGGATACGGCGAAGCTTTCAACCGTGCGTCTTATCCTTGCCGCCATCAAGGACAAGGACATCGCGAATCGCGGCCAGGCCAAGGAGCAGGCAAGCGATGACGAAATCCTCCAGCTGCTTGCCAAGATGATCAAGCAGCGCGAGGAGTCGGTGAAGATCTACGTCGACGGCGGTCGTCCTGAGCTCGCCGACAAGGAACGCGCGGAAATCACCGTCATCCAGGGATTCATGCCGGAGCAGCTCTCCGACGAGAAGGTGCGTGAGATATGCGCCGGCGTCGTTGCGGAACTCGGCGCCCAAGGCTTGAAGGACATGGGCAAGTGCGTGGCGGCTTTGCGCGAGCGCTATGCGGGGCAGATGGACTTCGCGAAGGCTTCGGCTATCCTGAAGGAGTTGTTGAAGTAAAGACCAGTCTCGGCTTCGGCATACGGGCCTGTCGTATGCCGAGGGCTCGCTGCCAGGCGGCGTCCATGATGGCAAACTTTTCGGCCTGATAGTTCCGATATTCCTGAATGAAGCCGCTGGACAGCCACAGCTCGCTTTTTCCCGAGCGGCCTGTCCAGCCAACGCTTCGCATGTTTACGGCTTTGCGCATGAGCCGCTTTGCGTGCGTTCTTGAGATATGGAAACGGCGACAGATGTCCGTGAACGCGACCGGCCCGACAATTGCTCTTTGTGTTTTCGGATCGATCATACCGACGCGCGAGATCAGGTAATCCATGATTATGCCGCCGGAATTTGCCCAGGTGAACAGATCGAATGTATCGCCTGGATGGCGGACGGCGTCGCTGGCAATGATGCTGACCGAGATTGCAGGCTGCAATGCCGCAACGAGTTCCGGTCTCCCGGCGAGCAGGCTGCTTCGTTTGCCTCCGTCCAATTTGTCGAGCGCCGCCAAGTGAATGCCGAGCCATCTTGCAAGCTGTTTGACAGCTTCTTCTGTCGGCTCCATCGGTCGTACCCGACGATCTGGCATGACTGTCTGGTAGCGCAGAAAATGATGGTCGAGCATTTCCTGAATGAAGCTCAATGCCGTGTTGTGACTGGCGATGTCGTGCTCGACGACAAAGTCGGCAAAGCGGTTCGCATGGATACCGGGCGGCTTCCCATCTACGCCGCCGTAATATAAGGCGAAGCCGGCGAGGGCCATCAACCAGCGCTGCTGTGAAGAAAAAACGGAGCCTATTCGAGGATTTTCTTCGTAAACCAATACAATTTCTCGGGTATAGTCGAGAACTATAGCGAAAAAATCAGGATTATCGGCAAGTTCCTTCGCGGATAAAGACATGCAGCCATCCCCCGATGAGCTGAGCAATTCTCTACGCTGTCTTAGGAAATCATCATCTAGATTATTGATACATGAAATATCAATTGTGGCCTTCACGTCAAGATACTGGCCTCATTTGAACTCTAAATGTTCTGCCGCGGAGGTTCGGTGCTTCCGTCATCGGAAAAATTGGGATCGTAAAATTAGAGAAGGCAGGAGCTGGGGGAGCTCCTGCCTTCTTGCGCTTTGCAGCCGTTTGATGACGCAGGGTGGGGCCCAAAAATCAAACGTCTATTGCAAAGGCACTCAGGTGGGGCGGCGCCGGGGGTAGGGATGGTGCCCCACCTGAGTATCCCGTAAAACTTATCTGAGAATCCTGACTTGCTGCGGCAAAGCCAACGCTTGCGGCGTCAATCCGGACATTTGAACTTTAACGCCTGCGGTGAGAGCAGGGATCTTCATATCCACCGGCAGCTGATAATGCGCGCCAGCGTAGAGCACATTCCGATCGTCAGCGCTGCCGGTCGTCGTTGCCGAGCTATAGGTAGCTGTGGCGAAGATAGCCGCGGCGGCTAGGGGTACGATCAGAACCCGCATTTCCTCTCCTAAACTGAAAGCCCTGTACCTGATGGCTTCCCGTTCGTGGGGCGTCTCGGCATGTCGCGTCGCGAAGCAATTTTCTTCGCCGGCTTGTCTCGCCCCGTGAGAAGAACGCTATTGCGCCGCACATCAACAATCAAATTACAAAAAAATAATGTTTGGCTTACGAACCATGCCGTAAATGCGCCACCAAACAGATGGGTCGCAGGCATCGAGCATTGCAGCTACTGATTGTTCCAGATGCGTCCGACGCACTGTTCCATCCACTTCAAGGTGTGCAAGTCTTTGCTTTTTCGCGTCTTTTCCGCAAAGGCCGATGCTCGTCAGGTCGGCCGAACACTTAATTCCGGCTACGTGAGGTCAATATCGATCGTGTTTTTGGTGACTCGGAAACGACGCCTCAAGCCGGTGCGCTCGGCCTGATCCTGATAATAACCTCACGAAGTTGTGATCAAGACGATGAAATTGCAATTGACTGCAAAGGGCTGTGAATACCGTGTGTGCCGGTCGTGTCGTCGTGGCAATGCGCGCCATTCCTGTTTATATGGGATAAGCCAGAGGTAGCCATGCGATTTTCCAATACGTTTCTCGATGAGATTCGCGACCGCGTTCTGATTTCGGACGTGATCGGTCGTCGCGTGAGCTGGGACCGCCGCAAGACCAACGTGCCGCGTGGAGATTTTTGGGCCTGCTGCCCTTTCCATGGCGAGAAGTCGCCGAGTTTCCACTGTGAGGATCGCAAGGGCCGCTATCACTGCTTCGGCTGCGGCGTGACGGGCGATCATTTCCGTTTCCTCACCGAGCTGGAGGGACTGAGCTTTCCCGAGGCGGTGCAGCAGATCGCCGACATGGCAGGCGTCCCCATGCCTGTGGCCGATCCCGTGGAGGCAAAGCGGGAGAAGGAGCGCACGTCGCTGCTCGACGTCATGGAGATGGCGACTCAGTTCTTTCAGGATCAGCTGCAGACTGCCAACGGCGCCCGTGCTCGCGCCTATCTGCGCGATCGTGGTCTGACCGGCCGCACCATCGAGACTTTCCGTCTCGGCTATTCCCCTGACAGCCGCAATGCGCTGAAGGAGTTTCTTGCCGGCAAGGGCGTATTGAAGGAGCAGATGGAAGCCTGCGGCCTGGTCGTGCACGAGAACGTGCCGGTCTCATACGATCGCTTCCGGGATCGCATCATGTTTCCGATCCTGTCGTCGCGCGAGAAGGTGATCGCCTTCGGCGGCCGCGCCATGTCGTCGGACGCGCCGGCCAAATATCTCAATTCCAACGAGACCGAGCTCTTCCACAAGGGCAATGTGCTTTATAATTTCACACGCGCGCGCCGCGCTGCCCAGGGTGCCGACGGCGCAGGTACCATCATTGCCGTCGAAGGCTATATGGATGTCATCGCCCTGCATCAGGCGGGCCTCGAGAATGCCGTTGCGCCGCTCGGCACGGCGTTGACCGAGAATCAGCTGGATCTCCTGTGGAAAATGACGCCGGAGCCGGTGCTCTGCTTTGATGGCGATGGCGCGGGATTTCGCGCCGCCAACCGCGCCGCCGACCTGGCGCTGCCGCATATCAAGCCGGGCCGCACCGTCCGTTTCGCACTGCTGCCCGATGGTAAGGATCCGGACGATCTCGTCCGTCACGACGGTCGTGCGCCTTTCGACAAGGTTCTCGCACAGGCAAAGCCGCTGGCCGATCTGATCTGGGTCAGAGACGCCGGCAGCGGCACGTTCGAAACGCCTGAGGCGCGGGCGGAACTCGAAGCCCGGCTGAGGCGCATCGTGTCTGTTATCGTGGACGAGGATGTCCGCCGACACTATCAGCAGAATATGCGCGAGCGGTTGAACAGTCTCTTCCAGCCGCAGTTCCAGCGTGGCGGCAATCAGCAGGGGCGAGGCTTTTCCCGTGATGGCAATGGCCGCAATTTCACCGGTCGCGGCGGGCAGCAGGGCCGCGATCGGCCGGTCAGTACGACGGCGTCCGATCGCTTGACGCGTTCGGCCATGATCAAGGGGCATCAGGACATTCCGAGCCTGCGCGAAAGCGTTCTGGCGCTGACCATCGTCAATCATCCGCTGCTGTTGCAGGACGAATATGACGAGATCGCCGCTATCGACTACGAGAGCCGCGAATTGCAGCGTCTCTGGTCGGCAGTTCTCGGGATCGCCGCAGCCATGGCCGCACCGCAGCTCATCCGCGAGCGGCTGGTCGAGCAGTTGGAGGAACAGGACTTCGGCTCATTGCTGAAGAATCTCGACCAGCAGGTCCGCAACGCCAGGCTATGGACGGCAACCGAGGAAGCCGCGATGGAAGACGCGCGCGAAGGCTATCGCCAGGCGTTGGCGCTTCACAAGCGTTCCAAGGCACTGCGCTGGCACAAGATCGAATTGGAAGGCGCGATTGCCGAGGCAACGGAAGATAGTGACGGCGAGCTTATCGAGCAGTTGATGCGCGCCTTGCAGGAAGTGCAGCTCGAAGCGGTGCGGCTGGAAAACCAGGAGGCGATCATCGATGGCTTTGGCGTGCTTTCCGGCAGAGTCAAAAGCGCTGCGGGAAAGTAGGGAATAGATGTCACTGCCGGATAGACTGGAACCGCGATTTTCCGCCGATGATGCCTTGTTCGGCGATCGTGCCGGGGCGCCCGCGCCGCTCGATGTGCTGAAGCGCGTCTATGGCTATACCGCGTTTCGCGGCAAGCAGCAGCAGGTGGTCGAGCATGTCGTCTCCGGCGGCGATGCCGTCGTGCTGTTTCCGACCGGGGCCGGCAAGTCGTTGTGTTTCCAGATTCCCGCACTTTGCCGTGACGGTATCGGCATCGTCGTTTCGCCGCTGATCGCCTTGATGCGGGATCAGGTGGAGGCGATGAAACAGCTCGGCATCCGCGCGGCGGCCTTGAATTCATCCCTGTCGCGCGACGAGGCGAGCGATGTCTATCGCGCCGTCTCCAGCGGCACGCTCGACATGCTCTATGTGACGCCCGAGCGCATTCTCACCGATGGCTTCCAGCAGATGATCGCCAGGGCGAAGATCGCGCTGTTTGCGATAGACGAAGCGCATTGCGTGTCTCAATGGGGGCATGATTTCAGGCCGGAATATCGGGATCTGGGCAAGCTTGCGGAATTTTTTCCCGGCGTGCCGCGCATCGCGCTGACGGCGACGGCCGATCCGCATACCCGCGACGATATCATCGAGCGGCTTGCTCTCGACGGTGCCAAGGTTTTCACCACCAGTTTCGACCGGCCGAATATTGCCTATGAAATTGTCGAGCGCGATCAGCCGCGCCAGCAATTGCTGCGCTTTCTCGATGGCCACCGCGGCGACAGCGGCATCGTCTACTGCCTGTCGCGGGCAAAGGTCGAGGACACGGCTGAATGGCTGAATGGGCAGGGCATCCGGGCGCTCGCCTATCACGCGGGGATGGACCGATCGCTTCGCGATGCCAATCAGGATGCCTTCCTGAAAGAAGAAGACCTTTGCCTTGTCGCGACGGTCGCCTTCGGCATGGGCATCGACAAGCCGAACGTGCGCTATGTCGCCCATCTCGATCTGCCGGGTTCGGTCGAGGCCTATTATCAGGAGACAGGTCGTGCCGGGCGTGACGGCCTACCGTCCGAGGTTTGGATGGCCTACGGCATGGCCGATGTCATCCAGCGGCGGCGCATGATCGATGAGGGCAATGCAGCCGAAGAGATCAAGCGCGTGGAGCGAGGAAAGCTCAATGCGCTGCTCGCCATCTGCGAAACGGCCGGCTGCCGGCGACAGGCCATTCTTGCGCATTTCGGCGAGGCGCATGGCGGCGGTTGCGGCAATTGCGATACCTGCCTGAAACCTGTGGAGACCTGGGACGGCACGGAAGCAGCAATCAAGGCGCTGGCGGCGGTCTATCGCACCGGCGAGCGTTTCGGCACCGGCCATGTCATCGACGTACTCATGGGCACGGTCAACGAGAAGACGGAGCGGTTCGGCCATGTCGAGATGCCCGTGTTCGGTGCAGGAAAGGATATTCCGTCCCGCACCTGGCAGTCTATCTTTCGGCAATTGCTGGCAAGCGGCCTCATTAGCGTCGACCATACGGCCTTCGGCGCCATGAAGCTGGAGGAGGAGGCGAGGGCGGTTTTCAAACGCGAGCGACAGGTCTTCTTTCGCAAGGATCGGCCGGAAGCGGGTCGCCGGAGCAAGAAGGCGGGACGGTCGGAGAAACCGGCACATGGTCTTGCCGGCGAGGCGCAGGCTCTGTTCGATGCGCTGCGCGCCGAGCGGACCAGGATCGCCAAAGAACTGGGCGTGCCGCCTTATGTCGTCTTTCCGGACACGACCCTTATCGCCTTTGCGACGGAGCGGCCGAAGAACCATAAGGCACTCCTCGGGATTTCGGGCGTTGGGCAGTCGAAGCTCGAACGCTACGGGGATGCGTTTCTCGCAGTGATTTCAGATTTCACCGGCCGGTGACATTTCGCATCTAAATGTGAAATCGAGACAATCTCACGCTACATGCGTACGGTCATGCCACCGTCGACGGTCAAGACATGGCCGTTGACGAAGGAGGCGGCGTCGCTGGCGAGGAACAATGCAGCGCCCGCGATCTCGTCCGGCCGTCCCCAGCGCTGAACCGGGATGCGCTGGCGCACGAAAGGGACCAGTTCCTCATTCGAGGCCATCGCGGCATTCGTTTCCGTCGCGAACCAGCCTGGAGCGATGGCATTGCTGGTGATGCCGTAGGGGCCGAATTCCACCGCCATGCCGCGCATAAGGCCGGTCAGCCCCTGTTTGGCTGCGGGGTAGACGCAGTCGCCAGGCATGACGACTTGGCCGCTGATCGAGGTGACCGAGATCAGCCGCCCATGATTGTGGCGTTTCATCAGGCGGGCGGCATCGCGCGAGAGCGTGATCGAGGCGGCCAGATCCGTGTTGAGGAGGGCGAGAATCGCTTCGTCGTCGAAGTCGGCCAAGGGCCGTCTGTCGCGGGCGCCGACATTGTTGATCAATATGTCGAGCCGGCTATGATTTTTCTCGATATCCGCCATCGCCGCGCGCTGCGCTTCACGGTCGGCAATGTCGAAAGCTGCTGCTTCGGCGGAGCCGCCAGCTGCTTGAATGGCTTTCACGGCGCTGTCTACCGTTGCGATCGTGCGCCCATTGACGATGACATGCGCTCCCGCGTCGGCAAGTGCTTTCGCCATTTCGAACCCAAGGCCTCGCCCGCCGCCGGTGACGAGCACGACCCGTCCCGCGAGGGAGAATCTGTGAAATATGCTCATTGCTCTCCCTCTATCATGCGATCAAGATCGACCTGCAGCAAGATAATGGACTCAGTCAAGTAATTTTTGCAATAGCAACCGATGAACCCTGGCCAAGAACTTGCGTATATCCGGGTCAGTTTGACAGATAATATCGAACCTGCTCCCTATCGCGCCGACGTCACGGCGCTACGCATTTTTGCCGCTGCTGGATGCAGCAAGGGGCCGAATCCTGTGTTATTTCTTGAATAGTTAGGCACTGTGACCAGCATCGGAATGCGACAATGACCTCAGAATTTCTATCACATCTGCGCAAAGAACTTCTCGGCTTGAAAGAAGCTGGTCTCTACAAGCCCGAGCGCGTCATCACCTCCAAGCAAGCCGGTGAAATCGCTGTCGTCGGCGGCGCCCGCGTGCTCAATTTCTGCGCCAACAATTACCTTGGCCTCGCCGACAACGAGGAGCTTGCCGAGGCGGCAAAAAAGGGGCTCGATCGCTACGGCTACGGCATGGCCTCGGTTCGCTTCATCTGCGGCACGCAGGAAGAGCATAAGCAGCTGGAAGTGCGGATTTCTGCCTTTCTCGGCATGGAGGATACCATCCTCTACTCCTCCTGCTTCGATGCCAATGGCGGGCTGTTCGAGACGCTGCTGTCGGAGGAGGACGCCATCATCTCGGATGCGCTCAACCATGCCTCGATCATCGATGGCGTGCGGCTTTCCAAGGCCAAGCGCTTCCGCTACGCCAACAACGACATGGCGGCGTTGGAGGAGGAACTGAAGAAGGCCGAGGGCAGCCGCTTCAAGCTGATCGCGACCGACGGCGTCTTCTCCATGGACGGTATCATCGCCAATCTCGGCGGCGTGTGCGATCTGGCCGAGAAATACGGTGCCATGGTCATGGTCGATGACAGCCATGCCGTCGGCTTTGTCGGCGCTCATGGTCGGGGATCGCCGGAGCATTGCGGCGTCGAGGGGCGGATCGATATCATCACCGGCACGCTCGGCAAGGCGCTTGGCGGTGCTTCGGGTGGCTATACCTCGGCCAGAGGCGAAATCGTCGATTGGTTGCGGCAGCGGTCGCGCCCCTATCTCTTTTCCAACACGCTGGCGCCAGTTATCGCCGCTGCCTCGCTGAAAGTCTTCGACCTGATCGACAACGGCGACGCTCTTCGCGATCGTCTCCGTGGCAATGCCGAACTCTTCCGCAGCGAAATGACCAAGCTCGGTTTCACGCTCGCAGGCGCCGATCACCCGATCATCCCTGTCATGCTTGGCGATGCCAAGCTGGCGCAGGAGATGGCGGCGCTGATGCTGCAAAAGGGCGTCTACGTCATCGGCTTTTCCTTCCCCGTCGTACCGAAGGGACAGGCGCGCATCCGCACGCAGATGTCGGCCGCGCACTCGAAGGCCGATGTCGAAAAGGCGATCACCGCCTTTGCGGAAGCCGGACGAGAACTCGGAATTATTTGAATTGGTTGGAGAGAACCGATCATGTCGAACATGATGAAAGCGCTGGTCAAATCCAAGCCGGAAGTCGGGTTGTGGATGGAGCATGTTCCGGTTCCCGAGGTCGGGCCGAATGATGTCCTGATTCGGGTCAAGAAGTCGGCGATCTGCGGGACCGATGTCCACATTTGGAACTGGGACCAATGGGCGCAGAAGACCATTCCGGTGCCGATGGTCGTTGGGCACGAATTCTGTGGCGAGATCGCCGAGGTCGGTTCGGCGGTGACGAAGTATCACGTCGGCGAGCGCGTCTCCGGCGAGGGGCACATCGTCTGCGGCAAATGCCGCAACTGCCGCGCGGGCAGAGGCCACCTCTGCCGCAACACGCTTGGCGTCGGCGTCAATCGACCCGGCTCCTTCGGCGAATTCGTCTGCATTCCCGAATCCAACGTCGTTCCGATTCCCGACGATATTCCGGATGAAGTCGCCGCGATCTTCGACCCGTTCGGCAATGCGGTGCACACGGCACTTTCCTTCGATCTGGTCGGCGAGGACGTGCTCGTGACGGGCGCAGGCCCGATCGGCATCATGGGTGCCATGGTCGCCAAGCGCTCCGGCGCGCGCAAGGTCGTCATCACCGATATCAATCCCACCCGGCTGGCACTTGCCCGCAAGGTCGGCATCGAGCATGTCGTCGACGCTTCGAAGGAGAACCTCGCCGATGTGATGAAAGCTATCGGCATGACCGAAGGCTTCGACGTCGGTCTGGAAATGTCGGGCGCGGCACCGGCCTTTCGCGATATGATCGACAAGATGAACAATGGCGGCAAGATCGCCATTCTCGGCATCGCGCCGGCCGGCTTCGAGATCGACTGGAACAAAGTCATCTTCAAGATGCTGAACCTGAAAGGCATCTACGGTCGCGAGATGTTCGAGACCTGGTACAAGATGATCGCCTTCGTGCAAGGTGGTCTCGATGTATCGCCCGTCATCACCCATCGTATCGGCATAGATGATTTTCGCGAGGGCTTCGAAGCTATGCGCTCCGGCAACTCCGGCAAGGTGGTCATGGACTGGAATTGACCCCCAACTGTCGCTTTTCTACATCGGTAGCAGGTCTCGATGTAGGAAATGCGAGCGTTTGGTTCGCATGCTCTTGTCATCGCGCAGAGACTTCCTAAATACCGAAAGCAATCGTTTATGGCGCACCGAGCCTGTGGATAAGGCTTTTTCGGGTATTTAACGGGCTTTTTTGCTGGAAAAGCTTGACGAGAACAAAAAATCTAGGAATCACCGTTTGACTTCGGAAAGAACGGTAAACTGGATCAAGCGGATCACCTAATAACATGGCCGGAAATCCAAACGCAATCCAGCTTTGCCATCCGGTAGCGGTGATCGTGGTTAATCGGGCATTAAAGGTCATTCCGTTAGGTGTTTGTCGGTGAGTCGAGGCTGGCGCAGGGCGTGCCGGTCAGATTGAAATGTTCTACCGCGTGTAAGTTTGCAGCGTCAGGGAAAGCGACGATATAGAGATGGCAACCAAGGTCAAAGAGAACGAAGAAGCTGAAGTCGAACGCGACGGCACCTCCGACGGCCCGCTTCTCGATCTTTCCGATGACGCGGTCAAGAAGATGATCAAGGCCGCGAAGAAGCGCGGCTACGTGACGATGGACGAGCTCAATGCCGTCCTGCCGTCCGAAGAAGTGACATCGGAACAGATCGAAGACACGATGGCCATGCTCTCAGACATGGGCATCAACGTCATCGAGGACGAGGACGTCGAAGAGGCGGGTGCCCCGTCGAACGACGATGACGATGCCGGTGGCGACGAGGACGGGGAAGGCGGCGAGCTGGCGCCTTCGACGGGTTCGGCGCTCGCCACCGCCAAGAAGAAAGAGCCGACAGACCGCACGGACGACCCGGTGCGCATGTACCTGCGCGAAATGGGTTCAGTCGAGCTGCTGTCGCGCGAAGGCGAAATTGCGATCGCCAAGCGCATCGAGGCCGGCCGCGAAACCATGATCGGTGGCCTCTGTGAAAGCCCGTTGACGTTCCAGGCGCTTATTATCTGGCGCGACGAACTCAACGAAGGCACCACGCTGCTGCGTGAGATCATCGATCTCGAAACCACCTATTCCGGTCCCGAAGCCAAGGCTGCGCCGCAGTTCCAGAGCCCCGAGAAGATCGAGGCCGACCGCAAGGCGGCCGAGGAAAAGGAAAAGGCACGCCGTGGCCGTTCGCCGAATGGCGACGACGACATTACCAATGTCGGCGGCGAAGGCATGCCGATCGAGGAGGAAGAAGAGGACGAGGACGAATCCAGCCTCTCTCTCGCCGCGATGGAAGCCGAGCTGCGTCCGCAGGTCATGCTGACGCTCGACACGATCGCCGAGACCTACAAGAAGCTGCGCAAGCTGCAGGACCAGCAGGTCGAACAGCGCCTGTCGGCCTCGGGCACGTTGTCGTCGGCGCAGGAGCGCCGTTACAAGGAGCTGAAGGACGAGCTGATCAAGTCGGTCAAGTCGCTGTCGCTGAACCAGAACCGCATCGACGCCCTCGTCGAGCAGCTCTATGACATCAACAAGCGCCTCGTGCAGAACGAAGGTCGTCTGTTGCGTCTTGCCGAATCTCATGGCGTCAAGCGCGATAGCTTCCTCGAGCAGTATCAGGGTGCCGAGCTCGATCCGAACTGGATGAAGTCGATCGGCAATCTGGCCGCACGCGGCTGGAAGGAATTCGCCCGGAACGAAAACACGACGATCCGCGACATTCGCCAGGAAATTCAGAACCTTGCGACTGAAACCGGAATCTCTATCTCAGAATTCCGCCGGATCGTGCACATGGTGCAGAAGGGCGAGCGCGAAGCCCGCATCGCCAAGAAGGAAATGGTCGAAGCGAACCTGCGCCTCGTCATCTCCATCGCCAAGAAATACACCAACCGCGGCCTGCAGTTCCTCGACCTCATTCAGGAAGGCAATATCGGCCTGATGAAGGCGGTCGATAAGTTCGAATATCGCCGCGGCTACAAGTTCTCGACCTACGCCACCTGGTGGATCAGGCAGGCGATCACCCGCTCGATCGCCGACCAGGCCCGCACGATCCGTATTCCGGTGCACATGATCGAGACGATCAACAAGATCGTTCGCACCTCGCGCCAGATGCTACACGAGATCGGCCGCGAGCCGACGCCGGAAGAACTGGCCGAAAAGCTCGCCATGCCGCTCGAAAAGGTGCGCAAGGTGCTGAAGATCGCCAAGGAGCCGATTTCGCTCGAAACGCCTGTCGGTGACGAAGAGGATTCGCACCTCGGCGATTTCATCGAGGACAAGAACGCGCTTCTGCCGATCGACGCCGCCATCCAGGCGAACCTGCGCGAGACGACGACCCGCGTTCTGGCATCGCTGACGCCGCGCGAAGAGCGCGTGCTGCGCATGCGCTTCGGCATCGGCATGAACACCGACCACACGCTTGAGGAAGTCGGCCAGCAGTTCTCGGTTACGCGCGAACGTATCCGTCAGATCGAGGCCAAGGCATTGCGCAAGCTCAAGCATCCGAGCCGCAGCCGCAAGCTCAGAAGCTTCCTCGACAGCTAGGGCCGGGCGCAAGCCGGCATTGGCGTTGTTATGAAATCGAACCCGGTTTGCGAAAGCGAGCCGGGTTTTCCATTGATAACGGATCGGGATCAGGGTTCGGGCCATGGCGAACAAGCCGCAGACTATCGAAATGTCTCTGCCGGCACGGCTGCGCGATCTGCTCGCGGGATATGATTGGCGACCGGACGAGCTCGGCCGCTCCCCGGCCCATGTCTTTCGGCTCGAAGCTGTTGGCCGAGCGCCCATCTATCTCAAGACGGAGATCATTCATCCGCTGGGCGAGCTAGCGGGTGAGGTTTCCAGGCTTCGATGGCTCGCATCGAAGGGACTTGCGTGCCCCGAGGTGATTGCCCACGAGACAGACGGTGGGCGAGAGTGGCTGTTGATGAGTGCGCTTCCGGGCACTGATCTCGTCAGCGATGATCGATTGCCGCCGATCGAAAGAGTGCGGATCTTGGCCGCTGCACTGCGGCGGCTGCACGGCCTGGATATTGCTACCTGTCCTTTTGATCATCGCCTGGAGAACAGGATTGCGGATGCAAAAGCGCGGTTGCTCGCAGACTGTGTGGACGAAGACGATTTCGATGACGCAAGGCTGGGGAGATCGGCGCAGGATCTGTTCCGGGAGCTTGAAGAGCGCAGGCCGAAGACGGAGGATCTGGTGGTGACCCACGGCGATGCCTGCCTCCCGAATTTTGTCGCTCACGAAGGCAGCCTCAGTGGCTACATCGATTGCGGCCGCCTCGGCGTTGCCGATCGCCATCAGGATATCGCGCTGGCCTGCGGCAGCATCGCGCGCAATTTCGGGGAAGATCTTGTTGCCGACTTTTTGAAGGCCTATGGAAACTTTGAGATGCACTCTGAAAAGGCGGCTTACTATCGGCTGCTGGATGAGTTCTTTTGACGATGGATGAACGGATTCTCAGGTCACCCGATCACGCAGGTGTGTTTTTGAGCCATTGCGGATAGAACGGTGGCCTGACAAGTTCGATTTCGGCAATTGCCTCTTTCGTGTCGTGTTGTTGCATACCATATGTCTGCGGGCCGGCGAGGTCCGATCTGTTTGCCGCTAAGGATCGAATGAATCGATGCGCAATTTCCTCTTGATTGCTTTTTCTTCGCGAGTCATCCGCTGAACGATGGAAAAGGTTGCGGAAAAACGGGACAAGGAGATGAGGCCGGGCTTTGTCCTGTCGATCCTCCTGCATGTCCTGTTTGTTGCTATTTTTCTGCTGCCGCTGCTGCCCGCACCGCCACAGGCGAAGCCTGAGCAGAGCGTCAATGTCGAGCTCGTGCCGCAGCAGGAGGAAAAGCAGGAGCTTGCGACGAAGGCGAACGAGAAGCCCGACCAGCCTCCGAAGCCGACGCCAAAGCCCGACGAGAAGCCGCAGCAGCAGACGGCCGAAGCACAGCAGGAGCCAGAGCAGCCTCAGGGGAAAAAGTCGGACGAACAGCCGCCAAAGCAATCCGATCCCAAGGGCAAGGAGCAGGCTGAAAAGCCTTCGCCCAAATCCGCTGAGACTAAGGCCGACAAGCCCCAAGAACAGGCGGAAAAGCCCGCATCCAAACCTGACGATGCCGGCGCTGACAAGCCTGTCGAGAAAGCTGAGCAACAGCCTTCTGCTACGGAGACGCCACTTCCGGATATGAAGGGCGACGAGAAGGATCCGACTACCACGCAGCAGGCTGAAGCCTCAGCACAGCCAAACGATACGCCTCAGACGCCGCCGAACGATGCTGCCGCCGCGCAACAGGCGGAAGCACAGGCTGCCGCGCAAGCAGCTGCGCAAGCCCAGGCTCAAGCGCAGCAAGCTCAACAGCAAGCCGATGCCCAAAGCCAGGAAGCAAATGCGGCCAAGCCGCCAGCAGGCGACTCGACCGCCAAAACCTCCTCTACTGCCCCGGATGTGCTTGCGACCAACCAGCCTTCGGATGTGCAGGTGCAGCAGCCGCAAGTGCCGTCAACGGATCAGAACGGTTCGCAGGCACAGAATTCAGCCGATGCATCATCATCCGATCCGCAACAGCAATCTCCCGCCGAACAGACGCCGGACGAGACCAAGACCGAGCCGCAGATCGTCGTTCCCGCGGTCAAACCATCCCCGACGCAGCAGACCTCTCAGAGCCAATCCGCTTCGAATAGTCAGGGCCAGCAGACGAGCGGCACCGCTCTGGTCACTGAGCCGCAGGCGAAATCGGATGCGCCGAAGAGGGCCGTCCAGGCCAAGAAGCTTTACTCCGGTGCCGAGATGTCGCGCCTGTCGAAGAGCGATTACGATGCCTGGAAGAAGATGCCACGACGGCAGCGGGTAGCCTATCTCTGCAATTCCGAAGAAAAGCTGCAGTACCGTCACGATCTCGGTGCCGTCGGCTACGTGAATTCCGCTCTGTCACCGGCGATGGTTTCTGACGCAAGCCTGTTTGGCAACGGAGTTGCGGTTCAGACCCCTAATGGCTGGCAGAGAGTGGAATTTACCTGCCAAGTGGACAGCGATGCGCTGAAGGTTGTTGCTTTTTCCTATACCGTCAAGGGGAATGTTCCCTCAAGCCAACTCGATCGGCTCGGCTTCGCTGGCAACTGATGTCATAGGGCCGTTTGTCGCATCCACCTGAAACAATAGTTTATTAGCATCCCCATCGAAATTCGGCCTATTTCATCATACAATTGGCTGTATCTACCTGATTCAATTCTCCTCCCGTCGCATTGTACGATTCCGATGTCCTCGATTACTGCCGATTCAAGTTCCGCAGCCGCCGGCCGCTCCGCCTTGCGTGGCGTCCTCGTGGCATTCGCGTCTTATGCCGTCTTTGCCTTCAGCGATGCCTCGATCAAGATCCTGCATGGTGTGGTTCCCTCCTATCAGGTGGCCTTCATCGGCGCTCTGTTCGGTTTTGCCGCCGTGCCCTTCCTGAAGCGGCGGGAGGATGGCTGGATCGATATGGTGAAGACGTCGAACCGGCCCCTGTGGCTGTTGCGCTTCATCTGCGGTGCTACGGGCGCGATCTGCTCCGTCGTCGCCTTTACCAAGTTGCCTATGGCGGAAGCCTTTGCGCTGCTCTTCCTGCTGCCGTCCTTCGTGACGATCCTCTCCGTTGTCTTCCTCAAGGAAGATGTGCGCTGGCAGCGCTGGACGGCCGTCATCCTGGGGTTCGTCGGCGTACTCATCGTCCTGCGGCCAGGTTTTCGCGAGCTCTCGATCGGCCATCTCTGCGCCGCGATCGGTGGGCTTGCTGCCGCGATTTCGATCGTCATCAACCGCGCGCTCGGATCGAAAGAGAAACGTATCTCGCTCTATGGGGCGGGCCTGTTCGGCACGCTGATCGTCAGCGGCTTCCTCATGCTCTCGGAGGTCACCGCGCCGACTGCGACGCAGTGGATTTTCCTGGCGAGCTATGGCCTGCTGGGCGCCTTCGGCAACGTGTTGTTGATGAATGCCGCCCGTATGGCGCCGGCCAATCTTGTCGCTCCGCCGCAATACAGCCAGATGCTGTGGGCCATCGTGTTCGGTTATCTGCTGTTCAATGACAGCATCGATACGCCCATGGCCTTCGGTATCGTCCTCATCATCTTTTCCGGCCTTCTGACGCTGGCGCGCGAGCGCAAGCGTGGCACGCCGCTGCCTGCGGCCGTCGCGGGTAATACCCAGACGGCATTGGCGACGGCGCAGGATGAACGGACTGAAGCACCCGGCAGGTGACGCGCATCTGCCGATGGGCGCGCGCATTGCATGCGATAGCGCCGCCGCGCTAATCTTTGCCGAAGTTTTCGGGGCAGGAAGCCTGTCCGTTTGGAAAAAGGATCATCATGAGATCCAGCCAGTTCAGGATATTCCGCTCCCGTGCGGCAGGTATCGAGGTCGTGAAGGCCGAGACCAGTCACTGTTTTCCCAAGCATACGCATGACCAATTCGGTATCGGCATCATCGAATCCGGCGCGCAGGCGTCGCTCAGCGGGCGCGGAATGGTGCGGGCCGAGGCGGGGGATGTCATCAGCGTCAATCCGAATGAAGTGCATGACGGCACGCCCATCGGCGAAAGCCGGGCATGGTCGATGCTCTATTTCGATCCGAGGCTGATCGGCGATCTGCTTGACGATATCGGCGAGGGGAGCCTTGGCGGCGCGGAATTTCCGTCGCCAGTCATTCGCAATGGCCAAGTGGCGTCGTGTTTCAAAACCCTGTTCCCGCTTCTGGCTGGCAACGCCGCGCCACAGGATGCACTGTTGCAGGATGGGTTGTTGTTATCGCTGGTCGCTGCTGTGATGAGTGAGGGAGTGCCGGCGCCGCGCGATACAGGTGTTCCTGCAGCCATCGGTCGTGCGCGCGATCTGATCGAGCATGATCCAGCGGCACCCCTGACGCTTGCCGAACTCGCGGATGCCTGCGGGCTAAGCCATTTCCGGTTTCTGCGGGCTTTCACCAAGGCGACGGGGCTCACACCGCATGCCTATCTCTTGCAGCGCCGTATCCACGAAGCGCGGCGGCTGATCGCGGCGGGCACACCATTGGCTGAAGCGGCCTTTGCCAGCGGCTTTGCAGATCAGAGCCATATGACGCGGCTCTTCGTTCGCAATTTCGGCATATCGCCGGGCGCCTATGCAGCGGCCGCCGGCTAGAGCCTCTGCAATTTTGTTCAAGACCGGGCGATGACAACGGGGTTTTCTGCGGCACCAAGCCAGAGATGCAGAAGGAGAAGCCATGTATTTCCGCCATTCGAACGAGATGTGGAGCGAGTTCCCCGAATTGGTTCCCGGCGTTTTGTTTGCCGAAGGGATCAGCGCGGATGCTATCGTTACAGATCGCATCGTCAGCTATCATGCGACCGCCGCGGAGCGATTGGCGCAAGGCTCCGAAAGTGAGATGCCCGAAATTCAGGCCTGGCGGCGCAGCTTTTCAAAAATGGGGTTGAAGCCGACCCAGTATCGCTGCGCCTCGGAGGCTCTGCTGCGCCGTTTTCGTCAGGAGGGTTCCTTGCCGCAGTTGCATCCGCTCGTCGACCTCTGCAACGCCGTGTCGATCGCGTTCGCCATTCCCGTCGCTGTTTTCGATCTTGCGAAGATAACAGGTGATCTCGAGGTGCGGCATGCAGGCGGCAGCGAGTCTTACCTCACCTTTTCCGGCGAGACGGAGCATCCGGAGCCTGGAGAGGTGATCTTTGCGGATACTATCGGGCAGGCGCACGCCCGGCGCTGGACCAACCGGCAAAGCGGCCGTTCCGCCGTGCGCGAGGATACCAAGTCCGTGCTGATCGTCGCCGAGGCGCTGCATGACTCGGCAAGCGCCGATGTCCCGCATCTGATCGGCATGATCGCGGCGGAGCTGGCGAGCGTTTGGTCGGTCGAGGCGCGGTCGGGGCTTCTTAGCCGTTCATCACCGCGATTTGATCTGTCGTCCGCGATGAATTTGCAACCTGAGCAAAAACGCGGTTGACAACCGGCGCGTTCGGGCAGAGCAGGGGCTTCGACAGAATTTCGAACGATTGAGAAAACATGTCTCCGCGCAGCCGCGCCAGGAGACGAAGAAAGCCCATGGATACGCTGCAGAATCAAGACCGGCCGGGTGTGCTCGGTCACCCCGGCTACCGTTCTTTTGCGGCGTCGCGCGTTTTTTCTTCGATATGCTTTCAGTCGGTGACGGTCGCCATGGGCTGGATGATCTATGATCAGACCCATAGCGCCTTTTTCCTCGGCCTGGTCGGCTTCTGCCAGTTTCTTCCCATGGTCATCCTGACCTTCGTCGTTGGCCATGTCGCCGACCGGTTCGACCGGCGCCGCATCGGTCTCGCCTGCCAACTGGTCGAGGCCTTGACCGCTCTCGTGCTGGCCGTGGCGGTCTGGCAGCAGTGGATCGGTCCCGCCGGCATTCTCGCCGCCGTTGCCGTCATGGGTGCGGCCACAGCCTTCGAACGTCCGACAATGGCGGCATTGCTGCCGAATATCGTGCCGCCGTCGTTGCTTCAGGTCGCCATTGCCACCTCGACCTCGATGATGCAGACCGCCTTCATCATCGGCCCGTCGCTCGGCGGTCTGCTCTATGGCGTCAGCCCTGTCGCACCGTTTGCCGTTTCCGCGGTGCTCTACGTCATTGCGAGCATCAACGTCATTTCGATCCGTGTCGAGCGGCAACAGCCGTCGTCACGGGAGCCGATGACGCTGAGTTCTGTTTTTGCCGGCGTTTCGTTCATCAGAAGCCGGCCTGTGATGCTGGGGACGATCTCGCTCGATCTCTTCGCCGTCCTGCTTGGCGGCGCGACGGCACTCCTCCCGATGTTCGCCCGCGATATCCTGCATGCCGGCCCCTGGGGACTCGGCCTATTGCGCGCCGCCCCGGCGGTCGGTGCATTGGTGATGTCGATCTGGCTGGCTCGGCGACCACTGCAGAGCGATGTCGGCAAGAAGATGCTGTTTGCGGTGCTGATTTTCGGCGTCGCCACCATCGTGTTCGCGCTGTCGAGCAATATCATCCTTTCAGTAGCGGCACTGTTCGTCGTCGGTGCGTCGGATACCGTCAGCGTTGTCGTGCGCAGCTCGCTCGTGCAGCTTCTGACGCCGGATACCATGCGTGGCCGCGTCAATGCCGTGAACTCCCTGTTCATCGGCACATCCAACCAGCTCGGCGAATTCGAGTCCGGCATGCTCGCCAGCGTTCTTGGGCCGGTATTGACCGGCATCGTCGGCGGCGTCGGCACCATAGCCGTGGTGCTGCTGTGGATGCGGATCTTTCCGGATCTGACCAAGGTCAAGACGCTCAGGGGCTAGGTGCTCCGATAATCGGACTGATCTGCCGCGCCGTTGTGCAATCCCACATCCCGCAGCAGATGTTCGTTTGCTACGCAAAGCGTATCGCGTTTGCCATTCATTTTTATCGGCGGCTTTCTTTCACGACGACGCCAGCGGATTGATCGAGCCAGGTGCTCGGCAATCCGATGCCTCCAACCATATACATGAGATTTTCTCATCTGTTGTAAACCCGGTGGTTTCCCCAGATAGGACAGATGCGCTGAAAATCTTGTCGTGTATAATGAAGCCTCCGATGATTAGACATGCGAGATTTTCATGGGAAAGAGGCCGCTTCCACCCCTGTCGGTGCTGCAGGCATTTTGCGCGATCGTCGAAACCGGCGGCTTTGGTCGCGCGGCTGATAGAATCGGCCAGACGCAGACCGCCGTCAGCCATCAACTTGCGCAGCTGGAGGGGTGGATCGGAGGCAGACTGTTCGATCGGGGCCGGGCCGGGGCGAGGCTGACGCCGTTGGGCGCGCGCCTGCATCCCGCAATTGCGGGGACGATCTCCGAGCTGGAGACGGCGCTCTATCAGGCGAGGGCGAGCGTCTCGGTTCGCAGCGTTGCCGTTTTCGTCTCGCCGGAGTTTTCAAGCCAATGGCTCGCTTCGCGACTGCCGGATTTCTGCCAGCGGCATCCGGATATCGAATTGAAGATGGCAGTCGGTTATCAGCGCCCGGATTTCAAGCCCGGCGGCGCCGATCTGGCGATCTGGCTCGGACGTGCCGAAGCCGGACTTATCGAGGAGGAATTGCTGACGGATGAGGAATTCGTCGTCAGTTCGCCGGCGCTTTCCAAACAATTGCCGCCGCGTAACGCCATAAGGGCCGCCCCGCTGCTGCGCTATACCGGCATGCGCCACACGATATTGGACTGGCAGCGCTGGTATGAGCAGATCACCGGCGGGAGCGGCGAGGCAGATACGCAGTTTGATATTGTGGCTGCTGTGGAGGATGGGCTTCTGTTCGAGAGCTTTGCGGATATGCTTGACGCATGCCGGGAAGGGCGCGGTTTCGCCCTCGTTCGCAGCTCGCTTGTCGCGCGTGACATCGCCGACGGTAAACTGGTGCGGTGTTTTATCGAGGCCCAGCCCGCCGCAGTCAGCTACAATCTTGTCTATCCGCAGAATGCCCTGCAAAATCCATCGGCGGCGTTGTTTCGTAACTGGCTGCTTTCGCAAGTCCGTTCGGCCGCCTGAGCCGGGGGACAACGCGGTACTGTGTCAATCGCGCAACCTTATCAGACCCGCTTCCGTGGCGGCAAAGCCGAGCTTTCGATAAAAGCCGGTGAGATGCGGTTCGAAATCGACATGAAGCCACTCGGCGCCGCGTTGTCTGGCCAGCATCTTGGCCCTCTCCACCAGGTTGGTCGCGATGCCCCGCCGGCGGAATTCGGGATCGACGCAGGTATCGAGAATAAAGGCGTGGATGCCGCCATCCCAGGCGACATTGACGAAGCCCACCAGTCTCATGCCTGCGAACGCGCCGACATGAGCGAGGCTTCTTGCGAGGATCGGCGAGAAATTGCGTGAGGAAGGATCGTTCCACGCGTTCACCCAGAGCGCGTTGAGCGCTTCGTTTCCGGGATTTGGGTCATCCCTGTATTCTATGTCCATAGGCATCTCTGAGGCGGACGCTCGATTGGGCAATGGTCGGAAAAACTGCGCGCCCTATGTCGGATATAGTTGTGGCCGATCGTCATTCTAACGTGAGCATAGAACAGAGGAGGCTGACATGTCCTATGTGGATGGTTTTATCGTTGCCGTGCCGAAAGGCAAGATGGAGGCATACAAGGTGCTGGCGCGCATGGCCGGCGAGGTCTGGAAGGAATATGGGGCTCTCAGCTATGTCGAGGCCTTCGGAGACGATGTGCCCTATGGCGAACTGACATCCTTCCCCCGCGCGGTGCAGGCAGCCGAGGATGAGGTCGTCGTCTTTTCGTGGATCACCTATGAATCCCGGCAGGGCCGAGACGAAATACTGGAAAAGGTCATGGCCGACCCACGCTTGAAGAATGGGATGGAGAACATGCCGTTCGATGGCAAACGCATGATCTACGGCGGCTTCAACATCTTCCTCGAGATATAGCCTGCCGGCCGCCGGACTTGACTTTCCGGCTGTTGCGGCCGACCTGATGCGGATCGCTGTCATTCTTGCCGGAAGAAGCCATGCCGCAAACCGTTATCACGCTGTCCACCCGTGGCCAGGGACTTTACGAATTCACCGACCCCGCGGCGGATTTCGTCCGTGCGTCGGCGTCGGGTAGCGGCGAAGGGCTTTTGACTGTCTTTGTGCGCCACACATCCTGCTCGTTGCTGATCCAGGAAAATGCCGACCCCGATGTGAAGACCGACCTCAATGCGTTTTTCCGCCGGCTGGTGCCGCCGTCCTCCGATCCCTCTATGCGCTGGATCGTGCATACGACGGAGGGACCTGATGATATGCCTGCGCATATCAAGGCGGCGCTGACCCAGGTGTCGATCGGCATTCCCGTGATGAACGGCCGTCTGACGCTTGGTACTTGGCAGGGCATCTATCTCTTCGAGCATCGCGACCGGCCGCACCGGCGCGAGGTCGTGCTGCATCTTTCCGCCTGAGCTGCCGCGATTTTCGCGTCAGCCGATCGGTAGCCGCCATGAATACAACCTGAATGGTCAATTCGCGTTCGGTTCAGCTTGGCTGACATAACGTGAGTTCAATCCCAAGGGCATCGAGCCGGATATCGGGATTGCAACGATCCGCAGCAAGGATTTGAAGGAGAAACACCCATGACCAATCTTTTCGCCAAGGCAGGCATTGCAGCTCTCATCGCACTCGGCGGCATTTCCGCAACGGCCGTCACCGCATCGGCCAATGATTTCCATCCCGGCATCCAGCAGGTGCGTTACGATCACCATCGCGGCCGTGCATGCTCGCCGGTGCTAGCAGTTCGCAAGGCCCGCGACATGGGTCTGCACCGCGCCCATATCAACAACATCACGCCGCGCCGGGTTGTCGTCGAAGGCTTCGGCCGCCGTGGCCATGATCGTGTCGTTTTCGCCAATGTGCCCGGTTGCCCGTTGATCCGCCGTTAACGGCAGCCGGGTGGGGAAGGCCGCGTTTTCCACATCTATTCGATAGTTTCGAAGTCGCCTCCGCTCGGGAGGCGGCTTTATTTTTTTACATTGTGCTATGATGAGGCATCTGGCGTCGTTTTAGCGTTCATTGTACCTGATTAGCGGATGAACGGCTGATTCTGAGCTTGTTCAGCATCGCGCCGTTACTTCTCGGGCACTCGCTCAGCACATGTTGCAGGCATGAGAGGGAAGCCCTTTGCTCTATGGAGGACACAATGAGACAATTGCTGGCAAAGTTGGGGGTCGCCGTCGCCATCGCAGTTACCGCGCTGTCGGTCACGGCGGATTTTGCCGCCGCACAGGGGGTGGATATCTATGTCGGCCCGGGCCGTCATCGGCCGCCTCCGCCGGAATACGACAATCCGCCGCCGCGCTTCGACCGCCGTCGTGGCTGCGATCCGCGTGAAGCGTTGGATGTCGCCCGCAGTTATGGCCTGCGCCGCGCCCGCGTCGTGGATGTGACGCCGCGTCGCGTCATCGTCGATGGCTTCGGTCGTCGCGGTCCGGATACGATGATGTTTGCCAATGTTCGCGGCTGCCCGATGCTGGGCCGCTGATCGGAAAAGCGGGCGCATATTGCGCCTGCCATTCCATGTTTGACCTTTTCGCCTTTTGGCGGGGGCCGCGGAACCGCCCTTTGCTCGATTCTGATGAATCCGAGCGAAGGGCGGTTCTGTTTTCAACTACTGCTGGATCGCATAGGTGATGCTGACCGAAGCATTGTACTCGTTCTCGCCGGTTGCGACGGGAACAGCCTTGTCCATCGGGGCCGCGGCCATTGCCTGGCGCATATATGGCTGAGGCGGAGCGGCAATGCCGCCTTCGTGGATCGCGATGACCCGGCCGAGCTTGACGCCGGCGGCATCCGTCAAGGTCTTTGCCTTGGCGGCAGCATCGGCCACTGCCTTCTTGCGGGCTTCCTCAAGCGCGGCATCCGGCTTGTCGTTGGTGAACTGGATGTCGCCGCCCTGGTTGATGCCGAGCTTGATCGCCTGGTCGAGCAGCGCACCGAGCTTGGAGAGATCGCGCACGCGAACGGTGAGGCCGTTCGTCACCTGGTAGCCGTTTAGAACCGGCGGCTGCGCACGGCCGTCCTTATCGTTCGGATAGGTATATTGCGGCTGAATGGAAAAACCTGACGTCTGAAGGTCACGCTCGGCGATGCCGATATCCTTCAGCGTTGCAAGCACAGCGCCCATAGCCTTGTTGTTCAGGTCGAGCGCGTCCTGAGCGGCCTTCGCCTGCTGAACGACCGCCAGCGTGATCACCGCCATATCCGGCGCGACTGCCGCATGTCCCTCGCCGGTGACGGTGATGACGGCTTCGTGCGGCTTTGCATCCTCTGCGAAGGCGCCGGCGGCGGGCACGAAGAAGGCAGCGCTGACAAGAGCGGCAAAAACAAAATCTCTGGTTTTCGTCAGTGGCATGGTTCGTTCCTTGGTTGGTGTTTCCTCGGGATTCGCTTTTGCGGATTGATTGTGAAGGTATTGCGGCAGTCCCTTGTGGGAAAAGAGAAATTGGGCTAGAGCCAAGTCGGCTTCCGGGGAACCATTGCTCCGGTGCTGTAAGCGCGACGATTTTCTCTCGTGCCGGGCCTGTAGCTCAATGGTTAGAGCCGGCGGCTCATAACCGCTTGGTTGGGGGTTCGAGTCCCTCCGGGCCCACCATTTTACTTCAGTTTCAAGGGGTTATTCGCAGGTTTGCCAGGGTTGTTAGCCATAGTTAGCCATTGGCCACTTTCCGAAATAATGACAAAGTGGTCTCTCGCTATCTGATAACTCGGTAACGCTGGGCATGACGATCCTTCGATCCTCTAGACAGGGTAGAAAGCGCAGTGGTCGCCTGAGGCTGGACACCTTCTGGATTTTTGCGTCAAAATAAAACCCACGCGCGAATCGCAAAAGAAGGTAACGTTCATGGCTCATCGTATTTTTCTCAGCCATAAGCACGAGGACAAGCCGGTGGTTGAACCGATCGCGCTTCGACTAAGGGAAATTTTTGGTGAGGACGCTGTCTTCTACGACGCGTGGTCGATCCAACCAGGCGACGGAATTATTCAGAAAATGGACGAGGGCCTAACAGCGCCCGAGTTTGTGTTCTTCTTTGTGTCGCCATTAGCACTACAGAGCGGCTTGGTGAAGGTCGAGTGGCAGAACGCGCTCCTAAAGGCAAGCAAAGGGGGAACACGGCTTATTCCCGTACGCATTGCAAATGTTGCCATGCCAGAGGTTCTGAAACAGAACGTATATATTGATCTTTATTCAGTTGGACTTGAGGTTGGCTTAAACCAGATAGTGAATGTGGTGCAGGGAAATAGTTCTTTTACTCCCTCACATGAAGGTTTCACCAACTTGACGTGGAAGATCGTCGCCGCAAACGATCGCGAAATCACGCTGCACATCGAAGCTTCGCATTTGATGGAGCCTAATCCGAACTTCGTTATTCTTTTGGCCAATGCAGAGGATGAGGTAAAGATCGAACTCAACAATGGCCAGCCGATGCTAAGCGGCTTCTATGAGAAGCCATTCTCAACGACGAATGCTAATGGCTTTACGATAGCTCCAATGGGTGGTGCGATCACGCCTGAACGACCGATGGTTGTCAAACTAAGCGCACTGAAAGACCGGACAATTCAAATTGCGGGTTTGGTCCATGGTTGGTCTGAGCCATTCCGGGATGTCCCACGCCGTTCGTAAACATATGCAAATATATCAAGTGGCCGATCGAGTTGTTTTCAACACAAGCTTGCGCGCCAGCTTTGTCATAGCGTCGTGTGCTAACCGCTGCTGTTCTGCTTCGCGACTATAAAGCTCGGCGTGCTGGATATCGTCGTGCCCCAACGTCTCCATCAACTGACGCGTGGTCGAGCCGGATTCGGCCAGCAATTTGCCGAGCGTCTTTCGGAGCCCATGCAGGCTGCAGCCCTTTTGCATGCCGGCGAGGTTGGTCCAATGCGACATCATGCCGGTTAGCGACTTCTCGGAAAAGGGATTCCCATAGCCGTTAATCAGGACAAATTCTTTGCTCTTATCGAGCGGCTCAAGGATTTCGAGCATCATGGGGGTAAGGGGTAGGATCAGCGTCTTGTCGCCTTTTTTGGTAGTGATGGTCGCGGTGCGGTTCTTAAAATCGATGTCGTTCCATTTGATCTTGGCTAAATCAGAGCGGCGATTGCCCAGCCAAAGCGCGAGCCCATATGCGGTTCGCGCCGCGGAACCGAGCGGCCATCTGGCTTCGAACGCGGCACGCTCTTCCTCCGTCCAAGCACGCCAGCCTTTATACTCCGGTCGGTACGAGAGCTTGTAGGTAGGGTCGCTATCTATCCATTCCTCATCGAGCGCGACGTAAATCATCTTGCGAACCGCGACTAGCAGATGTTTGGCTTTGTGGGGCGTTTCGTGAAATCTAGCGAGTAGCTCTTTGACGTGGCGGCGTTTCAGATCCCGTACCAGCATATCGCCCCATTTAGCCGTGCCAGTTTCCACAAGCAGCAGCTCAAGAAATTCTTCGGCGAGCCGTCTGTTCTTATCTTTCGTGGCCGGATCGTGCTTGAGCCAGTCGGGAGTGCGTTGCACTTTTCGCCATGCATCGCGAAATGAACCCTGGGCAACCGCGCCCGGCATGCCAATGACTTTGGCGGTGGTCGGTTTTCGCCCTTCAATCGCAGCTTTGTAATGCTGTTCAAATTGGGGATCGCCCGGCTGACCGGGCAATGAGATCGTCTTTCCAGAACGACGAAACCGCCACCGCGTGGTGCCGTGGCGGTCTTTGAAGGATGATGCAAAAGGATAGTCGGGATGCGTCGCCATAAGGCACTCTACTTCTAGGGGTGCCGGCCTGACAATATCTCGTCAATCATGTTGACGCCTTCGTCCGGCAGTTCCGTGAATGCCGCGTCCAAGGCAATGCGATCCCAAACCACGCGGCCATCAATTTTCTTTGCCTTCGGCATGCGACGGTCGGCGACGAGCTGGTCAAATTTTGTGGTGCTGACGCCAATGTATCTTGCCGATGCTTCTCGGCTTAATCCACGCGGCGGGTAAGCTATACCGTCAGTTCGCTCCGCTTTCATTCGTCGTCCTATGCGATAATTCTAGCAGCGCGCGGCTGTCTCATGTTGCGGTTCAAGTTTCGGGAAAGGCGAGAGCGGGCAAGGGGTGACGCCCGCTCCGCCGCTATCAGCCGCCGGCCATTTCCGGCTTGCCGGTGAATTTCGGCAGGTCCAGCGCGGCGGCGGTGTCGTGGAGGGCGAAGTTGACGGCCTTGGTGATGTGGATATCCGGGCGATAGAGCATGAATATCCACGAAAGAACGCCATCGCGCAGGCGGTAGCGCAGGCGGACCGGCACGCGGATGCTTTCGCCATCAAAGAACGGCGCGATACTCAGAATGAAGATGCCCGGCACCGTGATAGGCTGGCCGGCGGCGTTCTTATGGTCTTCTTCGAATACGATCTGGCTCTCGCCGGATTGCAGCTTGACGGCATTCTTGACGCGGGTTTCCGCATTGACTTGCAGGCCGCGCGAAAGCTCGATCAGCTCGTTAGGATAGGCAACCTTGGTGTTGAACATGCCGCCGAAGTCCTTGGCCTCGTCCGCGTCGGGCGACGACAGCTCGGCAATATGGTCTTCGATAAACTCGGCAAACTCGCCCTGGGTCATGGGCTTACTGTCCTTGGAAACCCAAGCCTTCCATTCCTCGGAGAGCGGGAAAGCGTAGTGGATACGGTGCCTGCCGTTGTCCGGGTCTGCGCCGTGATAGTCGATGACTGCAGTAAAGCTCGGCTTCTGCCAATCGGTGATGGCAAAGATAGCGCTGTTTGCCGTCTTGTGGCGCTCGACCAGAGCGATGAACGAATCGAGCGTCTCGACGCTCGCCGTGCCGGTCTTGCGTTCGGGACGGTCGCGCCATGGGGCGAATACGTTTGACAGCTCTATGACGCGCCCACTTGACGGGTCTAGCAGCGCCGGAACGCTTGACGGGATACCCTTAGCATTTGCCGGCGCGGCCACGGTGATGATGCGGGCATTCGCTTCCGTCGCAAGCTTGGCGATTTCGGCCACGGCGGCTTTTGAAGATTGATCCATTGTAGTTCCTCTATTGGTGCGCGGTTGCGAGGTTGAAAAAGCGGGAGGGGTTATTGCTGCGCGCTGCTGACTTCGCGCGGCGTGAACATGTCGTGTTGGCGGGGATGCTCGGCGGAAAGCGCGCCGTCCTCGACAACCCAAAAGACCGAGTTCTTTCGGGGCAGCTTCGGCGTCTTGGATTCCATGTCGGCTGAAATCGCGACCATGCCGTCCTTGACGGACAGGCCAAGTTTCAGGGTCACGGACCCCTTGAACGTCGCCATGGGATTGTCTTCCGACATGGCTGACAGCTTTTCGAGCGTGGTGCCGATCTCTGCCGAAAAGGCCGGGTTGAGTTGGCCGTTTTCCAGCATGCCGATGATCATTGAGGCATCGCGTATCTTCTTCATGCGCGGTTTCCTTTGGTCGGTTAGTGCGAAAGCGTGAGTGCCAGCACGGCGAAGGCCATGGCAGCGGTGATGAGACCAATTGCAGCGCAGAGCGCGCGCACTTCCATAGCGAGCCGGGGCAGGCTCACGGGCGTCTCTGTCATTGGGGAAATGCGGAACATGATGTGATCTCCGTTCATCCGTTCGGGAAACCGGCCCGAAGGCCGGAAACCGGAGCGGATGGGGGATCACTCGGCGATATCGCCGAGCGCTTGGTTAGCGTTATCCCTTTGCGAAACGGCTTCGTCCGAGGCGTCGATTGCGACAATGGAGGTCCCGATCTTCTCCACGCTGAGGGATTGTTCGGTGTACGCACCGCTAACCCGGTCAAACATTTCTGATTGGGTTTCTTCGCGAAGGTCGCCAGCCTTCACCATTGAGTCCGCTTGATCTTGCGTCATCCACCCGTAGAGGCGGCCTTCTTCAATGGCATCGGCGATTTCTCGAATTAGATCGGCAGTTGATTCTGCATCTTCAAGGCCGCAGCTAAACGTCTCTTCGTGGCCCTCGTGGTGTCGAACCTCGTTTTCGCCATCTTTGATGATGCCGTTCAGGTCGATAGACAGCGAAATAGTCATGAGGTCTTGTATGTGGGGCATTGCGCTTCCTTTCATCCGTTCGGGAAACCGGCCCGAAGGCCGGAAACCGGAGCGGATGCCAAATCAGGCGGCGCGTGCGGTTTCTGCTGCGCGCAGCATTTCCGCCGCCTCGGTGGCGTGCTTCGCGATTTCGTCCTTAGTGAAACCTTCGGCCCGTAACTCGGCCTCAGTCATGCCGACGCCGCGTTCGCGTGCCAGATCGGCCATCTCTCTCGGAATATTGCGCATGTTTTCTCCATCGTTGCGTTGAGCCGGGCGCAGGCAGTTCGCAAGAAAGCACGAGTTTGCCCGGTCGAATGCCGAGCCTGCGTACGCAAGGCTCGGATGCGCTAAAATTCGCGATAATCGCAAAATAAGTCAAGACAAAAAATGGAGATAATCGCGATTATAAGTCAGACAGCGCAAAGTTCAGCGCGCGAGATCGCGTTTTCCGCATGGAATGGCAGATCAAAAACGACTCGACACTGCCACCAGAAGGTGCTTTCTTGACGTGAACGAACAAAGAACAAACAGGAGAGAAAATGAAGAGGCCGCCGGTAGATCACCCCGATGCAATGAGGTTGATTATCGAGTTGTCCAGCCTTTATGTGGCTTGCGACGACTGCGGCCATTCCCGAAATCTTGGGGTGGAAAGCCTACGAAAGGCTGTCGATTTAGGCGTCCATAACTACATGCAACTGTGCCGGAAAATCAGGTGCAGCGAGTGCCCAAAGGGCCTTCCGGCCTTTCGAAATCTCACTATTCGACCCACTTGGCGATGCGATGAGCCGCGTTATAGCATCGCGTGAAATACAACCTTATGGATGCTAAAAACCTTATCCATGGGGAATTCAAGCTCATGTCCTTCGCCATCGGCGGGATTGTACTGGTACAGTCTGAGGACTTGAGAGTTCTGGCTTTCGTATCGCTTAATGTAGCTGAAGACCTCGCCGCTCTCATCGTCGCCGAGTATCTGCACAATAACGTCGTCGCCTTTGCGATAGCGAGCATTGGGGTTTACCCACGCCGTTTCGCCATGAAAGAACCTCGGCTCTCCGGAGGTGCCTTGTACTTGGACTGCGTAAGCTCCCTCGACTCCTTCGAGGCCGGGCGGGCAGAAGACCCGCGCTATGTCTTGCCCGTTCATTATGAAGCGGCCGTTTGCGCCTGCGGAAATCTGGCCGCGCAAAGGAATTGATGTGTCTCCGGGAAATGCCTGCCACTTAGGCGGGAAGCTAGCATTTGGTGATGGGCGAGATTGCGCCGGCATCGCCGTTGAATGATCTTGCTGGTCGGAAATCCAGCTAGCCATTTCCTCGTAGCCCGGCGGCAATTCATTGAAGAATTTGGCGATCCCGTGGAGTTCTTCCAAGGCGATCCTGCGAGGCTCTTTTCCGGCCTCCAAGTTCTTCATGCGCGTGATTTGCGTCGGGCTGACACCCAGGGTGCGCGCGAGCGCACTTGCAGTGCCGTGGGGCGCGGCATCCAACTTGTTGGTCAACCAGCGTTTGATTTCGTGTTGCGGGTCTAGCATCATTTGACTTTCGCGTAATCCGCAAAAAAATCCATCGCGAAAAACGCTATAGTGCGGTTGACAAAAAGTAGCGATAATCGCAAAGATCGCGATATGAGCGAAAAACACCTAGATCCGGCAAAGTCTGTCATTGCCAAAATTGGGATTGGCGAAGTGTCTGCCATCACTGGCAAGCACATTTCGCGTGTTTACCGCTGGATGTATCCAAGGCATCGCGGCGGCACGGGTGGAATTATTCCGCAGGCTGATGCGTTTCGTTTGCTCGCCCATGCAAGGGCAACCGGCCTCGATCTCAAGCCGGATGACTTCTTTTCGTTTACGGAGGCCGCAGAATGACCGGCCTCGCTCATCTTTTGCGCGGCCAATCCTCCCGGCCTGCTGCACCCCGCGCCGTGGCGCTTTCTTGTCTGCCGCCCGGCGCGGGGATTTCTCGTTTTGCATGTGGGCCTCCGTAGCTTCGTAACGCCCTGAATTTCTCATCTTCGATCATTTCCCACCACGGGAAAAACACCGGGAATTTCCCGGTGCGGGAAAGGTTTTGTCTCATGAATCAAACTGCATGGTTCCACCGCATCAAGGCGGCACAGCGCGATCTCATCCGACTTGTCGGCGGCATCGAGCGGGCTGCGGAAATCTCTTCGATCTCGAAAAGCCATATCGGGCGCATGAACAATGCGACGGACCCGGAAATGATGCCGCTGCACGCTGTCTACGCCCTGGAATCCGATTGCGGCGTGCAGGTCGTCACTTCGGCGATGGCGGAGCTGCACGGCAAGCGGTTGGTCGAGCCGGAAAGCGAGCGCGGGGCCGATCACTGCCTTATCGCCGCCTATTCCGACATGGTGCGCAAGGCCGGCGACCTGATTTCGGGTGGGGCGGTTGCGATTGCCGATCTTATGGTGACGCCAGCGGAAGCGACCAAAATGGACCGGGACGCGGCGGAACTCGAAATCGGGATTGCGGCGCTGCGTAAGGCGCTCGCCAACGTGAAAGCACGCGGCGGGCAGAGGGTCGGCCTCCATGCGGTCGGAGGCGGACAATGAAGCCTCAAACCGATCACGCCATTGATGAGTTGATGTCCCGCCCCTTGTCCGAACGTGCAAGGGGTTTTCTGCGTGAGGTGCAGTTTGCCGGCGGGCGCGTCGAAATCGTAACCGGTCTTGGCCGTCGCCAGCTCGCGCTGGAGTGCCGCCGCTGCGGCTATCTTCACATCTGCGCGGATGAGCGCACTGCCAAGCTGACCGGCCTCGGACAAGCCTACCTCGATCGATTGATGAGGGCCAACTGATGCCGGTCTATCAATCCGTCAAACTCCCCAAGCCCGGTCCGAACGCACTCGCACTCATCACGACAGCGGTTAGCGAAGGCGTCGTGAAGGCAACAGAGCCAAGGCATGTGACGGCGGCAAACAACGCCGTTGGCAACGGCTATCTGACGCGCGACAAGAAGGACGCGAAAACCTACTATCCGACTGACCGCGCCCGCGAAGTGCTGGCGATGCTGCAAGGCATAGCGGAACCGGGCGACTTGCCCATTTCTGCGGATATCCCTCAAAATTTGCCGGATATCCTGCCTTCGGCCGACGCCTCCGGGCTGGTCGCAACCGTCGAGCGGGCGCGGGCGCTTCTGGACGAGGGCGATATCGTCAACGCTCGCATCGTCGCCTCGGTTGCCTATGCCACGGCCAAGACGGCGGCGCAATTCGCCGAACAGATCGGCGCGACGGAAAAGCTGATCGCCAAGGCGCGGCGGATGCAGGCCGACGCGCTGCTGATCGAAGCCCGCGCGAAAATCCTGATCGCGGACAAGTGGGATGAGGCGCAGGCTTCGGGTAAGGCGTCAAAAGGCGGTCGGCCCAAAACCGTTTCCGATGGAAACAGTTTTACGTCGGAGGAAACTGGCCTTTCCCGCAAGGAAATCCACGAAGCGCGCAAGCTGGCAGCGGCGGAACATCGCGAGCCGGGCATAGTCGAGCGGGCGATTCAGGCTCGGCTTTCTGCCGGGCTTGGTCCGACGCGCGCCAATCTTCGGGCGGCGGTGGGAACGGCGAGTGCCACGAAAGAGGCTCGTGGACAGAACCTCTATGAAACTCCGTCGGAAGCGATGCATACGCTTCTCGCCCTCGAAACCTTTTCCGCCACGGTTCTTGAGCCCGCCTGCGGTCGCGCGGCGATTGCCCGGATGCTTGAACGGGCCGGCTACGGTGTCGTTCTCGCTGATCTTGTCGATTACGGCACGGCGGACCAACATGGCGAATTGCAGGCGGTGCAAGACTTCCTGACCTCGCAGCCGGCGGATGATGGTTCTTACGATATCGTGACGAATCCGCCCTATGGCGAGGTTCTAAACGGATTCGTCGCCCATGCGCTGCGTGTCTTCCGCCCGCGCAAGATGGCCTTGTTGCTCAATCTCAACTTCCTTTGCGGCTTCGCGGACGATGACCGCAATTTCGTCATGGATGATTGCCCGCCGGCCCGCGTCCACGTTTTCGCGCGGCGACTTCCGATGATGCACCGCGACGGATGGGACGGCGAGAAAGCCAGCAGCCGCATGAATACCGCGTGGTTCGTTTGGGAGCTGCGAGACGACGGCACCTATGGCGACAGTACCACCATTCGCCGGGTGGACTGGAAAGACTACATGCCCGCAGAAACCGCGCCTGTGGTGGAAAGCGAGGCTGCATGACGACGCCCGCCCAAGCCGCACGCGAACGCGAGAAAGCACGCGTTTCCAGATTGACCGGTATCGCGGACCTTTGCCAAGGCGACCGATGGTCCATCGACACTGATGGCGGGATGACGCGCATCGTTGTACGGCGCACGACAGGCGAGCAAGCTGTTCTCTGCACGATGCACGCCGATGCTCTTCCCGAAGATATCGAGCTTATCAGCGGCGCACTTGAAAACGTGGTGCTGTTTTTAGAGCTTCGTCGCCGTGCAGTCGTCGCGTTGCGGCAAAGCCAGCCTCAAAGGGAAGTACCGCGCCAGTTGCGCGACGGCGATTTCGCGGCGAATGCGGCCATGCTCTGCGCCGAAAAGCCGTTTCATCGCTTTCTTGAACGTCGGGACAGCAGCCGGGCAATCCACAACAAAGACCATGCCGATACCGTGCTGAAAAAGCTGCTCGGCATTTCCAGCAAAACACAGATCAACACCGAAGCGCGTGCGCAGATGGCCTTTCTGGACCTGCGCGCGGATTTCGAGGTGTGGAAACAGGGCAGAGGCCAATGAGCGAGCGCGATTTTCCAGAAGAGTCCATTTCCTACGGCGACAAGTCCACCAAGGCGATGAAGATCGTGTGCGCTTGCTGCAACGCGGTCGCCTACTTCCCCTTTCAGACAGGGGCAAACCGAAAGCCGCCGGTCGCGGCAATTCAGCATTTCCAGAACAAGGGATGGGTGGTCGGCAACGGCCCGCGCAAGGATTTTTGCCCGCTCCACGCCAGCCCAGCCAAACGTAAAGGATCGACAGTCATGGCTAACATTCCCGCTTCGTCCAGCGCCGAAAAGCCGCGTGAAATGACGCGCGAGGATCGCCGGATCGTTCATGACAAGCTGGATGAAGTCTATGGCAGGGACGCCTACAAAGCGCCCTGGACTGATGCCGCCGTGGCCAAGGATTTGGGCGTGCCGCGCGATTGGGTTGCGCAGACGCGTGAAGATTTCTTCGGGCCGGCGGCGTCCAATCCGCTGTTCGATGAAATGCTTGCCGGCATGGCGCAAATCGAGGCTGCTTTCAAAAGCTATGCGGAACTCTGCGCGGATGCGGCAAAGGCCGCTGATGCGCAAAAGCTCGCCCACGCCGATCTAAGCAAGCAGATGGACGCCTATCGCGCTCTGGCACGCAAGGTTGAGCGTGAGGTGGGGCGATGAACGCGCTTCTCCCTATCGTTGAAGAGCTTGCCGATTGCGAGACGGATGCGCAGCGCGCGGACTGGCTTTTGCGCGTCCCGGCTGGCGTCATCTGCCGCGATAGCAGTGCCATCCGCCGAATCCTCATGGAAGCCCGCTTCACGCTCGGCGTGCAGGCGTTCGACTTGGAATTTGCGGCCCTCAACGCGACGCGTCTGGCGGACGGCGGATTGCCGCAGACGGTCGTTCTTGGCGTGCAGGCCGTTCGCTCGTTTCTGCGCGAAATCGCGCGGAAAGGCGGTGCACTGTGAGCAGCGAGGCGACTATTCGGCGCGGCGCGCGGAATGCCCGCTATACCGCCGTTCCCAACATCATTTTCGAAGACGACAGGCTTTCCATGGAGGCGCGGTGGCTGCTCGGCTATCTCCTGTCCAAGCCGGACAACTGGATTGTCGTGATCGGTGATATCATCAAAAAAGGAAAATGTGGGCGCGACAAGGCCCGTAAGATGATCGCCGAGCTTGTCGAGTTTGGTTATGCCGAGCGCGAGCAGTCGCGTGAGGACGGCAAGTTCGGCGCGTCCAATATGGTTATCTTTGATGAGCCTCGCACGGCTGCGGAACATGAGGCCACAGGCGAGAGCGGTGAGAGTGTTGCATTTCTACCGCAGACTGAAATGCCGTCGCCGGCAAAACCGTCGCCGGTTTTACCGGCGCCGGCAAAATCGGCACATAGTAATAACTCATCTCTAGCAAATACTGATTATCAGCAAGAGAGAGATGCGCGCGACGAAGGTTCGGAAGAAAAGCCGGAAACCGTCGAGCGTGCTTTCCGTCGCTGGTATGCCAAATGGCCGACGCGGGACAAGGACAGCGAATATGCTGGCCGGAAGGCGTGGCAGAAGCTTTCGCCAGAGCAACGGGCCGAATGCATCGCCAAATCTCCGACCTACATCGAGCGTGCCGAGAAAGCCAAAATCTCGGTTCCATGGGCAGGCGCTTACCTGACCGGGCGCGATTGGGAAAAGCTTGAGGATCCGAAGTCGGACGTTGCGTTGCCTACCGTCCACAAGCCGTATTCGAGGGCATGGCACGCCGGACGTTGTGCCGAGTTGCTGAAACCCGCATCGGCCACGATGCCGGCATTGCCGCCGTTGCTTCGGTCCCTCGTGGCCGAAGGTGGCGAAAGGGCTGATGCCATCCTGCGGGACCGTCGCATCAAGCATGGCTGGCCGAAGGTCAACACCATGGATGAGCGCGTACAGGACCGTAAGGGCGTGACGGTTGCTCCGAACGTCTTTCGCGTCTCCGAAGGTTTCGACAGCGTTGGCCGCACTGGCGAGTTGTGCGCGGCATGGGAGCGGTTCTTTGCCAGAACCGGATTGCCATGGGTGCCAACGCCAGACGGGAACGTCGAACGTTTCTTTTTCCCGCCTGTCTCATCCGAAATCACCGACTTGGACGCGGCGGTTAGTGAGGCGTGGTTTGCATTTGAACGGCTAGTTAACGAGGGAATTTCCAATGATGCATAACGTGAAAACCTACGCCGCCTGCAAGACGGTTGATACTACCCTCTACGATGCATCGAAGTTCGACGCTGTGCTTGATCGTGTCGTGGCGCGTAAACGAATCAAAGCGACGATGCTGTCTGCCGCATCCGAATCGCACCCGTTGTTCGCCAGCAAGGCGGCATGGTTTGCGATCCAAACCCCTGATAATCGTGAGCTGGTCGTGAAAAAACTTTTGGATGACGAAAAAATTGTCACGGCATTTCCGATGGTGCCGGGACCTCGCACCTACAAACGCGGACGAGTTTCTGAGGGCGAGAAGACGCCGTTGCTCGCCGGGTATCTCCTCATCAAAATAGTTCCGTCGCCCGCCGCGTTCGTTGGCTTGCGCCAAGTGAAGGGCGTGGTCGATATCGTTGGCGGGTGCGAAAAGCCGTGGCGTGTCTCACAGGAAGATGTGAGCCGATTCATCGCGTTGACGGATTTGGAATTACGCGCCGCGGCTGATTTGGAGTTCAGCCGGGGCGACCGTGTGCTCTTCGGCTTCGGTCCTTTCAAGGGGATTGAGGGAGTGATTGAGAAGCTCCACGCGACTCGTCTGCATCGCAACGACAGCCCGGCTATGCTGCATGCTGACATCACAGCTTGCGTTCATGGACAATGGCACAATCTCAAGCGTACCCCTCTTGCATTGCTCGAAAAGCTGTGACTAGAAAGGGTCAGGTTGATCTGATGATCTCGGTTAGCGCTTGACCCGCCCGACAAGAACGGGCCGGAAGTGAGGCAAGAGCCTCCGCGTGGGTAAACCAGTCAGACCCTGCTTGAATGGCCTCGTTGGAGGCATCGATTCAAGCCCGGTGCTACTGCATTGCAAAAATCATCATCATGTCGAAGGCGGTCCAGAGTGATCGCCTTTTCTGTTTCCCATAGGTAGGGCCTGTCGATGACCGCGCTATCCATGCAATGGGTTGACCGCAACCTGTCGGAGTACGGCAAGCGTATCGGTGCGCTGAAAGAGCGCTTCCCGAAAGTTCTGCCGCGCATCGTCAATCAGGTCGGCAATCGCGCCAAGACCATTGTTATTCGCGAGCTGACCAAACAAACCGGCCTGCCGCGTGCGACCATCGTCCGAGCAATTGGCAACCCATCGGGGGCGCGGCCCGGTAAGCTCTACTACGACATGACCACGCAAGGCGGGAACATTCGTTTGAAGTTTCTGCGCCCGAAGGAAACCCCGGCTGGCGTCGTGGCCCGACCATTCGGCAAGCCAACGCTCTACCCCGGATCGTTCATGCGGGGTGGCCTATTCCCCGACCGCAAGGACGTTCCACAGTTCAACGGCCATGTCTTCTATCGGTTGAACGGGTCGGGAACGAAGATCACGTTCGCCCGCTCTGGCGTTTACATCCCAAAAGAGATGACCACAGGCGCAACTTCTGCCGCCTTCCATCGGGTCGCGGCTCCACTCCTAAAGGTGCGGGTCGAAGTCGCCTTGAACAAGCTGGTCCCCTGACAGGGGCCACCCCCTCGACCCCTCCGGGCCGGGCACCCCCCACCCCCCCATTCAGGGACCGGTTTCCCGACATCTTCCATGGACGGGCCTGGGGGACTGCGGGATTTCGCCAGTAGCACTTTCGAAAAGCGGTACACGGATACACGTGCAATACACGTGTCAATGCACGGATGGCACACATGGACGAGGAATGGATATCGATCACGGAAGCCGCCGTCCGCCTCACGCAAGCCGGCGACAAAATCGACCGATCGTCACTTTCGCGGTATCTCAAACAGCATTCGGAGGCGCTGCCACTAAAGGCGGACGGCAAATCGAACCTTGTCGATTTTGTCGCTCTCATTGCCCATCGCAGCGAGAATGTCCGCCTTAAGACGCCAGCCGCTTCGCTGCCTGTCATGGGAACCGGGCAGGCATCAGTGCCTCATATGATGGCTTCCCGTTTCAAAGGCACGCAATCCGATGGTGCCGCCCGTAAGTCGCAGGCGGAAGCCGAACTGAAGGAAATGGACCTTGCCGAGCGACGTAGCGAATTGACCATAGTTGCGGAGGTCGATCAGGGCGGACGCGATGCAATCGCCCTGATGCAAAGCGCTTTCGAGCGCGCGATTGAAACGGAAGCTGCTGCCCTGTCCCTGAAATATGGATGGGATGAGCGCATGGCCCGCCTCGCGCTCAAAGGCTTTGCGAGGGAGGGCTTGAGCGTCTTCAACCGCGAAATCCTGAAAAGGCTCGACGGGATGCGGCGGCAAACCGAAGCCGGCGGCGACAATCACTATCACGAGACAGGGCAGGCTTTGCAGTGACCTTTCACGATGTTCGGGCACGGTTTCCAGCGCTGGCAAACGGCGCGGCGATCCTCTTCGGAGGTTTGGCCGCAGCCAGCCGTCCAGCGGAAGACTTGACGATAAGCGAGTTTGCGGATCGTCATCGGAAGGTTTCGCCGGAATCGGGTTCGCCCTGGCCCGGCGATTTTCGCACCGACCGCGTGCCATATCTTCGCGAGCCGCAGGATTGTTTGCACCCAGATCATCCGGCCCGGCGCGTGACGTGCCGATGGGCGGCGCAGCTCGGAAAATCGACCGCAATCGAAAACTGGTTCTGCTTCATCGTGGATCAAGCGCCGGGATCGATGATGATCGTGCTGCCGACCCTCGAAGAGGCGACGAAGTTCAACCGTATCAAGTTGCAGCCGACTATCGAAGCCTCAAAGCGCATCGCTCACAAGGTCTTGCCGGTCAACAGCCGTGATGAGCAGGGCAGCACAACGTCATTCAAGCGCTATGCCGGCGGCTTTTGCCAGATCGTCAACGCAGGCTCTTCCAAGGGCTTGCAGATGGTGTCCATCAAATATCTCGCCATGGACGAGGTGACCGGCTATCCCAAGGACGTTGACGGTCGCGGCAGTCCTCGCGATCAGGCGCGCGCCCGTCAGAAGATGTATGGCGATCTCGCAAAAGAGTGGCAGGGGTCCACGCCGGGCATAGCTGGTGAATGCGCGATCTCGGAAGACTTCGAAAGCGGCGACCAACGTTTCCGCTATATGCCTTGCCCACATTGCGACACCTATCAGCCGATCATGTTCGACATGATGCGGGGGGCTGATAAGGAGCAAGGGCTACCGGTTCACGTTCGATGCATGCGCTGCGACGGTGTGATCCTCGACGGTCACAAGCGGGAGATGGAAGAACGGGCACACTGGATCGCCCGCCGGGTCCAAGAAGGTGAAGAGCTGGTTCCGCTTGAGATTGCGGCTGACGAAATAGGTGATTGGATTTGCGCGCCCTGTGAGGGGCGCTGCCGCGACTGGCAACCGAGCTATCATTTGTGGGCCGCTTATGCGATCCGCGAAAAATGGGCTGATATCTGGCAGCGCTGGCTCGATGCGCAGGGCGACACCACGAAGCTGAAAGCCTTCTATCAGCAGGATTTGGCAGAGCCGTACGATCCCGGCAGCACAACAGTCGAGTGGGAAAAGATCGTCAAGGCGGCGAGGGACGAGATGGTCCCGACTGGTATCGTGCCGTCATGGGCGGCATTGCTTGTCTCCGCTGCCGACGTTCAAGGGTACGGCATCAAGTGGGCCGTGTATGCCATCGGGCCGCGCGACCAATATTGCCTGATCGACCGCGAGATATTCGAAGGATCGCCCGATCAGAGCGATGAACCGTGGATAAAATTGTCCGATGCTTTGAGCCGCACGTATCCAACGCCCGGCGGGCGCGAAAAGGCAATTGACCTTTCGGGGGTTGATTCTGGCTGGTCAACCGACCGGGTCTATCGCTTCTGCGTTGGCCGTCCGAACGTCATTCCTTTGGACGGTCGCGAGCCGGTCGGCCTGCCATGGCTTGGCACTCCGGTCAAAAAGGATGTCAAAGACCACCGAAAGAAGGTCATTGCCAAGGTCTTGCTCTATCCGGTCGGCCTCTATGACGTGAAAACTGCCGTCACGGCGGCGCTTGCCAATCTCGTCCAGGGTGCCAGCGAAACCGGGCAGTGGCCGCGCGGAACGATCCACTTCGCAGGTAATCTCTGCGACGAGGATTTCGCCAAGGAACTTACCGCTGAATGCTTGGTGGACGAGGAAGAGGAAGCCCGGACCAGCCTCAAGCGAAAGTCGAAGCGGCTGGTAAACCCGAAGGCCGGGCGCAAGTGGAAAAAGATCAACGGTCGCATGAACGACTGGTTTGACGTGACCGTCTATTCCTATGCTCTCGGCTGGCATCTCCAGAACAAGCGCAAGCTTACACTCGACCGATGGGCCGACTTGATACGCGAGCTGCATGGCGAACCGGAGCAGGCCAAGGACTTGTTTGACCTGGCTGACCTCAGCCCGTTCAGCAAGCAGCAGCAAAAGCCGGTGCAACCATCTGGAAAACCACGTCAGCGCAAGCGTTGGGGGTCATACTCATGATTGAAAGCAAACCTCGCATGCGTGTGAAGGCAAACTCGGTACGGGTGGAGATGCCCGCGCCGCAGCTCGCTCCATCGCGTAAAATGACGGCGCGATATCTCCGTGGTGATCGCGCCGGCACCCTTAGCATGCGCCGTGCGGTCACGCGCGATGCGAGACTCGATGTCCGCGAAGCGGCAGAACGCGCGTCTGCCCTGGCCTACGATTTCATGCAGAATAGCGGCTGGATATCCGGCGCAATTCAACAGATCGTCACGGATACCATTGGTGAAGAGCTTAAGCTCAACTGCCGCGCGCTGCTGGAATCCTTCGGCTACACCAAAAAGCAGGCATCCGCATGGTGCCGGCACGTCGAACGTGCTTGGCGTCGTTGGGCGTGGAACCCGAAAGAATGCGATCTCGCCGGCAAGGCCACCATCGCAGACATGGCGGAAGCCGCCTTGCTTAACTTTCTGGCGACCGGTGAGGCATTCGGCGTTCTCGATAATCTGTCGCTCGATAAGCAGCGCCGCCTTGGTTTGAAGTCCGGCACAAAGGTATCGTTGATTGCCTCCCACCGCTGTCCCCGAAAAACGGAGGAAAGCGTGGGGCTGGATCAAGGTATCTATCACGATGATGACGGCAGGGCCGTTGGCTACCGTTTCCGTGTGAGAGTGAGCGGCATTGAGCAGGATCGAACTGTTGATGCCTCCGATGTCATCCATGTCACGGATCGCACTGCAAACCTGAATAGCCCGCGTGGCATTTCGGTGATCGCTCCGGCATTGAAGGTCATCGCACAATCGGACCAATTGGCCGATGCGACCTTGGCGACGGCGTTGATGCAGACGATCTTCGCGGCGACGATCAAAAGCCCGGAGCCGAGCGACACGGCGTTTCAGGCTATTCAAACCCTGAGCGATATCGACGCGCCTGCCGGCTACGAAGGAGACTGGTCTGCCTTCATCGGCGGATTGCAGCAAGATTTGCTCGACGTTTGGGACCACCGCATCGGGGCTTTGAAGGAAAAGGGCGTCTCAATGTCCGATTCCGCGCGGATCAATCACCTTGGTCCCGGCGAAGAATTCCAGATGCACACGGCTGCAACGCCGGGATCGCAGTATCTGCCGTTCTTCCAAAATCTCTTGAAGGAAGTCGCCCGTTGCCTTGGCATCACCTATGAGGCGCTGGCGATGGATCACTCCAACGCCTCTTACTCATCTGTGAGAATGGCCGTTGCCAGCATCTGGCCGATTGTCTTGCGTCGGCGCACCCGGATTGTTGCGCCTTTCTTGCAGGGCATATTCGAGCGCTGGCTAGATGAGATGATCTTTCGGAAGATCATCCCTTTCAAGGGCGGATATGAGGCTTTCAGTCGGGACAGGGAAAGCGTCTTTCAGGCGGAATGGAGCGGTCCCGCCGCGCCGTCAGCCGATGACTACAAAGCCGCTATGGCTGCCAAGATCAGGCTCGAAACCGGCTTGTCCACTTATCACGACGAATGCGCGCTCGCCGGCAAGAACGGCGAGGAACAGATCATGCAGCTCGGGCGCGAAAAGAAGATGTTCGAGGACGAGGGTGTTCCGCATCCGTTTGGCCGGTCGCAGGGCGGCGGCGGTCCCCTCGGGGCCGCAGCCGTTGGCAACCGAGACTCCGCAAAGGAGGCTGCCTGATGGCGGACAACGCCGACCCCCTGAAAATTGATTGGTGTGCCCGCGCAGTCAAGTTGCGGCGCGTGGAAGAGGCGTTGCTTTCCGGCGAGATGGTCACGGAAGCGCGCTTCGGTGAAGACATGGCCCGCTATGCCTACGCCTCATTGGCAGAAGTGCAGCGGGCTTTGAATGAGGCCATCCGCAATTGTCAGATTGCGCGAGGCGAGAAACCGGCGCGAACCCGATACGCGATCAGCGGTCGCATGCGCCCCTACTGAGGTCACAAAAATGGCTGCTACTGTTGAAGACGGAAAGCTACGGCTTTCCGGCTATGTCGGCGACTATTACTTTGAGGACGGCTTTACATCGGCTGATGTCGTCTTTGCTCTGTCGCAGATCGAGGCCGACGCGGAGCTTGCCGTCCACATCAATTCCGGTGGCGGCATCGCGACCGAAGGCGCGGCCATTTACGCATTGCTATCGGCGCGGCCCGGTGTGACGAATGTGGTTGTTGAAGGGATTGCGGCATCTGCTGCGTCTCTCATCGCCATGGCAGGCCAGACCGTCACGATGTCGGCGGGCGCGGTGATGATGATCCACGATCCCAGCGGATACACCTTCGGCAATTCCGACGATCATAGCAAAACCATTGAAGCGCTTGAGGCGCTGGCTACGTCGTACGCGCGCGTTTACGCGTCCAAGTCCGGCAAAACCGCCGACGAATGCCGGGACATCATGCGGGCCGAACGATGGCTAACGCCAGACGAAGCCGTCGCCGAAGGCTTTGCGGACGATACAACCGAAAGCAAGGCCAAGGCGGTCGCCGCGTTCGATTACCGGCTGTTCGCGCACGCTCCGAAGAGCCTCGTGGCGCTGTCGAAGGCTAAGAACTGGTCGATGACGACCGGCTCCCCTCCCAAAAGTCAGAATCCCACTTCCACCAAGGAGACAACTATGAACGACAAAGAGCGCGCGGAAAGCCTCGCAACCGAGAATGCCGGCCTGAAAGCGCAGATCGAAAAGTTGACGGCCTCGGCCGACGCAGCCGTGAAAGAGGATCGCGACCGCCGCACCGCGATCATGGCGCTCGATGAAGCCAAGGGACGCGAGGCGCTGGCGGAGCATCTGTTCTCAACCGGCCTTTCTGTCGATGCCGCCAAGGCTACCCTTTCCGTAGCGCCGAAAGCGGCCGATGCGAGCGAGCAGGAATATCAGCCGCCGCGCACCATGAATGCGCAGGGCCTCAATCGCGAGCCGTTGGGCGGCAAACCGCAGGCGAAATCCGGCCTCTCGGCTCGGATCGATGCCCGCGTGCAACGCACAAAGGCATAGCCGGCCCGGCTGACTAGCATCTCATCTGCAACACATCTTCCGTGAAAGGAAAAGAACATGGGCATTCTGCCTGTTATGAAATTCCAGCAGACGCCGGGCATGTCCACGCTGCTGAAAAAAGAAGTCGATACCGAGATTTGCCGTCGCGTCGGCACTTTGCTTGCTGGCGAAGCCGCCGCGCGCTCGCTGAAAATGGGCGAATTCGTCGGCAAGATCGCCGGCACCGAGCAAGCTCCTGCCGGCGCGAATCTCGGCAAGCTGGTGGCATGGAACCCGACCGCGACGGATGGCAGCCAGATCGTCCAGGGTGTTTGCCTGAGGGATTGCGAGGCTGCGGCGGGTGCCGATCTGGTTGGCGGCGTTCTCTACTCTCGCCGGCTCTCCGTTCTCAACCGCGCCGCCATCGTGTGGCCTGCCGATGCGACCGACGCCCAAAAGGCCGCTGCACTCGACGATATCGAAGAGCGCCTTGGGCTGATCGTCCGCGCCTAACCCATCCCCCTAATCGCCGGAATTTCCGTCTCGCGCTCGCGGGGAGGGGTTCCCATGCCTATCAGGATACAAGGATCCAATCCGCCATGCCGGAAATCATTTTGCCCTACTCGAATGTTGACCTCACGACGGAGGTCAACAAGCTGCCGAATACGTTCGGTCTTCTCAATGCGCTTGGCATCGCGCCGGGGGAACCGAAGCGTTCTCGCCTCGTCCGCATCGACTATCGGGAAGGACAGATTGTTGTCCTGTCTCACCAGGAACCGGGCGGTCCCGGCGAGATTACGGATGACGGCGCTCAAAGCGGCATCATCCTGTCCATTCCTCATTTCACCCATTTCGAAAACATCCTTGTTGGCGACATTGACGGCCTGTTGGAGGTTGTGAATGGGCAGATCACGGAGGTTTCGCTTGACGCCGAGCTTGAGCGTAAGCTCATCACCATCCGCAAGAACCACGCGATCACGCGGGAGTTTCTGCGGCTCGGGATGCTGCGCGGCGAAATCAAGGACGGCAAGCTGCGGACGCTCTACAATCTCTACGATGTCTTCGGCGTCGAAAAGAAGGAAGTCGATTTCGCGCTCGGCACTGCCGGCACCGATGTTCGCCAGAAGTGCGAGGAAGTCAGCGATCATATCCTGACCAACGTCAAGGGCGAGACCGTCGGCGGTGTTGAAGCAGTGGTCGACACCAAGTTTTTCTCGAAGCTGATTTCGCACTCGAAGGTCGAGAAGTTTTGGGTGCAAGCGCAGAATTCGGGCCTTCATACCCAGTTGGAACGCCAGCGCCTCGGCGGCAATTGGGGCCGGGTCTTCGAGTTTGGCGATATCGTCTGGCGCGAATACAAGGGCGGTTTGCCGATCAAGAGCAACGACGGCACCATCTCGACGGTCAAAAACGTCGATGACAATTCCGGCACTGTCTATCCCTCCGGCACACAATCGATGTTCCGCACCTATGACGGTCCGGCCTACCACATCGAGCGCGTCAATCAGGCTCCGACCGTCGATGAAGAGGGCTCGATCTTCGTATCCACCAAGGAACTCGATCACGGCGTTGGCCTCGAATTGAAATCGCAGTCGAACATGCTTGCTGTCTGCAAGCAACCGGATTGCTTGGTTCAGATCAAAACCTCGAACTAGTAGACAGCCTTATTCGGTCGTCGCCATGGCGACCGGATGCCACCTTTGGAGATTGAATATGCCGGTCGGGGCTTCCTTCCATAGTGTCCGCGATGCCGTGGTTTCGGCGGTTGACGGAAAGTTTGCCGAAACAATCCGTCTGTCGCCGATGAGCGGCGGCGTGCGAGACCAGCAGAGGCCGCAGACAGAGATTGAGGCGGTCTTGCGGACCGGTGGCGAAAAATCAAACTCCGTTGACCCTGCTAACCCGGCAGCTTGGCAATCCAAGATCGCGGCGGGGAAAGCCCTTCTTTGCATCGATCGCACTCGATACCCGGATATGGTCGTAAGAAAGCAGGATGCGGTTCGTGCCTTGGCTCGTCCTGGGCAACCTGTCTTCGAGGTCTCGCTTGTCGATGATCGCAATCACACTCGGCTGATTGTCGAGCTGGTTCACAAATAACAGATTTGGCGGGTGCCTATGTCCATCGTACGCGTTGCACTGCGAATATCCGCTGTCGAAGCCTTGAAAGGGCGGACGCTGGTGGGCGGCAATGTTCTTGATAGCCAGATTGGCGCGCTCGACGTTGCCGCCAATGGATCATTGCATACGCCGCAGGAAAGACCGTTTATCTCGGTCTATACCGACGACTCCAAGGTGACGAACGGGCTTGAGCTGCGTTCGTTCACGAAAAGCGGCCATGTGGACATTGTCTTCGAGGCCGGGATTGCGACGCCACATGTGGTGACGGACACGGATACAGACGAATCCGTCATCTACGAGGGTGTGCCGGCGACAGATGCGAATTTCGAGTTTCACCTTGATTTGACCATGCGGCAGATCGCAGACGCTTTGGCCGACCCGGAAAACGAATGGGCGGCAATCTTCAATGGCCTCGTCCGCAGCTTTGAGCAGTCCCAACGCTCAAGGGCGAGCGGCGACACCAATGGCATCCGGCTGGCGGCGCATCAATTGAAACTGACCGTGGATGCGGTCGCCGACCCCGTTCGGGGAGTGGCGCTCAAAGATAGCTCGCCTCTAGCGCTGTTCTTCGCGAAATGTGAAACGGACCTTGTTCCGCGGATGCCGGATATGGCCAGAAAGATAGCGCTTATGCGCACGCAGATTGCGGGCGATGCCAGCGAACTGCAAGCTGCCATGCGCCGGTATGGCATGGTCTACGGTGAAGCCGATGCCATGTTGTTGACGCCAGCTTTCGAGGTGTCGGAATGAGCACCCTGGTTGAACAGCTTGCGGACATGCTGCACCGTATTGCCGAGCTTGAGCGGCGGAATCGCAACCGCCGCAGGAAAGGCACGATTGCCGAAGTCAGCGATGACAAGAGCAAGTATCGTGTGAAGTTGTCCGACCAGAACGGCAAGCCCTACCTTACGCCATGGATGAAGGCGCGGACGCTCGCGGCGGGTGGGGTCAAGGTGGACGTGCTTTACCAAAAGGGCGAGCAAGTCGATGTGGTGTCTGAAAGCGGCGACATGGCAGATGCGCAGATTGATTTCTCGACATACAGCGATGCCAACGCTCGCGAGAACAAAGACATGCCGCTGCATATCAAGATTGGCAATACCGTGGTGGAAGCCTCGTCCGATCTGGTCAAGGTGACGGCTTCGACCGTCATCGTGGAATCGCCGAATGTGCAGCTCGGCGGCGAGGGCGGGAAAAAAGTCGCCCGCATCGGCGATAGGGTAGATGTCGGAGCTGGCTCGTCAAAGGGGCTTTGGCCGATTGTCGAAGGGTCATCCCGCGTCTTCGCGAAAGACTAAGTCGCGGTACTACTGCCTAGGAGGCCGGTCCATGGGTCGAGCGCTCAGGATTATGCGCCTACGCGGTGAATAGCCGTTGCGTAAACGCCCAGGCTTGTACCGCGCCCCTCCACCACAATTCCCATGTTTGGTTTAAGCTCCTGCCTCAAAGCGTCCGATACGCAAAGACGATCAAAGAACCATGGCAGATCGTGAAGCCAGATTGGTGAATAGCATCCCCTGCCACCATCGCCGTCCGCCTGGGCCACATTATAGATAAGTTCAACATGGTGGCCTGCAATCATGGATATTAGCATTGGGGCGCCCGCGAGTATCGGTGTGCTCCCTATGAAATATCCCAAAAATGGTGCGGCTAATGTCCCGATTAATCTTTTGAACGGTCGATAGATCCCGTTTGGCCGATATTTTATGGTGAGGAAGAGCGAAAGCGCCGCAGCGATTAGCCCGGCCGCTACACGGTACAATCTCGTCGCTTCGACCCAATTCGTCGATGGCACGTAACCATATGCGAATACGGACGCGAACATGGCTAAAAAAGCGAGGAGCCCCCAAACAAGAAACAAGACGCCTATCATATAGGTAGGCCAACGTTTTGGCGCAGCTCTTGTTTTATCTTCCATAAAATCCATCCTCTCTTATCTAGTCTCCCGGCTCGGATAAGGGTGTTTCGTTTTTACCAACGCACTAACCCGCCGTGCAAGTTGTCGGTCTACAACCACAGGAAAATCTATGAGTTTGCTACTTTAGGGAGCAGCGATAGGCGTCCTTCATGCATTCCAGACCTATTGAATAGCTGACACATCCCTGAAAAACGAAATAGCTCTGCCTACCCGGCGGTTGGTATTTCATACAGTTTTTAGCGGCGTCGGGAGTCACAAGGTCCCAGTGGTTTTGCAACTGTCCTTTCGCGATGCCCTCTGAATATATGCATTTGGCAGTTTCTAGCGCCTGCATTTGGTGCTGGGAGGGCGGGAGCAACCCTTCTGCTCGTTTCGGAGCCCCAGCTTTTCCCCTCGCCAAGTCTAACCTCCCGGCTTGGCTGAGAGCATTTCACTCTTATCAACGCAGCTAATGGCTGTGCAAGGTGAGTCGGAGGCTCTTCCCGCGTGTTCGGGACAAGGCCAACGGCAGGGATTGAGCCTGCACCCAAGCATTCCACTCGGGATCGCTGTGGCGACGTGTCTACCAATTCCACCACGTCGGCGCACTCATATATGCCCGCGCCTGTATCAAGCTCAAGCTTCGATATTGCCAGCTCGGAGGGGCATTCATGTCCAAATTCAAAATTCGCACCGGCTGCGAGATCGCCGGGCAATGGCGCAAGTCCGGCGAAATCATATCGCTGACTGCCGAGCAGGCGAGGGAGCTTGCGCCGCCATTTGGCGATGTCGTGTCGCCGGTCAATTTAGAAAGAGGTTCGAGCGATGCCGGATTCAACAGGTCTAAGCGCCGCAAACGGCAAGTCTCTCAGTAATTGGGGGCACGTTCAACAATCCATCCGCAAGATACTGAAGACGCCGAAAGGTTCGCGCATCATGCGCCGGACCTTCGGCAGTGATCTGCCCGATCTCGTAGACGGCAAGATGACCCGCCGAAACATTCTAGCCGTCTATGCCGCCTCGGCGACGGCAATCCTCGAATGGGAGCCGCGCTATCGCATGACGGCGGGTCGGGTGACGAGAGCCGATGCGGACGGCTCGATCACGCTGGAAATCTTCGGAACCTATTACCCACGCGGCCATCGCGGCGACTACTCCATTTCGGAGAGCGCCAGCGTTCGCGTCATCTATGGTGGGGCCTGACCATGGCAATCTACACGCCTGATATCATTGACGTTTCCCGCCTGCCGGAACCGGACGCGATTGAAAAGCTCGATTTCGAGACGATCCTTGCAGCCCGCATGTCCGATTTGGAAAAGCGGGCAGAACAGGCCGGCTATGAATATGACGTGGGTGGCCTCGAAACCGATCCGATCAAGATCGATCAGGAAGCCCACGCCTTCCGCGAAATGTTGATGCGCGCCCGCGTCAACGACGGCCTGCGCTCGACCCTTCCGGCGTTCGCAAAGAATGCCGATCTCGACCATGCTGTTTCGAAGGCCGGGGTTGAGCGCATTGTGACGCTGGACGAACACGGCAAGGTTATCTTTCGCGAAGACGACGGCGCGCTGTTGCGCCGGTATCTCGCGACCTTCTCCGCGCCGTCCGCAGGCTCGGAAGATGGATACCTGGCTGCGGCTTTGAAGGCTTGGCCGCAAGCGCATGACATTCGCATCGTCAACGGCGGGGCGGGCAAGGTTCTCGTCTACCTGCTCGGTGCCGATGGGGTCGCGGCTCCCTTGGATGCGGTCTTTGCCGTCGCCAAGGCGCTCGACGCCAAGCATATCAGGCCGCTCACGGACGATGTGACAGTGTCGGCGGCAGCTATCGACCGCTACGCCCTGACTGGAAAGCTCATCGTGCCGCGTGGTCCAGACCCCGCGCAGGTGCTTGCTGCAGCGGTCAAGAGCGTCAAGGCGTTCGGCGTGGCCCGTTATCATATCGGGGCGGAAATACCGCGCGATGCATTGTTGTCGGCGGCTTATGTGCCGAATGTCATCCGCATTGAAGGTGCTGCGTTCTCAGACATGCCGGCCCGCGCCAACGTCGCGCCGTTTCTGACCGGTATCGATCTGACGTTCGGGGTGCAATCATGATCCCGGCGCAAACGCATTTGCTGCCGCCTAATTCGGAACCGCTGGAAAAGGCGCTGGCGGCGGTCGGGGAGCGTACCGATGCAATCGGGATCGATTGGCAAGCCTACCTCGATCCGCTGACGACGCCGGTTCATTTCCTGCCGGTACTCGCACACGCCTATTCGGTCGATATCTGGAATCCGAAATGGCCGGTTCATCATCAACGCCGCGTGATCGCCGATGCGATTTATCATCATCGGATTAAGGGCACGCTCGCCGGGCTTGAAGCCTATGCCGGTATCGTCGGTAGTGAGATTATCCGCACGATCCGGCCACCCGGCACGTTCTTTCTGTCGGGCGGCATGTCGGAAGAGCAGCGGGCGGCGCTTGCTGATCGCATGCCGCAAATCCGCATCTACACGCGCGCTCTGCGGTCGAGCGCCGGGAAGCGGCTGTTTCTTTCGGCCCGATCTTATTCCGCGCTCGGCGCATCCTTCGTCGCCGACAGCAAGGCGGCGGAGCGCACCCGCCCGCGCATTACCTTTGTGGAACGCGGGATAGAGCAGCCGATCAATGTCGAAGAGATAACGGATATCATTCCGGGCCTCGGCTATGCCCTGTACGAACGGGCCTTGCTGCGGCGTCCGCGTCGGCGCTCCGTTACCTATCTCGGCAAAACCTTGCGCTTCTTGGTGTCGCTCGATCACAACCGATCGGTGGCGGCATTCCGGCGGGCAGACGGTGCGCCCTCGGTCATTCGCTATGGGATGCGCCCGGCGACCGTCCAGCCCGAAGCCGAGTACACGCCGGCAAAGGCAGGCCGGGCGGCGTTTTTCGGGCGGCCCTTGCACCGTCGTTACTGGTCGAACATGCGATCAGAGACGAGGGTGTTTGAACGCATCGTCATTTGGGATCCCGAAATGGTCCCGCGCCGCCGTGGCGCCTCCTATCTGGGTGTCAGCCGCTTCGGTGTCGCGCCGTTCACTGCCGAACTGGTGGTGCATGTGCCGTCCATCAAGCCGCGCCGGGCACTCTTGGTGGGCGGTTTCTTCGGAAGCTTCTTTGCGGCCTCCGATGGCGAAAAATACCGCGAAACCTTGCGGGCACTGCGCGCCGCGAAATCGGCGCGAGACACGATCCTCATCAACACGAAAACCTATCGCAGCCCGCAGGCAGGTCAGCTCATCGTTGCTGGCACGCCCTTCATTGCTGGCCGTCTACTCAGGAGCTGACATATGCTGAAAACAGTGCCGTTTCAGGATCGCATGGAGGCGCGTCATAGCGACCTTAACGCTATCCAGTCGTCAACCCGCGCGACGTTCGACACGCTGGTAAAGGATGCCATCACTGCGGACGCGCCCGGTTATGCCGGCTTCACCGTCACCAAAAACAGCGCGACCGAATTGCAGGTTGCCGGCGGTCGCATTTACCGGCCCGATGGCGCGATCTTCGAAATGGCGCAGGCGTCTACCCGCAATATCGTCTCGATCCTGCCCTCGGCGACGAAGCGGCTGGTTGCCGTGATCGCCTATGGGCAAGAGGAAGACAGCCGCAACGAGACCCGCGACTTTCTCGTTGATCTGGAAAGCGACACGACCGAACCACGCATGATGGTCGTTGAACGCCAGCGCGCCGCCAAGATCGACCTCATTCCGGGCCAAGAGAGCGCGACATTGCCTCGGCCCGTTGTCGATCAGTCGTTGATCGTCATTGCCTGGGTGACGCTGAACACGACCGGTATCGAGGCGATAGCGATGGAAGCCGCCAACGCGCTGCCGTCCGTCACGCGCAACGACAAGCGTATTCGCTCGCTCGAAGTCTGGCGCGACCAGATCGAGCCGCGCATCAACACGATTGCCAGCGATATCACTGCGCTCAAAAAGGGCATGGCAGGTATGGCCGGGTCCGGCGAGTTGATCAACGTCATGCGCGATATCGCCCGCCTGAAAGAGAAAATGGAGATCCCGGACGATGCATCGGATTGGTCGTCGGATCGTTATCTGACCGATAATGAAACCGACAAAGAGAACATCGATCTCCTTTGCCTTGTCGAAGAGGGCATTCGCTTCTCCCATGAGAACCGCAATGAAACGCAGATTTCGCTTTATAACCCTCTCGATCTCAACGCTTATGTGCCCGGTAACGGCCTGCTGCTGCCGGCGATCTCCGGTCGGGAAATCCGTCTGGCGTCTTCGGCGGGCGCGGTCGACGGTTCTATTTCCATCGCGCAGTACGGTTTCCAGACCCATGAGATGAAACAGTTGTCGGTGGCCCGTTCGCGCCTGCGCTATGGGCCTGCCTATAACGTCTGCAACAATTCGCAGTGGTGGGCCGATGGTGTCTACGACAGCGCCACCAACACATTCAAGAAGAACGGCGAAACCTTCCTCGTCACGGGCACGCAGATTCTCGATAACGTCTACGGTCAATCGTGGTGGGACCCGCTCAATGCCCACACTCTGCTGCGCGTGCAGCAGTTTTGGGAGGACGAGTGGAACGACAACTATTGGGTGGCGCAGGTCACCGACCGAACGGTGTCCGGCGCGCAGATCGCACAGACCATTCTCAACTCGCAGGACGGTTGGCTTTCTGGCCTCAAGCTGCGCTTCACCGAAAAAGGCGCGGACGGTGATGTCCATATTTCCATCGGCTACACAACGGCCAGCGGTTCGCCTGACCCCGAGCATCTGGTGACGCATGTCACGATCCCCTATGCCGATATCAAGGTTGCGCCGAACGATACCTATGTCACCATTCCGCCCGTATTTTTGGAAGCCGGCCAGCGTTACGCGTTGATCGTGACCACGCTCGGCAATCACAAGGTCGCGGTCGTTGACAGCAACAAGTATGCGCAAGGCACGCTGTTCTACTCGACGGACGGCGCATATTATCAGGGCGACCTAACCCGAGACCTGTATTTCCAGATGGAATATCTGGTCTTCAAGGCGTCCCGCGTCGAAATCGAATTGGCGGCGCTGACCCTTTCGGGCGGCATTGCTTCCATCGATATCCTTGCCGGTACGATCAAGCCGAAATCCTGCGCCATCGAACATCAAGTGATGATCAACGGCGCATGGAAGCCGTTGAACGTGTTGACGCCCAATCTGCTTGTAGGCTTGCCGCCGCTGCTCCGCCATCGCGTCGTGATGACCGGGACGAATGCCGTTGCGCCTGCTTTGGAGATCCCGAGCAGCCGCATTCGCATCTGGCGACAGCGGACCACGTTGAAGCACATTTCGACGCGCCGGACGCTTGCCACCGCGGCGACGACGATCACGGTGCAGCTCATCATTGCCAAGTTCGAGGCGGACCGACACACCATCGCGGTTAAGCTGCGCAAGGATGACAATACGCTGATCGAAAGCATCGGTTTTGTGGACGAACCGATCGATCCCGGGCGCTTCCGGCGCACCTACGGCTTTGCGGCAACGCCGGCAATCAACGCCTACAAAATCCAGATCGAAGGCACGACGAACAATGCCCTCGTTCCTTTCCACGTCGAAGAGCGCGTTGACGTAGCGCTCTAACTCCCCGGAGACGAAACATGCCTGCCAAAAGCACTACGCCGGCCTTCAAGCCGGACGCGGACTATCGCGTCCAAGTCGCAACCGTCCGCAGGGTTGCCGGGCTGATCATACGCCCAAGCCAAGGCGGCACCATCAAGGGCGTTCTCGCAGAACAGATCAAGGATGACATCCTCTCTTTCGAGGAAGTCGCGCCAACGCAGGAGTAACCGGTCATGCGCCGACTGGATCAATATCAAATCAGGGTCGGCGATGATCTCGGCGACCCCGATTACTGGAACCGACGCTTTGAAGATGTCGATTTGCGCTTGCATGGACAGGAGCTGATCGAAAAGGACTGGTTGTCGGCTGTTCGCGAATTGCAGGAAAACGGCTTGCGTCGCATCGACGAAGCGGTCTCGCCGCTCATTGCGCAGTTGCAGGAAGACTTGCAGCTTGGCGCGGTCTTCATTGCAGAAAGCAAATCCACGATTGAGGTGAAGACCGGTCCCCTGACGATCGGTATCAGCTCCGCCAACAAGCGCCGCTATTCCCCGGCCGCCTATTTGGCACTCGTGACGCGCGATGCGCCGTATGGCGTGATGCTCGGTCGGTTGATCTCTTACAATCGCGACACCGGCTCGCTTGCCGTCGATATCGAAAGAACCTTTGGCGCGGGTGACCCCATCCGCGCCAATTGGATCATCTCAGCTACGTCGCACATCGATTATCAGGCGGATCGCGTCTATCGCGAGGCCGGCGGCGGGTTGACCTCCACGACGGTCGAAGATTCCCTTCGCGAAATCCTCGCCCTGACGGTGCCGAGAACACGTTCCGTCACTGCGGGGATGGGGTTGAAGGGCGGCGGCGAGATGGTCAGCGACCTCTCAATGTCGCTCGATCTCGCTTATACCGATGTCCGCTATGTGAAGGCGCAGGACTATGACCGCCATCGGCATCTATGGTCGGAGATCGACAACAAGCCGACGACCCTTGGCGGCTATGGAATTGGCGATGCTCACACCAAAGCCGAAATCTTCAACCTCCTGACCGGCAAGCAGGACAGGCTTTCGTACAGTGCCGAAGACAAGGCCAACAAGGGGAAGCCGGACGGTTATGCGCCGCTCGGCCCGGACGGCAAGATTGCCGGTGCTTTTCTTCCGGTCGATGGCAGTTTCCTTGGTGTCTACAATGCGGAGACGAACACGCCGGCCATTTCCTCGGGTTCGGGAAACCAAGGTGACTTTTGGGTCGTTTCGGCTGCCGGCATGGTCGCGGCGGATGGCGTTGGCGCTGTTTCTGCTGGCGATCAATTGCGCCGTGGGCCGGCCAAGTGGGAGCGCGTGCCGACCTTCAATGCCGTTTCATCGGTTGCCGGCAAAACGGGTGTTATCACCTTAAATGCCGGCGATATTTCCGATAGCGGAGCAACCGGTCGCGCGATCCTCAAGGCGGGGGATGCAGCGGCGGCAAAGGCCGCTCTGTCGCTTGCCGTTGCCGACCTATCGGATTTTTCGACCGCATGGACGGCTGCTTATGAGGGGGTGACATCGGCCTACGGTCGCGCTCTTGTCGCCGCCGTCGATGCCAACGCGGCCCGTGTTTCGCTACAGCTCGGTTCCGCAGCCTTGCAGGCATCGACGGCATTTGCTGCCGCCGCCCATGTCGGAGCTGGCGGAGTTGGGACACACCCCGACGCTACGGCGACGACCAGCGGCTTCATGTCCGCAGCCGACAAAACCAAACTTGGCGGCGTAGCGGCGGGTGCAAACAACTACGTTCACCCTACGGGGGACGGCAACTTGCATGTGCCCGCAACGGGCATAGGCAGCTCCAAAAAGGTGCTGACGGCAGGGGGCGCAGCCGGGTCGATGACCTGGAGCTTCGTGGACTTTGCCGATGTCGCCGGAAAGCCAACGACGCTCTCGGGTTATGGCATTGCCGACGCCTATAGCACCGCTACGATGGACGCTCTGCTTGCGGCAAAACAGGCGAGCCTTGGCTATGTGGCCGAGAACATTGCCAACAAGGGCGCAGCCAACGGTTACGCCTCGCTCGACGGAGGGGGCAAAATCTCGGCGTCGCAACTGCCCGCGTCGGCGATCACCGATACCTTTGTCGTGGCAACGCAGGCGGCAATGTTGGCGCTCGGCGTGCAAAAGGGCGACGTTGCCATCCGAACCGATGTCAACAAGAGCTTCATCTTGCAGGCCGAGCCGGCCACGACACTGGCGAACTGGCAGGAATTGCGCACGCCCACTGACGTAGTGCAGTCTGTCGCTGGCCGGCAAGGCGCTGTCACGCTGACATCGGCAGACCTGACGGATGCGAGCGCGCCGGGCAGGGCATTGCTGACCAGCACCAGCAACGAAGCTCAACGCAATGCCCTCGGGCTTGGAAACGTCAACGATACTTCGGATGCGGCAAAGCCGATTTCGAACGCAACTCAAGCGGCTCTCAACTTGAAGGCCGATACGGGCCACAAGCACGGTATCGCCGATATAGCGAACCTTCAGACGACCTTGGACACCAAGCAAGCGAGTCTCGGCTATGCTCCGGTCAATCGTGCCGGCGACATTATGTCCGGCGCTCTTGAGATAAAATTCGCCGACCCGTCGCTGTGGCTGCATTACCCGAACGTAAAGCGCGGGCGATGGGTCGTCGATGGTGGCGGCACTCTGATTTGGCAGGATCATGGCGGGCAGAACCACTTTTGGATCGGTGCTGGAGGCGAAGTATGGACCCAGCAGCTTGGCGACCTTAACACCCGCATCGAGCAGCGTGCTAACGCCTATGGGGCCGCTTACGTTGCCAACGCCGTCACCGACTCGCGCGCTGCCGGATACATTGAGGTTGCCGTCAAAACCGGCTCGTCTGGTGGAGGCGATAGCAACAATGGCGGCTATTACCTTTGCCGGGCCTACAAATCCGGCGTCGAACAGCTGACGTTTGGCAGTAGACAACTACAGCTCTACATTCAAAATCGCGGCTGGTTTGCCGCCTTCGCATTCTAAGGATTGCCGATGCACGAATTCGGAAAACTGACGGCAAGAGCCGAGACCGTTGAACTTGAGGGCGGGCAGGCGGTTCGAATCTATGCCTTCTACGATGCCGACAACATCGAATGGCATGAGCTTTACAGGTCGCAACCGCCCTTCGATTTCTATCTTGCGGTGGACGATAGCGGCTTCATCGTCTCGATGGAGCCGGACCCTGAACATTCGCAGATTGCGGATTACAGGATTATCGGTATCAGCGCGGTCGAGGCTGGCGGCTTCACCCGTGGTCCCGGCGGCACGGTCTACGGCATGAAGTGGACCGGCACCAAGATCGTCAATCCGGCCGATCTCATGACGACGGAAGAGAAGCGAGCGGCCATGCCGGCTCTGACGCCACGCCAGTTCCGTGACGCCTTGATAGACAACGATATCATGCCGGACGAGGTGACGGCGGCTATCAACCAAATCACCGATCTCAAGGCGCGCGCGAAGGCGCTCAATGCCTGGGAATATCCGTCCGAGTTTCTGCGAACGGACCAACTGCTTGAGCAGATCGGGGCTTCGTTCAATCTTTCCCCGGATGCGATTGATGCTATGTGGAATTCGGTAGCAGGGCGAGCGCAGCCCTAAGGCGAATAAGTCTTCGACATGCGCGCGCGCTCTGATAAGTATTTTGCTCTGCGAGCCGTATGCGGAGGGTAGTGATGAGAAAATTCCTGGCGCTCTCGATTTCAATTCTTGGAGCTATGGTCGCCATTTCCGCTTCAGCCGCTTCTGACCCTGATTATCGCCCTTCGAATAACCCTTTGGAGGATAGATCATGCTTTGCGGTGAACCGTGCATACGAAAAGATGCATAATTCCGGCCGATATAGCACCAATATTTATGCGTTGATGCCAGACGGAAAAATGGCACTGTTCGCGACGATCCGGGCGATTGATGCTTTCATCTATTATCAGGCCGATGGGAGTGACTGGAGAAAGCACTCTCGGATCGTACGGACCCAATTCGATGAGCGGACGCATCTTCCGATATTCACAGGCTGCTTTGAAACCGGTCTTGAACGTACAGATGGAAAATTAGCCGTCCATTATTATGCGTTGTGGAGCAGGCTTACTTGGAAAGGCCCAATCGAGATTTGGGTAGATCGAAGTTCTGGGGAAATGATTAAGACACTGACCCACTTTGATTCTCATCCTGACGATTTTCCTTTTCCGGTGGCCATACAAACAATGGATTATGATCGCGATCATGCGATTAAGCCCACGGTTTCAAACGAAGCTGCATTTGGGGCGCGCTAGCGCCCTTTCGCCAAAGCCTAACAGACCCTTCTTCGCCGTGAACTTCCTCTGCTGTCATTGCTGCTCGCCGAGAGAAGAACGGTGGCCAGTTGATAGCAACCTGACCCTATAGTTTCACGGCCAAGGCCAATCACCCCTAACACTTGATAACCCAGCCCGCCGCGTCCCGACGGGCTGCTTACGCGTGGCCGCTCTGCATTCCACAGGCGGCGCAATCCCAAACCGATCTTCTGTCATATTTAATGGAGACCATTCATGGCCGACCTGTCCTATGCGCATGGCGTGACACTTGTCGAAAGCGCGGAAACTCCGTCGCTCTTGCGTGTCCAGCGCAACGGCATCACTTTCGTCAACGGCACGGCACCCGATGCGGACCCCGCCGCCTTTCCGTTGAACTATCCGACGCTGATTACATCGCTGCCATCGGCGGCGTCGCTCGGCGTGGCCGGCACTCTTCTTGAAGACGTGAGCACTGTTTTCAACGAAGGCGGTTCATGGTGCATCGTCAACCGGGTGCCCGATAGTGCGGACCCTGCCACGCTACAGAGCAACCTAATCGGCGATCCTGTCGCTCGTACTGGTATTTACGCGGCGCTGCGGGCCAAGGCGATTACCGGCTATCAGCCTCGCGTGGTTATCACCGCCGGCAATACCGGTGCCTGGGTGGAAGGCGGCGTTGTCTCAATCTCGCTTTCCGAGCAGGGTGCCAAGCTATCGGAAGCGCCCATTGTCGAAGCGACCGGCGGCGGCAACGATCCCGGAAAGGTTCTGCCCAAGTTTGAGGCGGTCATGGGAACGGGCGTGGCGGATGCCGGCAAGGTGGTCGCGGTGCGGGTGGTCGAGCCCGGCAAGAAGTTGTCGCAGCCGCCGACCGTCGTCTTTACCGGCGGCGGCAACGATGCCGGCAAGGTGCTGCCGGCGGCAACGGCCAATGTGGGCGACGTCGCCAACCCGTTTGTCTCGGCTCTCAATGTCATTACCCCGAAAATCCGGGCGCGCGCTTATATTACCGGGCCGAACACCACAAACGCCGAAGCCGTCCGCTTCCGGCGCACCGTCAACGGCGGTCGCATTCTCATCATCGACCCGAAGACGATCAAGAATGTGAACGGCGTTCCCGTGACGAAGCCGGTCGCCGCCGTCTTTGCCGGCGTTCGTGCCCGCGTCGTCGCGTCCTCGGAAGGGGTGTCCGGCTCGGTGTCGAACAAGATCATTCGCACGATCGATGGTGTTGCCCGTACGATCTCCTACCCGGATGACAGCAACTATCTGAACGAAAAGCAGGTCGCCACGATCATCAATGAGCGCGGCGGCTTCCGCACGTGGGGTAGCCGGCTCGCCACCGACGACCCGCTTTGGCAGTTCGACAGCGTGCGGGCGACCGCCGACATGGTGAATGAGGCTCTGGAAGACCTCTATTTCCTCTATGTCGACCGCAAGTTCACAAAGGCGAACCTCAAGATGCTGATCGAGGACGGCAACGCCGCGCTTCGGGTCTTCAAGAACAACGACGATATCCTTGGCGGGCGTGTCTGGCTTGCAGATATCAACGAACCGACCACGCTTGCCGATGGCAAGCTCTTCCTCGACGTGGAGTTTGAGCCTGTTGGACTCATGGAACAAATCCACGTCACCACTCACCGCAACATTCTCTACTACCGGCTGCTGCTGGACGAGGTGAATGGGGCAATCGAAACCGGCCCGCTCTCGCTCGCCGCCTGATTAAGGAAACTCCGAAATGGCAGAAAAGACCCTTCCTAGCTTCATCCTGCGCGATTGCATGATGTGGGCCGACCGCGTGAGCAAGCTCGGCCAAATCGGTGACATCACCGTGCCTGTGCCGGAGGCCAAGCGCGAAGACGTGCGCAACGCCGGCATGATTAAAGCCCGCAAGGTGCAGCTCGGTTATGAGGCGCTGGAATTCAAGTTCAAGATGCCGGGTCTCGATCCGCAGATTTTGAAACTGCACGGCGTCAAGCCGGGCGTCGATACCCCGTTCATGGTGACTGGCGCGCTGCTGGACGAAGATGGCACCACGCACAGCGCCGTGCTGACCATTCGCGGCAAGATGTACAAGCCCGATCACGGCACATGGAAGGCCGGCGATCTCGCCGAAAACGATCACGCCGTCGATGTGAATTACTACAAGCTCGAAATCGACGGCGAGGAAATCTACGAGATGGACGACTTTGATTTCAAGGTCGGCGGCGTCTCGCAATACGGCGATATCCGCAACGCCCTGCTGCTGTAAGGCCGCAACTCTTCCCCTCACGATCCACCTTCAACCGGCCCGCTTCGCGCGGGCCATCTTCTATGAGGATTCATCATGACCGAAGCTGTTAAAGTCCCGCTCTCGAAGCCCGTCACCCACAACGAGGCGTCCTATTCCGAGCTGACCTTCCGGGAGGCGACCGTGGGCGACTTCATGGCCGGCGACCAGTTCAAAGGCGAGATTTCCCAGAACGTCGCCGTACTCTCCGCCATCTCCGACGTGCCTATTCCGGCCTTCAAGAAAATCTGCGCTGCTGACTATCGTCGCATTCTCGACGCGACGAAGGATCTGTTGGGAAACGCATAAATCAACACGATTGGCGTCTGGTCGCCCTGTTCGTTGCCCGCTTCGCCCATACGCCGCTCGATGTGATCGAGCGGTGGTCCCCTGAAAAACTGCTCGCCTATTTCGATGCGGCTCGCGCCTTACGCGATACGATGGAGGGAACACCATGACCACGCTTCAAAGCACCCTGCGCGTCTCGCTTCTGGACGATGTGACCGCACGTGCCAAGCATATCACCAATGCCCTGAACGGTCTTCGGGCACAGCAGCGGGCGACCTTCGCACCTATCCGAAGCATGGTCGGACAGGCGGTTGCGTTCGGCGCTGGCTATCTCGGTGTGAGGGAGGGCTTGCGGGCAACGGCGGGCGAGGCGATTAAATTCGAGTCCGCCTTTGCCGATGTCAAAAAGGTGGTCGATGCGTCTAGCGAGCAGTTCGAGAACATGCGCCGCAATATCAGGCGCATGTCTGGCGAAATCCCGATGTCCGCCAATAACATTGCAGCTCTCTATGCTGCTGCCGGCGAATCCGGCATCGCAACGCAGGATTTGCAGAGCTTTGCCGAGATGGCGTCTCGTGTCGGTATCGCTTTCGATATCACGGCGGAAAAGGCAGGCTCTAGCCTGGCCAAACTGAAAACGCAGTTCGGCTTGACGGTTGCCGAAACCGGCGACCTCGCCGATGTCATGAACCACCTATCGAACAACATGGCGAGCAAGGCATCTGAAATTACAGACTTCATGCTGCGCGTCGGTGCGCTCGGCAAGATTGCCGGTTTCACCAAAGAACAGGTTGCGGGCATCGGCAGCGCCATGATTGCAGCCGGTGCGGAACCGGAAGTGGCCGCGACCGCTATGCAGAACGTGACGAAGGCGTTGACGCGTGGCGCGTCGGCGAAGAAAAGCCAGCGGGAAGCCGCTGCTCGGCTAGGGCTTGATTTGCCGCAGATCGCCAAACAGATGCAGAAGGATGCGCCCGGCGCGCTGAAAAAGGTTCTCGCCGCCATCGCCAAGGCTCCGAAGGATCAACAGATTTCCATTGTCTCGGATTTCTTCGGCGACGAGGCAAAGGCGTTCATTCCGCTGCTCGGCAACGTCAAGCTGCTTGACGATGCGCTTGCCAGCGTCGGCGACCGCACGAAGTATGCCGGCTCTGCGATGAATGAGTATAAGCAGCGGGCCAGCACCACGGGCAACACGCTCGAACTTTTGGGCAACAAGGTATCGAATATCTTTTGGGAGGTTGGCGACAGCATGTTGCCCACAATCCGCGAAGGCGCGCAGGCGATCAGCGATGTGCTGGACACGCTCGGAAGCCGGGCGACAATCTTCGATCAGATCAAGGTCGGGGCGCAGGGCTTCGCGAAAGGCTTTGGCTATGATGGCGGCATTCGCGAGCTGGTCAACGACGTGAGCGACCTGATGCTTGGGCCGGTCGATCCGAACGCGGGCGAGAACCTTGGCCGTTTCTTTATGAAGGCGAGGGAATGGGGCGCATCCATCCGCGAGTTGACGGACGCCATTCGCGAAAACCCGATTGCCAAGTTCTTCGCGGAGATGTCGGGCTATGGCTTCAAGCTCATGTTGTGGTGCGCTGGCTTTGCCTTTCTCGCCGGCACCGTCCGCAAGCTGGCAAGTGCGATGTTTCTGCTGTCGGGGGCAAGCACCTTACTCGGGGCGCTCAAAACGGTCGGTTCCATCGCGGCGCTGGTCGGAGGGGGAACGGCGACTGCCGGCGGCGTGGCGACGACTGCCGCAACCGGGGCGGCTGCGGGCGGTGCGGCGACCGGCTTGCTTGGCGGCTGGTCTGCGATGCTCAAAGGGTTCGCGCGCCTTGGAATCTATGGCATGGCGGGGGCAGGTGCTTGGGAGTTTGGCAAGCAAAGCTATACCGGCGACACGTTCTACAAGCAGGGAAAGGCTTGGCTGCCCGGCCCGGAAGATGCGTTGCACGCCATTGGGTCGTATCTGAAGTCGTTCGCGATGCCGGAAAACCCGCCTGCCTCTGCGGGCGTTTATGCGCAGTCTGCGATGGATAGTGCGCGTGCTGCTCGGACCGCCGGTTTTGGTGGCTCGACAACGGAGACCTTGCCGGGAAAAACTGCGGACGATCTTGGCATGATCACGGCGCGTATTGATGCGTCATCCATTGCCGAGATGGTGAGGCCAAGCGGCACGCAGGACGTGCGCGTTGTCAATCAGGAGAGGCCGAATGTGACGGTTCATGCTCCTATCTCGATTACCGGGGTTGCCGACCCGCAGGCGGCGGCAAATGCAGTGATTGGGCAGCTTGGGGCAGCGGTTAAAAGTGCGACGGATTCGCACTTCAGCGACTAGCACTGCTTCGGGAGACCCTGAGCACGCAGTAGCTACAATACGTCGAATTGGCAATGATATTGGTACGTAACGTGCCCGAGAAAGTCCCTGCGGTTGCTTTCGGACATATTTGCAATTTTCACGTCTTTGCCGGGATTTTGGGCTCTCACCTGACCTGCCAAGCCGCCGCATACTTCTGCTTGGTTGTGACCGCCGTCGAGCCAAGGAGAGTCGAGACCTACCTTCGCCAGCGGCGCCTGCGTGGCGATTGGCGGCTGCGCTGGTCCTGGCTGCGGGCTGTGTGGTTGCTGGTCTATATAGGATGAAATTTCGGCTGGCGTTGGCTCTTCTTTGATCAGCCCCATCTTCGAGAGAAACTGAAGTTTGGCGATCGCCAGGCTAGTCTCTCCGTTGATTGCATGGTCGATGCGCGTGTGTTCCGCTTGTAACTTCTCAAGCGCGCGTTGCTCGCTACCACTATGGTAAGACACCACAATGCTCGCCAGCCCTGCGATGACTGCACCAATAATAGCAAAACTGAGTGGTTCGGTAACTAGGCTGCGATTCGCTTCTTTATTTCTGATCGCGAGTTCTCCTTCTTTGACGGCGGTCTCCCGCTCTTTCAATAAGAGTTCGCGCTCGCGGAACTCCTGTTCCCATAGCCACTTCTCGCGTTCGAATTGTTCCCCGATGTAGGGTTTGCTCTCATCCATAAGACAATCAATCCACCTGTTGTCACCTTCATGGAACATAGCTGCAGCCGCAAGCAGGCGTCGGTCGAGCAACCAATTTCTCAACCTTAGAAGCATCCACATTTCATTCTCCGACATTCGCGGCTTTTCCGGAACCTCTCAATTATAGGTAGATCATGACGGGTGTGACATCGATGATGCTTGGAGGCTACGCCTTCGAGGCATTGGGTTTTGCCTACCAGGGGATCAAGCGCAAGGTGAATACGCCTTGGGTTGAGATACCCGTGGGCCAAACCCTCAATCCGCAACAATGGACAGGACCGACGTCCGATGAAGTGACGATTCAGGGCGTCTTATTTCCCGAAGAATTCGGCGGGCAATCGCAGCTTGATGGCATCATTGCCGCATCCATGTCCGGCACGGAAATGATGCTTGTCAGCGGTGACGCGATGGAAGGTGTTATTCGTGGCATGTTCACGGTGCAATCCGTCGAGGAAGATCAATCCTATCACGATGCGCGGGGTGCGCCTCGCCGCAATGCCTATGTGATCTCGCTCAAGCGAAGCAGGGCGGAGACGGCGGCGGGTGCCGGCGGCGTGGTCGATAGCGCAACCTCTTTCCTCTCCGAACTTTTCCGGTGATCGCATGGCAAAGACTTACACAACGCGACAGGGCGAGACGGTCGATGTCGCCTGCCTCGCTCACTATGGGCGGACGGCGGGCGTGGTTGAGGCTGTGCTTGCCACCAATCCGGGGCTTGCTGGTCTCGGCCCGGTTTTGCCGTTCGGCGCGGAAATTCTAATGCCAGACATGCCGAGCGTGAGCGCGGAACGTCGGCTGATTAGCCTTTGGGATTGATCATGCAGCCTCGTGTTGAAATCACCGTCGACGGCGTTCCCGTCGCGGGCCAATTCTATGAGCGGCTTATCTCCGTTACCGTGACGGATGAAGAGGGTTTGAAGTCGGATACGGTCGATATCGAGTTGAACGACGGTCCGCCGAATTTCCTCGCCCTGCCGCGCAAGGGTGCCATCATCTCGGTCAAAATGGGATATGGCAGCGCTCTCGTATCGAAGGGGCAATTCACGGCTGACAAGATCAGCCTCGATTGCCTGCCCTACAAGATGTCGATATCGGGCAAGGCGGCGGACCTGCGCAGCGGCAAACTGAAAGAACGGCAGGAACGGGCATGGGACAAGGCCAAGCTCGGCGACATCATAGCCGAAATCGCGGGCGAAAGTGGATTGACGCCCGCAGTAGATGGCGATCTTGCGGAGCATACTTACGATTGGATAGGCCAGCAGGACGAGACGAACATCCATTTCCTGCGGCGGCTTGCTGATCGGCATAACGCGCTGTTCGCCATTAAGCAAAAGCGGCTGCTGTTCGCCCGGCGCGGCTCCGGCCTTTCGGCTTCCGGTTCGTCGCTCGGCTCGATCATCCTCACGCCCGCCGTCATCAAAACCGGCACGCTAAAAGTCGATATCAACGACCGCACGAAATACAGCAAGGTCGTGTCTTACTATCAGGATGCCGACAAGGCGAAGCGGGTCGAAATCGAGGCAGAAGCGGATGCTGATGGCGATAGCGTCTACCGCATACCCGAAGCCTTTTCGTCGCCGGCCGAAGCCGACAAGGCAGCTCGCGCTAAGGCAAAAGAGCTTGCGCGCGGGGAGGGCGCGGTTTCCGTGACGGTGTTAGGCGATGCCGACATCGAGGCAGGCTTGCCGCTTCTGTTCGCGCAAGTTCGCCCTGGGCTGGACGGCGTGCCTTACATCATCAAAACGGCGCGCTCCAAATACACGAAAACCTCGGGCTTCGAGGTTGACGTTTCCGGGCGGCTCTATGACGGCAAGTCGGCAACCGAAGACGAAGGCGGCGGCAAGAGTGAAGGTGGCGGCTCGTCCGGCTCGTCAGATGCCGGCGGCAAGGTTGCACCGAATAGCGCGCCGGGCACGCCGGCCACGCCTTCGGCGTTCCTGACGCCCCGCCGGTTCGGGCGAACGGATGAGAACTAGTCAGGAGCTTGTCATGAGGCAAGCTCATTTCACCTCTTGGCCCAAAGCCGTCAAGCCGCTGTTGCAAAACTCTGTACGCCCTCCTCCCTAAGTCAACTGTGGTCGGAGAAAAGCTAAAGCGTCATCACGCAACCGGTCGGCGATTTCCGCAAAACTGGGTTGCTCAGACACGCTTGGGAAAAAGTTCGCGACCGAGAGACTAAGCGGGTACTTTCGTCTTTGCCTTCTGTTTGGCGGGTGTCGTGGCCAGCGGAACTATCCGAGCCTCATAGAGTTCGAACAAGTACTCGACCCGTTCACGTTCGGTCCTAAAGGCCTTTCGACGATATAGACGATCTACCAACAAATCCAAGGCTGAGTGGGCCTTGCGCAGATCCGACGGCATATAATCAGGATCATACAGCGCTGACAAAGGTTCGGGGGCTTTTTCCTTCCGGCGATCGATAATCGCTTGCGCATGTGCAGCTAGTTTGACGCGGTCGGCCTTGTCAAGGTCGGGCCATGGGAACGAGTAGTAAACAGCCGGAGAATAGCTGTAGCGGCTCTCCAATCGTCCAGCAACGGTACGCATCCAGGCCATGTGCATAGCCGAGGACAGGATGGCGAAATAGACCAGGTCACCCCCGACGATTAACTGAAGCTTGTTCGAAGCGATGACCTCGGGCGGTAGAATATCCCATGGCACATACTCCCGGTGTTCCGAAGAAACCTCCGGTACGCAGAGATATTCCGTATCTGGCTGGCGATCCTGCGTGAACAGCGTAGGCGATTTCGCCATTGCTCGTACGCTGGCAGTCTCACTGGCAAGCCGACCTCTCCGCACCCGTTCTAGTCGCTCCGCTAACGGTTTTGAGGCTTTGAGCTCAGACGAGGGAATGTCCTTCAGCCAGAGGCACCATCGCCAAACGCCAGATAGCAATTCGTCGCCGCCGACGTAGGGGCGCAACCATTTCTGGCCAGCCGGTTCCGCGGCTAGAAACGAATTCCGTTGCTCCTCGTTCAAGATAAGGTTGCTATAGGTGAGATATCCACCGCCCACCTTTTTCACGCGCGCACCGTCGGTAGGTTGGCTGCCCTTGTGCATCTTCAGCATATCTGGTTGCGGTTTGCCACGGCGCGGCAGAGCATAGTCAGGACCGTCGAGCAGGTAGCCGTTTATACGCTTGACCGTCGACACCTGGGGGTCTGATTTAGCACTCGCGTAGTCGAAAATTTGCCGCTCAGTGACTGACGCGCGTGTCATACCGGTGATTACGCAATGGACAGCGGCCGTACCACGCGCCTCGCTATTCCACTGGAACGAGCGATGAGCAAAGTAGATGGACATTCGTTCCCGGAAGAGTTGAGGCCACAGGATACTCGCCTGCTCGCCTTGCGTTATTGAGTTGGTTGAAACAAAACCAATCCTGATCTTCGGGTTGCCTTTCACGTATTCAGTCGCCAGCTTGAACCAGCAGGTGACGTAGTCCAGGCGATTCACCGAGCCCCCGTGGCCCCACACCCGAAGCATATCGTCCTTCTGCTTCTTGGTACGATATTGGTGACCGACGAAGGGTGGGTTGCCAAGGATATAGCTGCAATCACTAGGAGGAAGGAATGTCGTCCAGTCCACTTGAAGAGCGTTATCTGCCATGATGTGTGGCGATTTTTTGAGCGGAATGCGCGTAAACACCTGCCCGAACTCTATGCCGAGTTTAGAATTCATAATGTGGTCCATCATCCACATCGCCACCTCGGCGATACGCGCTGGAAACTCTTCCACTTCGATGCCATAGAACTGATCAACGTCCACCTTTGAAAAGACCGTTGCATCAAGTACCAACTGGCTTGTCTTTCTGAGCTCGCGGAGGACCTCGAGCTCCAGCATCCGGAGCTCGCGATAGGCGATGATCAAAAAGTTTCCGCAACCGCACGCTGGATCAAATACTATAACCTGCCGTAGCCTCTCATGAAATGTGGTCAGCTCCTGCGCGCGGCCACGCTTCAATGCTAAGACACGCTGGAGGTCCGCCCTGAGATCATCGAGAAACAGCGGTCCGATGACCTTCATAATGTTCTTCTCGGACGTGTAATGTGCGCCCAACTTGCGTCGCTCTTCCCTATTCATGACCGATTGGAAGAGCGAGCCGAAGATCGCGGGTGAAACGGTTTCCCACTTGAACTCCGATGCCTCGATCAGCGCGTCACGCATCTCCGAATTGAACGCCGGAATCTTGAGAGGATGCTTGAACAGGTCACCATTGACATAGGGAAACTGTGCCAAATCCTCATCGAGCGTGCTCGTGCGATCTTCTACCGGCGTGTCCAACACCTGGAACAATTCAGCCAACTGAGCACCAAGTCCCGACCCATCCTCATTGGTGCGGTCCCTTAGCCAAGACTCGAAGATGCCTTTGGGTTCGAAGATGCCAGTATCGTCGGCAAAGAGGCAGAACAGCAACCGGACGAGGAAACGTTCAAGGTCATGGCCCTTGTAGCCGGACTTTTCCAGAGCGTCATGTACCGCACCCATGAGCTCCGTCGCTTCGATATTAGCTGCGGGCTGGTCGGTGTAGGCCTTGGTTTCCCGGCCCAGAATGAATCCAAAAAGCTCCACTTTTGCCGGAAGCTCAGAAAGGGTGAACAACCAATCCTTCCGCTCCTGCAGATCATATAGCCGAAAGGTCTGAAAGTCGCATACGAGGATGTAGCGGGGGAACTCCTTATCCTTCAGAGAAGAGCAGTAATCCAACGCCTGCGAGTTGGCCTTGTCTAAGTCCTTACCTGCACTCTTCTGCTCGATGACCAACTGGCCGGGCCAGAAAAGGTCGATAAAGCCGGTTTTATTGTTCAGCTTTTTGACTTGCTTCTCGTAGACCGCCACCCGTTTACGCTTGACGCCGAACACTTCAAAGAACTCATTGTAGAAAGTCTGGGTCTCACCCTTCTCGTAATGAGCATCTTTGTTATCCTTCACGAATCTTGAAGCCCTTATCCGGACTTCGTTCCAGCTCAATGTCATTGTTCTTCCCGTGCCCCATTCCCACGTCAGCGTTAAGGGAAGAACTGAGCTGCGACAAGTATCTAGACAACTGCTGGCGGTTGAAATCGGACCCTGGTGGATTCGATGCCACAGAGACCACGTCTTTGGCGATAATATCCGCGCAACGCGGCCTCTTGGTCGCGTTTGCCGGCGCTCCATTCCTAGCGGCTAGGCAGCTTTAGGCCTGCCGTTCTGGCGGGGCCGATAATGGGCATGCATCAAGAGCGGGTCGCGCTGGCTGGCACGCAGCAGCATCTTGACCGCATGATTGACCGGCGTGCCGGCGCGATAGTTTTTCCATGTGCGAAGGCTGACGCCAAGGAAGTCCGCCGCCTCATTGTTGGATAGTCCGGTTTCTTCCTGCCATTTCCGCAGATCCTCCGCAGCGAAATCGCGCTGGTCCTCGGCGATCTGGAAAAGGTGATAGGCGTCTATCGCCAAGTCCTCGCCAGCCCATTCGACCGTTGCGCCATAGTCTGTGACGACAGCGGTTTTCCAGATATCCGCGGACTTGAGCGGGGCGAGCAGTTCGCCGCCGGTCGCAATCCAGCCGACAAGGTTTGCTGCGGATGCCGGGGCACCCTTCCAATGAATTTCCAGCGTCATGTTGGACGTTGGCGTTACGCTTTCGATGCGCGGCATGTCCATTTTCGTTTCCTTCCTCAGGCGATGGGAAAGCGGGGATTGGTCCGGTTCCACTCAGCGGCAATCGTCGCCTTGTTCTTATGTGCCCATTCAAGGGCGGTGCCTTGTGCCTTGCGGGCGAGCTTGCCGCGCAGGATTTCCAGCGTCGCGATGTCCACCAATGCATCCCCATCCGGGGTGATGATGTGGAAGTGCGGCGGCAAATGGTCGTTCGCGTAAACCCGAATGATGATGTTTCCGATTTGAACCAGTTTGCCCATGTGCACCCCAACTTCGATGGGAAAACATAGGGCATATTATGCACCATGTAAAGATACATGGTGCAATTTTTACCCCAAAATATGGAGAGAAGTTATGGCTTACACGCTGTCGGCGCGGAGCAATTCGCGTCTTATTGGCGTTCACCCTGATCTTGTGCGCGTCGTGCGTCGTGCGATCCAGATCACGGAAATTGATTTCACCGTGCTTGAAGGCGTCCGCGACATTGGACGCCAAAAAGAGATGGTCGCATCCGGGGCATCCACGACGATGAATTCGCGGCATCTGCGCTCAGAGAACGGCTACGGGCATGCGGTCGATCTCGCACCCGTTGTCAACGGCTCCGTCTCTTGGGATTGGCCGCTCTATCATAAGATCGCCACGGCCATGAAGCAGGCGGCAAAGGAACTCCGGATCGCCGTCGAGTGGGGTGGCGATTGGAAGACTTTCAAGGATGGTCCGCACTGGCAATTGCCTTGGAAGCAATATCCGTCGAAGGGTCCGGTTGCGGGCGCGAAACTCGCGTCTGAAACCGAGACGCAGGCCAAGTCTAAGGCCGTCGCGCTCGTTGCCGGGGGCGTTGGTGCGTCGGCGTCCGTCGCCCAAGAGCCGCTGGTGAAGGCCGTCGAGGTGGTTTCGGCACAACAGGGCGACCTCTCGTCCGGTGACTGGCTGCGCATGGCTATCGCGTTGGTCGTCGTCGGCCTGTCCGTTTATCTCGCATGGCGGAAGCTCTCATGACGCCTTTCGACTATCTCAAGATCGGCGGCGGCATCGTGATCGGTGCCGCCTTGGCGACAATGCCGGCCTATCTGATCGGCAAGGGCGCAGCCAAAACCGAGATTGCGGCAACCTTGCAGGCTGGCCGCATTACCATCCTCAAAGACGGACAAAAGATCGATGAAGAAGCTTTTCAAGCTGATGATGCTGGTTTGTGCCTGCTGCTCGGCGGCTGCGTGCAGCCCAACGACCAAGGCGATTGAGCCGTGCGACCTTCTGGTGCCAATCGACCCGCTACCAGAAACGAACGCCTATCTTGTCGGCCATGACAGGCCGGTTGCTGTCAATGTCGCCCGGCATCGCGGGCGCTATGCCCAATACCACTGCGGGAAGCCCGGCTGATGTCAGATAAATACAACTCGCTCTATGAGCTGCTGAATGCCTGGGGTGGCGGTGCGCTCTCGACCATCGTCGGCGCGATGATGGGTCGGGCCATGTGGCACACCAACGAGGCGCGCAAGGGTCGGCGGAAATTCTTCGGCGTCGAATTGCTTTGGGAAGTTCCGGTTGCTCTTGGAATGGCGTTCATCGGGGAGGGGATCGCCTCCTATTTGAATGTAGGCCAGCCAGCAACGACTGGCCTCATCGCCGGGCTTGCCTACCTCGGGCCGCGCGGGACGGAAGTTCTGTTTCAGAAGTGGTTTTCCCGGCGAATCGCGGGCCAATAGCTACCGAATTGAAAGCCGCTTTGCGCACGCAGGGCGGCTTTTGCGTTTAACGCGCTGGCCTAATAGGCGAAACGAAATATCCACACGAGAAGCAGTAGGTCGGCTAACAGCGCAATCACGAGAAGCCGATTGATGAGCCGCCGCCGCTCGACACTCTTCTTGGATACAATGTTGAAGGCTGCCTTGTAGGCGTTTTCGACGTCTCGGTCGGAACTCGTTGGTCCAATAATGTTCCGAGGGCGCGTCATATTGACGAGGCCGCATGTGACGAAGAGGAAAAATACTAGCAGATAAGGGGCCATCTCCGACGCTGCCTCTCGCTGTTCGGCAACTTGCAATCCCCGTCAGATAAACAAGTTTCACTATCCTATGCAATTGACAGTCGCCTCGCGCATGCCGGGCGACTTTTGTGTTTTGGGTGGGTCAATCCGTGCGAGGGACATGCTCAACCAAAGCCGTGTCGAGCGTCATCTGACGGGCGTTCATGTTAGCGTCAAACCAAAGCAGCTCGGCAAGCTCGGTATCATCCGCCTGCAGGTGAAGCTTGATCACCAGCATCGAAGGGGATCTTCGCCTACGGCTGGCGGCCTTATATCGCTCATGGCTAAAGTATCAGAGGGAAGGTCGAGAACGTCAATAGGCGGAACCGGGGTCAAGATTATGCAACGGGCTTTTTTACAGCCCCATTGATACTAAACAGCATTTTCGCGCACGAACGGCCGAGTTTTACAGCTAAGTGCTGGCGCTATCGACAATAAGTCGAGCTTCCCAAGCTGATGTTGCCGTCCAAGCGTCGGATGTGGGGCAAACATTTTAGGCGGTATGGGATTTGGACAAATTCACCTGACGCAATGTCCGCTGTCTCTCATCGAGATTTAAATCAAACTGTTGCAAAATCTTACGAACCCTCTCGCAAGCCGAATTGCTTAGCCAGATTTTTTCCGCCGGGATCGCCTCCCTCACAGATTTCAGTCTCTGCCGTACCCTAGATATTCCTTCTATCTTCAGGGCGTTTTTCAGCACGAAATCCACTGCCTCGGCGAGCGGGTCTTCAAGGGGGTCAAGATAGCAATCGTGACTTCTTGCGAATCCATCCAACAACTCGATAAACTCCCAGGGTACGGCCGAACGAGCGAGCATATTGAAAAGCTGAAAAGCTGTGTTGCGTGCATATCTCTGCGAATTCTCGGCACGAATGTCACCAGCACTGCAGTAAAGACGATATGCTCGAAGATGCAACCTTAACGCTTCACTGAGATCCTTAAGAGCGTCGGATGAATCGGTGTATAGTCGCTCTTGGGCGCGTGCGTATAAGCTGGTGGCCTTTCGTCCTATCATCTCCATTTTCTCGCGCTCTTCGTAGCGCTTGCCATTGAGGACGATGTCAGCAATGCGAAGGCACCAACCGTCATGGATACCGCTGTTTTTTTCAGCTGCGAACCAAGCTCGTAGATAGCGGTACTCGGGCTCCGATTTCATGTCGAGCGCAAATTGAAACGCGGCACGTACCGAGCTGAGATTTGGTTGCGGATCACACGAAAGCACATATCCGACAATCGTACGAAAAAGCGGATCTTCAGTCACAAAGAGCGGTAAACTTTTGTCAGTGACGATCCGTGTTGCATCAGCCAGTCTCTCGATCGAATGAGATGAGTTTCTCGGAGGCAACAATCGTTCAACTTGCGTTGCGATATTTGCAACCCGCGGATTACTAACGGCTACATGCCTCTGGAACGACTTCACTCGTTGATGAAGAAGCCCATAGCCTACGAGTTGCGACCGCTTACTCTGAACAAATGCTCGCGTCAGCGGCGCTAACGAATATAACGCGTCGCTCCCCGCTTCGTCGATTTGAAGAAACATCTCGCGCACGGCGCCAATCGCGTCACTTATTACAGATGCTTCGAACTGAAGAACGCTCTGGAGATCTCCGAAGCTCGTTGACTCAGCAAACAATGACAGCGCAGCAAGCAACAGCCGCGGAGTATTTGACTTCAGGGCATCCCACTCGCGAAGGAATACATAATCCCTAATGGCATCCCCGACTTGCTGCTGAAATAATTCAACAGCTTGATTATAGTTTCCGGAGGTCCTTCGTAGTGCGATTATGCTTTCCACAACCAAAGGGCGCCGTTCTGAAACTTCCGATAGGCGCTGAATCCTGAATTCTTCCGTTGGTGGCGGAACTTGGAAATGCTCGACGCACTCCTTTACAAATTGCTTATAATCGACGTCATCAAGCCCCGGAACTTCAATTGCATTCATAAGAGATTGGCTTGGGGCGTTTCGAAGCGTGTAAACCACCTTAGACTGACGTTTAGCCCTACATAAGGTACGATAAAGAAAATCCGAGCCGGGATCTATTCCCTTCGTCGTCAATGTATCAATGTCATCGACAACGATCAAAACAGAGTTCAAATCCAAGAAGTCCGCGACGTCGGCCCGAAGTCGGTCCAAGGACGATGTTTGAAGGTAGTCATTATCCCTTGTCCACCCGCCATAGTAGAGGATTGATCTGAGAAGTTCTTCCTCATTTGAAAAATCTGTTATTTCGGCATCGATAATTTTCGCATCAGCAACGTTCAGTAACTTTTCTTTTGCAGTAACAAAAATCACTGCATCCAGACTGTCCCCGCCAAAAACCTTAAGCGCTTCGCCATTTTCTCTCAATAGGCGCGCAAATTCGTATGCAATCGTCGTTTTACCAGAGCCGCCTTTACCATGGAGGTAGGTTCGTGGTTCATCAGAGGCTTCGAGCCAATGAAAGAGACGGTCGAGGACAGCCGTTCTGCCGACAAATCGTTGTTTCAATGTCGCTGGGCTGGGGGGGAGGGAGCCCTCTAGCGAACGCAGTTCACCAGCATCAGATAGCTGCGCGCGGCAAAAAAGAACGGGGTATTGCGCTGGCTCGGCGGCGCGCACTTCATGCCCTACGCGGCACCAAATCTGGCCCGCGCGGTAGGCGCCGATTTGCCTTTGAAAGCGATAGGGGGCGGTCCCATCTGGACGGCGTTGGACAAGCAGAGCATCCACATGTCCTGCCTCATTATTGAGGTACGCATGTAGTTTGATCGGCGGCATCAAACCTAGAAGTTGCTCAAGCGCTTTACAAAAGCGATCGAAGTTGATTTTTACTTTATTGTGGCCCCCAGTTCTTTTCTCGTCGTGCACCCCAAAGATAATTATGCCTCCGTGCGAGTTGGCGAAGGCGCAAATTAATCGAGCTATGCCACCAAAATAGTCATCGGAAAGGGAAAAAGGCCAAACCTCCTTAAAGTCCCACAAGAGACCTTCTGCGTCGTTGAACAATTTGTCGTCTCGAAGAAAGCAGCCGTAGAATTGCTCACTCTCAGGAAGCTCTCCCGCATCAATCCAGGTCGCAATTTGTTTCTGATCCATGCCAACCTACTCCACTTTCTCTTGAAGTAAGTTGTGGCATATTTTTCGCCGGATTCAACTAGCGCGTTTCACGCTTCGAGTCGGTCCAAAGAGAAATCAATGCAGTGCCGAAGGGCGGCGCGGCTCTGGACAGTATGGGGTGCTAAATGTCTGGCTCAGTAATTGGCGTCTGTTCTCTCAGATAAGCTGCGCCGTGGAACATTGATGGGCCGCCCGTATAGGGCGGCCCTGCGGTGCGTCAAGATTTTCGCTGACTTTCAGGCATCGCGTGCAGGAAAACTGGCGGCGTTGCGTTGTTGCACGCCATTCTATAACGCGCTGACAGGACGGCCATTAAATTGGGTCGTGCTCTTACACATTCGGCGCTACGGCCTGAACTGTCTATGATGGGCGCTGCCTGAAACCGGGCTTTCTGATCTGACGCGCCGCGTAACTGCAGCTTAAGCGTAAGCCGGTGTTCGATAAGTCCCGCCTTTGCTCAGTAAGACCCATACGACTCTGGCTATTTTGTTCGCTGCTGCGATGGCGGCGACCTTGTAAGGCCGACGTTCGACCAGCCTCGCAAGCCATGCGTCCACGGCATGAGGCTTTGCCTTCGCTTGCCTGACGAGCGTCAAGCCCGAGATAAACAGCAATGCCCTTAGAACAGGATTTCCTCGCTTTGAGATCGGCCCCGATCGACTTTTTCCACCGCTGTTGTGCGCTCTGGGAGCCAAGCCTAGCCACGAGGCGAACTGCCGACTGGATTTGAATACCGTCGCATCCGGTACGTAAGCCTTTATCGTCGATGCTGTAATAGGCCCGACCCCCGGGATGGCCAAGAGCCTGCGTGTGTCGTTTTCCTGTTTAGAAAGCGATGCAAGCTCTCTCTCGAAGCGAGCGATCTTGATACTGAGCGCGTCGATCTCGTCATATATAGCCAGGATGGCGTCTCGCGCCGCTGTTGGTATTTCTTGTATCGCGCCCGCGCGCAGTTCTGTTGCCAATCGTTCAAGCTTCGCAGTACCGGTCCCCGCTATTATACCGAATTCGGAAAGATGCCCGCGAAAGGCCTGGAACGCTTTCGTTCTCTGTCGGACAAAGAGTGACCGTGTCTTGATTAAAACGGTCAACGCTTGCTGGTCAGCCGACTTCACCGGCACACTCGGTATATCCACCTGGGTAGCTGCGATAGCGATCGCCTGTGCGTCTAGGGCGTCCGTTTTTTCTCGCTTCACGAAGGGTTTTACGTATTGCCCGGGGAAGATTAGCGTTTGGTGGCTCAACGCGCCAATCTCTCGTGCCCAGAAGTGGCAGGTGCTACCGGCTTCCATGGCAACGGTACAAGGGGGGAGGTTCTCGAAGAATTCCTTCACCTCCTCACGGCGGAGCTTTTTGTTGAATGTCTTGCTGCCATCGGCGTCGATCCCGTGCACCTGAAATACATTTTTGGCCAAATCCAGCCCAACGATAGTCGTATGTGTCAAATTAATCTCCCTCGATTGAACGACGGGGCCACATAGCGTCGGCTGATTAAACATTGATGAGAATCTGTTGGCGGAGGGAAAGTCATCAGATAGGAGCGTCGCCAATTGGGATCGCAGGCTTAGGGTATCCAGGACGCTTACCCCGGCGCCATTCAGTCTTCTCTCTGACTGGGCCATCATGTTAGAAGTCGTGCGAATGTCGATGGCTGGAGTTCGCCTAAAGGTTACAAACACGGAGCGCCTTCCGTTTTCGATCCGCCGCCGCCGCGCAATCAACAGAACACATCAACCAAGTGCTTGCTTCCTATATGCTTCCTGACTGGAGTCCGCGGTTTGCCAAAAGGCGTCTAAGTCGTTGAATTTGTTGGCGCACCCGACAGGATTTGAACCTGTGACCTTTGGAATCGGAATCTAATGGTCCAAGAGTTAGCCCACCGAGCGTGAACGCTCGCGAAACATTTTTGGCTAACCGCTGCGCCAATAGCTTGTTTTTATTGTAGATTATGAGGCCCTCCGGGCCCACCATTTTATTTGATAATTTTTCGCTGGCTGCGTTTTATCGGAGTTTTGTCGATGGTCTCTCCGTTTCAGGGATGAGGGCCGGGTATCGTTTCTCCAAGGGCAACATGATCTCGAAGTATAATATGCCCATTACCTCTCCCACCGCCTTTTTGAACTGGCTGCGCAGCGTTTCATCCTCGACCGCGTCAGCAGATTCAAATAATTCGTTTATCAGCGGATCGAGCGCGATCACACGCGCGTAGACTACCCTCGCAGTCTCGTCTCTCATCGGCCGCAGCTCCCAGCGTCGAGCAGAATTCTCGCATTTTGCTCGACATATTGGAGGCTACCACTATTCGAACTGATAAACAGCATTGAGGTGCCGATTGCCTCGGCACCTCCTTTATTTACGGTAACTTAGCCGTCCAGATGACCGGAAAAAGCCTTGTCGGCCGATTTTACCAGGACGGCGACATCCACGCCCTTGGTGATCACTGCGCCGCTTGCCCGTAGATCGACGACCGGCTTCAGCGTGCCGGTGACGTGCGTGGTCAGTTGCACGACCGTTCCTTTGTCGAGATCTGCAACCCATAGGCCTTTTTCACCGGCCACTCCAATAATAACAACTCTAGCCATGCAGATTAGTCCCTTTCTCTACCTGGTTTGATGTCAAAATCCTGCTTTCTTAAGGCCTTCGCGATAGATGTCCTTTTGCCATTGCTCTTGCAGAGGCACGACGGCCAGCCATCTATCCACATCGAAATCAGGATTCGTTTCGAGAGCCCGGCTGACGAAGAAGCGTGCCTTCTTGTCGTTGCCAAGCATTGCCCAGCTTGCGGCCGAAAGCCGGTCTGCCAGATCGGCATCGACCATCCGGTCGATATATCCAAGCGCATTCTCGAAGCTGCCCAGGCAATAGCTGGCCCCCGCAGCCGTCCAGAGATATGAGTCCGGATTGATGGGGTTGAGCTCCATGGCCCGCTGGATTTTCTCAAGAGCGAGGCCGGGGCGGGAGAAGTGGACCAGCGTGTCCGCGTGATCGGCAATGACGTCCGCGTAATGCGGGCTCAGCGTCTCCGCCAATTCCAGCGCCTCGACGCTCTCGTCGATGGACCCCTGCAATAGCTTGGCGACGCCGAGCTCGCGGTAGCCGTCGGCAAGATCCTCGCGAATCGTGATGGCTTGGGTGGCATAGGTCTCGGCCGATTTCAGCAGCTCGATATCGCCGCGTGCCGTCAGCAGCCATTCCTTGGAATAGGTGCGGGCAATGGAGCTCAGTGCCGGTGCGAAATCGGCGCTTTCGCGCAAGGCAGTCTTCATCTCCTTGCGGGCGCGCCGCATGTTCGGCAGGGTCAAGCGATGGAGATATTGCTGCGCGACAAGATATTGGTGATAGGCAGCGGGGCTCTGTTCGAAATAGGCGCGCGTCATCCCATGCTGTTCGACCTGCCCAGCGACTTCGAGGATGATGTGCCGCGAGATGTCGTGTTTATTGCGGGCCAAATCCAGCTTGCGAAAGCTGAAGCGTTCGGCCCAGACGACCTCGCTGTTCGACAGATAGATGAGCTGCGTAAACAACGAAACGTCATCGCCGAGGCCGCTCAGCCGGGTATCGAGAACATAGTTGATGTCGTATCGCTGCAGGAGCTCGAATTGGTTCTCGCTTTGCCTGCTGATCTGCATGGCGGAGTAGGGGGCGATCACCCGCAGGCTGTTCATGGCGCAGAAGCCAAGGGTGATATCCTCGACCAACGAGGTGGCCACCATCGCAGCGCCGGGGTCGGGACTGTGGTTGATTGGCGGCAGCAAGGCCAGACGCGGCAGGCGCGGGATGGGCCTAGTCGTCGCATCACGATCCGACAATGCGCCCGATTCGGACTGGTGGACGGGCGCTGGGGTCTGGCCTTGAGGCTGCATCGACAATTTTGCCGGCCACGATGAAATGAGCTCCTTGCGCCGTTCGAATATGCGTTTGAGCTGCTCCAGCCCACCTTCGGCGTCGAACGCCTTCAGCAATATGCGGTGCGTGCTCTCGTCCTGCGGTTCGGCCTCGAAGAGAAGGAGTGCGGCCTCCTTGATGAGCGCGATGCCGTCGGGCGTCGCGGGAGCCGTGACGACGTCATCAAGCGTCTCCTTCAACATGGCGAGATGTCGCCTGCTTTCGCCCGCCCGCCAATCAATGAAAACCCTGCTTTGACAGTTGGCCTTCCCGAGAAACCTTGCGCGCAGGCCTTTTGCAAGGAAAGCAAGCTTATCCAATGGTTTCTTGAGCGTGTCGGCACGCGCGGAAATAATATCGCTGGTTATAGAGTCGCGCTCGAGATGGACGTCCGTCTCGTCAAAGGTCAGGAATGCGGTCTTCAGGTCCGACTGCCGGCTCTTGATGCGGGAAACAAGCTTTCGCAGATTCGTCAGGGAGTTGGCGATATCATCCTCGCCCCAGAGGAGCCGCGCCATGCTTGCCCTGCTGGCAGAACTGTTTTCGTTCGCAAGTAGATAGGCAAGTATCAGCAATGCTTTTTCCGGAAACGCGACCGCCTGACCCTCCCTGTCGAGAAGAACGATTTCTCCGAATGTTCTGAGTGAGAATCCCATCGCGCTTTCTATATCGCTTTAAACGTGTAATAGCCGCCGAGGTGCCGTATTTCAGTAATTGTAGGCAGATTGACGCCGGTACGACAACGAAACTGGTCCTATATTTCTGCTGCAACGCGTGATTAATTGCAACTCAAGCCCTCACAATTCTGTGTTTTAGTGAAGGTTGTTGCTCCAAATCCCGAAAATGGTAGTTCTGAATGGGGCGGTGTTTGCTTCCGGACTTGAAATTTCCAACCGTACGTGGCTCCGGGAGGTCGGGATGCGCGCCGAGAAGAGGATTTTGGGTTCACGATGAAAGTTATCTTTGCCGGACCGACCTTCCATGGTGCGACTCTGTTGCCAGCTGCGGGCTATGAGCTGCGCCCGCCAGCCAGGCAAGGCGACTTTTCCCGGGCCGTGGACGATGGTGCCAACGTCATCGGATTGATTGATGGGGTCTATGAGTATGTACCGGCGATCTGGCACAAGGAAATCCTGTTTGGCCTTGCTCAAGGAGTACAGGTCTTCGGCGCCGCGAGCATGGGCGCGTTGAGAGCGGCCGAATGCGCGGCCTTCGGCATGGTCGGCATCGGCAGGATTTATGACGATTACGTCAGCGGCGCCTTGGAGGACGATGCCGAAGTCGCCCAGTCCCACGCGCCCGCGGAACTCGGTTTTCTTCCCTTGAGCGAGCCACTCGTCAATGTCCGGGCAACGATCGCGCATTGCTTGCTGCTGGGGTGCATAACCGGGGCAGAGCACGATCGTCTTCTGGAGACGGCGAAGGCGATCTTCTTCAAGGATCGTACCTATAAGTTGCTGGTTCAGTCCTGTATTTCGGATGACAAGCGTGCATCGGGAGTGCTGGCAGCCTTGCGGACAAATTCCGTCAATCAGAAGCTGCTGGACGCCCGGCTGCTCGTCGATGCCGTCGTCAAGGCATCGGATCGGCGCCTTGTTCCCAGCTTCGACTGGACCTTCGAGGCGACAAGTTTCTGGAATGCAGCATTTCCTTCTTCCCGATAGGTCGAAGCCCGACTTCAGGATGCTTCCTAACTCCTTTCGTGAGTATGATTTCAGCGCCGCCACCAAAGCCCGCGGCCTGCGAAATCTCAGGCGCTATACTTTGGTATAATTGCGATGCACCATCGCCTGATTGATCCCCCTCAGTGGTTGTGACAAGACGGCCCTGCCTGCGCAACACAATGCGAAGGCTGACGAAACAACTGATCAAGAGACAAATGGACAGCTACCCTAGTCGCTGTCCGGCTGCGGTTTCGAGCCGCATCCGGACGGTCATCGCAACAACCTGGACCGCTACCGGCATCCGCCGGGCGAGCGTCGGTCGGGCATAGCCTGTCCGGCTCGCCATCCGGATCCGTCGACAAGCGGACCGACGAGGTGAGCCATGAACAACATCGTTCTTTTCCGCGGACGGGCGTCCGCATCCAAATTTTCCGCCTTGCAGATCCTGCCCGCCGTGGTTGGCACGCCGAGGTCTGATCGGGCTGTGATCGTTCAGCGCCCACGCATGATCGCCATTTGGCACATCAATCCCCGCAGCGGGAAATTGGAGTGCTTCTGGACGACCGAGCGCGGAGCTGCTCCCGACGAAGACGGCAGTCGTCGAGCGGCATAGGCCCGCTTTCCCGAATTCTTGTTTTACCGCGCATGTCCCTGGCTCCGCGACTGGGGCGCCACGAACATGCGTCATTCGCGACCTCTTGTTCTCAAGGGATTAGACATGGTCTTCCTTCCTAATGATCGGCGGGAGCGCAGCGCCGTTGCCGCGCTTGCAGGCGCCCGTATACTACCGAACGGCTACGACCTTGCTGCATTCGCCTTCATTGTCGCAGTCGCGTTTCTTGCGCTTCACGGCGTCGCGGAAATGCGGGCGCCGCTGTCGGGGCTTGCTGCCGCGCCGCTCACGCTCGATCCCGCCAATCTGCCTGAATATGCGCTGCGCACGACATTGCGCATGCTGGCCGCGATCGTCGCCTCGCTCGTCTTTACCTTCGTCGTCGCCACGCTTGCCGCGAAGAGCCGCCGCGCCGAAACGATCATCATTCCGGCCCTCGACATATTGCAGTCGGTTCCGGTGCTCGGCTTCCTGACCTTCACCGTCGCATTCTTCATGGGATTGTTTCCCGGAAGCCAGCTCGGTGCCGAGTGCGCCTCGATCTTTGCGATCTTCACCAGCCAAGCTTGGAACATGGCCTTTTCTTTCTATCAGTCGCTACGGACGGTGCCCCGCGACCTCGATGAAGTCAGCCGTGGATTCGGCCTCTCCACCTGGCAACGCTTTTGGCGGCTGGAGGCACCTTTCGCTGCGCCCGGTCTTATATGGAACACGATGATGTCGATGTCCGGCGGCTGGTTCTTCGTGGTTGCTTCGGAGGCGATCACCGTCGGCAATACCACCGTACAGCTTCCGGGACTTGGCTCCTGGCTCGCGCTTGCCATCGACAAGCAGGACTTTGCCGCCGTCGGCTGGGCCGTGCTTGCCATGGGGATCGTGATCCTCCTCTATGATCAGTTGCTCTTCCGGCCGATCGTCGCTTGGGCAGACAAATTCCGCTTCGAGCAGACGGCGGGACAGGAGAAGCCACGGTCCTGGGTCTATTCGTTGGTGCGCCGCACGCGCCTTCTGAAGCACCTAACCGCACCCTTTGCCGCCATCTGGGGCCGCGTGATGCTCATCCGGCTGCGGTCCAGGCCGACAATGGTTGGCCGCAGGCAGGGCGGACGGCGGCCGATTACGCGGGTCATCGATTATGGCTGGCTCGCCCTGATCGCTGTCGTCGGTGTCTGGAGCGTCTGGAGTGCCGTATCGTATCTAGATCAGACGCTGTCGTGGAACGACGTCAGGATCGCTTTTGCCGGCGGATTCGTCACCCTTGTCCGCGTCGTTGTCCTGATCGCGGTGGCCAGCTTGATCTGGGTTCCGCTTGGCGTCTGGATCGGTCTTCGTCCGGCCGTTGCAGAGCGTGTTCAACCCGTGGCTCAGTTCCTGGCCGCATTTCCGGCGAATGTGCTCTTTCCTGTTGTTGTGATCGCAATCGTAGCAACGGGTGCCAACCCCGACATCTGGCTGTCGCCGCTCATGGTGCTGGGCACGCAATGGTACATCCTCTTCAACGTGATCGCCGGTGCAAGTGCCTTCCCCACCGATCTCCGGGAGGCTTCCTCGGTCTACAGGCTGCGCTCATGGACGTGGTGGCGCCGTGCGATACTGCCAGGAATATTTCCCTACTACGTCACCGGAGCGCTGACGGCGTCGGGCGGCTCCTGGAACGCGAGCATCGTCGCTGAACTGGCAAGCTGGGGAAACACGAAGCTCGAAGCTTTCGGGCTTGGTTCATACATCGCGAAGGCGACGGAGGCGGGCGACTTTCCGCGGGTAATTCTCGGCATCGTCGTCATGTCCGTCTTCGTCACCCTCTTCAACAGAACGCTCTGGCGGCCGCTCTACGTCTTCGCTGAACGCCGCCTGCGTCTCGATTAATCACATATCGGAGAACCGAACATGGAAAACGCTGTCATCTCCAAGAAGGTCGACATCACAAAGAGCTCGCCGCTGGTGCTGGCCAAACAGGTCTGCCAGACATACGACAAGGGGGCTTCAGGCTCGCTGGTCGTGCTCGAGAATGTCGATCTTCAGCTCTATCCCAATGAAATTGTGGGGCTGCTCGGCCGTTCCGGCTCGGGCAAGTCGACGCTGCTGCGCGCCATTGCCGGTCTCATCCGCCCCAGCAAGGGTGAAATCACTTTCGAAAGCAGGCCGGTGACCGGTCCCAATTCCGGCGTTGCTGTTGTCTTCCAGAGCTTCGCCTTGTTTCCCTGGTTGACCGTCTTGCAGAATGTCGAGCTTGGCCTGGAAGCCCAAGGGGTTGAATCATCGGAGCGCCGCAAGCGAGCGCTGGCGGCCATCGACCTGATCGGTCTCGACGGCTTCGAAAGCGCCTATCCCAAGGAGCTGTCTGGAGGCATGCGTCAGCGTGTCGGTCTTGCCCGGGCGCTTGTCGTTCGTCCCAAGGTGCTGCTGATGGATGAGCCCTTTTCCGCACTCGACGTGTTGACCGCCGAAACGCTTCGCACCGACCTTCTCGACCTGTGGTGCGAGGGTCGGATGCCGATCGAGTCGGTTCTGATGGTGACGCATAATATCGAGGAAGCGGTGCTGATGTGCGACCGCATTCTGATCTTCGGATCGAACCCCGGCCGTGTCATCGCCGAAATCCGGGTGGAGTTGCCGCAGCCGCGCAATCGTCTCGATCCGGCATTTCGTATGCTGGTCGAGGACATCTATGCCAGGATGACGGCAAAAACCGGTGCGCCGACACGTGACGGCTTGTTCCCGGGTACGGGCATCGCCATGGCGCTGCCGCGCGTCTCGACCAACCTGATGTCCGGCCTCATCGAGACGGTTGCAGCAGAGCCCTATCGAGGGCAGGCCGACTTGCCGCCGCTGGCGACACACCTGCATCTCGGCATCGACGATCTCTTTCCGGTGGCGGAAACACTGCAGCTTCTGCGTTTCGCAGATCTCGAAGGAGGCGACATCAAGTTGACGGCGTCCGGCTTGCGTTTCTCCGACAGCGATGTCGACGAGCGCAAGCGGCTCTTCGAGCAACATCTGGCAAGCTATGTGCCGCTTGCTGCTCATATCCGCCGCGTTCTGGACGAGCGGCCGACGCACCGCGCGCCGGCCCGGCGCTTTCGTGACGAGCTCGAGGATTACATGTCGGAGGATTATGCCGATATCACCCTCAAGGCCGTGACGAACTGGGCCCGCTATGCCGAGTACTTCGCCTATGACGAAAATGCTGATCTCTTCACGCTGGAGAACCCAAGTTGATACACGCGATCGGGTTGGATCCAGAAGGGCTGCTGGCGGATGAGGCGGCTGCCAAGCAAGAAGCGTTTTTGAATTTGATAAGCACCCAAGGCACGGCCTGACGCACAAGGCTCCAACGGGATCGCCGATCCATTCGCTCTCGCGGCCTGCTTGGTCGCGGGAAGGATTATGGTGCCCGGGGACAATGAAGAATCTGGCCGCCTGCTGGAGGCTCTCAGCAGACAGAATCGAAGCAACTCCAGCAACAGGAAGGACCAACCTCCCAAGTGCGAGGGCATTTCGGCAAGCGAGCGGCGCGCCTGAAGTACTATGCCGGGCTGCCGGGCGCAGATATTTTTTTGAGGCGCGAATCGGCACATGCAATGGACCACGCGCCTATATTTTCGCGGGTTCTGCCTGCGAGGCAAACGCGCCTGCTGTTCGCGCCGCAGCTCGTCCGAACAGAGCAAGTCTCGCCATCCTTCGACGTCGGCAACGCTGCCGTTTTTGCAACCACTATGCAGGGAACGACAATCATGACCGTCGCACTTGATCAAATGACCCTCAATCTGGCACGGCGAAGGCCGCGGTTGTTTTCGGACTTTGGGTCAGGCAGTTTGCCATTCCCGTACGCAATGTGCTGCGAACGCTGAAACGGGGACGAAGGGCATGAGGCGCGAGTTTCTGAAGTATCTTCTCGAAATGCCGTTCCTTTGGCTCGGCATCGCGATCCTTGCCGGCCTTATCTTTATTGGCGACACGATCACCGACTTGGAGATCGCGTTCGCCGTTCTGTACGTGTCTGTGATCCTCATATCTGTGTATTCCGGGCGAACGGGAGCGATCGCGTTCGTGGGCGTCGCCTGTGCCGTCCTGACGGTCGTGAGTTACTTCCTGACGCGTCATGGAGCTTCGCAAGCAGGTCTGGTCAACAGCACGCTCAGCCTGCTCGCTATCGGCGCGACGACCTATCTGGCGATCAGGATCGAGAGGCTTGACGCAAGAGCGAGGCTCGCGCAATCCGAGCTTGCGCGGATGTCGCGCCTCATGATCGTGGGCGAACTCGGCACATCCATCGCTCACGAGGTCAGTCAACCGATTACGGCGATAGCTGCCAACGGCAACGCTGCGCTCCGATGGCTTTCGGCAACGCCTGCCGATCAGGATGAGGCGAGGCGCGCGATCGAGCGGATCGTCATGGATGCCGGGCGGGCAGGCGATGTCATCGGCCGCGTTCGCGGACTTGTGGCGCGGTCGGCTCCTTCGCGCGATAGGATCGACCTGATCGAGGCGATTACGGATGTGTTGGAACTCGTTCGCAGCGAGATCCGGAAGAGCCAGATACTTCTTCGCACCGAGCTTGCGAGCGATCTGCCATTGGTCATCGGCGATCGCGTGCAGGTCCAGCAGGTCATCCTCAACCTGATCATGAATGCGATCGAGGCTCTGACTGAAGTCGACGCAGAGGCGCGTGAACTGCTTGTCAGTGCCGCTGCCGATGAAAGCAAGATCACAGTCAGCGTGCGTGATTCCGGTATCGGCGTGCCGTTGGCGACGCTCGACACGATATTCGACGCCTTTTATACGACCAAACCGAACGGCATGGGAATGGGGTTGGCGATCAGTCGGTCGATCATCGAGGCACATGGTGGTACCGTCTATGCGGCGCCGAATTTCCCGCATGGAACCGTTTTCGGCTTCACCTTGCCGTTGGATGCGAAGGTGAGAGGGTAGGGCATGGAAGAGCAGCGATCAGCCGTTTATGTGATCGATGACGATGCGTCCGTGCGAGACGGGCTCGACAGCCTCCTGCGCTCGATCGGCTACGACACGCGTGGCTTTGCCTCGCCGCGTGACTTCCTGTCGCACCCTCGTTCGGTCGGCCCGGCCTGCATTGTCCTCGACGTCCGGATGCCGGATGCGAGCGGCCTCGATTTTCAGGACGAGCTAGCGAAGGCAGGTTATCTGACGCCCATCATCTTCCTTACCGGACACGGCGATGTGCCGATGTCCGTCCGGGCCATGAAGGCCGGCGCGGTGGAGTTTCTCCTGAAGCCGTTCCGCGAGCAGGATCTTCTCGACGCTATCCGGCAAGCTCTCGAAATCGATCGGACTCGCCTTCGGAAGGAAGCCACGGCCATCGATCTTCAGGAACGTCTTTCGACGCTCACATCACGTGAACGCGAGGTCATGGCGCTTGTTGCGTGCGGCCTTCTGAACAAGCAGATCGCCGCTGAGATCGGCCTGAGCGAGATCACCGTGAAGGTCCATCGTGGTCAAGCCATGCGCAAGATGCGGGCCGACTCCGTGGCCGACCTCATTCGAATGGCCGATAGTCTCGGATTGACCAAAGCAAGTGTCGACCGTCGGGGAAATGGTGTGGCGCCCGGGCAGCGTTAGTCTCGGTCTCTTCGCTAAGCCGGTGGGGCGGTGACGGTGCCCTGATGAAATATCATCTGCCACCTACCATCGATGCGCTGCCAGATCGAACTGCGCAAGACATGCCGCGGCGGCTTACCATCTTTTAATGGCCGAATGGCCCGATATGTCACCAGGACTGCATCGGGTGAAATCGATCGAAACGCGTAATCGCAGGCGGTGACCAACGCTGAAGGTTTATTCGCCGTCTCCTCCGCCAGCCGTGCGATGAGCTCGTCTCTGTCGTTATAGATCGTTCCCGAACTGCCGAATTCAACGAACCCCTCCGCCAGGAGCGCCGCCACTGCTTCCGGCGACTGGCGGATTTCCGGACGATGCAGTTTCTCCTCGAGCATACGAATTTCTTCACGCTCGCGCAGCGGAACTTCCGTGGCCATGGCAGCATCCGTTTCGGTTTGATTTCGGTGTGAAAGCCTCAATTTCAATGTGCATCAGGCCAGCGACTCCAGGATTCTTTCCCGCTCGACCTTGTAGACGTGGTCATAATCGGTCTCCCTGAATTGTTCCAATTCACTGGCGAAAAGCTCGGCTGCATGATGGCCGGCATGTGTCTTTTCGTCTTCTATGACCGCAGCTATCCGTCGAAACAGTTCGGACTCGAAATTGCCTGTGACGTTCAGTGCGTTCGGCCTTGCCAGTCTCGCCCCGCCATCCAAACGGATTGCAGAGACGTAAAACTCATCTTCGTAACCGGCGCCCGCCGATGTCAACTCGGCGCGCCCATAGAGCAGCAATCCGGTTTCCCAGCGATCGCAGAGGCGAATGCTCAGCTCATCGAACGAGTATTCGCAGGAGAACACATCGGTGTGCATTGTCATTCTGCTGCCTTCGCGTTTGACGTGGCGTACACAAGTCCTATTTTGCTGTTGTCGATCATCACTGTGTCCGCCAGATCCGTCGCAGTAGTGTTGGGCTTGCTGGGCATTAACGGCACTTCCTTTCAGCATGCTTCCGGCTTCCAAAATCCATGGCCTGTCCGGTTTCGCTGACTTCGTGCAAGGTTTTGACGCTTGCGCGGGCTCATTCCTTTCAGTGCCAATAGGCTCTTAATGAGAAATTGCCATTCAACACGATACATGTCAACATTATTTATGTTTATTTAGGTCGAGAAAGACACTAAAAGTGTTTGAGACCTATGACCGCCGACATATCCAGCAAAAGTCACAGATTTGGTGAGCTATGCGAAAGGAGAAAAGGCGGGCTTGCTACTTCCGCGCAATATGTCCGCAGATGCGGCCGATGATCGTCAGCCGCTCCAGTTCGACAGTGAATGTTTCCAGCGCCGGATTGTCCGAAATGATTTTCACCTGGCTCGGATGCGTGAAGGGCACGCGCTGGAGACGCTTGATCTGCGGTTCGGAATAGCCGTCGCTAATGGCGTAAACGGTATCGGTCGTCATCTGGTTTTGGGAGAGATCGACGATGACGCGATCGCCTGGCATATATGTAGACTGCATGGAGTCGCCGATCACCTCCATGATGATGGTATGGTTTGGCGAAGCTTTCGCCTCGTTGCGCAAATACCCCGCGGGAATCAGCCATTCCGCAACGATCTTGTGGCCGGCGACATTCCCGGAGCCGACGGGCAGGTTGATGACTTCGCCGACAACGCCGCTGCCGGCACCCAGCTTGACATCCACTTCCGGCGTTGCGCCTGCGATCTGCGGCTGCCAATGCTCGCGGCTGTAGCTGAGCTCATCGTTATCTTCAGCGAATCCTTCATTGTATTGCTCGTCCGGATCGAAGGAGGTGACCATGTTCGGTACCGAGCGGGCCACTTTGCGCGGCCCTTCGCCGGTCAGGAGATAGGCTGCCGTCGTGCCGAATTTCTTGGCATAGCGGTTAGCGATCTCGGCGTTGAATTCGTTCTGGCCGTTCTCGTGCGCCCGGTAGGTGGAAAGGCTCACGCCGAGCGCTTCTGCCGCCTTCGTGGCTGATGGATAATTTGCGGCTTCGCGCGCGGTCTTCAGTCGTTCGCCCATGGATTTTTGCATCAGGTGACACTCGCAAAATTATTAACATAAATCATGTTGACATCGACATTATTATCAACATAATTTGTGTTTATCAAGAGGCCTGCGGTGCAAATCGCCGTGGCCGGTACGCTGGCTTAACCGGCGTGCGATGGAAAGATGTGTTTAGGGGTGATGGCATGATCGCGAGTTGGAGGGGCAGGAAATCATATTTGCAGACGGGATATTTCGACCGCTTCTGGGACTGTCCAGGCTGTCATCGGGCTTTGTCGATCGCAGAGATCATCGAACTGCATTGTGAAAACTGCGACACAGCCGTGGAGCCGGCGGAGATGGGCGATGCCGAGCCTGCGACACCGGCGCCGAATCCGGAGGAGATGCCATGAGCGAAATGTTACAAGGCTTTCTGGCGTGTATCGGCGCCGCGCTCTTCTTCGCCGGTACGCTGGCGGCGATAAAATCCATCTTCTGGAGATCAGAATATTCAGGCGATCGGGATGACGCCTGCGGTGCGCCTGAGGGTGACCAGATCCATTTCCGGATGACGGGCGACAAAGTTGCCGGCGCGGCAAAGCCGACACGCTTCGCGAAACCGAGCTGAAAATCGGCTTCTGCACGAAAAATCAAACCACGGAATCCAACTCACAGACCTGGCCTTGCCGGCCAGAGGAGGTTGCTATGAATGAATTTCAAATCGGAACAGAAGCGGTTACGGGCGGTCATCTCGGCTGGATTCGCAAGGTTCATCGCGCGACGAACGAGATCCTCAAGGATCGAAGCGGCGAACCGATTGTCTTTGCGACGCAGGATGCAGCAAAGGCCGCCGCCGGCGAAGCCATGGTTGCCTATCTGAACACGCCCATGCTGCGCGATGGCGCGAGAGTGGAGGCAATTTCCAAGGCGGAAGCTTTCTTTAAGCCCAAGCCGGTGGGCGTTGCGGCCGGGAACATGGCGTGACCGATATGCCGCGGTGGAACAAGCATACATTTTCTTGCGAAAGGAGCTGCAGGATCGATGACCAAGGGCAAGCTTGATCTTCTTCTCGATGGCCTCGGCATCAAGCTCGTTCCGGTCCATCGCCGCCGCGCGCCGGCCCAGAGCCATGCTCGCGGGACCATGCAGGAAATCCGGGGGCGATATGGCGACGGACATCTGGTCTTCGTTCTGCGCTGCATCCGTCAAACCGGAAATAATCGCGACGAGCTTTGGTCGGATACGATCGGAGCAGTCTCCGATGTTCTTATGCAGCGTCAGGATTGGGCGCTGCAGCGTCCGGGCGACCTGCTTGGCGCCTTCGACGACATCGCACTTGCTTCGCTGCGCTTGGATGCCGTGGCGAGGCGGCCTTGGCCGGTTCGCGCGACGCTGCGAACCCTAATCTATTGGGAATTGGAGAGACGACTTGATGCACCGACCCGCCTCGCAGTTTGACGATCTATCCCATCATGCGGCTGAGATCGCCGATTTGAGCCTGATCGTTCGTGCTCGCTTCATCGAGGCGGCCGATACGATGGTTCACCTCGATGTCCGCGGCGTTCGCCCGGACAGAATGCGCACGCTCTGGCCGGATGTCCTGCCCGAGTCGATGGATCATGCCGATCTCCGCATCCGTTATCGCCCGAGCGCTGCCGCCATCAGTCGGGCCGAAGAGGTGTTGCAGGATTGGCTGCGGATCCACGTCCGGGACGAGGAGCGCCGCATCCTGCTTTCGCGCTGGTCCGTTTGCCTTGCTGCACCTCGTGTCGCCGGATCTTTTCGGGATTTCTGCGCCCGAACCGGGCGTGTGCGGCGCACCGCGGAGCGGCGCATTCAGAGCGAATTTCAGAATGTCGCCGACGCACTTCTCGCTACTTCGCCGATATTGCAGGAGCCTGACTGGTCGCGCATATCGCCGATGATGCCGAATTCGGCCGGTGGTTGCGAGCGGGTTAAACCGCCGATGACCAAACATGCAACGCATTGGTTGCCGGATGACGCCCGGCCGGTGTTCGATGCGGCCAGTCCTGAACTTGCAGAGCTTGCCAAGCGGCTTGAGCGCGGAAATCGCCGGCGTGCCAAGATGAAGGTCTAGATCGCGACGGCATTTCCGGTCCGAATCCGTATTTGCCGCTGTGGTCGACCTTGATCATTTTTCACCTTACGGTGACATGCTGCTTTCGAATGCAAAGACGCCGCTTAGCCGAGGGCTTGCGGCGTTCTCGCCAAAATCCGGCACCGCATATTCTGCCAGAATCCGAAGTCGCGATGCCGGCAGGTGAGCGCGCCACGGGTCGCCGATTAGAACCACAGTACCTTTTGCCAGGCAGCGATCCAGAAATGCGGTGACGCGTTTTGCAAGGGCCGCTTCATAGAAGAGATCACCGATACAGACGACATCGACGGCGGGAGGTTCGCCTGTCGTCAAATCGGCGAGGACGGGCTGGACAGCCACGTCATTCAGAGCCGCATTGAGCCCGATGGCTGCGATGGCATAGGGATCGATATCAGCGGCATGCACGTCCGCCGCTCCGGCCTTTGCGGCTGCAATGCCCACAATTCCTGAGCCAGCACCGAGGTCGAGCACGCGGCAACCGGCGACGGTTTCTGGCCTATTCAGAAGATAGCGTGCTAGTACCAACCCTCCACCCCAGTAATGTGCCCAATAGGGGGAGCCGAATTGCGGATCCCGCTCTGCGAGATGTCGCAAACCACTATGCGGGCCTGCCTTGTGCAGCCGAATCTCGGGAATGCCGGGAACGGGCAGAATCGGAAGATTGGTGGTGATGAACTGCCGTGCCCCGTCGAGGCCTGGGCCGCTTTCCAAGTTGTGGCTCAATGCTTCCTCTTGCTTCGCCTCTTGGGAACTATCATCAGATAGTCGCCGGAGAGAATATTGATCAATTCGTCGGACTGCGGAGCGCGATATTCTCAAGGGATTTCAAATAATTATCCATTGTCTTCGTCAAGATTCGTCAATCCTTGCAGAGCCGTTATCCTTCAAGGGTGTCGCCAACAGCGCCGAAAACTGGTTTGATCTGCTGCCCGGCCCGGCGGAACTCAATCGCGTTCTTGATGCCTTGAATGGCAAAGTCGGTCTCAACGGGGATTTCGGCAATTGGGAGCGCGCTGGCAAATATGAAGATCTAGCGAAGATCATGGGGCGTGCCGAATTGTGCCATGCCAAGGGTCGTTATTCAGCGGCAGGTCTTGACGCGGAGGACTACGCACGTTGCGTCGAACTTTCCGACGCTGCCGGTTACCGAGGCCCTTTCACGCTGATCTATGATTCGCAATACCATGAAGATGAATGGACTGGGATTCTCGAAGAACGCGATTGCATTGCAGGTGTCCTGCAAAAGGTCACAGCAGCATAAAGACGTGTTTATCGGAACTAAAATCCAGTCGTTTGGGAGCGGTCTGACGCGTCTGTTTTTGCGAACTATGTCGACCGTTTCCAATGCGGCCCACATTGCATGACGTCGGTCTCAATGAAACTCATGGTCATGCAGCGCGCCAAGAAGCCGGTCCTGCGTTTGATAGCCGGCGTCGTAAAGATTTATAGCCACGTTGGCCACGGACAGGCCCTCTTGGCTTTGTAACTTGATGCTGCGTTCGGCGCACCAAGCAAAAAGCGCGTTTGCAAGGACATCGATGTCGTCGGCATAAAGTGGCGCACTGACCATCATAGACATTCGCTACACCATTGTTGAAAGCTTGAACCGGATGGATGTAGCGCACACTGCTTTGATTTCTGAGATTTGCAATCGCCTTCGTCGGTCGACGTTAACGTCAGCCTGATATGATACACGTGCCCTGTCTCTTAACGCGACATAGCGTCCTTGCGGCACATTATTGCGGGGTTTGATGCGATCCAGACTTAGCCGGGTCCGGGTGCACGGCAAGTTTGCTTCTTGAATCATGGCGCGCAACAAGAAGGAAGGCGCCAAGCGTAAGTGCTAGCGCCACCATGATGGACAAAACTAATCTCGGCCCTGAAGGCATCATTGATGGGTTGGATGCGACGCCCTGACCGCGGCCTCGATCAACTCCTCTGCGTAAGAAAGCGCAGATGCCACATCTTCACCGTCCAACTTCAATTCCGTGCATTTGCGATGCATGGCTCTACGAATTTGTGACAAAAGCACGGCGTCGATATCAACCTCGCCTTCATCGAAGACATGCGTCAGGGCGGATTGAGCAACGATTTCAAGAACCGCAACACGGCCCTCTATCTCACCTAGAGATGGAATTGCATTTCTCTTTACATGATGCTTGCAATCGCGATGGGTGGTAAGCATTTCGGTGGCCTCCTCTTTAAGAGGACATAACCAACAAGAAGCAAAAAGGTTCAGGCGAGTTCATTAAAAAACTCGCAAGATCCTCGTAGCATTCCCCTTGCAATGTTTGTCGACATCGAAACGCATCCGCCTGCCTGTCATTTCATCGGGCAAAGCTTGGGATCCGACAATACATCGGCACAGCGAGGCGACCGACGAAAATCATCATAGTAGAGGGTCCATACCGTTGTATCTGCGGCGCGATAGGGGCCAAATTTGAAATATTGGTTCTTTCCAAGCCCTTGGTCTGCATGTCCAATGTGTCCCGTGACCGTGACAATCCATTTATCATTGGCGAATATTTCGATATGCCCTGAGCCATCTGGGCCGGGCTTACTGTAAATGGCGAAGTCTATCCAGCCGGAATCTGGTGTCGGTAGTTTGTTACCACGATCGATTACTTTAATAGCGTTGGTGCAGCCGGTAAACTCAGTGCCGTCTTCATTGCTCCAGTTGCCATCTGTGGCGACCAGCGCACGCATTTGATTGGTGTTCTGACGAAACCAGACCGGTGTCTCGTTATCGCTGCAAGCTTTGCCGGTGCTCTCGAGCTCGTCCTTCTTGGCAGTTGGGGCGACATAGTTCGTTTCGACAGTCGCGAAGAGCTTGCCGTTGTTGAGCCGGAACGCCAGGAAGGGACTGAAATCACCTTGTGCTTTTGGGCCGATCTCTCGCTTCCACTGCGCTATGAGATAGCGATGATCGCCTGAGGGAATGGGATCGGCGAACTTGACGGCAAAGCCGTACCAGACGCCCTTATTGTATGGAACGCGATATTTGGTACGCTCCCAGATTTCCGCTCTCTCGCTGCAGTTCGCCTTGCCCGGCGGGCACAATGGTTTGACGCTGAGCTTCAACGCCCCGGTGCCCGAGCGTTTGACTTCCGATTGAAACTCGACTGAGCCTGCTTTCTGCTCGGAGTTGTCGCGATAATAAAGATGACCGGATGGTGCGAACTCGCTGCCGTCGAAGCCATCGCGTAGCACCAATTGAGCCGGGTCGTCGGCCAAGGCCGGTGTCACGGCGCATGTGCAAGTGCATGCCAGGATAGCGGGCAGCGCGTATTTTGCATTCATGCTGGGATATTCCTCTGGCGAGATATTCATGGAGCGTTATCAATGACCTGTTCGCTTCGTGCGGGCAAGCGAGCGCAATGCGGTTTCACGATGCGTTGATAGCGACCACGGCAGATCCAGAGGCGTTCTCTGCATTTATTATTTGCAATGTATAGGCCGATTGTCCAACTTTAACTGCCTGTTAGACGCTTTGCGGTTCATATCGCCGCAAACTGGGCTTTGGTTGCGGTTATCAGCGCCCCGGACATGACGGTTCGTCGCCGCAACCTAATCGACGTTTTGATGTCGGGCATGAGAGAAACCGACTGAAGATCGCTGTTGGGGATCGCCCGTGGCAAACGGAGAAGCAGGGGTGGCCGGGGACGCGACCGAGCCACGACGAAAAATCGTCATTCTGACGTCGCATGCGTTTTTACGCGGCTATCGCAAGGCGTCGATCCACTTCGTTGCATCCCGCTGGGCCGAGCAGGGACACGACGTCCATTTTCTCACCATTGGCCATAGTTGGCTGACTCTGCTCAAGGATCGCCCGCGCTTCCGAGCCTTGTCGGGAAGCCAAGCGAATCGATTTCAGACTATCGGCGTCAATCTGAGGGCGGGCGCGTATCTCCCGCCACTCCATGCATTCAGTTCGAACAACCGCTTTCTGAATGCGGCAAATGCGATGCTCTTTCGGCTTTATGGCAGCTACCTGCCGCGCTTTGCCCGTCATGTCATAGCCGCTGCCGATCTGGTGCTGATCGAAAGCGGCTCAGCACTTGCTTTCTTTGACCGGATCAAGCGGCTCAATCCGAAGGCGCGAACTCTGTATTTTTGTCGCGACCTGCTGAGAAGCATACGCGCAGCACCTGTGCTGCAAGATATTCAAGCTGCCGCGGTTAGTCGCTTCGACGCAATTTGCGTTCCTTCGGAAAGGCTCGGGGCGCTGCTTCCCCAGGGTGGGCGTGTACGGGTCATTCCTCAGGGTGTCGATGCCGCCGTGTTCGATCGTGACCAGCCGTCGCCGTATCAAGCTGGTAGCCGCAATGCTGTTTCGATCGGTAACATGCTCTTTGACCAGCCATCTGTTGCCGCCATGGCTGCGGCCGCTCCGGATGTGAATTTCCATGTCTTTGGTGTGCAATGGAGTGGTTGGGCGCTGCCGAACATCGCCATCTACGGTGAGAGGGATTTCGAGAGCATCGTACCATATTTGCAGCACGCCGATTTTGGCATCGCTCCCTATCGCCTGACGGCAGATGAGATTTACCTGGCGGAATCGAGCTTGAAACTCGCGCAGTACAGCTACTGCGGTCTACCGATCCTGCTGCCTGATCTCGTTCCCTTTACCCGTGCGAACGGTATTGCCTATCGCCTTGACGGCGAAACCGCTTGGCGAGAGAAGGTCGACGCGGCGCTGGCGATGCGGCGTTCGCCGACTTTTCGCGATGGGATAATGACCTGGGACGAGGTTGCCCGGCAGACATTGGCTGCCGCTTTTGAAACGCCATGATCGGGCTTAGCCCGGTGCGACGAGGTTCAACAGACTGTTGACGAGCGGGCGTGATGCTCGGGGCAATTTTCCGCCGGCAGTATCCATCAGGATTCGTACGTCTTCGGGCGTAATCAAGCGCAGAAATCGGATTGCCAGCACGTAGGCGACGGCCCCTGCGGGAATAGCCGTCGCAACGGCCGCTGCTCCGTCGAAATTGTAAATGCCGAGCCCTGCGGCGGCCGCGCAAAGAAGGGCAGCCAGTATCGTTTTTGTCAACGCAGCAATGGGTATGGCAACTCGGACATATTTCCAAGCAGTCCGGCCGAGTAGTGCAAAAGTCAATGTCACGATCGTCGCGCGAGCAAGCGCGGCTCCCTCCAGCCCCATCAGTGGTACGAGAACGGTCAAGAGCATTATCGTCAATATGCCGCTTACGATCTGCACGCGCAGCAAAAGAGCGCTGCGCCCGGACGCGCCGATCATACCCCAGGGGATGACAGACAGGCCGGCAGGCCAAACAAAAGCGAGCAGCGTTGCCGCTGCTGGAATTGCGGGCTTGAAGGCATCGCCAAAGATCAGCGGCAAAAGATCGGGCATGATGGTTGCGCCGCCAAAGCTGATCGGCAGCATGATCAGAGCGACTATGCGAATGACGCGACTATATGCGGCTTGAAGCATCTGGCGATCATCTTTGGCCTGGGCATCGGTAAAGCTGACGATCAAGGCAGGCGATATCTGGAGCATGACCTGTTCGATGAGACCGGCCAGACCGAGACCTGCAGCAAAATAGCCAATGCTGGTGGGAGAGAGGACGAGGCCGAGAAACAGGAACTCAATGCGCGATAGGACTAGAATTTCGATAAGGTCGCTCAACCATATATAGCGACCATAGCGATGCATTTCCGGCGTCAGTGCTTCACGAGAAGGCCTGATATCGCGATCGATGTAGCCGCGCAATTTCAGCGCCTGCGGCAGGTAGCGCGCGATGTATCCGATCAGGACGCCGGTTGGACCAAGCAGCCAGGCTCCGATAAAAACGAGTGGGACCTGCAGTATTCCGCCAAGAACGGTACTACGCGCCGTTTGGCCGAAACGATTTCTTCCGCGAGCGATTGCTGTGGAGAAGACGTGAAATGCGTAGCTTAAGAACAACAGCCCGGTGACGATCCAGAACCCGGCGTATCGCGCGTCGCGTTGAACGTAGGTAATTGCGGCAAACACCAGTATGGCCGCACTTACCATGCTGACTGAAATCATGAAACTGCGTAGCGCCGTGCGCACCAGCGCTTTCCAGCTTTCCCCACCGCCAGAGAGGCTGCCGGCATTGCGCAGCAACATTTGCGGCAGGCCCATATCCGCCAATGCTGCTGCGGAGGTCGCAACCCATAACGCGTAAGCGACTTTGCCGGACCCTGCCGGGCCGAGCAGGCGCGCAGCTATGATGCTGCTCGCAAAGCCAGCAGCCAGCGAAATCGACGTCGCGGCCAGACTGATCAGCGAGCTTCTAAGAAGATTGGACGTAGTCGCACTCATGGCAATCCTCCTAGAAGGCTGTCGCATAACCTTGTGTTAAAGGCAGGCTGATAATTTTCACTTGCGTTCTAGTTGAAATTCGAGATGGCCGCCATGACAGATAGAGCCGCCGACCAAGATGGATTTCTCATTCCGGGATATCTGCAGAGGGGCTTGCGCGAGCGGGCGCATAATCTTCTATGGAGGCTTATGTCGCCGCTGCCCGATAGATCTTACTGTGCACTAAAATATCGCGTCATTCGTGGCAAGTTTCCCAATTTGAGGTCGCCTCAGACCTTCACGGACAAGATTCAGGCCCGGAAACTATACGATCGCAATCCGCTCTTCCCGCGCTTCGTCGACAAGGCCGATGCCAAAGTGCTGATCGCGGAGAGGGTTGGCAGCCAATACGTCATTCCGACGCTCTGGGTCGGCACGGATTTGGCTACCGTCGATTGGGCCGAAATTCCCTTGCCCGCCGTTGTCAAACCGACTCATGCGAGTGGCGTGGGGCGATTTCTTTACGGAGAGGCCGATGTGGATCGGCTCCTCACGAACAATCCCTCCGCCGAGTGGCTGGCGATCGATCATGCCTTCTACAACAGGGAGTGGGCCTATCGGCAGGTCGAACGCCGTATTCTCATCGAAAGCATGTTGCTCGTCGAAGGGCGTGTTCCGTGGGACTACAGGCTTTTCACGTTCAATGGCAAGGTGTCGCATATCGAGATCGACATTCGCGAGAATGGCCAGGGCTATTCCTGCAATTACACGCCCGATTGGAAGAAGCTACCGTTCTACGACCGGGATTATCTTGGCCTTTATCCGGGCCATGTGGCACGGCCGCCGCGGCTCGATGAGATGATCCATGTCGCGGAAACGGTCGCTCGCGACATCGATTTTGTTCGCGTCGATCTCTATGCGTCGGCGGAGTGGGTTCGTGTGGGAGAATTGACGTTTTATCCGGGTGGAGGCTTTGAAGCGTTCGAGCCGGAAGAGCATGATCTCCTGCTCGGCCAGAAGTGGCAGCTTGGTTTCGAAATACCGAAGAGATAGGTGGACAAATCACTCTTTGCGCGTTTCATAAGTCGATCCATTTTTAGGGAAGGTTTTCCATGACGATCGACCAGGACCTCACTCGTATCGGACTGCAGGAGGAGACTCTGCGTTTCGACGCCTTCGACCTCTCGACCGCCTGGGTGCTCGGCAAGCTGCTGCATGACCTTGCCAGCGAGCGCAATCTGGGCGTTGCCATCGATATCACGCTGCATTCGATGCCGGTTTTCTACATTGCCTTGCCCGGATCGACGCCCGACAATTCCAACTGGATACGCCGCAAGCGCAATATGGTGCTGCGGTATTTCCGCAGCAGCTATGCCAGTACCTTACGGCTCCAGCAGCAGGGGAAGACGATCGAGGATAACGGGCTTTCGGGCGCCGATTACGCCGCATCCGGCGGCAGCTTCCCTATTTTCGTCAACGGCACGGGCTGCATCGGCGCCGTCACGGTTTCAGGCCTTCCGCAGCGTGAAGACCACAATCTCGTGGTTGAGGCTCTCGCGCTGACGCTCGGCCACGAACTTCACAATCTCAGCCTCTCGTAGAGGGTTATGGCGGCGCCAAGCCCAAAGCGGGGCGCCGCCGGCAATCTCAGATTTTGCCGCCAGCTTCGGCGATGACCTTGGTCAAGCTGCCGGTCGCCGGGAAGAGCGGAATCAGGCTGGCTTGCAATGCGTGATAGATATCGCCCTTACCTGGGAACAGTGTGTGGGCCGGAACGAGATCTTCCGTTAATTCCTCATGCCAGCCGCCATTGGCGTGGTCTATAAACGAGCGGCCGATGACGCTCCAAATCTTGCGGTAGCTCTCCTCGTGAAAATCGCTAGGAACATGCTCGTTCAGATAATGGGCGGCGCCGGCGCCCTCGCATGCGGGCCACCAGAGCTTGTTGCGTTTGGCGGGAACGTCTTCCCAGTCGAGGGTATAGAAAAAGCCACTCTTTTCGTTATCCCAGCCCAATGACATGGATTGGGAGAAGAGGCCCTTGGCTGCTTCCGGCATCCAGTCGTGCCGCTTTTCTCCCAGCGACCAGAGCTGCAGGGTGAGCCGCGCCCATTCCAGCCAATGCCCGGGCGTCGTGCCCGATGGGCGGAACATCTCATTGCCGCGATAATTCTTGTCGAGTACCCAATCGGCATTGAAGTGTTCCGCGACTCGCCAGCCAACCGAACCGGCCGAGCGACGAATGACGAGATCGGCGATGCTTTCCGCCTTTTCAAGATAGCTCTTGTCGCCGGTGACCTCGAAAGCAGCCATCAGCGCTTCCGTTAGATGCATGTTGGAGTTCTGGCCGCGATAGCTGCCGCCGTCGATCGGCGACCAATCCTGGTTGAATTCCTCGGCAATAGCGCCGTGCTTTTCCTCCCAGAACTTCGTATTCAGAATTTCGGTAACGTCGGCGAGCATGCCGTCGGCCAGCGGATGGCCGATTGTTTTGGCGGAGGAGGCGGCGAGCAGTACGAATGCGTGGCCATAGCCCTGCTTGCTTGAATCGACCGGACCATCATTGTTCAGTGACCAGACATAACCACCATGCTTCGTGTCGCGATGGTGGCTCCAGAGGTAGTTCATTCCGTGGTCGACAATCTCATTCGCGCCGGGGCGGCCGAGTAGCGATCCGATCGAGAAGCAATGCACCATGCGGGCCGTCGAATGAATACCGCGCGTGGGATTGATCGCGTCCAGCGGCTTGCCGACATCATCCATGTCGTAAAAGCCGCCATTGGGATTGACGGCGCGATACTGGAAGAAGTCAAAAAGTGCGCTTGCCTGTTCGAGCAGCCAATGCCGATGATAGGCGCGCGTGCTCCAGTTTCCGAGCGCTGCCGGTTCAACCTGTATGTTCATGCCATCCTCCTTGGATTCTTTCTACAAGCCCTATAGCGCCGCCCAAAAGCGCTGTCATGGCGTAATGGGATGAAACTGTGTCGTCAGCTCCGCCTTGTCCATGGCCGGCACGGCAATTCGTCTTGTTTGTATTTTTCGGAAAGGAAGCAAACCATAGAAGCGGCATGCTTGTGCTGCGCTCAACCAGAGCATAGATATGTTGACATAAAGATATCTTTATGTGATCTGATTGTCGAGTCGCAATCAGGCCAGAGGAATTCGCTTATGTTTGACAATCTTTTTGGTTCCGAAACAGCGAAACGCGATGGTAGCGAGATATTCGACGCCTTGCGAAAGGCGGCGAGCGAGCGAATTCTCGTGCTTGATGGCGCCATGGGCACGCAGATCCAGGGCCTCGGTTTCGACGAGGATCAGTTTCGCGGTCACCGTTTCATAGGCTGTGCCTGTCATCAAAAAGGCAATAACGACCTTCTCATTCTGACTCAGCCCGACGCGATCGAAGAGATTCATTATCGCTATGCCAAGGCAGGCGCCGATATCCTGGAGACCAACACCTTCTCGTCCACCCGCATTGCGCAGGCGGATTATCAGATGGAAGGTGCCGTCTATGATCTCAATAAGGAAGGCGCCGAGATCGTCCGCCGTGCGGCGATCCGCGCGCAGCGGGAAGATGGCAAGCGCCGTTTCGTTGCCGGTGCCATCGGTCCGACCAACCGCACAGCGTCGATTTCCCCCGATGTCAATAATCCTGGCTATCGCGCCGTCAGCTTCGATGATCTGCGTCTGGCTTACGGCGAGCAGATAGATGGCCTCATCGACGGGGGCGCCGACATTATTCTGATCGAGACGATTTTCGATACGCTTAACGCGAAGGCCGCCATCTTCGCCTGCGAGGAGCGTTTCGAGGCCAAGGGCATACGCCTGCCGGTCATGATATCCGGCACGATCACAGACCTTTCCGGTCGCACGCTTTCAGGGCAGACGCCATCGGCTTTCTGGAATTCAGTGCGCCATGCGAGCCCCTTCACCATCGGCCTTAACTGTGCCCTCGGCGCAAACGCGATGCGTCCGCACCTGCAGGAGCTTTCGGCTGCTGCGGATACCTTCATTTGCGCTTATCCCAATGCCGGGCTGCCGAACGAATTCGGCCAATATGACGAAACGCCTGATATGATGGCGGCTCAAGTCGAGGAGTTTGCACGCGAGGGTCTCGTCAACATCGTCGGCGGCTGCTGCGGCTCCACGCCAGAGCACATTGCCGCGATCGCTGAGGCGGTGTCGAAATATCCGCCGCGCCAGCTTGCCGAGCACCGTCCTTTCATGTCGCTTTCCGGTCTCGAGCCGTTTGAGCTGACCAGAGACATTCCCTTCGTCAACGTCGGCGAGCGGACCAACGTCACTGGCTCCGCGAAATTCCGCAAGCTGATCACCAATGCCGATTATACGGCGGCACTTGCCGTTGCCCGCGATCAGGTCGAGAACGGCGCGCAGGTCATCGACATCAACATGGACGAGGGCCTGATCGATTCTGAAAGGGCAATGGTCGAGTTCCTGAATCTGATCGCCGCCGAGCCGGATATTGCCCGCGTTCCGGTGATGATCGACAGCTCGAAATTCTCGATCATCGAAGCCGGCCTGAAATGCGTGCAGGGCAAGCCGATCGTCAATTCGATCTCGCTCAAGGAAGGCGAGGAGAATTTTCTCAAGCAAGCTCGATTGATGCGCATGTACGGCGCCGCCGTCGTCGTGATGGCCTTCGATGAACAGGGCCAGGCAGACAGCTATGAACGCAAGGTCGAGATCTGCTCGCGCGCCTACAAGCTGCTGACGGAAACGGCAGGTTTGCAGCCGGAAGATATCATCTTCGATCCTAATATCTTCGCTGTTGCGACCGGCATCGAGGAGCACAACAATTACGGTGTCGACTTCATCGAAGCGACGCGGACGATCCGACAGACCATGCCGCTGGTTCATATCTCCGGTGGCGTGTCGAACCTGTCTTTCTCCTTCCGCGGCAACGAACCGGTCCGCGAGGCCATGCATGCCGTCTTCCTCTATCACGCCATTCAGGCGGGTATGGACATGGGCATCGTCAATGCGGGTCAGCTCGCGGTCTATGACAATATCGATCCCGAATTGCGGGAGGCCTGCGAGGATGTCGTTCTCAATCGTCGATCGGATGGCACGGAACGGTTGCTTGAGGTTGCAGAGCGCTTCCGTGGAACCGGCAGCAGGGAGGCCAAGGCGCAGGATCTTTCCTGGCGCGAATGGCCCGTGGCAAAGCGGCTGGAGCATGCGCTGGTCAACGGCATCACCGACTATATCGAGGCGGATACCGAGGAGGCGCGTCAGACCGTCGAACGGCCACTGTACGTCATCGAAGGTCCGCTGATGGCGGGCATGAACGTTGTCGGCGATCTCTTCGGTGCAGGCAAGATGTTCCTGCCGCAGGTGGTGAAGTCCGCTCGCGTCATGAAACAGGCCGTTGCCGTGCTGCTGCCTTACATGGAGGCCGAGAAGCTGGCCAATGGCGGCAGCGGCGAGCGTCAGGCTGCCGGCAAGGTGTTGATGGCGACCGTCAAGGGCGATGTGCATGATATCGGTAAGAACATCGTCGGCGTCGTGCTTGCCTGCAACAACTACGAAATCATCGATCTCGGCGTCATGGTGCCGGCGACGAAGATTCTCGAAACGGCCATCGCCCAGAAGGTGGATATTATCGGTCTTTCCGGTCTGATCACGCCTTCCCTGGACGAAATGGTGCATGTTGCCTCGGAAATGGAGCGGCAGGGTTTTGATATTCCGCTGTTGATCGGCGGTGCGACCACCAGCCGTGTGCATACTGCGGTGAAGATCCATCCGCGCTACGAGAAGGGGCAGACGGTCTACGTCACCGACGCCAGCCGCGCCGTCGGCGTCGTTTCGGCGCTGCTGTCGCCGGATGCCAAGCAGGGCTATGTCGACACCATCAGGGCAGAATATGCCAAGGTCGCGGCCGCTCACGCCCGTAGTGAGGCTGAGAAAGTGCGCCTGCCGATTGCGAGAGCTCGCGAGAACGCCCAGAAGGTCGATTGGGCGAGCTATAAGCCTGTGAAGCCGCAGTTCTTCGGGACAAAGGTGTTCGAGAACTACGATCTGGCCGAGCTTGCCAGATACATCGACTGGACGCCGTTCTTCCAGACCTGGGAGCTGAAGGGCCGTTTCCCGGCGATCCTCGAAGATGAAAAGCAGGGTGAGGCGGCACGGCAGCTTTACGCCGATGCTCAATCGATGTTGGAAAAGATCATCGCGGAAAACTGGTTCCGCCCTCGCGCCGTCATCGGCTTCTGGCCGGCGGGCGCCGTTGGCGACGATATCAGGCTGTTCACGGATGAAGGCCGTGATCGCGAGCTTGCGACCTTCTACACCTTGCGCCAGCAGCTGTCGAAGCGTGATGGCCGTCCGAATGTCGCCCTCTCGGACTTCGTTGCGCCGGTTTCAAGCGGTGTGGCCGACTATGTCGGCGGCTTCGTCGTCACTGCCGGTATCGAGGAAATCGCTATTGCCGAGCGCTTCGAACGTGCGAATGACGACTACTCGTCGATCCTGGTGAAGGCGCTTGCCGACCGTTTTGCCGAAGCCTTTGCCGAACGGATGCATGAGCAGGTGCGACGCGAGTTCTGGGGCTACGCCACAGATGAGCATCTTTCCAGCGACGAGCTTCTTTCTGAAGCTTACGCCGGTATTCGTCCGGCGCCCGGCTATCCGGCACAACCTGACCATACCGAAAAGGAAACGCTGTTCCGGCTGCTCGATGCCGAAGCGGCAGCGGGTGTCAAGCTCACGGAAAGCTATGCAATGTGGCCCGGTTCCTCCGTCTCGGGCATTTATATCGCGCATCCCGACGCTTATTATTTCGGCGTCGCCAAAGTCGAGCGCGATCAGGTTGAGGACTATGCGACCCGCAAGGATATGCCCGTTGCGGAGGTGGAGCGTTGGTTGGGTCCGGTGCTGAACTATGTGCCGGCGAAGGCCGAAGCAGCGGTCGACGACGCAGCCTGATCATGAGTCGTTTCAACGCCTTGGGGCGTTTTGCTCATAGGCAGATTCCGCACGCCGCCATCGCCGCAATTTGATTCATCTTGCGGCGATATCTATTTGATTAATAATATAAATCTTCGATCGCTGCCGGATGAACCTAAGTTGCGCCGATCGTTAGCTCCGCGACGAAATCGTAGGCATCTCCCCGATAAAGCGACCTGGTAAATTCCACGGCCCGGCCCGAGCCGAGATAGGAAATGCGTTCGATCGAAAGGCCGGCGGCTCCGACGGGAACGCCAAGCAACCCCGCATCGGACTCTTTCATGTTGGTCGCCGATATGCGCTGTACCGCGCGCACGGGGCGGACCTGTCGCTTTTCGAGTTCCGCATAAAGCGATGTCGTCACGACTGCTGGATCCGGCAGGAATTCGCCGGAGACACTGGCATGCTCGATCGCCAGTGGCTGATCGTCGGCGATGCGCAAGCGGCTGAGCCGGGAAACCTTAGTGCCGGCGGCAAGGCCGAGGATCATCATTTCATCGGGAGACGGCGTATGGATGCCTTTGTGCAGCCATTCGGAACGTGCGGTCATGCCGCGTCGGGCCATGTCCTCGGTGAAGGAGGTGAGCTGAGATAGCCGTTGTTCCACCTTGGATACGGGCTTTGTGACAAAGGTGCCGGACCCGTGGCGGCGCACGAGAATACCTTCGGCGACAAGGTCGTCGATCGCCTTGCGCACGGTGACGCGGCTGACGGCGGCAAATTCGGCAATATCGCGCTCGGGTGGAAGCGCATCGCCCTGCTTCAACCTTCCGATCTTTACGGCCTCTTCGAGTGTGCGTCGCAGCTTGACATAGAGCGGGCCGGGTCCGCCTCCTGACAGGCGTTCTGGCGAGAAGATGGCACTCAAATCCTCGGTCATGCCCAGCTTCCCTTCCCATCCCGTAGCAATTTTGCCGCCAATTCCACCGCTCCGCGCAGCACGTCGCCCTTGGGTTCGGCCAGGAGTGCTTTGTGGCGTGCGTCGAGCCAGGGGCGATAAGCCTGGGCAAGGCCGCCGAGGAGGCAGATCGACGGGCATTCGGGCCAAAGCAGGGCATCCAGGCTTTCGGTTATGGCCTTCGCAGCCGTCTTGACGATATCGATGGCGACGGGGTCATTCATCCCGGCATAGTCGAACACGATTGGTGCATAGCGCCCGAAATCCTTTGGCTTGGACGCATGGGCAAATTCGACGACCCGCTCCGGATCGTTGCCATATTCGGCCATGATCGCATTCGTCAGCGGTGACGTTGCCGCCACCCGGTCATGCGCCAGAAGGGCGCGTTCGAGGAGATCGCGGCCGAGGCGGGCGCCGCTGGCCTGATCGCCGATGACAAACCCCCAGCCGCCGATGCCCCAGCTCACACCGTCACGGCGGGCATTGTAGACGGAGCCGGTGCCAAAAGCGCCGATGATTCCATCGGCATCACCGAGCGCACCCTGAAGTGCGATCGTCGCATCGGTGACCACGCGAGAGCTCGCGAAGGGAAGGGCGCCTTCCACCCGTTTTCCATAGCTGCCGACATTGGCGCCGGCCGTGCCGATAACCGCAGGCAACTTGTAAACCTGTTCAGGATCGAGCCCTGCGCTTGTCAGTGCATGTCGGGCCGCAGCGACGATATTGATCAGCGAGTTTTCCAGGTCGGAGAGAATGTTTGCAGCGCCGGCTTTGCCCGTGCCGAGAACTTGGCCCGTTCCGTTTATCACGGCAGCGCGGCAGCTCGTTCCTCCGCCGTCGATGCCTATTGCAAACTGCCCCATCATGCCTCCGGATGCCACCTGTTCCCCATTTTCCTATACAATACCAAAAAAATACCATTTACCAATAGGCAACTTGTCCATTTTTGCGCATCAATATCCTATTGAAATATATTGCAAAATTTCTTTTGCCCGCTCTTTTTGTGTCCAAAGGTTAAATTCGGCTGGACAATTGGTATTTTTTTGGCCTTAATTCTTACCAAGGGAACAATACAAACAGACATCGGCGGAACCGGCAGAACAATAACAGCCGGTGGGCTAAGCAGAAGGCTGAACCTCCATCGTTGTCCCAAGCCGGTTGGATCAGGAGGATCCGTCCTTCGGCGTTTGTCATGAATTTCCCGCATGGTGTTTACAGCGTCTCTGCCCTGTTGGCGGCAGACGGCGATTGAACGGGCCGATCAGGCGAAGTGCCTCTGAAGCCCTTTGTATTGGGGGCCGGCAGCATTGGCGGTCCCTATGGAGCGCTGACCGTTTCTTCAGACAGGCCAGCGGATTTTCAGATCGAAAACAGCGCCTCGCTACGGGCGTCGAAAACAGGAGAGGGAAATGAAAAATAATGTTCTGAAAGGCTTGCTTCTTGCATCCAGCCTGCTGACCTCGGTCAGCTTCGCGCATGCGGCTGATGTAACGCTGACGGTCGAAAGCTGGCGTAACGACGACCTGCAGATTTGGCAGGACAAGATCATCCCGGCTTTCGAAGCGAAGAACCCCGGCATCAAAATCGTTTTTTCGCCGACGGCTCCCACCGAATACAACGCATCGCTGAACGCCAAGCTCGACGCCGGCTCTGCGGGTGACATCATCACCTGCCGTCCTTTCGATGCCTCGCTCGACCTCTTCAACAAGAAGCATCTCGCTGATCTGACGAGCTTGAAGGGCATGGAGAACTTCTCTGCAGTCGCCAAGGCCGCATGGTCCACCGATGACGGCAAGTCGACCTTCTGCGTGCCGATGGCTTCGGTCATCCATGGCTTCATCTACAACAAAGACGCCTTCGACAAGCTCGGCCTGAAGGTGCCGGCGACGCGCGACGAGTTCTTTGCTCTTCTCGACAAGATCAAGGCTGACGGCACTTATATTCCGATGGCCATGGGCACCAAGGACCTGTGGGAGGCCGCAACCATGGGCTATCAGAACATCGGCCCGAACTACTGGAAGGGTGAGGACGGCCGCGAGGCTCTTATCGCCGGCAAGGAAAAGCTGACGGACGCTCCGTGGGTCGATCCCTACAAGGAACTTGCCAAGTGGAAGCCCTATCTCGGCGACGGTTTCGAGGCCCAGGGCTACGCTGACAGCCAGAACCTCTTCACGCTCGGCAAGGCTGCGATCTATCCGGCCGGCTCCTGGGAAATCGCTCTTTTCAACACCCAGGCGCAGTTCAAGATGGGCGCCTTCCCGCCGCCGGTCGCCAAGGCTGGTGACACCGCCTATATCTCGGATCATCCGGATATCGGCGTCGGCCTGAATACGAAGAGCACGCACCAGGAAGAAGCCAAGAAGTTCCTGAGCTGGGTCGCTTCCGACGAGTTCGCCACCATCTACGCCAATTCGCTGCCGGGCTTCTTCAGCCTGAATTCGCATCCGGTGAAGATGAGCGATCCGCTTGCTCAGGAGTTCGTCTCCTGGCGTAAGGATCACAAGTCGACCGTTCGCTCCACGTATCAGATCCTGTCGCGCGGCACGCCGAACCTGGAAAACGAAACCTGGACGGAATCCGCAAACGTGATCAATGCTACGGATACGCCGGAACAGGCTGCTGCAAAGCTGCAGAAGGGCCTCGACAGCTGGTACAAGCCTGGCAAGTAGTCATTGCATAAAACGGGCGAGGGGCCTTCGGGCTCCTCTCCCTTTTTCTTGATCATGGATAATTGGATTGGCGATCGCCTCGCCATTGCATTGCGACACGCCCGACGTCGTTTAGAGCCGGAATGGCGGGTGAATTTGAACCTCAGAGCTGCCGCTTCGCCGGGCAGCCAACAAAAACAGGCAGAAAGCCATGAGCGACGCCGAGATATCAGACGCCCTTGAGGTTGCGCCGATCAGGCGCTCCAGACGCTGGCACATCCTCGTTTTCCTTTTCCCGGCCTTTGTCGTCTATACGGTGGTCATGATCCTGCCTCTGATCGAGACGCTGCGGCTGTCGCTTTACAACGTCGTCGACAATCAACCGGCTTTCGTCGGTCTGAACAATTTCAAGGTATTGTTCGGCGACGAACGTTGGGCGCATGATTTCTGGAATGCGCTACGCAACAATCTGATCTTCTTTGCCATCCATATGTGCGTGCAGAATCCGATCGGCGTCGCACTCGCAGCGCTCCTGTCTCTGCCGAAGCTGCGTTTTGTTGCCTTCTATCGTACCGCTATTTTCCTGCCGACGCTGCTTTCCTTTGTCGTCGTCGGCTTCATCTGGAAGCTGATCCTGTCCCCTCTCTGGGGTGTTGCGCCCGAATTGCTGAGCATGATCGGCCTCAAGTCGTTCTTCGCGCCTTGGCTCGGCAGGCCGAGCACGGCGCTGATCACCGTCGCGCTCATTTCCGTCTGGCAATATGTCGGCATTCCGATGATGCTGATCTATGCAGCCTTGCTCAACATTCCCGAAGAGGTCATCGAAGCGGCCGAATGCGACGGTATCACCGGGTGGAGCCAATTCTGGAAGATCAAGCTGCCTCTGGTGCTGCCCGCAATCGGTATCATCTCGATCCTGACATTCGTCGGCAATTTCAACGCGTTCGATCTGGTTTACACCGTGCAGGGTGCACTGGCCGGGCCGGATGGCTCGACCGATATTCTCGGCACACTTCTCTATCGCGTCTTCTTCGGCTTCCAGCTTCAGCTCGGAGACCGCTCCATGGGGGCGACGATCGCGACTGTCATGTTCCTGATCATCCTGACCGGTGTCTCGTTCTATCTTTTCATCGTCCAGCGGCGCATTCGCCGCTACCAGTTCTGAGGAGAGGCGACCATGTCCAAGGCCCGCACTTCCCTTGTCCGCACCGGCTTCGTGCATCTGGCGCTGATCGCGTATACGCTTGTCGCCCTTTTCCCGGTGTTCCTGACCATCATCAATTCGTTCAAGGATCGCGCATCGATCTTCCGTGCGCCGTTAAGCCTTCCAACGCCATCCTCATTCAGCATGATAGGTTATGATACCGTCCTCAGGCAGGGCGATTTCCTGACCTATTTCCAGAACAGCTTCGTGGTGACGATCGTCTCGATCATCCTTACGCTGCTGTTCGGCGCGATGTCCGCTTTCGCCCTGTCGGAGTACCGTTTCCGTGGCAATATGATGCTGGGTCTGTATATGGCGATCGGTATCATGATCCCGATCCGCCTCGGCACGGTCGCCATCCTGCAGGGGATGGTTGCCGCCGGCCTCGTCAACACGTTGACGGCGCTGATCCTCGTTTATACCGCTCAAGGCCTGCCTCTGGCGATCTTCATTCTCTCGGAGTTCATGCGGACCGTTTCCGATGACCTGAAAAATGCCGGTCGTATCGATGGCCTCAGCGAATATGCCATCTTCTTTCGCCTTGTCTTGCCGCTGGTTCGCCCGGCCATGGCGACGGTCGCCGTTTTCACGATGATACCGATCTGGAACGACCTCTGGTTCCCGCTGATCCTGGCACCGAGCGAGGCGACGAAAACCGTGACGCTCGGGTCGCAGATCTTCATCGGTCAGTTCGTCACAAACTGGAACGCCGTGCTGGCGGCGCTGACGCTTGCCATCCTGCCGATCCTTATCCTCTACGTCATCTTTTCGCGCCAACTCATTCGTGGCATCACCTCCGGAGCAGTCAAGTGAGCGTATCCGAAAAGCCGATCCGCGTTCTCGTCGCCGGCCTTGGCAACATGGGCCGCAGCCATGCGCTCGCCTATCATAACAATCCTGGGTTCGAGATTGTCGGCCTCGTCAATCGCTCCAAGCCGGAGTTGGCGGAAGAGTTGCGCGGCTACGCGATCCACCCGGATTTCGAAACGGCGTTGAAGGAATTGAAGCCGGATCTGTGCTCCATCAATACCTATTCCGACAGCCATGCCGATTACGCAGTGATGGCCTTCGAGGCGGGTTGCCATGTTTTCGTCGAGAAGCCATTGGCAACGACGGTCGGCGATGCCGAGCGCGTCGTTACAGCGGCGAAGAAGGCGGGCAAAAAGCTGGTCATCGGCTACATCCTGCGTCAACATCCATCATGGCAGCGTTTGATTGCCGAGGCCCGCAAGCTTGGCGGTCCCTATGTCTTCCGCATGAACCTCAATCAGCAGTCGAGCGGCCCGACCTGGGAGACGCACAAGGCGCTGATGCGCACGACGTCGCCCATCGTCGATTGCGGCGTGCACTATGTCGACGTCATGTGCCAGATCACCGATGCCAAACCTGTCGAGGTGCGCGGCATGGGCCTTCGCCTGTCGAGCGAGATCAAGCCGGATATGTATAATTACGGCCATCTGCAGGTGATCTTCGAGGATGGTTCTGTCGGCTGGTATGAGGCCGGCTGGGGACCGATGATTTCCGAGACCGCCTTCTTCGTGAAGGATGTGATGTCGCCAAATGGCGCGGTGTCGATCGTCATGGATCCGAACGCCAAGTCCGACGACATCGACACGCACACCAAGACCTCCGTCATCCGGTTGCATAATGCCGAAACCGGGCCAAATGGCCAGTTCATCCGACCAGATCAGGATCTGCATATGGACGGGGAGCCAGGCCATCAGGAGCTCTGCGATCTTGAACAGGCCTTCATGCTGAAGGCCATCCGCGAAGACATCGACCTCGACCGCCACATGGCAGACGCCGTCCAATCGCTGCGCATCTGCCTCGCCGCCGACGAGAGCGTGCGCACCGGCAAGCCCATTTATTTGTAAGGATAAGAGACTGTGGGATCGCTTCAACTGAAATCCATCCGCAAGGCCTACGGCACGCATGATGTGCTGAAGGGCATCGATCTCGAGGTGAAGGACGGCGAGTTCGTCATCTTCGTAGGCCCTTCTGGCTGTGGCAAGTCGACCCTTCTGCGCAGCATCGCCGGCCTCGAAGACGTGACTGCGGGAGCTGTCCTGATCAACGGCCAGGATGTCACGGTAACGCCGCCCGCCAAGCGTGGCATCGCCATGGTCTTCCAGTCCTATGCGCTCTATCCGCACCTGACGGTGAAGGACAATATGGGACTGGGCCTGAAGCAGGCCGGCACGGCGAAGGACGAGATCGAAAGCCGCGTCGGGAAGGCCTCTGGCATGCTGTCGCTCGAGCCTTATCTCGCGCGTCGGCCGGCCGAACTTTCCGGCGGCCAGCGCCAGCGCGTCGCCATCGGCCGCGCCATCGTGCGTGAGCCGGAGCTCTTTCTCTTCGACGAACCGCTGTCGAACCTCGATGCGGCCTTGCGTGTACAGACGCGCCTGGAGATCGCTCGTCTGCACCGTAGCCTCAAGGCGACGATGATCTACGTCACCCACGACCAGGTCGAGGCGATGACCCTTGCCGACAAGATCGTCGTGCTCAATGCCGGCGCGATCGAGCAGATCGGCTCGCCGATGGAGCTCTATAACCGTCCAGCCAATGTCTTCGTCGCCGGCTTCATCGGTTCGCCACAGATGAATTTCGTTCCGGCCGAGAAACTGGGGCAAAGCGGCGCAAAAACCATTGGCATTCGCCCGGAGCACATTACTCTGTCGCGTGATCAGGGCACCTGGTCGGCCAAGGTCATCCATGTCGAACACCTCGGTGCCGACACGATTATCTATCTCGAATCCGATGTCACCGGTCTTTTGACCGTTCGTCTTTTCGGCGAGCATCAATACGAGCCGGACGAAATGGTTTATGCGACGCCGGATGCGACCCACATGCATCGCTTCGATGCAAACGACAAAGCGATCCGCACGTAATCTGCTGCACTCGAGGCGAAGCAGGGTGTTTCGTTTCGGACGTCCCTTGCCCAGGGAGCGTGGTGGTCGATCATTCGCCTCAGGGGTTCGAGGGGCTGCCTATTGTCAGCGCGGCCTTCTCGATGACCTCTGCGATACGCTCGGAAAGCGCGGGATCGGAAACGGCCCGCGCAATCGTGACACCGCCGCTGAGCATAGCGAGCAGAAGGATCGCCTGATCCTCGGCCGCCGTTTTGGTTAGGTTCGCTCCCTTGTTCTCCGGCAGGCCGGTGGCCACGGCCGCAATGAGTTTTTTCAATTCCACCGTATAGATGTTGCGCGTTTCATCGTCAGCACGCATGACATCGGGTGAAAGACTTGGCAGGGCGCAGCTATCGCCGAGATCGCAGGTGCGTTTGTAGCCGAGATAGTAGCTGGCGAAGGCCTTCAGCCAGTTCTTCGGCTGGCTTTCCTTGAGTGCCGCGATCCCTTGACGGAGCTCTTCCAGCCCTTCCACGACAGCCGTGCGAAATGCCTCGCCCTTGGACTTGAAGTGCCCGTAGAAGGCGCCGTTGGTGACGCCGGCCGCTTTCGTCAGGGCATCGATGCCCGCCCCGCCATAACCCTCCTTTCGAAATACTTGCCCGGCGGCCGCGATCACCCGCGTCCGGGTCTCCTGCTTGTGTTCGGCGCTATAGCGCATTGGTGTCCTCATTAAGAGTGATCTCTCTTTATTGATTGCATAGAGAGTGATCGGTGTGTATTGATAAAGAGTGATCGGTATATATCAATTGCCGTCGCAGGTCCAACAAGGAGATGTCCCATGCCTATTACGCTTACACTCCCCGAACGGTTGCTTTCGCCTGAAGCGCAAGCGCAGGCTTTTGCCCGCTTGACCGACGCGGTTCTCGATGTTGCCGGCTTGACCGGAAATGCCTTCATGACGGCCAATGTCATCGGCACGATTAACGTGCTTCCGGCCGAACATGTATTGGCGGCGGGAAAGCCCGTTGCGGCGGCCTTCATCGAGCTCAAGCTGCCCGAGATCGCGCTTGCGACGCCGGAAGCCAAACGGGCTTTCATCGAGAAGGCGACCGATATCGTCGAACAGGCCGCCGGAGGGCGGATCAAGCGCGAGCACATCTGGTCGAACATAGTCTACGCGCCGGAAGGAGCCTGGGGCATTGCCGGGCATAGCTACAGTAATGCCGATTTGGTCGGCGCCATTCAAAATGCCGCAGGGTCCTAGGTAACCCTCGGCTCAATACCGCCTGAATCGGCAGAGTTCGTAGGGGTGTCGGACCGGCGTGTGCCGAGCCATCGTGGTCCGACGCAAGAGGAAAACAGGACATGCAACTGGCCAATTATCTGTTCTTCACAACGCATTGCGAGGAGGCGCTTGCCTTCTATGCCGCCTGCGGGCTTGGCCGCGTTACGCTATTGATCCATCATGGTGCCGATGGGGTACCGCTTGCTGCGGATGCGATGCGGGGCAGGGTGATGCACGCGCGTTTCGAGGGGCCAGGCGTGCTGTTCTTCGCATCCGACAATCACGATGCCGAGCCGATGCGCGGCTCCGCCCATATGCTTGTCATGGATGACCGCGACAGCACCGACGGGATTTTTTCTCTGCTGGCCGAAGGCGGCACGGTGACGACGCCGCTCGCCATCCAGCCATGGGGCAGCTACTACGGCAAGCTCACGGATCGGTTTGGCGTTCAATGGATGGTGGACTGCGTGCGATCGTGATCTCGAATAGTAAGGGTTTGAATCAAATAGTCCGGTCGTCCGGATGAATTCACTCCACTGTCATGAAGCTGGGCTATCACGGGCTCAGTCCACTCCAGCAGCGAGCGCATCATGACAAACGCAGCATCCATTTACGCAACCTGGCATACAGAGCCGCAGGGCGATATCGCGATGGCGGAATCGCATAGTCCTTACTGGCGGCATTTCATCGAAACGGTCCCGGAGCGGGATTTTTCATCGAAGACAGTGCTGGATTTCGGCTGCAATCGCGGTGGCTTCCTGCGACTGCTTCATGCCCTGCGGCCGTTTCGTCGCGGTGTCGGCATCGACATTGCCTCGGAATCGGTGGCTGCAGCTGTCGCTGCGGTGGGCAACATGCCGCTGCAGTTTCACGTCACAACCGACCTGTCGCCCTTTGTTGATAGCTTCGATGTGGCTTTCAGCTATGAGGTCGTCTACCTGCTGGCGGAGCTGCGACTGCATGCCGAACAGATGTTCCAGGTCATGCGCAATGGCGGCGTCTACTATGCCGTTACCGGATGCCACAATGAAATGCCGCTCTGGCCAAAATGGCGCGAGTTGATCGGCGGCAACAGCAATGCGCCGGTGCAGGATCGCTCGCCGCAGGATTATATCGACGCCTTCGCGGCGGCCGGCTTCGATGTTTCCGTCAGGCGCTTCGGTTATGACGGCTTCGTGCGGGCGACGAAGGATCGGAAATATTATCCGAGCATTCTCGATGCGCTGAGCTATCCGGCCGAATACAAGCTGCTGTTCCGGCTCGAAAAGCGTTGATGATATGGAGACGATCGATCGTAACGGAGGCAGCACCCTCTGGCATCAGATCGGCGAGATCCTGGCGGCTGATATCGCTGCCGGGACCTTTGCTCCCGGGGCGAGATTGCCGACCGAGCCCGAACTGATGGAGCGTTTCGGCGTCAGCCGTTTCACCGTTCGCCAGGCGCTTGGGCATTTGGAGCAGCGCGGGCTGGTTCGCGCTGAGCAGGGACGGGGGACCTTCGTACACAAGGGTGTGCTCGACTACACGCTCTCGAAGCGAACGCGCTTTTCCAAGAACCTGATCGAGCAGGGCTTCGAGCCAGGCGGCGAACTGCTGGTTCATGAAGTCGTGCCGGCGACGGAACGTGTTGCCGTGCAATTGAAACTTGCGGCGGGTGTGCCTGTCATCCATCGCCGCGGCGTGATGACGGCCGATGGCGTTCCGGTCGAACTGGGTGACACCTATTATCCAGCGGAGCGCTTTCCCGATTTCGACAAGGTCCGGCTGCAATATCCGACGATCACGGCGGCACTCGCCAGCTATGGCATCTCCGACTATGAACGGTTGTCGACCGAGATCGAGGCGCGCATGCCGACGGCCGAGGAAGCGCGACTGTTGCGACAGCCCAAATCAGCGCCGCTGCTCGTGACCCGCAAGGTGGATGTCGATACCGATGGCGTGCCTATAGCCTACGCGGAATCGATTTGGCCGGCGGAGCGCATCACTTTCAATGTCGAATTGCGGTAGCTGGATTAGCGATGCGAGAGGATGTTGACGACCTTGCCGAACGGGTCGCGGACGTAGAAACGACGAACGCCCCAGGGTTCGTCCGTCAGGTCGTACAGGATGCCGAAGCCCATTGACGTGGCTCGCCGATAAAGCTCGTCGACATCATCAACTTCGATCGAGAGGTCGGGGACAATCGTTCCCGAACCGCCTTCGCTGGCAACGCTGATCTGCGGGACCGTTGCGGCTTTGGAGGCGAAGGTGAGAATCCAGCCGTGATCCATGACGATGTCAAGGCCGAGCAACTCACTGTAGAACAGACGAGCGCTGGCGGGATCGGCGGCGGGCAGGTTAGGGATGATGCGTAGAACGGTCACTGACTTCCTCCCTTGAGAAATGGAGGCGGGCTTGCGCCGCGCCTCCAGGATACTCCCGCTCAGACCGTTACCGACGGCAGGAGTTTGGCGCGCTCGGTCAATATATGCCGGCAGGCGCTCGCCACTTCGCGGCCCTTGATGATGAAGTGCTCCTTGAAGAATTGGATATGGGCTTCCGATTCCTGGAAGTGATGGGGTGTCAGAACGGCCGAGAGGACCGGCACGCCAGTGTCGAGCTGCACGCGCATCATTGCATCGAGAACGGTATTGGCAACGAATTCATGGCGATAAATGCCGCCGTCGACAACGAAAGCGGTGGCAACGATTGCGGAATAGCGGCCGTTACGGGCAAGCGTCTGCGCATGGAGCGGAATTTCGAGTGCACCCGGCACGTCGAATATGTCGATGGGCGATGCTCCTTCTGTCGTCTGCCATTCGGCAATGAAGGAATCAACCGAGCGATCGACAATATCGGCATGCCAGCGAGCCCGAATGATCGCGATGCGGCTCGGTTGGGAGGAGATAGAAATGGTCATGAATTCTGCCTTTCAAGGGTTGGTACAAATATCCCTTGGGCGAACATGCATGAACGCGACACTCCTCTCGCCGAGGAGGGTGCGACCTGCTTGCTCTCTTCCATCCGGACTATACCGTCGGCTCCGGCCTCTCACCGGATCTGCTGACCCTTCCGGCGGAACGGAAGGCGCTCGCGGGCTCGGGGGAAACCCCCATACCGCCGGTGGGGAATTGCACCCCGCCCTGAGAACGGATGGACTATAAATGCATTTCAGCAAGGAAATCAAAGAAAAACGCCGGGCTTTCGACCCGGCGTTTGCGAATAATTTTCCAAAATTGCCCTGTAGCACAGGGCAGATTCTCAATCCTGAATGACCAGCAGATCGGATGATGCAAAACGCAGCGTGACCTTTTCGCCGACGCTCGGGGGCAGCATGCCCGGGCTGTTGAACATATCGAAGGAAATCGTGTTGCCGGCGACGTTCATGCGGGTGCGGATGACCGAACCCAGGAAGTGCGCCGAGGAAACTTCGCCCGTCAGGGCCGTGTCGCCCTTGGCCGATTCGGCCAGTGAGCCTGCCTCCGGGCGCAAAGCCAGCGATACCGTGTCGCCAGGCTTGTAGGCGGTGACCGATTGCTTCAGCGTGACGTCCTGATCGCCGATCATGATGCGGCTGTTGTCGGGATCGACGACCTTACCTTCGATCAGGTTCAGCGTACCGACGAAGGAAGCGACGAAGCGGGTGGCCGGAGTGTTGTAGATCTCGAAAGGCGAACCGATCTGATCCGCGCGGCCGGCATTCATGACGACGATACGGTCGGAGATCGACAGCGCCTCTTCCTGATCATGCGTCACGAAAACGGTGGTGATGCCGAGCTGCTGTTGAATCGCCCGGATTTCCTCGCGCAGCGATACGCGGATTTTCGCATCCAGCGCCGAAAGCGGCTCATCGAGCAGGAGAACCTGCGGCTTGACGGCGATGGCGCGCGCGAGCGCCACGCGCTGCTGCTGACCGCCGGACATCTGGTAGGGGAAGCGGGTGGCGAGATGATCGAGCTTGATGAGAGCAAGCATCTCCTTGACGCGCTTGTCGATATCGGGCTTTGCCATGCCGGCGACCTTGAGGCCGAAGGCGACATTGTCGTGCACGGTCATATTCGGAAACAGCGCGTAAGCCTGGAACACCATGCCGATGTTGCGCTGGTTCGGCTTCAGCGGCCGCTGATCCTTGCCGTTGATGGTCAGCGTGCCGGCGGTCGGGGTCTCGAAGCCGGCAATCATGCGCAGCACGGTCGTCTTGCCGCAGCCCGATGGTCCGAGGAAGGAGATGAATTCCCCTTTCTCGATTTGCATATTGAAATCATGGACGACATGAATGTCGCCGAAGGACTTCTTGATGTGTGTAAGTTCGAGAAAAGCCATAGTGGGAACCTTACGCCTTAATCGGAGCCAGTTTTGAAAAGCGGGAAGCCAGCTGCAGAAGGCCCATGCTGAGCCAGGTGACAGCAAGCGCGATGATTGCCAGCGCGGAAGACTGATAAGCTTGATTGGCGCCGACCAGCTGCATGTACGGGCCGAATGCCGGCCGATTGAGCAGCGAGGCCATGGTGAATTCGCCCATGACGATCGCAAGCGTGATGAAGGCGCCGGAGAGAACGCCACTCATGACATTGGGAAAAATGCAGCGGAACAAGATAGTGGTCCACTTCGCGCCAAGGCTTTCCGCTGCCTCCGTCAGGGTACCGACGTCGATCGTACGCATCGCCGTATCCACCGAACGATACATATAAGGAAGAGACAAGACAATATAGGAGCAGACCAAGAGGAAGTTCGTCGCCTGCTCGAAGCCGGTCAAAGGCAGTATCGAAGATGAATTGTAGAGGCGCAGATAGCCGAAGACGATGACGATCGCCGGAATGACCAGCGGCATCAAGGTGATGAATTCAACGATCGGACGTATCTGCGGCAAACGAAGGCGGACCCAATAGGCAGTGGGGACGACCAGCAGCATGCCGAAGATGATGGTCAGCAGGGCCATGAGCATGGAATAGCCGAACGCATACAGGAAATGAGAGTCGGAAAAGACCGATGTGTAGGCGTCGAAACTATAGGCGTTACGGCGCATGCGCAGCGAGAATTCCAGCGTGCCGATGAGGGGGACGATGAAATAGATGGCACCGATGACGACAGCGATCCAGGCAAAGAGTTTTTGCAGCTTCATTTCTGCCACCGTTCCGCGCGTACGCGCATGATGATGTAAATGACGTTGGATATGCCGGTTATTACGATCATGCCGAGGGCCATGGCATATCCGAGATTGGCGTTGTGCAACACGTCGCCACGGATCTGAGCATAGAGCTGGATCGGTATGATGTTCAGCGAACTGCCGGTCAGCGCGATAGCTGTTGCAATGGCGCCGAAGGCGTTGGCAAAAAGCAGCAACGTCGTGCCAAGCAGGCTCGGCCAGAGGATGGGCAGTGCCACCATGAGCCAATATTGCTTGTTGGTCGCGCCGAGAATGGAGGCGGCCTCGCGCCATTCCTTTTTCATACCATCAAGTGCGGGCGTGATGATCAGCACCATGAGCGGAATCTGGAAATACATGTATGTGAGGGTAAGGCCGAGGAAGCTGTAGAGATTGAAGCCTTTCGAATAAAGGTTGAAGCCAAACCAGTTGCTCATCAGCAGAGTGACGAGGCCGAGGCGGCCGATCGTGGCGATGAAGGCAAAGGCCAGCGGCACACCGGCGAAGTTGGAAGCGACGCCCGAAAATGTCAGAAACGCATGGCGGAGCCAGGTTGGAAGTCCGCCCATGACCAGCGCCCAGGCCAGATAGAAACCGATCAACGCGCCGCCGAGCGAGGATGCGAGTGATACTTTGATGCTGATCCAGTAGGAGTCCCAGATGGACTTGGTGAACAGATCCGCGATGTTCTTCAGCGTAAAACTGCCGTCAGGCGTCAGAAATGCGCCCGCAATCAGGTAGATCGTCGGAAGAATCAAAAACAGCAGTGCGAAGATCAGGAAGGGCGCGATGCCCAGCCAGTCGACAACCACGCGTTTGTTGATCAGGGGTGCGGAACTGATCGTTGATGTTGTCACTGTGCTCATGAGTGGGCCAATCCGCAGCGTTTGAATACGGAAAACCTCCCCGCCCAGGCGGGGAGGTCATGTCTGGTCTGATTACTGTACGTTCGAACCGACGACAGAATCCCACTTGGTGGTGATGGCGGCCTTGCCGGCAGCCTGCTCGTCGAGCGTCGGGAAGACAGCCTTTTCATAGGCAGCAGCCGGCGGCAGCTTGTCGAGAAGCTCCTGCGGAACCTTCTTGTTCTTCGCCAGATCGTTGAAGCGGATCGGGTGGCAATAGCCCTTCAGCCAGCCAATCTGGCCTTCGTCGGAATAGAGGAACTCCATCCAGAGCTTGGCAGCATTCGGATGCGGAGCGAAAGCCGAGATTGCCTGGACGTATACGCCTGCGATGACGCCCGAAGCCGGAACGGTGACGTCGACCGGCGGGTTGCCGTTCAGGCTGTCGCGCCATGCAAGACCGTTATAGTCCCATGCAACGACGATCGGGGTTGCGCCCTGAGCCAGCGATGCGGACTTGCCGATGACCGGAACGAAGTTGCCGGCCTTGTTGAGCTTGGCGAAGTAATCCAGACCGGCTTGGCCGACCTTCGTGGCATCCTTCTCGCCGGCAGCGAGGCCAGCTGCATAAACGGCCTGGACAGCCTGGTTCGAGGTGCGCGGGTCGCCGGCGAGCGAAACGGTGTTCGCATATTCCGACTTCTGCAGGTCGGCCCAATCCTTCGGCGGGTTCTTCACGACGTCCTTGTTGGTGACGAAGGAGAGAACACCGTAATAGTCGCCGTACCAGTAGCCTTCGGCATCCTTTGCGCTGTCCGGAATGGAAGCCCAGGTGGAAACCTTGTAGGGCTGCAGCAGGCCTTCCTTCTTGGCGGTCGGGCCGAAGGAGAGACCGACGTCGATCACGTCGGGAGCCTGCGGGCCGGTGTTGCCCTTGTTGGCGCGGATTGCTTCGACTTCATCGCCCGAACCGGCATCCGGATTCAGTTCGTTGACTTCGATGCCGTACTTTGCCTTGAATGCAGCGATCAGGTCGCCATAACCGCACCAGTTGTGGGGCAGGGCGATGGTGGTCAGCGTGCCTTCCTTCTTGGCGGCGGCGATGAGATCGGCGCTCGGTTCTGCGGCTGCGATAGCCGTCGAAGCGACGAGCATCGCGGTGGAGATTGTCAGAAGACGATGAATATTCGAAATCACTGCATTTCCTCCTTTGGGTTATCAGTGTCTGGCGTTGCTGTTAATGACGTTACGTGAAGGTTGTGTGACGGCATCAAAGCGTTGAGTTTGCTAAGAATGCGAAGGGTTTTGCTTTTAACGGTCAAGTATGACAGTCGCTGCAGTCCAACCGCCTCGCACCACGCAATTTTTTGCTTCCGTTTCCCTCTAACTTAGCTTCCGGAACAGTTTAGTTTGCTCGAAAAGACCCTCGAGCGTTTTCATGCGCTCGCTCGTCTCGTCCCATGTCGAACTTTGCACGGCCTCGATCAGAGCTTCGACGATGAAGAGCGTCACCACGGAAGAATCCCAGGCCGACGGCGCTTCAATCTGCACGCGAAACGTGTGTCTGGCATGCTTGGCGGCCGGTGTCGCCCACTGGTCGGTAAAGACGATGATCTCGGCACCGCGGCGGCGCGCGGCGGCTGCCAGATTGACCATTTCCTGCTCGTAGCGGCGGATGTCGAAGATCACGAGCAGATCGCCCGGATTCATGTTCAGGACATATTGCGGCCAGGCGCTGGAGTTTGGAGAGAGCAGGGTCGTGTTGGGGCGAATGACCTGCATATGGGTGAAGAAATATTCGGCAAGAGCGCCTGTGATGCGGCCACCGACAAAATAGAGCCCGCGTTTGCGTTCGGACAGCAGGGCAGCCACGCTATCGAACGTCGCAGCATCGATATCGGAAAGCGTCTGGCGCAAATTGCCCATGATCGCATCGGCGAAACGATTGAGAATATGCGTGCCAGGCGCATTGGATGCCCAGCGATCATGCTTCGTCAGCGGGTTGGAGATGGTAGCCTCAACCTCCTGGTGGAGGTGAGACTGAAAGTCGGGATAGCCCTTGTAGCCGAGTTTTTGCACCATGCGTGCGACGGTTGGCGTCGAGACACGTGCATTTTCGGCGACTGTCGTGATGCTGCCAAGCCCCGAAACGGGATAGTTGTCGAGCAGGCTCGTGGCGAGTTGCTTTTCGGCCCGCGTCAGCGTGTCGAAACGCGCGTTGATCACGTCAGAAACTGTCTTCGACGCATTGCTCACTCGATTTTTGCTCCCCGGGACGGTCTTATGCCGATCTCCTGCAAGGATATAACAACGCTGTCACATTTCGAGTCAATGTCACAAATGAAGAAATAATTTCAGTTTCCAGTTGACAGTGGTCAAAAGCTGAAGAATTCTTTTCTTTATAAAGATTTTATTAAGCGGCGATAAGGCCCCCCAATGCTCGCGCAGCAAGGCATTTTGACGGAAGCGGACGGCGATTGCGTTGCGGTCGAAAGACCGGATGGAAGCAGCGCGGTCTTCATCATTTGCGAACATGCCTCGCGCGCCTTGCCCGAGAAGTTCGGCGATCTCGGGCTTTCCATCGAGGCGCTTTCCAGCCACATCGCCTGGGATCCGGGCGCACTTGCGGTTGCAAGGAAGATGTCCGCGAGCCTCGATGCAACCTTGGTCTCTCAACGGTTCTCGCGGCTGATCTACGACTGCAACCGCCCGCCGGAAAGCGCCGGCGCCATGCCGGAAACCAGCGAAATCTATACCATTCCCGGCAATCAACATCTCGGTGAGATGGATCGCCAGGCGCGTACGGAAGCTCTCTATATACCGTTTCACGATCGAATTCGCTCGATGCTCAAGAAGAGGGCGGCAAGCGGACAAGAAAACGTGATCGTGACGATCCACAGCTTTACGCCGGTCTATAATGGTCGGCAGAGGGCGGTTGAGCTTGGCATCCTGCATGATGAAGACCGTTGGCTGGCGGACCGCATACTGGACGCGGCGGCTAAGGCGCCGCTCTTTCACACGGAGCGCAACCAGCCTTACGGTCCGGAAGATGGTGTCACCCATACGCTGAAACTGCATGGGATCGCCAACGGCTTGCATAATGTAATGATCGAGGTCCGCAACGACCTCATCGGAGACGACGTCGGCCAAGGGGTCATGGCTGATTATCTGACAGGGCTCCTCCAGAGCAGTCTGGAAGCCTGAGCATAAAAAGAAAAAGACCCCGGGGAGCAGTTCAACTGCGATCAGGCCGCACGGCAAAATGCCGGCGGCTCACCTGACACATGGTTATCCGCAATTCCGCGGATAACCGGGATTTAGGGGGAATGACATGTCTGATTACACAGACTTAGACAAGAAACAGGATGTCCACATCCTGCACTCCATGGGCTATGCTCAAGAGCTGGAAAGGCGCATGAGTTCATTCTCGAATTTCGCCATTTCCTTCTCCATCATCTGCATTCTGTCCGGCGGCATCAACTCGCTCGCGCAGGCGACATCGGGCGCGGGCGGTGCTGCGATCGGTATCGGTTGGCCGCTGGGCTGCTTGATTTCGGGCGTTTTCGCGCTCTCGATGGCGCAGATTTCCTCGGCCTATCCAACGGCCGGCGGGCTTTATCACTGGGGCTCGATCCTCGGCAACCGGTTCACCGGCTGGCTGACGGCGTGGCTCAATCTTCTCGGCCTGATAACGGTGCTTGGCGCGATCAATGTCGGCACCTGGGGCTTCTTCAGCGGCTCCATCGCCGGATGGTTCGGCATTGCCGTCGATACCACGACTTCGGCGGGTTTCGCCAATCAGATCATTTTCGTCGCTGTCATCACCGGCCTGCAGGCGTTGATCAATCATTTCGGCATCAAGCTCACGGCAAAACTGACTGACATGTCCGGCTACCTGATCTTCGCCGCTGCGATTGCGCTGACCATCGTCTGCCTCATCGGCGTGAAGAGCTGGGACATCAGCCGCATCTGGACCTTCACCAACTACTCCGGCACGCCGGAAGGTGACGCCTCGGTTTGGCCGAAGACGGACAATGTCTGGTACATCTTCGCGCTTGGTCTGCTGCTGCCGATCTACACGATCACCGGTTATGACGCCTCGGCGCATACGTCCGAAGAGACCGTCAAGGCGTCGAGTTCCGTGCCGCGCGGCATGGTCTCCTCGGTCTGGTGGTCGTCTTTCTTCGGCTATATCATGCTCCTCGCCTTCCTTCTGGCGATCCCGGACATGAATGAGGCGTCGAAGCAGGGCTGGAACGTCTTCTTCTGGACGATCAACAGCATTACCAATCCTGTCGTCGCCAACATCCTCTATGTTGCGATTTTCATCTCGCAGCTCCTGTGCGGCCTTGCGACAGTGACATCGGCATCGCGCATGATCTATGCCTTCTCGCGTGATGGCGGCCTGCCGTTTTCGAAGGCGCTCGCCAGCGTCAGCCCGAAGTTTCGCACACCTTCCGTCGCCATCTGGACGGCTGCGGTTCTCTCAGTGCTGTTCGTCTGGGGCGCTTCGCTCGTCACGATCGCCGGCTCTTCGGCCTACACCATCGTCGTGTCGTGCACGGTCATCTTCCTTTTCCTCTCCTTCGCCGTGCCGATCGTACTCGGCATCAAGGCGATTGGAACTGCGAAATGGCCGAAGATGGGGCCGTGGAACATGGGGATCGGCCTTTATAAGGTGGTCTCGGTTCTTGTCATCCTTGCCATGGCGATCATCTTCATCATCGGTGTGCAGCCCCCGAACGAATGGGCGCTTTATATCACCATCGGCTTCCTGGTCTTGACCGCGATCGTTTGGTTCGCCTTCGAAAAGCGTCGCTTCCAGGGGCCGCCGATCGGTGACATGATCGCAAAGCGTCAGGCCGATATCGCCGCTGCCGAACGGGCCGTCGGCGAGGTATGATCCTTATTCATCATCAATCCGGCGGGGCCGCTGTCGCGGCCCCATCCAACTCGGCGAGCGGCTTGGGGCAGTATGTCTCACAGCGCCGCCGGCCGATCACTCTTCTATCTTTCAGGCGGTTTAATTATGAGCACTAGCTATACGTTCGACGACCTCAAAAAGGATGTGGCCGAAGGGCGCATCGACACGGTTCTGGCATGCCAGGTGGACATGCAGGGCCGCCTGATGGGGAAGCGCTTCCAGGCCGAATTCTTCGTCGAGAGCGCCTGGAAGGAAACGCATAGCTGCAATTATCTTCAGGCGACCGATATCGAGATGGAGACCGTCTCCGGCTACAAGTCGACGAGCTGGGAGAAGGGCTATGGCGACTATACGATGAAGCCCGATCTGGCGACGTTGCGCCGGATCCCGTGGCTGGAAGGCACGGCGCTCGTCCTCTGCGACGTGCTCGACCATCATACGCATGAGGAAGTGGCTCATTCTCCGCGCGCCATTCTCAAGAAGCAGATCAAGCGCCTCGAGGCGATGGGCATGAAGGCCTACATGGCCTCGGAACTCGAATTCTTCCTGTTCGATCAAACTTACGATAGTGCCCGCGAGTCCGGATATCGCAACCTCAATCTCGTCAGCGGCTACAATGAGGACTACCACATCTTCCAGACCACCAAGGAAGAGGATGTGATGCGGGCGATCCGCAAGGGCCTGCAGGGCGCCGATATCCCTGTCGAAAACTCCAAGGGCGAAGCCTCGGCGGGCCAGGAGGAAATCAACGTCCGCTACGCCGATGCACTTGATATGGCCGACCGTCATGCGATCATCAAGAACGGCTGCAAGGAGATCGCCTGGTCGAAGGGTAAGGCCATCACCTTCCTGGCGAAATGGAACTACAGCGCCGCCGGCAGTTCCTCGCATATTCATCAGTCGCTCTGGAGCACCGACGGCAAGACGCCGCTGTTCTTCGACAAGGAAGAAGAACACGGCATGACGCCGCTGATGAAGCATTATGTCGCCGGTCTTTTGACGCATGCCAGCGAAATTACCTATTTCCTGGCGCCCTATATCAATTCCTACAAGCGCTTCGTCGCCGGCACCTTCGCCCCGACGAAGGCGATCTGGAGCACCGACAACCGCACGGCCGGTTATCGCCTGTGCGGTGCCGAGACCAAGAGCATCCGCATCGAATGCCGCGTCGGCGGCTCCGACCTCAATCCCTATCTCGCCTTTGCGGCGCTCATTGCTGCCGGCATCGACGGCATCGAGAACAAGCTGGAGCTGGAAGCGCCTTTCGTGGGAGACGCCTATGGTGCCCGCGAGGTTCGTGAAATTCCGCGTACCTTGCGCGATGCCGCCGTGGCGCTGACGAATTCGAAGATGTTGCGCGCAGCCTTCGGTGACGATGTGATCGATCACTACACCCGCGCAGCCGAATGGGAGCAGGAAGAGTACGATCGTCGCATCACGGATTGGGAAGTGGCGCGCGGATTCGAAAGGGCGTAAGGCTCTTTCGACCTGACGCCAACCCGATTTTCATTTTATAGTCGGGCAGGGCGCTGGGATGATCTGCGCACCCGCTTCTTCGCCTTTGAGCGATGGTGCGGGAGGCAGGTTGCGGAACATCCGGCAATCAAATTATTGATGATGAAAACAGGAATTCGATCATGACCATGATCACATGCGTCTCTCCGGTGAATGGAGAGGTTTATGCCGAGCGTCCGGCCTTGTCGCTGGATGCCGCCAAGGAAGCAGTGGCCCGCGCCCGCAAGGCGCAGAAGGAATGGGCCCGTCGCCCGCTGGAGGATCGTGTCCAGCTCGTGCTGAAGGGTGCCGCCCGGCTCAATGAGATGGCCGATGTGGTCGTGCCCGAGCTTGCCTGGCAGATGGGCCGCCCGATCAAGTATGGTGGTGAGTATCGCGGTTTCAACGAGCGCTCCAACTATGTCGCGTCGATCGCCGCCGATGCGCTTGCGCCGCTGGTGGTCGAGGACAGCGCGAATTTCGCGCGGCGCATCGAACGCGAGCCGCAGGGCGTCGTCTTCGTCATCGCCCCCTGGAACTATCCTTATATGACGGCGATCAATACGATCGCGCCGGCGCTGATGGCTGGCAATACCGTCATTCTGAAGCACGCCAGCCAGACGCTGTTGGTCGGTGAGCGGTTGGTGCAGGCCTTCGTTGAGGCCGGCGTTCCCGCCGATGTTTTCCAAAACGTGTTCCTCGACCATGAAACGACCTCGGCGCTGATTGCCGCCGGCAGCTTCAATTTCGTCAATTTCACCGGCTCCGTCGAAGGCGGACGATCCATCGAACGCGCCGCCGCCGGCACCTTCACCAGCCTTGGCCTTGAGCTTGGCGGCAAGGATCCGGGCTATGTCATGGAGGACGCCGATCTCGACGCCGCCGTGGATACGCTGATGGACGGCGCCACCTACAATTCCGGTCAATGTTGCTGCGGTATCGAGCGCATCTATGTGCATGAATCGCTCTACGACGCCTTTGTCGAAAAGTCGGTTGCCTGGGTTTCGAACTACAAGCTAGGCAATCCCCTCGATCCGGAAACCTCGCTCGGACCGATGGCGCACAAGCGCTTCGCCAAGGTGGTGCGCGAGCAGATCGCCGATGCGGTCGCCAAGGGTGCCAAGGCGCTGGTCGATCCCAAGCTGTTCCCGGCCGATGACGGTGGCGCCTATCTCGCGCCGCAGATCCTCGTCAATGTCGATCATTCGATGGCCTTCATGCGCGAAGAGACCTTCGGTCCGGCCGTCGGCATCATGAAGGTGAAGAGCGATGCCGAGGCGCTGGAGCTGATGAACGACAGCCCCTATGGCCTGACCGCCTCGCTCTGGACCAAGGATGTCGAGCGCGCATCGCGCATCGGCCACGATATCGAGACCGGCACCGTCTTCATGAATCGCGCTGACTATCTCGATCCGGCACTTTGCTGGACCGGAGTGAAGGAAACCGGCCGCGGCGGCTCGCTGTCGATCATCGGCTTCCACAATCTGACGCGTCCTAAATCCTATCACCTGAAGAAAGTAACAGCATGAGCACTATCTCAGCCAATTGGAGCTATCCGAACGCCTTCAAGCTCGGCCGCGGCCGGATCAAGGAGCTGGCGGACGCCTGCAAGAGCCTGGGCATGAAGAAGCCGCTCCTGGTCACCGATCGAGGACTTGCTTCCATGGCGATCACCAAGACGGCGCTGGACATCCTGGAAGACGCGGGTCTCGGCCGCGCCATTTTCTCCGATGTCGATCCGAACCCGAACGAGAAGAATCTCGAAGCCGGCGTGAAGGCATTCAAGGATGGCGGTCATGACGGCGTCGTCGCCTTCGGCGGCGGTTCCGGTCTCGACCTCGGCAAGTGCGTCGCCTTCATGGCCGGTCAGACGCGGCCGGTATGGGATTTCGAAGATATCGGCGACTGGTGGACCCGCGCCAGCCTCGAGGGCATTGCCCCGATCGTGGCTGTACCGACCACGGCAGGCACGGGTTCGGAAGTCGGCCGCGCCAGCGTCATCACCAACTCCACGACGCATGTGAAGAAGATCATCTTCCATCCGAAATTCCTGCCGGGCGTCGTCATCGCCGATCCGGAATTGACTGTGGGCATGCCGAAAGTCATCACCGCCGGCACCGGCATGGATGCGTTTGCTCATTGCCTGGAAGCTTATTCCTCGCCTTTCTATCACCCGATGTCGGCCGGCATCGCGCTGGAAGGCATGCGGCTGGTCAAGGAATTCCTGCCGCGCGCCTACAGGGAGGGAACAGACCTCGAAGCTCGCGCCAATATGATGAGCGCCGCCGCGATGGGCGCTGTCGCCTTCCAGAAGGGGCTCGGCGCCATTCATGCGCTGTCGCATCCGATCGGTGCCGTCTACAACACGCATCACGGCATGACCAATGCCGTCGTCATGCCGGCGGTCCTGCGCTTCAACCGGAAAACCATTGAAGACAAGATTGCGCGTGCCGCGGCTTACCTCGGCATTTCCGGTGGTTTTGACGGCTTCTACGACTACGTGTTGCAATTGCGCGCCGAACTTGGCGTCCCCGAAAGCCTTTCGGCTATGGGCATCGCGCCGGATCGGATCGATGAACTCTCGGCAATGGCGATTGAAGATCCAAGCGCCGGCGGCAATCCGGTGCCGATGACGCTGGAAAACACCAAGGCACTTTTCCGCGATTGCTTCTAGAACACCATCGACGCGCCGGAAGGGATCGCGACGCGTCGACCATTTTGTAGCTATAAAAAAGGCCGCCGGAAGATCGCCCGGCGGCCTTTTTGTTTGTTCTACCTGCGATCAATCGACGAATTCGACAACCACGCCGGGCTTGACCATCTTGGCGAGCTCGGTTGCGTCCCAATTGGTGAGACGAACGCAGCCGTGGCTCTGCGACTTGCCAATCTTCGAGGGTTCAGGCGTGCCATGGATGCCGTACGTTGGCTTCGACAGGGCCATCCAGACGGTGCCGACCGGGCCGTTCGGACCAGGCGGGATGTCGAGGATCTTATCGTTCGCGCCCTGCTTGAAGTTGATCTTCGGGTTGTATGTATAGCCGGGATTGAAGGCGACGCGCTCGACTGTGACCGTGCCGGAGGGCGATGGTGTGTCGGTCGAGCCGATGCTCGCCGGATAGGCCGCGATCAGCGTTCCGTTGGCATCATAGGCGAAAACCTGCTTGCGGCCCTTATCCGCAAGGATTTTTGCGACCGTACCGGTCTTGGCGGGGCCGGTATTGACGACCTTGATCGTGTTGCCCGGAACGGTGAAATCGACGCCTGGATTGAGCTCTTTCAGGTAGCCTTCATCCATATGAAAGCGTTCCGCCAGCATTTCCGTCGTCGATGTATAGCCAAGCGACGGCATTTGAGCCTTTGCGGCATAATCCTCGGGGATGGACGCGACATAGGGGCCAGCCGCGTCGGCCGCGGTAATCGTGTAGTTGATAATCGGCATGCCGCCGGACATGCGCAGCTGCTCTAGTATCCCGTCGGTGTTGTTCGGATCCAGCGTCTGGCCGGTCATCTGTTGATAGGCATAAACGGCCTTGGTGACGTTCGCGCCCATGCGGCCGTCGATCGCGCCCGGCGAGATGCCCTGGCGTGCAAGGAAGACCTCGAGCGCCGTGATCTCCGCCTTCGACTTGCCCTTGAGGGTAATGACCGGATCGGCCGGAGGCTTGCGGACGATATCCGGTGTCCCCTGCTGCGGGTCTATCGCTGCGTAGTCGTTGTCGCTCGGGTTGGTCTGACCTTGCTGGGTCTGCGCCTTCGTGCCCGGCAGCGGTTGGTTGTCGAGCGGCTCGCGCTGGATGTCGCCGTCGCGCGGAATGCCGCCGGTCACGACGTTGCGGTCCTGCTGATCAGAGCCATTGTAATTTCCGTAGCCATCGCTGCGATATTGACGATAGTCGCGATAGCCATCACCGTTGGAAGAAAGTTGCGTGTCGCCGTAACGGTTGCCGGCGCCATATCCGTTATCGCCATAGGCGTCACGAGCCGGCGCGCGCGGATAATAGGTGCTGGCCCGCATCTCCGTGGCAACCACGTTGCCATAGCTGTCGATGAGAACCCGCCGGCCGCGTCCATCGCGCGCCATGACGTAGCCACCTGCGCCTTGATCTGGGTACTGATCCAGAATCCGGCCATCCGGGGTCACGAGAACGGTATTGTTGTTTCCGCTGCGATAGTATTGTGCCTGCGCGTCGGTGAGCGCAAGCATGGACACCGTGGCAGTCATTGCCAGGGAAAGGCTGAATTTCACGAACCCGTTCACGTCTGTCGAATCCTCGGATGTAGTTCGGCTGACACACACATGGCAATTTTGACGCCAGTATGGAGATTTAGTTTATCATGCTGAATAAAATATAAAAAATTGCGTGATCAAGGCTTCAAGTTAACATTCGGTAAGACAACTCACCGCTTATTCTCGCTGCGCTCCATCATGGGACGATGCTTGCGGGAGCGCCGATCAGGGAGGATTTTAGAAAATGATGGATTTTTCCGCGGCCAAGGGGCCAAAACTGACGTTGGACGAAAGCTCAGTGCTGGATATCGGCGCCTGCATCGTGGAGGGCAACAATCTTGCGCCCGGACGCGCCATTCCCGATGATGGCGATCCGCGCATCGATCATTCCCTGGAGGGCTTCCTCTTCACCTGCGGGCCGGATCACATTCGCCATCCAGAGCTGATGCCTGATAGTTTTGAGGGAAGACGTTATCCGCTGCATGGTTCGCTCTCTTCTCATCCGGCCAGGATTCTCTCGACCAAATTCGAGAACGGCAATGCCGAATGCCGCGCGGACATCGACGTCGTCACCGCTGAAGGCCGCACGGCAAGGCTGGAACGTCATTGGCGGATCGACGGTGCCACCGGCGAGGTTTCGCTTGCCGATCGTCTCGTCAATACGAGTACCGAGGCGATGCCCGTCTTCCTCATGTATCATATGAACATCGGTGGCAAATGGTTCGACGCCGGCACGCGCCTGTCGGGCCAGATGCTGGAGAATGGTGGCTTTCCTTGGACATTCGGTGAAGAACCCGGCGACATTTTCTGTGTGCCGGCGCTGGAGAAAGGCGAGGACTGGGCGGAGATCAGCCTCGGTCCGATCGCGGCGATCGGCGGCAAGACATTGAGGGTGCGCTTTGGCACCGACACGCTGCCTTTCCTGCAGGTTTGGCGCAATCAGCGCGCGCCGGCGCATGTTCTCGGCATCGAGCCGGTTTCGCATCGCTGGGTCTCGCGCGCGGAGCTGGAAGAGGCCGGTGAATTCAATATTCTTGAGCCCGACGAAGCCCGCAATTTCATGCTCAACTTTGCCTTTGTTTGAGGGTGCCGAGCGGTTGACGCTCGCCGTGGGGCGGCGTAGATCAAAGCCCTCGGTTTTAGAGAGGACATGAACCATGGATATCCGCCCGATCGATGATGAATACTCGGTGTCCGGCCAGATCACCGTAGAGGATCTCGACCAGATCAAGGCCATGGGTTTCAAGTCGATCGTCTGCCATCGCCCGGACGATGAAAGCCCGGACCAGACGCCGTTCTCGGCCATTGAAGCTCGCGCCAAGGAACTTGGCCTCGAGATCACCCATGTGCCTGTCGGCCCCATGGGCGTCACCGAAGAAGCCGTGCAGGGTATGGTCGATGCGCTGGACGAGTTTCCGCGGCCGATGCTCGGCTATTGCCGTTCCGGCGCGCGCTCGACGGCGATCTATCAGAAGACGCATCATATTCGCGGCTGAACGGGCGCATTCCCAATCTTGAGATTGAAGGGCAGGCCACCGGCCGTGCCTTTCCGTTACCTGTCGAAGAACAACATCAGGAGAAAACCATGAGCATCAAGCGTATCGACGTTGGCACCCGCATGAGCGGCGCCGTCATCCACGGCAACACCGTCTACCTCGCCGGCCAGGTTGGCGAAGGCGAAAGCGTCACCGATCAGTGCAAGTCGGCGTTGGCCGAAGTCGACCGCCTGCTCGCAGCAGCCGGCTCCAGCAAGTCGAAGATTCTGCAGACGCTCATCTACCTCTCCGATATTTCCTATTTCGCAGAAATGAATGCCGCCTGGGAAGCCTGGGTCGATCCGGCCAACACGCCGGCTCGCGCGACCAGCGAAGCCAAGCTCGCTGCACCGAAGTACAAGGTCGAATTCATCGTGACGGCCGCGCTCTAAGTCGACGCGGCGTGTTTTGGAAGGCCGGTGGGCTCGCGCTCACCGGCCTTTCGTTTGAGCGATTTCCGTCAGGGTGCGCGAGGGCGTGATCGCTTCCGGATCGAGCGCAATCTCGATGATCGCCGGTTTGCCGCTGGCACGGGCCCGCTCGAATGCCGGGCCGAACTCTTCCGTTGCCATCACCGTCTCGCCGTGGCCGCCATAGGCGCGGGCGAGGGCGGCAAAATCAGGGTTATTCAGTGCTGTGGCGCTGACACGGCCGGGATATTCCCGCTCCTGATGCATGCGGATGGTGCCGTACATGCCATTGTTGATGACCAGCGCGATCAGCGGCAAATCATATTGAACGGCAGTCGCGAATTCCTGGCCGTGCATCATGAAACAGCCGTCGCCGGCAAAGCAGATCACCTCGCGTTTCGGAAACAGCTGCTTGGCGGCGACCGCTGCCGGCAAGCCGTAGCCCATTGAACCCGAGGTGGGGGCCGCCTGGGTGTTGAAGCGGCGGAAGCGATGGAAGCGATGCAGCCAGGTCGCATAATTGCCAGCGCCGTTGGTGAAGATCGCATCATCAGCGGTATTGGCTTCGATCCAGTCCATGATGCGGCCCATGTGAACCGCACAGGGGCTTCTCTCCGGCGTCTTCGACCAGGCGAGATAAGCGGCATGCATGCGTTCGGCGCGTTCGCCCCAAGGTGTTTCGCTCGGTGCATCCAGATCGGCCAGCGCCGCGACGAAATCAGTGGGACTCGCACAGATCGCCAGATCTGGGCGGTAGACGCGGCCAAGCTCTGACGGGTCGGGATGGACGTGGACCAACTGCTGGCGCGGGTAGGGGATATCCACCAGCGTATAGCCGGAGGACGGCATCTCGGAGAGGCGCCCACCCAGAAGAATGAGCAGATCCGCCTCCTTGATTTCTTTGGCGAGCGCCGGATTGATGCCGATCCCAACATCGCCGACATAGTTCGGATGCAGATGATCGAACAACATCTGGCGACGGAAGGAACAGCCGACCGGCAGGCTGAAACGCTCCGCGAATTGCCGGATGCCACCAACCGCCTCCTCATTCCAACGCGTGCCGCCGAGAATGACCATCGGGCGTTCCGCCGCTATGAGGCGCCGATGAAGATCGGCGAGCTGACTGCGGGCGGGATGTCCGGCGACAGGCGTATATGGCTTGGCTTCCGGCGCTTCGACCTCGTCGCGGAGCATGTCCTCGGGCAGGGTCAGTACGACGGGGCCGGGACGCCCCGAAGTCGCGATCGCAAAGGCACGGGTGACGAATTCCGGGATGCGGGCAGCATCGTCGATCTCGCCGACCCATTTCGCGAATTCGGTGAAGGCGCGGCGGAATTCCACTTCCTGGAAGGCCTCGCGCTCGCGGGCGTCGCGCTGAACCTGACCGATGAAGAGGATCATCGGGATCGAATCCTGCCGGGCGATATGCAGGCCGGCGGAGGCATTGGTCGCGCCAGGGCCGCGGGTGACCATGCAGATGCCCGGCTCTCCCGTCAGCCGGCCCCAGGCATCCGCCATAATCGCAGCACCACCCTCCTGACGGCAAACGAGCACCTTGATGTCGCTGTCATGCAGCGCATCGAGCACGGCAAGAAAGCTCTCGCCCGGCACGCAGGAAATACGCTCTACGCTATTGGCCTTCAAAGCTTCGACGATGAGTTGGCCGCCCGTTCGCTTCATATCTTCGCCTTTCCCTCCAGTTCGGCCAATTCGGCCAGAACCTCCTCCTGATGTTCGCCAAGGCGCGGGCTCGGCCGTGTATAGGTCAAGGGCGTCTCCGACAGAACGATCGGCGTCCGCACGCTTGGGATCATGGTGCCGACGCTGTCCTCGAGATCGATCCGCAAACCGCGCGACTTGATCTGCGGGTCGGCGAACATGTCCTCGATCGTATTGATGGCGCCGGCCGGGACGGCATTGTCCTCGCAGGCCTTCAGCAGATCCGCCTTGTTCCAGGTCAGCGTCCTCGCCGATATAAATGCCCGGACCTCGTTGCGGTGGGCGACGCGGGCCTTGTTGGTCGCATAGCGCTCGTCGTCGGCGTGGGCATCGATGCCGAGAATTGCGCACAGGCGGCGGAACTGCCCATCATTGCCCACAGCCAGAATGAGATAGCCGTCGGCGGTGGGAACGACCTCATAGGGCGAGATATTGGGATGGGCATTGCCGAGGCGCACGGGCGGTTTGCCCGATATCAGATAGTTCATGTTCTGATTGGCGAGCACGGCCGACTGCACGTCGAGAAGCGCCATATCGACGAGCTGGCCTTCACCGGTCTTGAGCGCATGGATCAGGGCGGCCTCGATTGCCGAGACCGCATAGATACCGGTGAAGATATCGGCAATCGCGACGCCTGCCTTCATCGGTTGGCCGTCGGGCTCGCCGGTGATCGACATGAAGCCGGATATGCCCTGGACGATGTAGTCATAGCCTGCCAGGCCGGCATAAGGCCCTGTCTGTCCGAAGCCCGTGATAGAGCAATAGACGATCCTCGGATTGATCCTTTTCAGGCTTTCGTAGTCCAGGCCGTATTTGACCAGGCCGCCGAGCTTGAAATTCTCGATCACGACGTCGGCCGTCTTAACAAGCCGGCGCACGAGCTCCTGACCCTCTGCGTTCTTGAGGTCGGCGACGATGGAACGCTTGCCGCGATTGGCCGAATGATAATAGGCGGCCGAGAGATTTTCGCCATCCTTGCCCTCGACAAAGGGCGGGCCCCATTGGCGCGTGTCGTCGCCGCCGTCGGGATTTTCCACCTTGATGACGTCGGCGCCGAGATCGGCCAGCATCTGCCCCGCCCAGGGGCCGGCGAGCACACGAGCAAGCTCGATGACTCGAATACCGGACAGCGGAGGTTTCTTGGTTTTCTGGTCTGTCATGTCGACCCGCTCTCTCGCTTAAGGCGTGAATGCTGTTGCAGATGTATCGGATACCGGCTTGGAAGCAAAGCGCCGCTCGCGCCAGAGAATGTAGAGCCCGGAGCCGATGATGATGAATATTCCGAGCCACTTGATCGCATCCGGAAAGTTGCCGAAGACCAGCCAGCCGAAGATCGTCGCCGAGACGATCTCGAAATATTGCAGGGGCGCAAGCGTCGAGGCTGGCACGGCACGATAGGCATGTACGGTGAGGATGCCGGCGGCGGCTGCGCTGGCGCCGACGCCGAGCAGATAAAGCATGGCAATCAGGTCCGGCAGGACGGGGTCGAGGATGGCAGAACCGGTCGCACGGCCAATCGCAAGCAGGATCAGACTGAAGCCGACGCCCCATATGCCCGTTTGAAACTGCATCGACCATGCATCCTCGCTATGGGAGACGACGCGCGTGATCATCACGTAGACGGCGATGCAGAGCGCGGTGACGACGGGCAAAAGCGCCACGAAACCGACCTCTTCGAAACTCGGCTGGATGATCAGCATCGCGCCGAAAAAACCGACGGCGCAGGCCGTGTAGCGCCGCCAGCCGATGGTTTCCTTGAGGAAAATGCTGCTGAGAATGGTCAGCATCATCGGCTCGACGAAAAAGATGGCGATGGCATCAGCGACTTCCATGACCTGCAGCGTCGTCACGAACGAAACCATGGACAGCGTGAGCACGCCGGCGCGGATTGCATGCACGCCGCTGCGACGCCATGTCCATACGCCCCATTGTCCAAGCATGGCCATCATCGGCAGCGCAAAGAGCGATTGGAAGATGAAACGCGCGGCGGTGACTTCAGCCGGCGGAATGGTGGCTGCCGCGAGCTTGGAGAATATGTCGATGATCGGCGAGAGGACGACGGAGAGGAACATCATCAACAGACCGAAGGTCAGCTCCGACTGCGGCAATCGAAGCGAGGTGCCGCTGTTGGCATTCATTGTAGAATTCCTTTGAGAATCAGTTCCTTGCCGTCACATTCTCACACCAGTCGGCAAAGTCGGAAATGGCTTGGGCGGCGCCGATTTCGTTCAGCGTCTCGTGCCGCATGTCCGGATGGATCGCGGTTGTAATATGAGAGAAGCCGGCATTTTTCAAATGGTTTGACAGCCAGGAAATCGCTTTTCCGTTGTCGGTCGCGGGATCCTTGCCGCCTCCCGTCAGATGAATCGGCATGTCACGCCGCAGTCGGTCGAGATAGGTTTTCTGCGGGGCGCGAAAGCTGAGCTCGAATATGTCGAGCCAGAGCGAGACAGATGCATTGAAGCCGCAGAGCGGATCGGCGATGTACTTGTCCACCTGCTCGGGAACGCGCGAAAGCCAGTCGAACTCGGTGCGGCGGTTCGGGATGGATTTGCCCCAGGTAGCGAAGGTCAGTTTCGGCAACGGCCCGCTGGGGACGTCCGATCCTTTGAACATGCGCTCCGTCTTCAGGATGAGCTGGGCGGCACGGCCGGCGAGGCCGGGATTGAAGTTGGAGTTCCAGACCGCGACGGCATCGAATTTGTCCGGATGCGTGACGACCGTGTTGAGGCTGATCAATCCTCCCATGGAGTGACCGAAGAGAATGATGGGCAGGCCGGGATGGGCCGTCGCGGCAAGCTCCCGCATGGCCAGCACATCAGAGATGACCTGCCCGACGCCGTTTCTTCGCGCGAAACGGCCGATTGGAGCGTCGGCAGCAATAGTCTCGCCATGGCCGCGATGATCATGGGCATAGACATGAAAGCCGCGCGCGGCCATGGCTTCAGCAAAAGCTGCGTAGCGGCGTGAATGTTCGGCAAGGCCATGAGATATCAGGAGGATGCCGCGTGCATCGCCTTTAGCCGGCGAATGATGATAGGCAATTGTCGCGCCCGTCGGGCTTTCCAGGCGTTGCGTCTCGGCGAACATGCATGGTTCCTCCCCATTTGGACGAAAGGTCATCATTCGGTTGATTGCAACGGATAACGATCGAAGCCCACAGAAATAAATCTTCGCAAGTCATGTGATTCAGGGTTGCATCTACTCAACCAAACTGCTTATTTGTTCCTATAATGTTCTAATTGGAGGCATGAAATGAAGCATTTGCTTCGGATATTTGCGGTTGTGCTCCTTTCGGCCGGAACGATCGCCAGCGCGGCGGCGCAGGAGCAGAGCAGAGGGCGGACGCGCTTTATACTGGCGGCGAGCTGGGAGCCGGCGTTTTGTGCGACGAACCAGAAGAAGGCGGAATGCCGGAACCAATCGTCGAACAACTATGACGCCACAAATTTCTCGCTGCACGGCCTCTGGCCGATGCGGCAGGAATATTGCGACGTTTCGGACGATTTGAAACAGGCCGACCGCAGCAGCGATTGGAAGGATCTACCGGCGGTTCAGCTGTCGCAGGAAGTCAAGGCAAAGCTCGACAAGGTCATGCCGGGCACCCAGTCCGGCCTCGAACGCCATGAATGGATCAAGCACGGCACATGCACGAAGCTCAGCGCCGATCAGTTTTTCTCGACCGCTGCCGGTTTGATCGCCGAACTCAATGCATCGGCCGTGCGCGATCTTTTCGCTGAGAATATCGGCAAGGAGCTGGATGCCGAAACCATCAAGGCCGCCTTCGACCAAAGCTTCGGCGAGGGTGCCAATGCGCGCATCAAGATGAGCTGCCGCCGGGTCGGCAATACCAGGATGATTTCGGAATTGACGATCGGCCTCTCCGAAGATGCGATCGATCCGCAGCAGGGCGGCGAGCCACGGCTTGGCAAACTGATCCAGGGTGCCGGCAGCACGTCGTTTGGGTGCGATCGCGGCGTGGTGGATGCGGCCGGTTTCTGAGGAAATACGGGCTTTATGACTCGGATAATGCCCTCGGACAAGGTTTCGCCGTTGCCCGAGGGCGGGGTTTCGCCTACATAGCGGCACAATTCACAATGTTGTCCGCCCGTGGAGTAACCCAAGCTATGGCACGTCAGTTCATTTATCATATGGCCGGTCTGAATAAGGCCTATGGCGCCAAGAAAATTCTCGAGAATATCCATCTCTCCTTCTACCCCGATGCCAAGATCGGTATTCTCGGTCCGAACGGTGCAGGTAAGTCGACTGTGCTGCGGATCATGGCCGGTCTCGATAAGGAGTATACCGGCGAGGCCTGGCTGGCCGAGGGTGCCACCATCGGCTATTTGGCGCAGGAGCCGCAACTCGATCCGGCGAAGACGGCGCTCGAAAACGTCATGGAAGGCGTTGCGGCGAAGACTGACGTACTCAATCGTTACAACGAACTGATGATGAACTATTCCGACGAGACGGCGGAAGAGGGCGCTAAGCTCCAGGACATCATCGACAGCCAGAATCTCTGGGACCTGGAAAGCCAGGTTGAGATGGCAATGGATGCGTTGCGCTGCCCGCCCGGCGATGCCGACGTCACCAAACTCTCCGGCGGCGAACGCCGTCGTGTGGCGTTGTGCAAGCTGCTGCTGTCGCAGCCGGACGTGCTGCTGCTCGACGAACCGACTAACCATCTCGACGCCGAAACCATCGCCTGGTTGGAAAAGCATCTGCGTGCCTATCCGGGCGCCGTGCTGATGATTACCCACGATCGCTACTTCCTGGATAACGTCACCGGCTGGATCCTCGAACTCGACCGCGGTCGCGGCATTCCCTACGAAGGCAACTACTCCTCCTACTTGCTGGCGAAGGCAAAGCGCATGCAGCAGGAAGGTCGCGAAGAGGCCGGTCGCCAGAAGGCGATCGCTCGCGAACAGGAGTGGATCGCTTCCAGCCCGAAAGCCCGCCAGTCGAAGTCCAAGGCCCGTATCCGCGCCTATGACGAGTTGGTCGATGCCGCCGAGAACCAGCGTCCCGGCGATGCGCAGATCATCATTCCGGTCGGTGAGCGTCTCGGCCAGGTGGTCATCGAGATGGAAGGCATCAACAAGGGTTATGGCGACCGAATGTTGATCGAAGGTCTGTCGCTGAAGCTGCCGCCGGGCGGTATCGTCGGCGTTATCGGTCCGAACGGCGCCGGCAAGACGACGCTTTTCCGCATGATCACCGGCCAGGAAAAGCCGGATGGCGGCAGCATCCGCATCGGCGACAGCGTTCATCTCGGCTATGTCGACCAGAGCCGTGACGCACTCGATGGCGGCAAGACCGTCTGGGAAGAGATCTCCGGCGGCGCCGAAGTCATCAAGCTCGGCAAGTATGAAATGAATTCGCGCGCTTATTGCGCGACCTTCAATTTCAAGGGCGGCGACCAGCAACAGAAGGTCGGTAACCTCTCGGGCGGCCAGCGCAACCGCGTGCATCTTGCCAAGATGCTGAAGGCCGGCGGCAACGTTCTGCTGCTCGACGAACCGACCAACGACCTTGATACGGAAACGCTTGGCGCTCTTGAGATCGCGCTTGAAAACTTTGCCGGTTGCGCCGTCATCATCAGCCACGATCGCATGTTCCTTGATCGTCTTGCCACGCATATCCTCGCTTTCGAAGGCGATAGCCATGTCGAATGGTTCGAAGGCAACTTCGAGGATTACGAACAGGACAAGATGCGCCGTCTCGGCGTTGACAGCATCAATCCGAGCCGCGTCACTTATAAGCGCCTGACGCGATAAGCTTCTGCTTTTGCTCTTCGAAAACCCCGGCTTGACCGGGGTTTTTGTTTATCCCGCGCCGGCATTAGGTGTTCCGTTTTCGGCAGAAACTAACAGATTTCCGACGTCAAACCGCGTCGGCGATCGTTTGGCTCTTGCAGAATGTGTCCAAATCACATAAAGATATCTTTATATCTTGATTGGGTGTGGAATGAGTGATGTTGTGAAGCTCGGCTTGGATGAGGTTGTGGACGTGCTGAAAGCCGTCGGCGAGCCCACGCGGCTGCGGCTACTGGCACTTCTTGCCGCCGGCGATCTGACAGTCACCGATCTTACCGAAATTCTCGGCCAATCACAGCCCCGCATTTCGCGGCATCTGAAACTGCTTGGAGAAGCGGGCCTGATCGACCGCTATCAGGAAGGCGCCTGGGCCTATTTCCGCCTGAAGCAGGACGGCAAGGCGGTGATGATGGCACGAACGCTTCTGCGCCATACGGCGGAGAAGGATTCCGTGCTGTTGCGCGACGGGGAGCGTCTTGCTTCCGTGAAGCGCATTCGCGCCGAGCGCGCGCAAGCCTATTTCAGCCGGAATGCTGCCGAGTGGGATGAGCTGCGCCGTCTGCATGTCGCCGATGAGGATGTCGACAAGGCGCTGATCGAATTGATAGGCCCGCAGCCGATCGATTCCTTTCTCGATCTCGGTACCGGCACGGGCCGGATGTTGCAGCTGTTGGCGGGTCACTATCGCCGCGCCATCGGCATCGATGCCAGCCGCGACATGCTGGCCGTAGCCCGCGCCAATCTCGACCGTTCCAACATCATGGCCGCATCGGTGCGTCAGGGCGATATTTTCAACCTGCCGCTCGAGCAGCAGGATTTCGATCTGATCACCATTCACCAGGTACTGCATTTCCTTGATCAGCCGCAGATCGCGGTTGCGGAAGCGGCGCGAATGCTGCGGCCCGGCGGTCGGCTTGCCATCATCGATCTCGCGCCGCACGGGCTGGAATATCTGCGCGATGAGCATGCGCATCTGCGTCTCGGTTTCTCGCATCAGACCATATCCGATTGGCTGAAATTGGCCGGGCTCGATGTCGAGCAGGTACAGGATCTTCATTCGGGGAGGGAAAGCGGTCAGGCGTTGACAGTCACGATCTGGCTGGCGCGCGACCCGCGGTTGCTGATGGCAGCCGAGCAGGACCGCCAATCGTCCCCCATTCTTGCCGGGAGAGTTTGACATGTCTTTTAAATCCGAAAATGGCCAGGGCGGTATCCGCATTTCCTTCGAGTTCTTCCCGCCAAAGTCGGAAGAAGCCGAGCAGCAGTTATGGAATACGGTTTCGGAATTGAGCGAATGGGAGCCGGAATTCGTTTCGGTGACATATGGAGCGGGCGGATCGACCAAGGCGCCGACGCTCTCGGCCGTTCGAAAGATGATCCATGAGACGCCGTTCACGACTGCTTCGCATCTGACTTGCGTCGGTGCGACGCGCGAGGATACGCATCGGGTGATCGACGAATTTCTCGCCACCGGCGTCCGCCGTTTCGTCGCCCTGCGCGGCGACCCGCCGGGCGGTGTCGGTTCCGCCTACCAGCCGCATCCGGGCGGCTATGCCAATGCCGCCGAACTGGTGACCGCGCTGCGTGAGCGGGGGGATTTCGATATTTCCGTATCGGCCTATCCGGAAAAGCATCCGGAGAGCCGCGATACCGTAGCCGACATCGATATGCTGAAGCGCAAGGCTGACAACGGCGCAGACCGCGCCCTGACGCAGTTCTTCTTCGATAATGATGCCTTCGAGCGCTATCATGATCGCGTTCGCGCAACCGGCATCAAGATCCCGGTCGTGCCGGGCATCATGCCGATCCAGAACCTGACGCAACTGAAGCGCTTTGCCGGTGCCTGCGGTACCAGCATTCCGTCCTGGCTCGATGAACGTTTCGATGGTCTCGACGAAAATACCGATGAGCGCGCCAAGGTCGCGGCCGATGTCGCCGCCGAACAGATCCAGGATCTGATGCGTCGCGGCATTCACGAGTTTCATCTCTATACGATGAACCGCTCGCCTCTCGTTTCTGCCGTCCTCGAGCGGCTGGGCCTCCAGCGCAAGGTGGATGCTCGGGCGGGCGCTGCCGCCTAAGGTTGCCACACAACACATGAAAAAGCGCATGTCCCTCCCGGGCATGCGCTTTTTTAATGGAATAGTCGTTTTGTTAGCTTTTCGGAGTTCGGTCGCCTGCGGTGATCGTCATGCCGTTAGATGAAAAGCATCGTTACGACGAAAATGAAGGCCGCACCAACCACTAGGACGTTGATGGATCGCGTCAATCCCATGTCTTCCTCCTCAGTCAGCCGTTAAATTTTATGTCGATAATGTGTCGCTTGGAAAGAGAATTCGATGCTGCGGCGCGGTATCCGGTTGGCGTTTTGATTCATGGTTTCGCCTTAGCGAATTGATTTCATTAAATAAATATCCCTTGTTTGCCGCCTGGCCCGCTGTGAATAAGTGTTAACGCATACCTATTCCCAACGCCGTGTATGACTTATTTCGGGTGGAGGGGTGCGGATTATGCCGCGCCGGCGCGCATGCCATGCCTTATCCATGCGTAGGTGCGGCCATCAAGGATGAGCAAGCCCAGCGCGATGAGCATCATGCCGGCGATCTCGGTGAAGCCGAGCCGTTCACCCAGGAAAAGAAAGCCGAGCAGCATAGCGCTTGGCGGTACCAGGAGGGTGACAAGCGAGGCGTTCGTCGCGCCGGCAAGCGCCATGATGCGAAAATAGAGGATGTAGGCGAAAGCGGTCGATAGCAGGGCTAGCCCTAGAATGGCTGCTATCGCGGCGGCCGGCGGTGTCGCCAGCATCCAAGGCTGGTCTATGACCAGGGCGACCGGCAACATGATGAGCGAGGAGCCGGTCAGCTGGCCAGCCGCGACGACGGGCGGCGCGATGCCTTTGAAGCGCTTGGCGTAAATCGCCGCGAAGCCATAGGAAATTGCCGCGATGATCGGCAGCAGCAGCGCCCAGAAGGGCACAGAAGCGCTGTTGGTCACGCTTGGCGCGAGCAGGATGACCGTGCCGACGAGCCCGGCGAGGCAGCCGGCCAGCTTGGCCGATGTCAGCCGCTCGTCCGTCGTCAACTGATTGCCGATCAGGACCGTCCAGATCGGTGTGGTTGCGTTGAGGATAGAGGCAAGTCCCGCTCCCATCTCTGTCTGGCCGAAGAAGATCAATGTGTGCGGTACCGCATTGTTGATGAGGCCGAGCATCAAGAATTGCCGCCAATGGCTCCGCAGCACCTGATAGATCCCGAAACGGCCAGCGAGATAGACATGCAACGCCACCGCTGCCAGCGACAATCGCAGAAGGACGAGGGTGAAGGGTGGGACATGGTGAACGGCAATACGGGCAAAGAAGAACGACCCACCCCAGATCAGCCCGAGCAATAGCAGCAGGCCCCAGGTGAGTGCACTCATTCGGTTTTCGCTGTCCATCGCCGTTCATCCCGTTTCGGCTCATGTAAACCGGGATAGAGCGGGGGTTCCACCCGTTTCCTGCGACACCGGGCAGAATGGGTTTCTCTGAGCGTTCGGGGAGAGGGGAACTCAATTAAAAAGGCGGCTTGCGGCCGCCTTTTTGATAGGGAAGCAGGAAAACTCAGAGTGCGCCGAGAAGCGCCGAAGTCGCCCAGCCATCGGCCGGCATGCCGAGGCGGAACTGTTCCTTCTGAATGGCGATGCGCGTGCCGGAGCCGAGAATGCCGTCGATCTTGCCGACATCGTAGCCGCGCGCCACAAGCTTGGTCTGAAGCGTTTTCATATCGACATCGTTCAGGCCCGGTTCCGGCGTGCCCTTGTTATAAGGCGGAGCACCGGCGAAACGGGTGGCGAAATAGGCGGCGGAGGTCGTGTAGATGAACGACTGGTTCCATCCGAGATAGGCGTTGTAGTTCGGATAGGTCAGGAAAGCCGGACCCTTGCGGCCCTGCGGCAGGATGAGGGCGGCCGGCAGCGAGCCGAAACTTGTGTTGCCGTCGCGCGGCTTGACGCCGAGCTGGAACCAGTCGGCGGCGGTGAGCGTGCCGCCGATGCCGGATTTCTCCCAGGGCAGATTATCCGGCACGGTTACTTCCTGCAGCCAGGGCTGACCGCGCTGGAAGCCGAGATGCTGGAGGAATCTTGCCGTCGTTAGAATGACGTCGGGCGCGCTTGTCTTCAAGTTGACGTGGCCATCGCCATCGCCATCGGTGCCGTACGCGATGATATCAGGCGGCAGCATCTGCGTCTGGCCGATTTCGCCGGCCCATGCACCTGTCGTGGTCTCCGGGTCGACATCGCCGCGCTGCACCAATTCGATCAGCGCGATCAGACGCGGACGGAAGAAGTCCGGCCGACGGCAGTCATGCGCGAGGGTGACAAGCGCGTTGCGGGTGTTGAAGTTGCCCTGAACGGCGCCGAAGTCGGTTTCCATCGCCCAGAAGGCTGTGATGACGCCGGGGGCGACGCCGTAGTCTTTTTCAGCCTTTGCAAAGACGTCGGCATACTGCTTCATCTTCTGGCGACCGATATCCAGGCGACCCTGGCTGACGGTGCGCTGCGAGAATTCGAGGAAGGTCTGGCGGAATACGCCCTGACCACGGTCCATGGAGAGAACCTTGGGATCGATTTGCGCGCCAGCCAAGGTCCTGTCGGCCGCCGCGGCATCGGCGCCGGCTGCAATCGCTTCGGCCTTCACACCAGCCAGGAAGGGTGCAAGATCACCGCCGCAAGCCACCTTGGGAGCGCTGACGCCATCCGTGCTCGGTGCGGCGGCTGGGGCCGCGCTCTGAGCCATCGCCGCGCCGGTTATGGCTGAGGCGAAGATCAACGCGAGTGCGTTGCGTCGAATGGTGTAACGGTCCATGGGCGATCCTCTCTAGTGATAGAATAGGGTCGCTTTCACAGAAGATTGTGACATAAGCAAGAGAGAAATAGCGTCAAACTCAAGAATTTCCTTGCTTCTGTACTGCCGCCACCCAGCTGTGCCAATTTTGCTCGGAACCGGCGAAGACATTGATATCCATCGGCCCTTTGATACCGGGGATAAGGCCGGTGGATGTATACTGCCAGAAGGCCCAGTCACGATTCGCGTAAATCTCCTTGGGATGCTTCGCGACCGAGCGGACCCAGAAGTGGTAATCCTTGAAATAACCAGCGAGATTTTCGCGGTGGAAGTCGACCGAGGTGTAGATGATCGGGCGCTTGCCGTAATAGGCTTCGAGGCGATCCATGAAGCGCTTCATTTCCGTCCGCACCGTTTCAGGGGCCGGTCTCGTGCGGCAGGTCGGGGAACTGGGGTTCCATTCGACGTCGATGACCGGCGGAAGCATTGTGGCGTCCTTCGGTACGTTGCGGATGAACCAGTCCGCCTGATCGTCGGCAGTCGAGCAGAAATAGTAGAAATGATAGGCTGTGTGAAGAAGTCCCGCAGCGGCAGCTTCGCGCCAATATTCGGTAAAGCGCGGATCGATGCGGTCCTTGCCTTCCGTCGCCTTGATAAAGGCAAAGGCCACGCCGGAAGACTTGACGGCCTGCCAATCGATATCGCCCTGGTACTTGGAAATATCGATGCCGTGGATGGGATGGCGGTCAGGATGGTCGCGGCCGAAATCCTGCGGCTTTGTATCGCTGAACCTGGTCTTGGGAAGCGAGGCCGTCGAAAAAGCGTCGTAGCCCATCGTGCAGCCATTCAAAAAAAGGGCAAGCGACATTAAGCACAACAGAAGCCGGCGCATGAGTATCCCGTTATGACGCGAGTGATCTGGCTGCCCCAAGACTTGGCTTCCGTATTGTGGTCCCCGAAAATCCAAAAGAGCGGCAGGCCAAGCTGCTGTCAGCCGGCCTTGCCACTTTATTCACCATATCAACGTAAAAAATGCGTTATCTTCAAGCAAATTCTTATGCTTGAAGCACGATGGCACCGTATTTCTCGCCGAATTCCGCCGCCGCTTATGCGGCTTGCTTGGCGACGACGGCTCTCCAGGCGTAGCCACGACCGATCTTTTCGGTCTTGAGCGTCATGCCGCGCGCCTTTGCCTTCTCTTCCAGTACCGTCAGAAGATCGGCGCGGGGGGTGACGTGGAATTTCTTCAACCATCCTTTGAGAAGGGTCCGGAACCAGCCCGGCAGACCTTCCTGCTGGCCAAAATCGACGACGTGCAGTTCGCCACCGGGGTCGACTGCACCAAGCGATGCATCGATCGCGCTCGTCCAATCCGGGATCATCGACAGAGCGTAGGAAACCATCACGCGGTCGAATCCATCAGTGCCGAAATCGGTGGGAGAAAACGTGGTGGCGTCTGCGACGCGAAAATCCGGCATCTGCTTCAGGCCGCGAAAATTGTTGCGCGCCGAAATCAGCATCTCCTGCGAGATATCAAGGCCATAAAGCTTCGCGGAAGGGAAATGCCGGTAGGCCAGCAGCATGTTACGGCCCGTACCGCAGCCCACTTCCAGCAATGAGCCACCCGGGGGCACGTTAAGCTGCTCGATCGTGCGGTCGCGCCCGAAGAGGTAGTATTTGCGGGTCAGATCGTAGATATGCCGCTGATAACGGTACATGCCGTCCATCAGCCTTGCATGATTGTTCGAGCCGGTTTCCGTGCCCGTATCCGCCTGGCTCACGCTTTTTTCCCGTAAATGTGGAAGCCGCCATAGATCGCCGAACGATCCTGGGCATTGAGCTCCTGCGAACGCTCCTCGAAATAGACCCACTGATCGCGGATGGCCGGTGACAGGCGGCCCTCGATGATGCTCTTTTCCGCAGCCGTGCGGAAAATGACGCGAGCGCCTTCGCGCGCCGTGCGGGTGATTTCCGCCCAAAGGCCGTTGAGCTGCTCATCGGTCATCCAATCCTGCGCGTCGAGCAAGACGTAACGATCGCGGGAGGCTGCCGGCTTGGAGGCCAAGAGTTCGGTGAAGTTGGCGTGATGGACATCGACGCGGTCGGCATTGGCGCGGATTGCGGCATAATGCTCCGGCTTCAGGTAGGTGGGCAGGGGACCCTGATGCTGGCCGGCGTAGCGGCGCGCGAAGGCTTGCCACGCAAAATAGTTATCCCGCATCGGGAAGTGGCATGCCAGCTTTTCCAAGCGGTGCTTCAATACAGCAGAAATCGAATCATCGCCGGCAAGGCTTGCAAGCTCATCATATTGCTGGGGCGGAATGCCGAGACCGAAGAGCGAGCTCTTGCGACCGAGCAACCAGCGAACCGCCGGCCTGTCGAAGATCGGGGCGATCTCGTTTTCGAAGAACTGGCGCTGCTCGCGGAGAGTGCGGGCTTCCGTCATCCCGGCGAGGCGCACGCCGTGCAGGCGCGCCAGCACATGCGCGGCACCGATGAAGCGGCCGAGGAGACCGGTCTTGTAAATGTTACGATTGAATACCGTGACGCGGCGACGACCATACATGTCGCGGCCACCCCAATAGGAAGCGGTAGCTTCGTCCAGCCGCGGCGCGATAAACTGGTCGTAGGCCTGGCTGTTGGCTGCAACGCCTGGCGTGCCGAAGAAACGCACCAGATCCGCATGGCCGGGCAGCAGCCGGAAAGCTGCCAGCTTCAGCTTGTTCAAAGCAATGTGGTGGCGGTTGAGATCGACCACATCGATCGAGGAAGGGTTCTGCGAAAGGTAGGCGAGCATATTGCAGCCGCCAGAGCCGATGGTAACGATGCGGTGATGTGGCTGGAGTTCCATCGCCTCCATGTCGACATCAGGATCCTCCCAGATCTGCGGATAGACAAGACCGGAAAACAGCATGCCGAAGAGGCGCTCCGAAAGGCCGGCCTTGGACAGCGCCTTATGTTGCAGCAGAGCGTCCTTGAGTTTCCGGTTCTTTTGGAGACCGGCGTCTGGGGCGAATTCCGTCATCTGAGTCTTGTCACCAATTTGTCAGGGTTCAGCGCGTTTAACCCGGCAATGCTACAGTCTGATGACGCGGGCTGTTGGCAGATTCGGTCGAGATATGGCCCTGCACATATTTGAGTGGCGGCAGCGACGATAGCTCTTTCATCTTGCTGCGTTTCCTGCTTGTCTCCGCCTACCTTTTGGAGGGTATGTGACATGCGTTTGATATCGAGAGTGATCGGAGCATTTGTTGTTTTGCTGCTGATCATTGTCGCAGGCGGAGCCGTCTGGCTCTCTGTTTACCCGCCGGAATTGCTCAGGGTCGGCGATGGCTATGCCGCCAAGATGGTGTGTTCCAACACGTTTGTCGCCAAACGGGACCCGGATCAGGTGCTGGCAGATGACGTGCAGGCACCGGGCAATCCGGCGTTGAAGCTTATCCATGTTTCGGTCGACCGCGACGAGGGCGTCGTCAGAGCGCGCTTCCTTGGAATGTTTGCGCCTAATTATGCGCTCTATCGCGGTGCGCTCGGCTGCACGACGGTGCCCGATGGCGATCTCCAGGCAGCGCGCGGCGCGGTCTTCCTGAACAAGCTGAAGACGCCGAAGAGCGATGCGTTCTGGCCCGATGGCAATACGGTCACGCTCGGTTCGGGTGAGCAAGACGCCAAGTTTGCTAAGCTGGTGGCAAACCCGGATCTTGCCGGGCCAGCGATGCGCGCCGTTGTCGTCGTCAAAGACGGGCATATCGTAGCCGAGGCCTATGGCGACGGTTTCAACGAGGGAACGCCCTTGATTGGCTGGTCTATGACAAAGACAGTCAACGCCGCCATCATCGGCCGCCTCATGTTGGCCGGCCGCATGTCTTTCGACGACCAAAATCTCCTGCCGCAATGGAGTGGCGACGCGCGCAAGAATATCAAGCTCAGCGACCTTCTCGCCATGGAAAGCGGTCTTGCCTTCAACGAAGCCTATGGCGACGTATCGGACGTGACCCGCATGCTTTATCTCGAGCCGGACACGACCAGCATCGTGGCCAATGCGCGCCAGGTGGCCGCGCCTGGAGAACGCTTCAACTATTCCAGCGGTACGGCAACGCTACTCTCAAGGCTCTGGATGAACCGGCTGCCGAACCTGAGTGCGGCCATATCCTATCCGCGCGAGGCGCTTTTCGGGCCGCTTGGCATGCACAGTGCGGTGCTCGAGGCAGATGAGCGCGGCACCTATGTCGGCAGTTCCTATCTCTACGCCACCGCTCGCGATTGGGCGCGTTTCGGGCAATTCCTGCTCCAGGATGGCGTCTGGAAAGGACAGCGCTTGTTGCCGGAGGGCTTTGTGGGGGCCATGCGCACGCCGACGACGGCTTCGGAAGGGGTGTATTCGCAAGTTCAGGCCTGGCTCGCCGGTCCCGGCGGTTCGAACGCGCAATTCGGCTTGCCCCCTGATACTTTCTGGATGAGCGGTCACGATGGCCAGACTGTTGCCATCGTTCCTTCGGCCAATCTTGTTGTGGTGCGGATGGGATTGACGCCGGCCTGGGCGGATTACAGGCCGCAAATTCTGCTCAAGCGGATCCTGGATGCAACAAAGCCGGCCACAAACTAGGCCGGCTTTCCAAAGCTTCCTTGAGAAATCAATAGTCGCCGTTGGCGACGCTGGACAGGCCCTTGCGCTTGGCATCGTAGTAATAGCCGCGGGCATAGAGCTGCACGGCATTCGTTTCTTTGTTTTCGGCCTTGCTGTCTGCTGTCATCCACGCACCACGCAGATATTTGGCGGCGTATTTGATATTGGTCTCGGCATCGAGCAGGCCTGAGGGCGGGCCTTCATAGCCCATCGACTTGGCCGTGTTGTATTTGATCTGCATGAGACCGAAATATCCGGCCCGATTATAGGCTTTCGGATTGTAACGGCTCTCGCGGTGGACAACGCGATGGATCAGCGATTCCGGGATCTCGTAGATCTTGGCGTACTTCTGAATGAGCCTCGAAACATAGCTTTTTTCAGCGGCGGGAACATCGGAATCATAACTCGGGCTGGTCAAGACAGCCGTAACGACCGTGGGGCCGGTGGTGTCGAAGTTGAAATCGTAATGCATGCGGTTATCCGCATAGCGCGGCAGGCCCATCTGCGCCGGCGAAACGAAAGCGACTTCCGTCGCGGGGCGGGAATCGGGGCGGGGCATCGGCACTGGGGCCTGGATGGCGGCGACGTCCGAGGTCATCGGAATGGTTGCCGCCGCATCAGCGACCGAACTCGAGACCGGCGTGAGTGCCGCGTCGCCGGGGCGCGCCGGATTGGGTATCGGGATTGCGACCACGGAGGGTATGAGCGGCACGTCCGATGCGGCATAGGCGGCTGCGGTCGAGGTGCCGGTTGCAGGCATGCCTGTAGCCGCCGCAATGGCCACCGTTCCCTGGCTCGGTGCGTTCGCGGTTGTCGCCGGAGCACCAAAGCGAGCCTGAGCGGCGTCGATCTGCAGCTGGTTGACCGCACCCGCCGTTACACGGCCGGATTTTGCCAAGGCTGCCTGCTGCGGTTCGTTCGATACGGGAACCGTCGAAGATGCAGGAGCGGCTGAAGCCATCGCAACGCCGCCCGTGGACGAGGCAACGCCAGTTGCGGTCGGGGCCGTATTCGGATGCGGCACGTTGGTGTGTGCCGACGGGAGTTCTGCCTGAGACGCCTGCTGCTGAGTGCTTGCGCACCCCACAAGAGCGCCGCACATCATTGCCGACAAGGCAACGCTGCGCTTCAGGCTGGGAAATCCGATCGCTACCATTCTGTCACTTTCGAAAAAACCAAACCTATTTGCGATGCAAATCGGCCACAGGACCGCACAATTCGGCCACAGGATCGATAAAATTATGAATCCCCATTAACCTATCCGTGATCGCGCCGCAACCCTGGACGGCGTCAAGCGGCCATCCGGCGGTATCCGGCGGTCACTGCACCCGCGGCAATCAACAGGGTTCCGCCTGTGCGGTTGACGGCGCGTTGCACGCTAGCCTTGCGGATAAACCCGCGCGCCATGTCGGCGACGAAGACGTAAAGCAGCGAATTCAATGCGGCGAGAGTGAGGAAAGTTGCCTCCAAAATAAGCGTTTGCTCAAGGAAGGGCTTCGACATGTCGAGAAACTGCGGCACGAAAGCGATGAAGAAAACGATGCTCTTCGGGTTGAGGGCCGTTACAACGTAAGCGTGCAACATGATCTTTAGCGGCTTCTCCTCGGGGAGATTGTCGTTATCGCCCATCGGGCCGGTCACGATCGGGGCTCGCCAGAGCTTGATTCCGAGGAAGACGAGATAAGCCGCGCCGATCAGCTTAAGAATCGTGAACAGCGATGCGGATGCGGCGAGAATGGCGCCAAGGCCCGCGAGCGAGGCGGTCATTGCCGTGAAGTCGCCAAGCGTCACGCCCGTCACGGTCGCCAGCGCCGTTTTGCGACCGTGACCGAGAGCATAGGAGATGACAAGGAGAATGGTCGGCCCCGGTATGGCCAGCATGATGCAGGATGTGGCGGCGAAAGCGAGCCAGGTTTCGATGGACATGGAATCCTCCTCTATTCCTTTTTCGCCGCCAGCAAAGACATCGGATTTACGATCCGTCAATCCGCTTGATCATCGATCAGGCCGCTTGATCACCGATCGGGCCGCCTGATCGCCGATCAATCAGGCTTGCGTGTATTTCTGCCCGATGTGGTCCATCACGTCGGCGAACCACGGCTGCGAGAGATCGAATGCCTTGCCGCCCTTGATTCGCGGGAATTCGATGACGCGCAGCTTGCCGCCCTGGCCTTCGTCGTGGCCGGTGACGCCGGATACCTTGTTGAGTGCATTTTCCACCGCGAGATCGACCATGCCCTGGATAAGGCGAAGATCTTCGCCGTTTGCCGGCGCGGAGCGGGCGAAATAACCCGATTTCTGTACCATCGAGCGCTCGGCGCCGATGATCGAGGCAAACTGCTTCTGGAACCAGCCGCCGACATTGATGGTGTCGATCTTCACATGGCCGAAGGCGTCGCGCTTGATGCTTTCACCTGCGGCTTCGCGCTCGGCGACGATGGCGTCGAGGGCCGCACCTTCCGATACGAAGAGCGTCACCTGGCCGGTCTTTTTCATGATGGAACGAAGGCGCTCGCCTTCGGCTTCGATGTCGAAGGCCATCTCAGGCAAATAGAGGCCGTCGATGCTCTTCATCTCGGCATTCATCATGAAGCCGTCGATATATTCGTTGGCAGCGGTCTTTTGAATATAGGCGCGGGCAGTGGCCGCCGTCAGCCAGCCACAGTGCCGTCCCATGACCTCGTGGATGACGAGGGTGCGCGGTGCGGCGGTCTGTTCGTTGCTGACATTGTCGAAGAAATGCGCCCCGACCTCGGCTGCCGTCCAGGCGCCGAGAGACTGGCGGATCGGCACGACGTCGTTGTCGACCGTTTTCGGCAGGCCGACGACGGTCAGGTCGTAGCCGTTGGCCCCGAGATAGGCGGCAAGATCGGCGGCCGTGGTGTTCGTATCGTCGCCGCCGATCGTGTGAAGAATGGTGACGCCATCGGAGGCGAGACGCTCGGCTGCGACGCGCAGCGGGTTTTCACCTTCCTTGACCAGGCCGCGCTTGACGCAGTCGGCGGCATTGGTGAGCTTTACGCGGCTGTTGCCGATCGGAGAGCCGCCGTAACGATGCAACAGGTGCGCACGCTCGCGCATGGCCGGCGTCACCCCGATGCTGTCAGCCAGCAGAACTCCCTGGTAGCCAGACCGATAGGCGATGATGTCGAGATCGGGCGCCACGTCGGTATAGCGCTGGATCAGCCCGCCAACGGCGGAAGAAAGACAGGGCGCCAATCCACCGGCAGTGAGCATTGCGACTTTCTGTTTGGCCATGGAGATCCTCCTTGCAGTCAAGCTGCTTCATTTCAATGGTTGCGGTGGGAATGGATGCGACAGGCGTGCATGGCTGTAAAGTAAAGAATTTAAGAAACGCGCGCTTTGTCTGCTCGCGAACGCGCGGTCGGATGCGGTTTGGAACACGCCATCATTACCAAATTGTGAAAAGTGTTTTCCGCCTTGCGACGAATGGACTGCTTGCAATGGCAGGCATTATTTGGTCAAGGTATTCTACTGTCTATGAGAGCCGTCGGGACCAATATGTCGTTTTGGGAAAAATTGCTGAATGCTATCGGTGGCACCGCTGGCAATGCCCTGTCGGCAGTGGTCGAGGCTATTCGAACCTTGTTCGAGGGCGATCCGGAAACCCGCCGCAAGGTGGCGTTTTCCGTCGCGATAATCGCCCTTTCCGCCAAGATGGCGAAGGCTGACGGCATTGTGACCGAAAACGAGGTCAACGCGTTCCGAGAGATCTTCGAGTTTCCGCCGGATCAGGCCAAGAATGTCGCGCGTCTCTACAATCTGGCACGGCAGGACGTGGCGGGCTACGAAGCCTATGCGGAGCGGCTCTCGTCGCTTTGCGTGACCTGCACCAAGAATTGCCCTGTTTTGGAAGACGTGCTCGACGGCCTGTTTCACATTGCTAAGGCTGACGGGCTGATCCACGAAAAGGAAATGGCCTTCCTGCAACATGTGGCCGAGATATTCCATATGAGCGAGGAACGGTTCGATCAGATCATGGCGCGCCATGTGAGCGGTGGACGCGACCCCTACAAGATACTCGGCGTATCGCGCCATGATGATTTCCCGACGATCCGCCGCCGGTATCACGGCCTTGTCTATGAGAACCATCCTGACCGTCTCGTCTCGCGCGGCGTGCCGGAGGAGTTCCACCTGATCGCCAACGAGCGTATGGCCGCCCTGAACGCCGCTTACGCTGAAATCGAGAAAGAACGCCGCGCCGCATGAATGCCTTTCCGGCCGATTTCGCTCGCGCCATGGTGCAGCCTTCGCCGAATCACGGCGAGCGGCGAGATGGGCGCAAACCGGACATGATCCTTCTGCACTACACCGGCATGGGCACGGCCAAGGGCGCGCTGGACTGGCTCTGTCGCGCGGAGAGCCAGGTATCCAGCCATTATTTCGTCTTCGAGGACGGGCGGGTCATTCAGCTCGTGCCGGAGGAGCGCCGTGCCTGGCATGCGGGGAAGAGCACCTGGCACAATGAGGCCGATATCAATTCACTGTCGATCGGTATTGAAATAGCCAACGCCGGCCATCCCGGCGGGCTGCCGGATTTCCCCGATGCGCAGATCGAAGCGGTCATCGAACTGTGTCGTGATTGCGGCCAACGCTGGGCAATCGCACCCGAGCGGGTGCTCGGACACTCCGATGTAGCCCCCGTGCGCAAGGTCGATCCGGGCGAGAAATTCCCCTGGGCCCGGCTCGCCGCTGAGGGCGTCGGGCACTGGGTTGAGCCGGCTGCGATTACCGGCGGCCGATTTTTCCAGAAGGGGGATGTGGGCCAGCCGATCGAAGCACTGCAGTCCATGCTCTCGCTCTATGGCTATAAAACTGAAATCACTGGTGAATTCTCGGAAAGGCTGAAGGGAGACGTCGAGGCTTTCCAGCGCCATTTCCGCCCGCAGCGTGTGGATGGCATCGCCGATTTTTCCACGATCGATACGCTCCATCGTCTTCTGTCCGCGCTGCCTCGCTTTTCATAGAAAGGTGAGGGGTGCTGGCCATCTTTATAGCCGGCTATCAGTGCGAAAAAGCGTAACCCCCTGCTGCGCCACATCATTTCCCTATTATCTCCGCATTGCACTGGTCTAACGACGCTCGCTGAACGGCGGTCGCGCAGTTTGGTTTTGTGTGTCGCGCGGCCGTAGACGACTAATGGGGACTGTGCACTCCGGCGGCTCTTTTTGCCTCCAGCCGGACATGACGGCTTGAGGCCGTCCGCGGTCCCGCGCCTGGAGACAAAAGACTACATGAAAAATTTAATTGTTGCGGCTGCAGCATGCGTGGGCGTGCTGCTGGCGGGGTATGATTGCGCCTTTGCGGGTCAGCGGGGCGAGAAAAGTCAAACGGTTCCTTTGAAGATCGCTTATCGTACCACCGGCTATCCGGTGCCGAACGTTCCCGCCGAATTACGTGACGCTGAAAATGCCTTTGTGCGGCAGAATCGCTATTCCGATCTCATTGCCAAATATGCAAAGCAGAACGGCGTGCCGGTGCAACTGGCAACTGCCGTCGTTCAGATCGAAAGCAATTTCAATCCGAAAACGCGGGGGAGTGCCGGGGAAATCGGCCTGATGCAGATCAAGCCGGCAACGGCCCGACTGATGGGGTACGCCGGCCGGGCCAAGGGGCTTTTCGATCCCGAAACGAACATCAAGTTCGGTATGAAATACCTTGCCATGGCTCAGGATCTCGGCGGTGGGCAGACCTGCAATACCATTCTCAAATACAATGCCGGCCATGGCGCGACGCGCATGAACCCGGTCTCGAAGCGCTATTGCGGCAAGGTGCTGGCGCTTTTGGACTGACAGCCGTCCACTGAGCATTTGCGGGTGGGGCTGAGTCGCTTTCCATGCTATCGAATCCGCTGTTGTTTGAGAGGGCGTAGCATGGCAGCGGATTTCAGGTTCATCGTCGTCGGCCGGGGAATGATGGGGGCGGCTGCCGCCCGTCATCTCGCCGGGCAAACGGATGGCATTGCCGTCATCGGGCCGGATGAACCCGAGGACCGCGCCAGCCATCAGGGTGTCTTCGGCAGTCACTACGACGAGGGTCGCATTACCCGTACGATCGACCCCGATACCGATTGGGCTCGCCTCGCCAACCGCTCGATCAGCCGCTACGCGGAAATCGAACGGGATAGCGGTATCCAGTTCTATGCACCTGTCGGCTGCCTGGTCGCAGGCCCGAAGCGCGGCGGCGATAGCGGCTATGTCTGCGACGTGGTGGATGCGGCGGAGCGGCTAAGTGTTCAGGCCGACATTCTCGACGATGCCGGGCTCAAGACGAAGTTTCCGTTCTTCTCTTTCGCATCGGGAAGCGAAGGCGTCTACGAGGCGCGCGGGGCGGGCCATATCAGCCCACGGCGGCTGGTGAAAGCGCAGTCGTTGCTGGCGGAAAAGGCGGGAGCGCGGGTGATCAAGCAGACCGCCCTGTCGATCCGTGATGAGGGCGGCCTGGCAGTTGTCACGACCGCCGAAGGTGAGACGTTCAGCGCCGAGAAGATCCTGTTGGCCGCAGGCGGATTCTCCATTGCCGAGAATCTGTTGCCGCGACCGGTTGAGATGAAGGTTTATGGCCGCACCGTCACCTTTTTCGAGGTCAGCGAGGCCGAAGCCGGGGCTCTTTCCGGCATGCCGTCACTGATATCTGTAGCGCTTGATGACGTGGACAGCATCTATATGCTGCCGCCGATCCGCTACCCGGACGGCAAATACTACATGAAGATCGGCGGCGATCCCGACGACCTTCAATTCGAGAGCGAACCGGAACTCCGGGCCTGGTTCCGCACCGCCGGCCGCGACAAGGCGCGCGAACATCTGATGCGGAGATTCCACGATCTCGTTCCCAGCGTGGCCCGCCCGCCGGCCTTCACCAATTCCTGCGCCGTCTCCTATTCTCCATCAGGCTATCCGATGATCGGCTACACCTCTTCGCCGCGCGTCGCGGTACTGACCGGCGGCTGCGGCACAGCTGCCAAGAGCTCGGACGAGATCGGCCGGCTGGGCGCGGAACTGCTGCTCGCGGGTCGAATCAAGGATGAAGGCTACAGCACGGATTTCTCTGCGCATTTCCGCAGCTAGCATTGGACGGAAACCGGGCCGCATATTTAGGTGGCAATTGCCTGAAGTCTCAGTTAATGAGCCAGTGCCAGTTGGCTGGGCAGCCGCGCTTCATCAATGCCGAAAGGCGATGAGGTGAGGAAAGTCCGGGCTCCACGGAAACACGGTGCCGGATAACGTCCGGCGAGGGCAACCTCAGGG